>ERZ1292625.90-Hain-H41-01um-R1-90-length-162678-cov-12_pt1 | contig 162678 bp, 143 predicted proteins | sample MGYA00564400_ERZ1292625 | MGnify/ENA primary metagenome ERZ1292625 (study PRJEB36523, sample SAMEA6512639) | groundwater metagenome | collected 2019-01-08 | study: AquaDiva: Metagenomics assemblies of 32 groundwater samples | reverse complement strand
GTCAGCTGCTATTTATATTGTCAAATCAAGAAGAAACGAGTTTTGCACCAGACTCGTACTTCTCTCATTGCCAAAATTATTCAATCCGAATATAATTAGTGCATGAAAATTAATGTAAGACATGTGGCAAAACTTGCCAATCTTCCACTTTCTGAAGATGAAGAAAAAAAGTTCGACAGTCAGCTTGCAGAAACCTTAAAATATATTGAAGGATTAAATGAAATAAATACTGACGACGTAAAACCTACGGATCATGTTACGGGCCAAGAAAATGTACTTCGAGAAGATACAACTGCCCCATCTCTATCTCAAGAAGAAGCTTTATCAAATACAAAAACCAAACACAAGGGCATGTTTAGGGTAAAAGGAGTTTTAACAAGTGAACAATAATTCTCCGACTACTTTTTATCTAGTTCGCCATGGAGAAACTAAATGGAATGTAGAGAAAATAATACAGGGACACATCGACTCACCTCTTACTAAAAAAGGGGTTGAAGGCGCTAGAACTTTAGCAAAAGAGTTGAAAAAGATAAAATTCGATATGTTTTTCTCATCTGATTTATTAAGAGCCAAAAAAACCGCTGAAATTATTGCACTAGAACATAAACTTGTTGTAGAAACCACCAAGGCTTTGAGAGAGAGAAATTTCGGACATCTTGAAGGTAAGCCACGCAAGAAACTTGAAGAATGGAATCATTTAACAGAAAAATTAACTCATGAGGAAAGAATTTCTTATAAATACTCTAAAGACATAGAAAGTGATGGGGAGATAACAAGCAGACTTCTTACTTTTATCCGAGAAACAGCAATAGCAAACCCGGGTAAAAAAATACTTGTAGTCACTCATGGCGGAATAATGAGAGCAACTTTAATTAAACTTGGATTTGGAGACTATCATAGTCTTACTCCCGGTACGGTTAATAATAGCGGATATATTGTTATTGAGACAGATGGCACGGAAATAAATATAAGAGAAACCAAAGGGATTTCACTGATTAATAAAAATTAATTAAATGGCAAATTTAAATTCCCTCACCATAGCTCAGGCAAAAGAAAAACTAAAAAAGAAAGAGATTTCCTCAACTGAGCTTACTAAGGCATGTCTCGATAGGATTAAGAAACTTCAGGAAAAACTAAATGTCTTCGTGACAATTACTGAAAAAGAAGCTTTGGATAGAGCAAGAAAAGCAGATGAAGAATTAAAAAATGGATCAGATCTCCCACTTCTAGGAATTCCTATCGCTGTTAAAGATAATTTTTGCACTATGGGAGTAAGAACCACTGCATCTAGCAAAGTCCTTGATGATTTTATTCCCCCCTATGAATCAACAGTAACACAAAAATTAAAAAATGCCGGAATGGTAATGCTTGGAAAAACCAACATGGATGCTTGGGCTCACGGCTCCTCAACTGAAACTTCTGATTATGGACCAACCCTTAACCCGTGGAATACTAAACATCTACCCGGTGGCTCTTCGGGTGGATCGGCAGCTGCGACCGCAGCGGATATGTCGATTGGCTCAATTGGATCTGAAACAGCCGGGTCTATTAGGCAACCTGCTAGCTGGTGTGGGGTCATTGGGCTTAAACCAACATACGGAAGGGTTTCGAGATATGGAGTTGTTGCAATGGGATCTTCCCTTGATTCTCCCGGACCAATCACTAAATCCGTAGAAGATGCAGCCTTAATATTGGAAATAATTGCAGGACACGATCCTATGGATGCTACAACATCAAGCCTACCTGTTCCAAAATACACGACGAGCATTGGTAAATCAGATAAGAAACTTAGAATAGGAATCTCCAAAAACTATCTCGAGGGTGTTGATAATAAGGTTATTAAAGTTTTTGAAGATACTAAGAAGTTATTCGAGAAATTAGGACACACCTTTGTAGAACTTGAATTGTTTAATCCAAAATACGCAATAGATGTTTACACAATACTTCAGAGATCTGAAGTTTCTTCAAATCTTGCAAGATATGATGGTATAAGATACGGCAATGACAGGAGTTTCTTCGGAGAGGAAGCAAAAAGAAGAATAATGCTTGGAACTTTTACTTTGTCTTCGGGATATTACGACGCATATTATAAAAAAGCACAGAAAGTAAGAACAATAATCATAAAAGATTTCGATGAAGCGTTTAAGAAAGTTGATTTCATACTTGCGCCTACTGGCCCCACGCCTGCTCTTGTATTAGGTGCTTCAGAAGGCCAATCAATGTTTGGAGAACTTGCTGATGTATTGGTTGAACCATCTTCTATAGCCGGACTTACTGGAATTAATCTTCCCGCAGGATTTTCCAATGATGGACTTCCTATCGGAATGCAATTAATCGGTCCACAATTCTCTGAACCAGGAATAATTAGCATTGGATATGAATTTGAAAAAGAAACAGAATTTTTAAGAGAGCGAAAACCAAATTTATGAAACCGGTAATTGGACTTGAAGTTCACGTAGAGCTTAAAACTAAATCAAAAATGTTTTGTGGCTGCTCCGCTGATTATTTTGGACAAAAACCAAATACTCACACTTGTCCAGTCTGTCTTGGACTTCCCGGCGCACTTCCCGTACCAAATAAAACCGCAATTGAGTGGTGTGTAATGCTTGGAATGGCTCTTAACTGCAACATTCCCCTATTTTCAAAGTTTGACAGAAAAAATTATTTTTATCCTGACCTTGCCAAAGGTTATCAGATAAGTCAGTACGATGAACCTTTTTGTCTTGCAGGAAATATAAAGCTTGATAGCGGAAAAATAATAGGAATAACACGGGTTCATATGGAGGAAGATACGGGGAAATTGATTCATGAAACAGTAGATGAGCAAGAGGTAACATTGATAGATTTCAATAGATCGGGCGTTCCTCTTGTAGAAATAGTTACAGAGCCTGATTTTGACAATGCAAAAGACGTGAGAGATTATCTTCAAAAGCTTCAGCAAATTGTACGCTACTTAGGAATTTCAAATGCCGATATGGAAAAGGGAGATATGAGACTTGAGCCTAATATCTCACTCTCCTCTGATGGCAAACTTCCCAACTATAAAGTAGAGGTTAAAAATATAAACTCATTCAGATTTGTAGAAAAAGCAATTGACTATGAAATAAAAAGGCAGACTGAAATTCTTGAAAGGAAAGAAGCGCCTGTTCAGGAAACCAGAGGCTGGAATGATGTAAAACAAAAAACAGTCAGTCAAAGAACCAAAGAAGAGGCAAGCGATTACAGATATTTTCCGGAACCAGATATTCCACCTCTAAGGTGGACAAATGAAATTCTTGAGAATTTTAGAAAACAAATTCCGGAACTGCCAAATGCAATAAAAGATAGATTTATAAAGGATTACGGAATTTCAGAATATGATGCGGAAATTATTACGCGCGAAAAAGAAAGTGCAGATTTTTTTGAAGAAGCCGTAGCAATTGGAGAAAAACACAATATCAATCCTAAATCGATTGCAAATTATATAATCAACAAAAAAATAAACGCAAAAGAAGCCTTACCCGCAGATCTTATAAAAACCATAATTTCTTCTTCAACTTATGCTAGTATGGATAGTAGCAAGATAAAAAAAGTGGTAGCGCAAGTTTTGAAAGAAAACCCCCAGGCAACAGAAGATTTCAAAACGGGAAAAACCCAGGCATTACAGTTCTTGATAGGAAAAACCATGGCAAAATTAAAAGAAAAAATAGAAGCAAAAGTAATAATCGAAGAAATAAATAAAATAATTAAATGACAGTTTACCTGTCGAAAATAAATGGCTGATTTCGTACACCTTCACAACCACAGTGATTTTTCGCTTCTGGACGGTCTTTCCAAAGTAAAAGACATGGTTTCGCGTGCAAAAGAACTAAACATGAAAGCCTTGGCGATAACAGACCACGGAAGCATGTATGGAGTTATTAAATTCTATAAAGAGTGCCTTGAGCAGGGAATAAAACCGATAATAGGAAGTGAAATTTATATTAGTAAGCGTTCGAGACATGATAAAGAAGCAGGGCTTGACGGCGACTCGAATCATCTGATACTTCTGGCAAAAAACGATAAAGGATATAAAAATCTTATGAAAATAATTTCAATTGCAAATCTGGAAGGATATTATTACAGACCCAGAACCGATACTGAACTTCTTAAGGAACATAGCGAAGGTCTGATATGTCTTAGCGCCTGCGTTAGCGGGTATGTATCAGAACCTTTAATACTTGGGCAGGAAGAAACAGCAGTTGAGAGAGCAAAAATGCTAAATGAAATATTTGGGGAAGGAAACTTTTATTTGGAACTGCAAAAACACATAGACGTAAAAGACCAAGATGCATTAAATGAACGGCTGATTGACTTATCTAAGAAACTTAGCATCCCGCTTGTAGCAACAAATGACAACCATTATATAAACCCTCAAGATGCTGAAGCACAGGAAGCACTGCTGTGCATTCAAACTCAAACTACCTTAAACGATAAAGACAGAAGGCTTTCTATGATTTCTTCTCCTGATTTTTATATGAAAAGCAAAGAGGAAATGACAGGACTTTTTCTTCAAAACCCCGAAGCTGTAGAGAATACGGGTAAAATTGCAGATATGTGCAATCTTGAAATAAAGCTTGGACAATGGATAATGCCTGTATTTGATGTTCCAAGTGATAAAACTGCAGCGGATTATCTTTCAGAAAAAACAAACGAGGGGCTATTAAGAAGGTATAAGAAATTAACAGATGAAATAAAAGAAAGATCGGAATATGAACTCTCAATTATTACAAAAAAGGGTTATGAGAAATACATCTTAATCGTTGCGGATTTCGTAAATTGGGCAAAAAGTAAAAAAATTACCGTAGGCCCTGGAAGAGGTTCAAATGCCGGTTCTATTGTATCCTACGCATTGGAAATCTCAGACGTTGATCCTCTATTCTTCAAGCTTCCCTTTGAGAGGTTTTTAAACCCAGAAAGACCGTCTCCTCCTGATATTGATTTGGATTTTGCGGACAACAGAAGGGATGAAGTAATAGAATATGTCACCAAAAAATACGGGAGAGACAAGGTTGCGCAAATTATAACTTTCGGAACTATTGAAGCAAGAGGCTCCATAAGAGACACTGGAAGAGTTATGGGAATGCCTTATGCTGGTCCTGACAGAATCTCGAAAATGATACCTCCCGGATGGCAGGGCCATGCCATGACTCTGGATAAGGCACTTGAACAAAGTCCAGAGCTGAGAATTGCCTACCAAACCGAAAATGAAACAAGAAAATTATTGGACTTGGCGAGAAAAATAGAAGGGGTTGCGCGTCATGCGTCTGTACATGCTGCAGGAGTCGTAATTGCTGATAAACCTCTTACAGACTACACACCTCTGCAAAGAGAGCCTAATGGAGAAAAAATTATTACACAATATGATATGTATACAGTGGGTGAAGACGGAGTTGGGCTTCTAAAGATTGACTTCCTGGGATTGCGAAATCTTACTATTATTCAGGAGACTCTTCGGTTTATTAAAGTTAACCGCGGGCTCGATATAGATTTTTCAAACATTTCTTTTGAAGACAAAAGAACATATGAACTTTTAGCATCGGGGGAAACAACTGGAATCTTTCAGCTTGAGTCTGCCGGAATGAGAAGGTATATAAAAGAACTAAGACCCACGACTATCTTTGACGTTCAAGCTATGGTTGCTCTCTATCGTCCAGGGCCTATGGCAAATATTCCTGAGTTTATCAGAAGAAAACACAATCCAAGACTCATTTCGTATCCAGATAAAAGACTTAAGGATATTTTAAAAGAATCATACGGAATAATAACTTTTCAGGACGATCTTCTTCTTACTGCTATAAAAGTTGCGGGATATTCCTGGATAGAAGCTGACAAATTAAGAAAAGCAGTTGGAAAGAAAATTCCTGCTGAAATGAAAAAACAACATGATAATTTCATAGCCGGTTGTATTTCAAATGGAATGGATAAGAAAAATGCGGAAAACCTTTGGATTCTTTTTGAGCCTTTTGCTGGATACGGATTTGGTAAAGCACACGCGGCATGCTATGCCACTATTGCGTTCAGGACCGCTTATCTTAAAGCTCACTATCCTGTAGAATTTATGACGGCGTTTCTTACTGCAGAATCCCGAGGTACTACTGGTCCTACTAAGAATGAAAAGATTGCAGAAGGAGTAGCGGAATGTAAAAGACTAAGCATAACGATACTGCCTCCGGATATCAACAAGTCAGACAGTGAGTTTTCTATTGAAGAGAATGAAAAGATAAGATTTGGTCTTTCTGCAATAAAAAATATAGGAGGAGCCGCAATTAAAAGTATTATTACGAGTAGAAGTGATGGAGATTTTAAGAGTTTTGAAGATTTTCTAAAAAGGGTCGATCTTGGCGCGGTGAACAAAAAAACCATTGAGAGTCTTATAAAAGCAGGTGCTATGGACAAATTTGGAAACAGAGCTGCGCTTCTTATTGAATACCCTACACTTATTGAAAAAACAGGGAGAAAAAAGAAACAAGAAGATGAAGGACAAGGAACGCTTTTTGACACTGATGCTCCAGCATCTAGTGAACAAATAAAAACTTTAGAGGTCGAAGATTTTACTTTAAAAGAAAAACTGGGATTTGAAAAAGAATTTTTAGGTATTTACCTTACGGCTCATCCCATGATGGACGAGCTGATGTCTATAAAAAAAATTGCAACGCACGAAATGGCACAAGTCCTTGAGGAAATTGAAGGCTCAAGAGTCATGATAGGCGGAATTGTTGAGACTATGAGAAGAATTTTTACCAAAAAGACCGGGAGTGAGATGGCATTTATGACTATTGGAGACGAAAAAGGAATAATGGTTGAGTGTATTGTCTTTCCGAAAATATTTGAACAATACAAAAGTTATTTGCAAAAAGACACTGTTGTTATAGTAGAAGGAAAAGTCGATACCAAAAATGACAGGCCTATCATAATAGTTGATAAAATCAGGTTAAATAACAATTCTTCTTCTTGACTTAAGGCTAATTTACCCATAAAATATAAGTTACGATGCACTTTGCGCCCGAGTCAATTTTTCATTTGGGATTTATAAACTTCACCAATTCCCTTCTCCACACTCTTTTTGTCGATGTTCTTATAATTGCTCTCTCTTATTTCATCGTAAAAAATATAAAACTTGTTCCTAATCTTTTCCAAAATGGAGTGGAAATGGTAGTCCAATCTTTTTATGAAATGACAGAATCAGTAACGAGTGACAAAGTGAAAATGATTTTTCCGTGGTGCATGGCTTTTTTTATTTTTATTCTTATCGCCAACTGGAGCAGTCTTATACCCGGTGTATCAAGTATCGGTTTTTTTGAAACTAGAGAAGGACACAGGGAATTGATTCCTATTCTGCGGGGAGCTACCAGTGATATCAATACAACTCTGGGCCTTGCTCTTGTATCCGTAGCAGCAACTCATGTCCTAAGCATTAAGACACTTGGAATTGCTGAATATCTTACAAGATACTTTTCTCTGAATCCCATTAATCTTTTCATCGGACTCCTTGAGATAATTTCTGAGATTACAAAAGTTATTTCTTTATCTTTCAGGCTATTCGGGAATATTTTTGCGGGTGAGGTTGTGCTTTCTACAGTATCCTCTATTTTTGCCTTTGTATTCCCTCTCCCCTTTATGTTTCTTGAAATAATAGTCGGGCTTGTTCAGGCTCTTGTTTTCGCAATGCTTACGATGGCTTTTATGGCAATACTCACAACTGCGCACAGTGATGCCCACTAGAAGCGTGGCCTTAAGGAGGTGATTTTATGAGTTTTACAATAACAGGAGGTTTAGTTATAGCATTAGGCGGAATGCTTCCGGCGCTTGCTGTTGGAATGATAGGATCAAAAGCAATGGAAGCAATAGGACGAAATCCTGAAGCGGCTGGAAGAATACTTCCGGCTATGCTTTTGGGAATGGCATTTGCTGAAGCAATTGCTATTTACGCTCTTATTTTAGCTTTTATAGGTTAGTAATATATTATGGAAATTATTAAAGATTTTGGAGTTGATCCTCTTCTTTTATCTGCCCAGATAGTAAATTTTCTTATTATATTTTTTATTTTAAGAAAATTTGCCTTAAAGCCAATCTTGGATATTCTTAAAAAACGTGAGGACACGATTAAGGACGGCTTAAGGGACGCGGAAGCGGGAAGAAAGATACTTGAAGAAGCAAAGGAAAATGAAAAAAGCATTCTGAAAAGTGCTAATACTAATGCAGAGAAAATAATAAACGTTTCAAAGCTTGAGGCAATTGAGGCTTCAAAAGAAATTGAAGAAAAAACAAGAAAAGAAGTCGGAGATATGATTAAAAATGCAAAAGAGCAAATAGGAAAAGAGTATCAGGATGCCGAGAAGCGAATTTCTCTTAAGACTAGCGAAACTGCTGTAGAATTTCTTGAGAACTCTCTTAAAAATTTGTTTGGAGCAGATAAGCAGAAAGAACTCATGGAAATTGCAATTAAAAAAATTAGAAGGCCAAATTAATGTCTTTAAAAAAAATAAAAAAACTTGCACTTAAAACATACAGCGATAACACTTTGAACAAAAAAGTGCTCGACTTAGTCTCAAAAAAACTTAGCAGGAAAGATTTAAAAGTTTATATTAATGAACTTAAGCGAATTAATGGACACAGAATTGTAAAAGTTTATGTACCTGACAGAAGAATCTTAACAGACAAAATAGAACGAAGCCTTTCGAAATTTTTCGAAAATAAAGAGCTTCAAATTATTGAAGAACCGGAACTTATAGCCGGGCTTAGAATTATTGATAATGACCTTATTTATGAGCTTAACCTTAGGGACTCATTTGATAACATGATTGAATATCTTAAAGAAACATATGATTAGTAACGAAGACATTATTAAGGATCTTGAAAAAAGTCTTACAGATTTTTCTTATGATTCAAAAGCAAAAAATGTAGGATATGTTGAGAAAAACGGCGATGGAGTTGTTTTGTCCTCTGGGCTTTCTCAAGCTCTTGTTGGTGAACAGGTTGTCTTTGCTGACGGCACGCACGGAATGGTGCTCGGACTTGATGAAGATAATGTGAGTATAGTTTTGTTCGGATCAGGCGAAAACATCAGGGAGGGTGATAAAGTACAGACAACCGGCAAGATATTATCTATTACAGCATCGGAGAAATTAATTGGAAGAGTCATCTCGCCTCTTGGGAACCCCTTGGATGGAAAAACGCAAGTTAAAACGGGCAGGAACATGCCTCTTGAAAAGATCGCACCGGGTGTAATCGACAGAGAACCGGTCAGCACTCCTCTTAAGACAGGAATTAAAATAATTGACGCAATAGTCCCAATTGGAAGAGGACAAAGAGAGCTCATTATAGGAGACAGAGGTCTTGGTAAGACTGCCATAGTAATTGATACTATTATTAATCAAAAACCAAGGAAAAACTCAAAAAGTAAGCCGGTCATATGCATATATGTTGCCATCGGACAAAAACAGAGTACGGTTGCCCAAGTTATTGCAAAACTTAAAGATACGGAAGCTATGGATTATACGATTGTAGTTTGTGCTGGAGCATCAGACCCAGTTGCCCTACAGTATCTCGCCCCATATGCGGGAGTTGCCATAGCCGAGTATTTTCTTGAAAAAGGAGAGGATGTGCTTATTGTGTATGACGACCTTTCTAAGCATGCATGGGCATATAGACAAATCTCGCTTGTTCTAAGACGTCCTGCAGGACGAGAAGCATACCCCGGCGACATCTTCTATCTCCATTCAAGACTTCTTGAGAGAGCAGTAAAATTAAATAAGAAAAATGGTGGAGGGTCTATAACAGCACTTCCTATTGTCGAAACTCAAGCAAGCGATATCTCAGCATATATCCCAACAAATATCATTTCTATTACGGACGGGCAAATTTATCTCCAATCTGACTTGTTTAATACCGGAATTAGACCTGCTATTAATGCCGGAAGTTCTGTTTCTCGAGTCGGTGGAGCAGCGCAAACCTCTGCGATAAAATCCGTTTCGGGAAAAATGAGACTTGACCTGGCACAATATAGAGAGCTTGCTGTTTTTGCGCAATTCGGGTCAGAACTTGATCAAGCAACTCTGGCGCAGCTTGAAAGAGGACAAAGGATAACCGAAATACTTAAACAACCTCAGTATGATCCCCTGCCGGAATCCTTGCAAATACTAAGCATTTGGACAGTTACTACAGGGCAGCTTAATGACATTCCTATCGAAAAACTTGGAAAGTTTGAACACGAATTTCATAAGTTTATACAAAGGCAGTATCCAGAAATAATTAAACTTCTGGAAACAGGTGAAAAGATTAAAGAAGACACCATTAAAATATTAGAAAAAGTTGTTACAGAATTTAAAAAAATGTTTAGTTAATATGGCAAATATTCTATCTATAAAAAGGCGGATGCAGACGGCCCAAAATGTCTCAAAGACAACAAGAGCCATGCAGATGATTGCAGTATCCAAGCTTAAAAGAGCACAGGAAAGGGCTCTCTCATCAAGGTATTACATTGAGAAACTTACTTCCGTAACCAAAAATTTGTCAGAAAGGGTAAGTGAGGAGGAGAAAACCGAATACATGAAAGTTAAATCTGAAACAAACGACAAGCTATTTATAATTATATCTCCCGATAAGGGTCTCTGCGGCGGCCTAATAACCAACATCACAAAGGAGCTCCTTGCTCAGCGTGACCCAGGAAGGACAAGATATGTAGTAATCGGCAAGAAACTTGAAAAGCCTGTGGTGAGACTGGGTAAAGACCTTATCGCATTCTTTGAGTTTGGTACCACACTTCCCTCTTTTGATGTGATTTATCCTATCGCAAAAATTATTGACGAGGAATTCTTGAGCGGAAAAGTATCGGAAGTTAAAATATTATATAGCCATTTTATGACTGTTTTTACTCAAGTACCTAAGGTTTCCACTCTTCTTCCTATCAAAATTGAAGAAAATCCAATTAAAGAAAAATCTGAAAACTTTATGCTATTTGAACCCGAGCCAAAAAAAATTCTCCCAACCATTCTTAGACACTATTTAGAGATGAGCCTTTACCAATTTATTCTCGAGAGCTATGCTTCCGAACAAGCTTCAAGAATGGTTGCTATGAAGAACGCCACGGAAAACGCGCAGGAAATCATAGACTACCTAAGACTTGAGTATAATAAGCAAAGACAAGAAAAGATTACAAACGAGATTCTTGACATCGGGAGTGCGGCAACTGCCATGACATATGAGTAAAAATACGCAAGGTTTCATAATAAGAATTCAGGGACCGGTTGTGGATGTTAGATTTCCAAATAACCCACCTGCTATTAATGACGCTCTGGTTTTGGAGACAAAAGATAAAAAGAAGTTAATACTTGAGGTTGCTCTTATTACAGGCGATAACGAAGTAAGAGCTCTTGCGCTAGGCCCAACCGAAGGACTTTCGCGTGGCATGAAGGTCGAAAGCACCGGCTCTCCCATCAAAGTCCCTGTAGGTCTAATGACCTTAGGAAGAGTCTTCAATGTGCTGGGGGAACCGATTGACGGAAAAAAATTTGAAGACAAGTCTGGGCCACGCGATCCTATTCACAAGTCCCCACCTGCCTTGATTGATCAGGAGACAAAGCCTCAAATTCTTGAAACAGGAATAAAAGTTATCGACCTTATTGCTCCATTTGCAAAAGGCGGAAAAACCGCGGTTTTTGGAGGTGCGGGAGTCGGAAAAACGGTAATAATTCAAGAGCTTATAAGAAATATAGCGATAGAGCACAAGGGCCATTCCGTATTTGCCGGAGTTGGGGAAAGAAGTAGAGAGGGAAACGATCTTATTTTGGAAATGAAAGAATCTGGAGTTCTGGATAAAACAATAATGGTCTTTGGACAAATGAATGAACCTCCTGCTAATAGACTGAGAGTGGCTCTAACAGCACTTACGATGGCTGAATACTTCCGTGATCAAAAACACGAAGACGTACTTCTCTTTATAGACAACATATTCCGTTTTGCACAAGCTGGCTCAGAAGTATCAGCACTTCTGGGAAGAATGCCTTCCGCAGTAGGTTATCAGCCCACTCTTGCGGCGGAAATGGGAAATCTTCAGGAAAGGATTACATCTACCAAGCAAGGTTCAATAACCTCTGTACAAGCCGTATACGTCCCCGCAGATGACTATACAGATCCCGCTCCCGTAACTATATTTTCGCATCTTGACTCAATACTAACATTAGACAGAAGTATTTCAGACCAGGGATTATACCCCGCCGTAGATCCCCTTACATCCTCGTCAAGAATCCTAGATCCCAACGTAGTAAGTAAAGAGCATTATGAAGTGACACAGGAAGTAAAAAGAGTTCTTCAAAGATACAAGGATCTTCAAGATATAATTGCAATTCTGGGAATGGATGAGCTATCTGATGAGGACAAGCTTGTCGTAACGCGTGCAAGAAAAATACAAAGGTTTTTGAGTCAGCCGATGTTCGTTGCGGAAATATTTACAGGAGAACCAGGTAAATATGTAAAAGTAGAGGATACTGTAAAAGGGTTTAAGGAAATTCTTGAAGGAAAACACGACAAAATACCCGAATCAGCTTTTTTCATGACCGGATCAATTGATGAAGTTGTAAAAAGAGCAAAATGACAATTAAACTTCAGATAATAACTCCCGAGAAAATTGTTTACCAAAATGACGTTGATCAGATAACAGCACCAACTAAAGACGGTGAGATTACGATTATGCCTGAACACGTGGGACTTCTTACCCAAGTAGTTCCGGGCGAGATTACTGTAAAAAAAGGAGAAAATACTCAAGCTCTGGCTGTAACAGGGGGCTTTATGGAGGTTGCTAAAAATTCGGTAAGTATTCTGGCGGATTATGCCATACGCGCGGAGGATATTGAAGTTCTTAAAGCTCAGGAAGCTCAAAAAAAAGCCCAGAAGCTTATGGAAGAGAAAGTAAGCGAGAAAGATTTTGCAATGGGTCAGTCTGAAATGATAAGAGCAATCACCCAGCTTAGAGTAGCGACCAAATATAAAAGGCACGCAAGAAAGCCATCGGAAATTTAATATAGATGACGTTTTGGGAAAAACTGGAAAAAACTTCTCGGAAAAACTCTTCCCTTCTTTGCGTAGGACTTGATCCTGATCTTGATAAAATTCCCGAAAGATTTAAAAAAGAACAAGACCCCATATTTGAATTTAATAAATATATCATTAATCAGACACAGGATTTCGTATGTGCTTATAAGCCGAATATTGCGTTCTACGAGGCATATGGAATAGACGGACTCAAATCCCTTAAAAAAACAATCGAGTACCTTAGGAAGAATTATTCCGAGGTCCCTATTATTCTTGATGCAAAACGGGGAGACATAGGAAATACTGCAGGAAGATATGCAAAAGCTCTTTATGGATACTGGCAGGCTGATGCAGCAACTATTTATCCGCATCTGGGAAAAGACTCAATACTTCCTTATCTAAAATATAAAAATAAATGTACGATACTCTTAATCAAAACTTCAAACCCCGATTCGAAAGTATTTCAAAATTTACCTATTAATCCAAGCATGAAGCCTCATTATCTCGTAATGGCTGAGGAGATTGTAAAATGGAACTATCCCAATTTGGGCTTTATGGTTGGCGCGACCTATCCGGAAGAATTAAAAGAGGTAAGGAAGTTATTCCCCAACTCACCCATCTTAATGCCGGGACTAGGCGCACAAAGCGGACAAGCGGAGAAAGCGATAAAAGCGGGTGTAGATGCAAAAGGCATGAATCTTATCTGCAATAGCTCAAGAGATATAATATATTCGGATAATCCAAGACAAAAAGTAATTAGCACAAGAGATTTAATAAATAGGTATAGAAGAAATGAATAAAACATCTGAAGAAATTGCTGAAATATTACTTTCTATTGGAGCCGTAAGTCTTAATGTAAAAAAGCCGTTCCGATATTCTTCAGGTATTTTAAGCCCGGTCTACACAGACTGCAGGCTTATAATGAGTTATCCCAAAGAAAGAAAAATTGTAATAAATTTACTTGCAAAAGCAATTTCTTCCTATGGCTCGTTTGATGTTATTGCAGGAACAGCAACTGCCGGAATTCCGCACGTGGCATGGATCGCAGGGAAATTAAACTTACCGATGATATACGTAAGGAATAAATCCAAAGATCATGGAAAAGAGAATCTGATTGAAGGGGTTTTGAAAAAAAGACAAAAAGTTGTAGTCGTTGAGGACTTGATATCAACTGCTCAAAGCTCCGTATTCACCATAAACGCAGCGCGAAGTGTTGGGGCAATTGCAAATGTTATTTTTGCGATAACTACCTACAACTTGCTCAAATCAAAGGAAGTCTTAAAAGAAAATAAAGTTAAACTGATTTCTCTTACAAATCTCTCCGACTTGTCTTCTATAGCACTAAAAAATAAACATATTACTGTAAGGGAGCATGGTATGATTCTTCAGTGGGCAAAAGATCCTTCTTCGTGGGGCAAGCGAATGGGGTTTGAATAATTAGAGCAAATCTCCTACAATATTGACGTTGCCGGAGTAACTCAGCGGTAGAGTAGCTCTTTCGTAAAGAGCAAGTCGTGAGTTCAAATCTCACCTCCGGCTCAGTAATGTAATGAGCCAAACCGAAGTACTCGTAGTGAGCGAAGTCGAACTATGAAAAGAAAAGGATATTCACGTCTTTCACGGAGACTTGAGAGTCAATCGAAAAACAATCTTATCTTAAGTATCTTAGGAATAGTCGTAGTGCTATTTTTGTTGATAAAATTCGGTATTCCCCTTCTGGCTAATATAACGGGATTTCTTTCAGGCTTTCAAAAAGGAGATTCAATCTCCAACGAGCAAAATGATGAATTCGTTTCCGTACCAGTGCTTGACCCATTACCCCAAGCAACAAATAGTTCTGAATTTATAGTATCAGGCCAGGGAATTTCCGAGCAGGATATTTCAATTTTTGTAAACAATACTTTATCTAACAGCAAAGAGACTGATAAAGATGGGGTATTTTCTTTCAAAGTTTTCCTTAACCCGGGCGAAAATAAAATTAAAGTGCAGGCAACACAAAATACTAACAAAAGTGACTTTTCCGATGAGGAAATTGTCCTTTACATAAATAAACCTCCTACTCTTGATATCTCCTCGCCAACCGACGGTCAGCGTTTTGAAAAAGACCAAAATACTGCAGATATAAAAGGCACTACGGATTCGGGAGTAAGAGTCACAGTCAATGATTTTCAAACAGTTGTTGATGAAAATAATAATTTTTCATATACACTAAACCTTCAGAATGGTGACAACAATCTAGTAATTGTGGCTACCAATCAGGCTGGTGATAAAACAGAAAAAAGCTTGAAAGTTACTTACTCTCCGTAGTCCCAATAAGTGTCCAGAGCCAAAACATTATTGGAACATAAAATAAGCTATTTATAAAAAAACTATCTATAAATAAAGCACATATTGATGCAATAACTAATGAAGACTTTTTATATTTTTGCAATATTTTATACCACATAAAGACAAAAATCGAAAATCCAATCAGACCTGTTGTAGCCAAAACAAAAAGAAAGCTATTGTCATTACTGGAATCGGCATGACTGTTTAGGTTTGGCTTAGCAGCTATATCAGCATTTCTGCTTTTTGCAAATCTATACGAATTAAATCCTACTCCGTAAATTGGGCTTTCTTTAAATATTGAAATTCCCTGAGAATATGACCCAAGCCTTGCCTCGGATGATGCTGTTCTAAAAAAATTTGTACCTTCAGTTTTGTATGCTTTTGGCAAAACAAGTGTCAATGCCGCAAGTGCAAGAATTATAACAACAATATATTTTACCCTTTTCTTGATGACTAAGAACAAAAATACCCCAAAAACAAGCATTACAAATGAGCTCCTTGAGTAAGTAAGTAATATTGTAATTAGCGTTAGAGCTGAAAGTAAACTATAAATGATTAATTTGTCCTTGCTTTTCAAATTTTCAAAAATTAAATTAAGTAAGAAAAGAAAGAATAAAACAAAAAATGCACCGGCAAAATTCGGATCCAAAAATACGGAGAACATTCTGTATAAATGCTCATCCCAACCTAGATAGTAAAGATTGCTTAAATCGTAGTAAAAAAAATACTGTAAATAGCCAAGTAAAACAACCATTATTCCCGTAAATAAAAGCATTCTTTTTATTAAATACTTAAAGTTTTTATCAAAACCCAGAACTACAGGAAGAATTCCTACATATGCTGTCCATCGCAGAAGATATAATAGTGATGTTGCAAATTGATCTAAGTTTAGCTTTGTCAAATTTAATACTAGAGAAGCAAACGCAAAAATAATAAATAACAAAAAGGGTAATAAAATAATCTTTGATATTTTATTATTCTTAATGCAATACGCTCCCCAAAAAATAAATAATATTGCCGAAGTAATATCAAGAAGCCTAACTTCTATATTAAATAAGCTAATCCTAACCACTTCTCCAAAAACAAACGCGGGAAAATTTACCAAAAATAATACTTTTAATAAGCCCATCTAATTTCTCCTTTTGTATATAGCTTAACTCTTGTTATTGAATTGGAATACACAAGACTCCAGTCGGAAAATCTTTCTGGTATTTTTGAATTCTGAACAGCTACATAGTTAAAATCGTCGCCTTTTTTTACCCATGATGAATCCACAAAAGGAAAATTTACATAATAAAGATTATGGAATCCGTATAGAAGCACTCTATCAGTTTCTTTTATATTATTCTTAAAATATCCATCTGTATCATAAAAATCACCAAAAGAAAAATTTAAATTGCTTGAAAGGAAACTTTCCTTTGACTCTTTACCAAAAACAACAGGTAGATATTTTGAATTTGCAATCCCCCTGTATGAAATCGATGAAACCGCAATTACAAATATTAATAATATTGAATATTTTTGAATAGTTTTATTTTTAATCTTAGCAATAATAAATGAAATCAGTATCGAATACGCAGGGAGATATGGAAGTATGAATCTCCCCCCGCCAGTTCTGGGAGTAATATACCAAACAAAAAAAGAAATAACTGAATAAAACAGAATTATCTTGATATTTTTGGGAATTTTTTTGTAGTAAACACCAATCAGTGGAATAAAAATCAAATAGACCGGAGATAACGGGTCTTCTGACTTGATTAAAATAGTCAAAACGTCCTTTACGAAACTTATCGGGTTTAATAAATTAAGACTTAAACTTACAGGATAAATATCCGTAAGAATTGGATAAATGGGATTACCTGTATGAATAATAGAAAAAATAAACCAAGGCAATGGAATCGTGATAGATACTAGAGCAAACAATATGATATTCGAAACTATTTCTCTGATGCTTTCCTTTGATTTATACAAAAAGTAAGCAATCAGGAATACAAATATAGCAACACTTCCCAGAGATATTAATTTGACTGAAATTGCAAGACCTAGTATTACAGCCGATTCGACCAGCCATTTCTTTTCTTTTTTTTCTGTAAAATTTAAAAATCCCCAAAGAGCCATAGCTTCAAAAAAAGTTCTCGGTAAGTCAACGTATGCAGTGATAGACTGCCATCCTACTACTAAATTTGAATAAAAAATAATAACAGCTAGAAAGGAGAAAAAAGAGCTTAAGTAGTTTCTGGAAATCCTATAGATAGCCATGCATGTTAAGATTCCAAAGAAGAAACTTATCAGCTTGGGAATTGTTTCATTTCCGAAAATAAGACCAACTGTATATAGCATTTCGGTTAGCTTTGGCATGTCGGAATAATACAAAAGATTTCCCGGAATATGTACGATTGCATTGCTTAACAAATAAAGCTTAGGAAGAATCAAATGATACCAGAGAGCATCAAAGCCAAGCTCCGGACCCAAAGTTCCTATGAAATTTACTAGGACTTGAAGAATAAAGATAGATAGTAAAAACAAAAATGGCTTGTTTTTTAGTACATCAACTGTAGCTTTAAGATTTTTTTTTTCTACTTTTATGATGTAAAACACTGAAAGAAATAGGAAGATAACTGACAAAGGAAAAACGGATTTAATATTTAAAAAACCCAAAAGTCCAATGAGAAAAATTAAATAAGAATAAATTCCGATCAGAATTGCAATTGAAAACATACGATCTGCCTACAAATAAGAAAGTAGAAATATAGAAATAGTATTGCAAGACTCCAGAAGATAAATAAGTAAAATGCTAATTTTTGTTCCATAATAACCAAAGCTTTCCTCGGACTAAAAATGAATGAAGACTCATCATTATGGCCAGAACTAAACCAGTTGTTCTATCCATAAATCCTAATTTTAAAAAATAATTTTGAATAAATTTAAGCTTTGGATAAATAATTATTGAAAAAAAGCTTGCTTTAGTTCCTCTTTCATAAAGCTCTTTCGCACGGACATCAGTATAAAAATTTATTTTTCTTAAAAATCCGTCGATACTATGATGAGAAAAATGTTCAAGTGTATGAGTAAGCTTTCCCACTTCACCTTTTATTTCCCACTTTTCATGAACCTTTCCTTTCCAGCTGCCTGCATTCTTCTTTGCTAATCTTACAAGCGAATTTTCTCCAAATTCACCATGCTTTATTTTCTTCCCAAATACAAAATCTTGTCTTTTTATAAAATACCCATTAATCTCTTTGTTTTCTTGAACTTTTTTCAATATTTCTTTTTTTAAATCGTCGCTTACTATTTCGTCTGCGTCAATAAATAAAACCCATTCGTTTTTTGCTTTTGATATACCGAAATTCCTTTGCGCAGAAAAATCTTTTCCTAATCTTCTTTCAAAAACTTTTGCTCCAAGTTTTCTTGCCAAGTCAACAGTATTGTCTGTCGAATAATCATCAATCAGCAGTTTCTCATCGCACCACAAGACACAATCAAGACATTTTTTTATATTTTCTTCTTCATTTTTCGTTAAAATTACTGCGCTAATCATTTTTACTTACAAATATTTTTCCATTCTTCTCTTCAATGTATATTCTTAGATTTGTAGGATTTTTTGATGGTTTACTTTTGTAGTAATACCATAGCAGATATTCATAATTCATAGTAAAACTATCAAACTGACTTCCTACTCCCTTGCCAATTAAATTATATCTGTCACCTGATGTAAATTCTACTATCTTACTGACAGCTTCTTCCCTTCTCATTATATCTGCATTGTCCGCAGATAAATTATTGTTAAGAAAATAATATGCATTCATAAAACCAAATAAAAAAAGAAGCATAAAAGCAAATAACTTTATTTTTTTAAATAAGAAGTCCCATGTAATTGCTGAGACAACGATAATTATTGGAAAAAAAATCGGGAGATAGGCATCCGAAGGAGTCTTATTAGCCATGAATCCAAGAAGGACGATTACGCTTGAGATAGCGATTATAAATAAAGGTGCACTTTTTTCTTTCTTCAATAAATATGAAAAAAATACAAAGCTTGAGAATAAAAATAAAATTGAAACTGAAAAATTACTGGCAAAAGTAAGAAGCTTATATCTTGATGCAAGAAAAGACGTAATTAAACCAGAATCAAATGACGATGATGAAAATCCTGCAATAGATTTAAATATTTTATAAAATATCCAGCCTCCAAAAACTAAGGTTTGGTAGAATCCATTTTTAAAATCATAAATAAGAACAGGAAGCATTACAGCACTAAGTCCTATAAACGAAAACAGAATTATTCTTTTATCAGAAAAACTTACTGCCCATTTTTTTCTTTTAAATAATCCGAAGAGCAAAAACACTGTCAATACTCCGCCTAAAGAAAAAGTAGCCAATTCAAAATTATAGAGAATTCCAAGTAGAATAATTGCCCAGACAAAGTATCCTTTTTCTCCTTGAATCCATTTATAGAGAACATAGATATAAAATAGAGTAAAAAGAGGAATTAAGGTAGTATGATAAGGAAAGCGATCATTTATTACTGCCAAGGGAGAAGTCGCATATAGAAAAGAAGAAATAATACTCACTTCTTTTCCCAACATTTCTTTGATTAATTTGTAAATAAAAAAAATAGATAAGCTTCCCAGTACAGCTGTAAAGTAACCCGGGATAAGCGGATTAAAACTGAAAAATTTAAAAATAAAAGCTAAAATATATGTCCAATAAGGACCTTGATGTAGCCAAGTATGGCTTGATGTAATCCCAACCAATGGAATCTGACCGGTTAATAACATATCTTTTGCAGATAGATAAAACCATCCCTGATCTCCTATAAAACTCATCGTTTCATTTAATCTAAACGTACGTAGAAATAAAGCAAGAATAAGAATAAAAAATAATGTAATTTCATATTTTCCAATAGAAGTCATAGAATTAATAATGAGTGCCCAAAATAATCCATACCATTTTTTAAAATAATAAAACTGGCTTTCCCTGTATATTTCTTTTATGTCCCTTCTTTGTTTCGTACTTATTCCGCCAAAGTGTACTATTTTAGCCTCCGGAATTATATAATTATTCAAACCGAGTTTTTTAATTTTTTTTGCTAAATCAGCCTCTTCAAAAAATAAAAAATATTTTTCATCAAAACCGCCTATTTTTTCGAAGATACTTTTTTTTATCATGATGGCCGTACCAGGAACAACATCCACCATAAGCGAAGCTTTTCTGTTCCAATCTTTAAGAAAAAATCTACTTGAAATAAAATTGTCAGGAAATAGTCTGTGAATAAAAGATAAACTGAAAATTACCCTGATTGGTGTAGGAAATTGTGATCCTACAACAGCATGAGATTTTCCATTTTCTTGAATAAGAAGCGGAGATACTGCTCCTACATCCGTTTTGTTTTTTATAAATTTCAGAAGTTTAGATAATGTATCTCTATATAATCGAGTATCAGGATTTAAAAAGAATAGATATTCCCCTTTTGCATGCTTTGCGCCCAAGTTATTTCCTTGACTATAGCCTAGATTCTCATTTGGTACATAAATAATTTCCGGAAAACTCTTTCTCAAATTATCTTCAATAGTTTTATCCCTATCATTATCAACAACTATTATTTCATGCTTGATTTTAGGTTTCGAATCAATAATCGACTTAACACAGGTAAAAAGTTCACCTTTTGTCTTGTAATTAACTATAATTATTGAAACTTGAATTTTATTCATGAAATTAATTTTTAACAGTTAGAAACTTGTAATTAGTTAATATTTTATAAAAACTGTCAACACTAATCTTCCAAGTAAATTTAGACAATACTCTCTCTCGCCCTTGTCTGCCAAACTTATTTCTTAATTCAGCATTATTTAATAAAAAATCAATTTTATTTTTAAGCTCATTCTTATCCATTTTAATCAAGTATCCCGTTTTATCATCAACAACCGACTCTTTAAGTCCGCCCTCATTTATTACAATTACTGGAACTTCGCATGACATTGCCTCAATCGGAATTAAACCAAATGGCTCATTTCTACTCAAGGACAGTACGACTCTAGATCTGTTTATTTTTTTTATCAAAACATCTTCATTAATTCCTAAACCATTTTTAGTCCTAGAAACAAATTCCGTCACAGGAGGCTTTTTATATAGCTTGAGAGTATCTCTCAGCAGATCATATCCCTCAATATCTACTTTTTCGCCAATAAAAAGTAGGTCATAATCTTTTTTGATATTAACAGGATAAAATTTTTCGGCATCAACTCCCAAATAACATAGGCTAACTCCTATATTATAAGCTCGCTCTATATTCTTCTTGGAAAATAACGAATTTGTCAAAACAATATTCGCTTTTTTTACATTTTGTTCGTCAATAAATTTTCTAATTTTTCTATTTAATTTTTCGTATATTTTTTTTATTAAATTTATTTCTTTTGGAATCTTTAAGAAATTGTCATAAACCATCCTAAGAGGTTCCTGGCAGAAATAAACTGTTTTATCTATAAATTTCAACAAAAAAGGAGATTGGGTATATTTAGATGGGTTAACAAATATAAAATCGTATTTATTTGATTTTACAATTCTGGAAATTTTTTTATGTAAAAAGTATAAATTTATTAGCTCTATTGAATCTCTATATAAACGCATCCTCCAGTTCTCTCCGAACATCCCTCTTGATCCAAATTTAAAAAAATATATTTTATTAAATATTTTTACAATTTTTTTGTCCTCGCGATCATCGACGTAAAAAAGATCAACTTGATGGTTTTTGCGTAATATTTTCCCATATTCTTCTACAACTTTTCTTGCCCCACTTAACGGCGTTAATTCGTGAAAAAATGCAATTTTCATCTTATTTATTATTCCTCATAATACAAATATAATCGTATGCAAAAAGTAAATGTAATGGCCAAAATTTTGAGAAAGGATAAAACCAAACTAAAATATTGTAAACTATGTCTTTCCAGCTCAAAACAGACTTGTATGGAACAATAGGATATATTTTGCCTTTAAATTTGAACTTTTTAAAAAGATTGGAGAGGTAATAATAAGTTGGCTCATTAACATGCTGTATTTTGTGTAAATCATTTCTTGGATCCCTAGATAAATTGGGATAATTTTTTTTTGTAAATATTTTGTTAATTGCAATTAAAAAACTGCTTATTGGATAGACAATCCATTTATGGGTAAAATTTAAATAAATTTTATTTGCTTCTGTATGAACTAATAATTCCCCACTCTTCTTTAAGATTGTGGAAATTTTTTTTAAAATAGGTTCCAGCACTTCTGGATAAAGATGTTCGAATACATCCACAGCAAGAACAGCATCGAAGTAATTTTCTGGAAAATTTACTCGTGATGCATCCATAAGAACAAGAAGAACCCTATCTTTTATCTCCGTCTTTTGCTTAGCAAGATTTTGCTTGGCGAGAGTGATTGCATCTTTTGAATAATCAATTCCGGTAACATGCGCCCCTCTTTGTGCAAAGTAAATTGCGAGATCGCCCTGCCCACATCCAATATCAAGGATTTTAATATTTTTCTTTGATTTTATTAATTCCAAAAGCCTATCAAGTAAATCTTTACCTCTGTGCTCCCTAAACTCTTCAAAGCCTGAGAAATGTGCTTCGTAATATTCTTTTGTATAAACAGCGGAGCTAACTTGTCTTTTTTTCATAAAGAATCTTGAACGAATAAAATGTAAATACAGGAACAGAAATAAGCGTACCAATAAGAGCGGATATACCTGCTCCTAATATACCAAAGTGTAAAACTAAAGGAACAATTGTAATTAAAAGTCCTGAAATGCTTATAAATGTAGCAACAGTAACATATTCCTGCTTGCTAACTGAAAGAAAAAGTGCTGAAGAGGATCCTGAAATTGCCCTAATTACACCAAATATTGAAAGAATTCGAAGAACTGGAATTATTGAAACCCATTGAGCACCTAACAGCAGCAGTACGATATCTTTCGCAAAAAGAAATATGGTAATCCCAAATGGAATACTAAAGATAGAAACCGAAATCAATGTTTTAGCAAAAGCTTTTCTTAATCTTTCTTTATCTCCTGAAATCTTTGTATAAACTGGGAAAACTACTTTCTGCACAACATCTGCAACTTCCGTTATTGGGAGCAATGATATTCGATATGCCATTTCGTATAGACCAAGCGATGCAATCCCAAGTATTTTCCCAACTATAATATTATCTGCATTATGATAAAGATAATTAAAAATACCGCTTAACGTAACCCATTTACCTCTATGAAAGATTTTAGTTATGTATTCCTTATTGAAGGATAGATACGGTACTGGTTTTATTAACAAAAAAGATAGTATCACCTCAAGTAATGCGCCTGCTATTAACCCAAAAACTAAGCTCATTGCATTTTTCGTAATAAAAGCAAAAGATATTGAAACTATTGCATCAACCAAAAATATAACAAACCTATACCAAAATTCTTTATGAAACTCTAAATATTTTTGAAACTTAACAGAAAATGGGTTTACAAAACCTCTTATAAGAGGTACTACGCTAATAATCTGTAGCAAAATTTTTGATTCCGGTGATTTAAAAAAATTAGCAATAAACGGTGCACTAGAAAAAATAACTAAAGCAATCAAAACACCCCTAACAATAGATATTATCCATGCAGAATTGATATATTTTTTTATATCCTCTTTTTCCTGAACTAAAATAACGTTTACACCAGTCTCTGTAAAAACTTCAAGGAGTGCCGTTGCAAGGATAGCTACTCCAAAAATACCAAATTGTGATGGAGACAATATTCTTGCTAGGATTATCATCCTGACAAAAGATACCAATCGGGTAAATAACCTTAATAAACCTACCCATCCAACGCCTCTTATTGCATCTCTTGTATACCCCATAACTTGAATATTGAAATTATATCAGGTTTTTGTTTATAATGAGGCAACTTCTAAAGCTACAATTATTAAATGAAAACTACACAAATTAAAAAATGTAGATCTTGTCAATCAAAACAACTTTTTAATATTATATCCCTAGGGAATTTATATTTATCAGAATTTACTGCAAAAAACAAAAAACCTCCTAAGTATCCATTGAAATTGGTGATGTGCAAGACCTGCTCCCTCGTGCAGCTTAAGCATACTACTCCCCCCTCTCTCTTATACACAGACAACTACGGATATAAATCAGGGATAAACCAAACTATGCAAGATGAATTAAAAGAGATTGCAGGCAAGACATTGAGTAAAATAACAAATAATAACACAAAAATAATTGCCATTGATATTGGAGCAAACGATGGTACCCTCTTGAAATATTATCCGAAAAAAATTTACAGAATTGGAGTTGAGCCAATTAAAAAGTTAGCAAAAGAAGCAAGAAAGCATTCAGATCTAATTGTTAATAACTTTTTCACTTACGAGGCAGTTAGTAAAATTAAAAAAAACGTAAAAGCAGATATAATCACAGCTATATCATGCTTCTATGATATGGAGAATCCTAATAAATTTGTATCAGATGTAAAAAAATTACTCAAGGAAGATGGAATTTTTGTAATTCAGCAAAATTACCTTGTCGGAATGCTAGAGCAAAACGCTTTCGACAATATAGTTCACGAACATCTCGAGTACTACTCTCTTTTGTCTTTAAACAATTTGCTCGCTCGACATGGCCTAGAAGTATTTGATGTAGAATTAAGAAATCTGAATGGGGGAAGCTTCAGAACCTATATTGCTTTAAAAGGTAAAAGAAAAATCACTAAAAAGGTAAAAGAAATGGAAACCAGAGAGAGAAAAATAAAATTAAACAATAAAAAAATTTATTTAGATTTTACCAAAAGAATTAAAAAAAATAGGCTTGTTTTAAAAAACTTTATAAAAAATGAAGTTAAGAAAGAAAAAAAATATACGCATATGGTGCTTCTACAAGAGGAAATACTTTGCTCCAGTACTTCGGATTAAATAACAAGTATGTAGAGTTTGCAGTCGAAAGAAATCCTGAAAAATGGGGTAAAAAAATCGCTTCAGTTGATATTCGAATTATTTCAGAAGAACAAGCGAGAATTGACAAACCTGATTACATGCTTGTTTTACCCTGGTTTTTTAAAGAGGAATTTCTTAAAAGAGAAAAAGATTATCTTGAAAAAGGAGGACATTTCATTTTTCCTTTACCTGAGGCTGAGATTATTTAGAAAACTATCAATCCTCATCGACAAAATAAAAAATAATGAACGAAATAATTCCCTTGCATTAACATTAGATTTTCCTTTTTTTTTCATACTAACGGTAATTGGTGCTTCTGCTATTTTAAATCCTTTCCTATGTAGTAAATAAAGCGTTTCTGAAAGAGTTATAAAACCCTTTGATTTGATTTTACTTTTACATAAAAACTCTATGGATTTTCCATTATACATTCTAAACCCACCCGTAAAATCATTAATCTTGATATTCAGCCAAAATCGTAAAAATAAATTAATCATTCTACTCAGAATTACTCTGTATAAAACTATATTTATTGTCTTTCCTCCTTTTACATAACGGGACCCTATAACTACGTCATGCCTCCCCTTCTCCATCTTATCTATGAATCGTGAGATTTCATTGGGATTATGAGCCAGATCAGAATCAATCTCAAAAAAATATTTTATCCTTTTATCTTTAAACGCCTCATTAAATCCATGAAGAACCGCACTCCCTCTTCCAAGCTTTTTATATCTAAAAATAATTTCGATGTTCTTTTTTTTCTTCAATAAAAATTTAATTTTACCGATATATTCCTTCGGAGAGTCATCTACAACAATAATTTTTGAATCAGGAACAGCTTCTGAAATCGCATCAATCAAAGTAAAAATATTTTTTTCTTCTTTATAGGAAGGGATTATTACGGCAATATTTTCTACAATATTTCTTTTCATAATTATTTAATTAATAACTTTACAATAAATCATTTAATTTTTTCTGTAAAATATGAGATAATCATTTACCTTCTTTTCAATATAATAATTTGAGCGAATATATTCGTACAATAACCGACCTCTAATCGTATCAGGAACTTCGTCCTGAATACTCCTCGTTTTAAAATTATATAAAATAACATCTATATTTTCCTTTTGGATATAGGTTATGAGTTTTTCTTGTGCATTAATTGGAGTAGCTTCATATATTGTTGGGTAATATGGGGGTTTTTGTTTAAGCATAATATAAAAGATTGGTTCACCCGGAAACGTAAATACTTTCCCACTAAAATTCTTCGTGTTGTAGAGTTCATTTTTAATTTCAGGAAGTGCTCTGTTTTTCGAAATTAAAACTTTCAGATTGTCATCGACACAAGACTTGCTTCTAAATACTTTTATTGCTGAGCTTATTCGACTTGGAATAGGATATTGATTTACAAACTCATCGCTGACACGCAATCCTATAACAAATAGTAAGATCATCGATATATTAATAAAATATACGAAAACAAAAAGTTTTGATAATCCATATTTTCGCCAAGACAATCTTAATTCATAGATAAAAGTAAAAAATAATAAAAGTCCGATAAAAGTAAGCTGTGAATCAATCGAACGGATTATACTTTTCTGTTCGAGAAGGATAAGTACAAGAACAAGACTAATCTGAAGATATGTAACAAAACTGGCTTTCTTATCTCCATAGAAGAACTTATAGCAAAGAAACACAATTGCAGTCATAAGCATTGCAAGCGTAAACAAATTATCTACTGTAAATATTGAATGGAAAAATGGCGTTTTTGCAAATAGAGCTAGTTCACTAAGACTTAACAAATGCAAACTAAAATCTGATAATGATTGGGTAGAAATAAGATAAATAAAAAATGGAATCAAACCTAGAGAATAACCAAATATAAAAATAATTAATTCTTTTAGGACAGAAGATGATTGGTTTATCTGTAATTTGAATTTGGATATAAGAAGCTTATTGCATACCGAAAACACCACGAATATCACAAGGGTATAAATCCCAATATCATTAATAAGTGCCAAAATGATTCCACCTAAAACACCAAGCGCTAGAAGTATTTTCCGCGATTTGTTCTTATTAGAATAAAAAATATAAGCATACAAAATTGATAACGCTGTTATTGATCCGTATCTGGTAAACGTTTCAAATCCTGTGATAATTATTATGAATAGGAAAAAAAATACAAAAGAAGCTATAGCAAATAACTTATCCCTAAATACTCTTTGTAATGTAAAAAAAATACCCAAAAATAAAACAGGTGAAATAAGTAAATAGATAAAAGCGGCTATTATATTTTGTCCTTTGTAATAGCTTAATAATCCATATGGGTAATAAATATCCCGGAAAGGTAATAAGCCATTTGCCGCAGTGTAATTCCAAAATAACAATGCTTGATTATCAAAACCAAGCGTAGGATATATCCTGCAAAGATTTTCAAGATTACCGAGAGACAAAATGCTGAACAAAACACCAAGAGATAAATATTTTAAAATTCTCTTATTCATTTAATATATTTGAGGGAGACTTTTTTTTATTTTTCCTTGCTAGTCTAACAAATGTGTAAAATAAAACCGGAGATAGGATTAAAATAAAAAAGATTATGGAATCTAAGTACAGTGGGTAACCAAAATATTGAGCATATCCAATACTTGTTTCTTTACTGATTGCAGGATCCGGCATTATATCTCTTAATTTCCGAAAGGTTACAGCAAATACTCCCAGCAAGAATAAAATAAATAAAACATTAAAAATAAGAATATTTCTATACCTTGAGACAAGAACTAAAAATGCGGGAGGTAATAAAACTAAAAGAAGTACAAAAACTAAAAGTATTTTTCCAATGACAATATTACTGTTTATTAAACTTATTGCAGTTAGCAAGGATAATAAAAAAATATAAAGCCCGGCATTACTTACTATTGCTTTCTTTAATTTCATTAGATATATTATAACTCATAAATAAGTACTGATGCTTATAAATAATCCATTCATGAAACTACCGCAATTATATAAAACTATCGGAGAGTACAGACGCTATAATAATTGCCGTTTTTGTTTTAGCTCTAATTTAGTTCCAGTATTAAATCTGGGAAACGTCCCGTTGGCCGGTGGATTTTTAAAAACTACTAAAAATATAGCATTTGAAAAGCTTTATCCCTTGGAAATTTCTTTCTGTAAAAATTGTTACCTTCTACAATCAATAAATGTAATTAATGCCGATACTCTTTTCAAAGACTACTTTTATCATTCTTCCGCAATTAAAACCCTTACTGAACATTTTATTGATTTATCTCGGGAAATTAAATCGTTAAGTAATAGTAGGATACCATTTATTGTTGAAATAGGATGCAATGATGGAATTTTGTTAAAACAATTAATTAATGTTGGCATACGCGCTCTCGGCATAGATCCTGCTTCAAATATAGTATTCCCATTGATAAAGAAGGGCTTGCCGATAATCAACGATTATTTTTCGAAAACTCTCGCAGAAGAGATATGCAATAAAAATGGTCCCGCCGATGTGATAGTTAGTTCAAATACATTAGCTCATATTGAAAATATGCACGATATAGCAAGAGGTATCAAAATTTTGTTAAGTCAAAATGGAATTCTTATTTTCGAAGTACACTATCTTGGAAATATATTACAAGAAATGCAATATGACATGATATATCATGAGCATCAATATTATTATTCGCTCCTTACACTGCAAAAGTTTTTTGCAAAATATGAAATGGAAATTTTCGATGTTAAGCCACTTTCAATCCATGCCGGGTCAATGAGGTATTATGTACAAAATAAAAATTTCGGAACTAATAGTATTTCCAGCAATGTTACTAATTTACATAAAAGAGAAAGACTTTTGAAGTATGACTTGGTAGAAACATATACGACATACAGAGAAAAAATCGCTAAGACTAAGAATGATCTTCTGAAATTACTTAAAAATCTCAAAGCAAGAAATAAAACTATCGTTGGCTATGGCGCTTCAGGAAGAGGCACTATTCTTATGAATTATTGTGGGTTGGACAATAAATATCTTGATTATATTATAGATGATGCCCCAGCTAAACAAGGAGCATACACGCCTGGTACGCATTTAAAAATTGTCTCATCAGATATATTAAATACTAAACATCGGCCAGACTACGTTCTGCTTCTTGCATGGTCATTCTTAGAAGAAATAAAAAAAAGACAAAAGGTCTATTTAAAAAATTTTGGAAAATTTATAGTTCCCTTGCCAAAAATTAAAGTAATTTCTTGAAATATGAGTACTTCCAAACCTCCCACGATTCTCGTCTTCGGAGCTAATGGCATGCTTGGACACACTGTTTACAATTTTTTGAAAAAAAATTATCCAACGACCACTTTTGGTACAGTAAGAAAAAGAAAAAGCGAAGATATGCATATACTTAATTTTGATGTATACAAATTGAGGAATATAGAAATAGTTTTTAAAAAGTTTGAGAGGATTAACTATATCATTAATTGTATCGGAATTTTGCCAAACAGCACTACTAAAAAAGAAATGAATTTCATAAACGCGATATTCCCGCATATGATTTCACTTTTAGCAGAGAAGTATAACTCAAAGCTTATTCATATCTCAACGGATGCGGTTTTTCATCCTTTATCGGGCAGCGTCGATGAGCATTCTCCTACTTCTCCTACTACTAGCTACGGGAGAACAAAACTTCAGGGCGAACCTATATCTTCAAATGCAATTACTATTAGGACGTCTATTATTGGACTTGACCCCTTTAAGCATAAAGGAGTATTGGAATGGGCATTGAAAGGTAAAAGTATTAATGGTTTTACGAATCAAATTTGGTCGGGATGCACAACATTACAGTATGCAAGGCTGTGCTACAAGATTATAAGCTCTAATTCATTTCAAAAAATGAAAGATTCTTCTTCTATTTTTCACTTTTCGCCTATTAGAGAAGTAACGAAGCATGATATAATAAAAACGTTTTTACTCCTTCAAAAAAGCAATAAGCTAATAAAAAAAACAAAAGGTAGGCTTATTACAAGATTACTTAAAACAAGACATAGCGAGTTAATTTTTATTGATAAACAAAAAAAGCAAATTAAAAACGCGCTTGAAGAGCTTATCAACTTTGAGAAAGCAATAAAAACAGAATGAATAATTCTATAAATTAAATATAAAAAATGGCAACAAAGAAAAAATTAGCATTTGTATTAGGCACACGAGCGGAACTTATACGAGCCGTTCTCATCTTGGAACATCTTCAAAAAGCAAAAGATATCGAACTTATTCTTATATGGTCTGGCCAGCATTACTCAGACAATCTAAAAGATATTTTCTTCAGAGAGTTTAATATTAAAAAACCAGATATTGAGCTTAATTGTAAAGGAAGTACCGACGCTGAAGTCACATCGAAAGCAATCGCAGAATTATATCCGGTACTTCTGAAACTGCAACCCGACGCAGTCGCATTTCTTGGAGACACCAACACCGTTGTGGGATGTATTGCTGCAGTGCAATTAGATATCCCCATCCTTCACATAGAAGGCTGTTGGCATTCTTATGATTGGCGTATGCCGGAAGAAAAATACCGAACACTAGCTGATCATCTCGCAGACGTTATTTATACTTATGCAGAAGAGTATAAAAACCGGGGAATAGCCGAAGGGTTGAATCCAAAATATATTGTAGTAAGCGGCAACCCTTCCGTTGATATGTTGCAAAGATTTTATTTTAAAAGAAAAAGAAAATTTGACGAAATGGCAGATAATGAATTCTTTGCAGAAAGAGGAATAGAAAAAAATAAATATTATTTTATGACATGTCATCGAAGAGAAAATGTTCACAAGCCTAAAGCTTTTTTGAATATTATGAAGATGGTTGAATATGCAAAGGACCCGGTTTATTTCTCTGCTAGTTACCGTACACAAGCTGTAATGAGAGAAATGAATTATAAACCTCCGAAGAACGTCATTGTTGTTGATCCTATTGGTTACGAAGAGATACTACTTCTTATGACGCATGCAAAAGCTGTTATTACAGATTCGGGTACAGTAAATGAAGAAGCATGCATTCTTGGTATTCCTTGTATCAATATTCGAAAAGCAACAGAGCGTCCTCAGGTATACGATGTCCTTTCAGCGGTAAAATTTGATCCTGACCAACCTGAAAAATATACACCTGAGATTGTTCTTAAAAAACTTGAAAAGATAACGGGAACCATATGGAAACAACCTCTTGGTGACGGAACTGGAGCACGGCAAATTGCAGAAGATATTATTAAGCGATTGCGCGAAAATAAATTGCACGGCCATCTGCCAGCAGATAATCATTTACCGCTGAAACGATCATTCATGGAAGATGGAATTAAAATCTAGAAAAATTTCTTTGGCAATCATTATCCCCATGTACAACGAAGAAAAAGTTGCAGCTGAATGTATTGATGCCGTAATAAAAGTTATTTCTCAAATGAAAATAAAAACAAAACTCATAGTAGTAAATGACGGCAGCCATGACAAGACTCCATTGATTCTTAAAAAAATGCAAAAAAAATATCGCAATCAGCTTGTCATTTTAACTCACAAAAAAAATAAAGGATATGGCGCTGCTTTGCAAAGCGGAGTTAAGAAAGCAATTATACTCGGATATACATGGGCGCTTCATATGGATTCCGATCTTACAAATGATCCAAAATACATACCTCATTTTGCAAAATATATACATAAACAGTACGACTGCATAAAAGCATCACGATATATAAAAGGGGCAGTGACTATAAACGTGCCTCAATACAGACAGCTTATTTCCCAAGTTGGCAACTTTATTGCCTCAGTTTTTTTTAATATTGGAATAAGAGATTGCACAAACGGATTTCGAATGGTACGTCTTAATTTTCTCGATGGAATAAAATTTAAAGAAAATAATTTTTCAATTATTCTTGAAGAGTTATATTATTTAAAGAAAAAAGGGGCAAGGTTTAAGGAGATACCTTATGCACTTACGGCAAGAACAAATTCAACTTCTCATTTTTCATATAAACCTAAAACGTTTTATGATTATTTTAAATATTTAGTTAGAGCGGCTTTTGCTTAATTCCTTTTAACTCTTGTTTTATTTCGTCTAATTCTAGCAAAAGCTTGGTTGTTTCGTTCACATCTAGTTGCTTTGTGTTTTCCGAAGTATAAGGCTCGATCTTACTTTTCCCAACAGATTTTCCTCTATAAAAATATTTGTTGTAATCCAATCCTTGACTTTCCGGCGGAATTTTAAAATATTCCCTATTTTCTACTGCTCTTAGTCTTTCTTCTTCTGTCACAAGTGTTTCGTGCATTTTTTCTCCTGCTCTTATTCCAGTTTCAAAAATTCCTGTTTTATAATCAAAAATTCTACACAAAGATTTTGCCAAAGTTTCTATATTACAGGCTGGAGATTTTTTAACATATACATAGCCACGCTCACCATTAGTCAATGCATAGAAAACTAATGAAACAGCATCGGGCAACGGAAGAAGAAATCTTGTCATTTTGGGATCTGTTATTGAGATTTTTTTGTTTTGCTTGATTAGAGAAACGAAATAAGGTAAGACTGACCCTCGTGTATATAAAACATTCCCATATCGAACTCCACAGAGTATCGTTGAGATATTGGAATATTTATCGTATTTTTTTGATTCGGCGATCATAATTTTCTCCATCATAGCTTTTGAAATTCCAACTGCGTTAATTGGATAAACAGCCTTATCAGTACTCAAAAAAACGACCTTTTCCACTTTTGCTTCAATTGCAGATAATATAACGTTAGAAGTTCCTAATATATTTGTTTTTACTGCCTCTAGTGGAAAAAATTCACAAGTTGGAACTTGTTTAAGAGCAGCAGCATGAAATACATAATTGACTCCTCCCATCGAGCTATTCAGACTATCCCTGTCTCTAACGTCACCTATAACAAATTTTAATCTCGGATTATCAAATTTATTTCTCATATCAAATTGTTTCTTCTCGTCTCTGCTGAAAATAATTATCCTGCCTACATCCAAATTGAGCAAAGTATTTACAACGCTCTGACCAAACGATCCTGTTCCGCCAGTAATTAAAATTGTTTTATTTTTGATTGTTTTATTAATTAGATCATTCACAATTTTGTTAATTATATTACTTTTTCTTGAATATTGAAATACTCGCGGGATAAGCCAACAATCCGGAATTCATATAGCTTAACTGGTTACCAAAAAATTTGTAAAATGGAAGGACAGGAGAAAATGTAGCAATTTCATAATATCCTTTCTCGTACAATCTACCTAGCAATCTTTTTTTTGACGATTTTACATAATGATCTAGCGCTAATTGTGCGTTTGAGATCACAATAATTTTGGGTAATTCATTTGTGCGTTCATCAATGACTAAGTAATTAAATTTAGACCGGTATGAAGGCAAATATTGTAAATTATAATATTCTTTGAGTATGATATCAGGTTCAAATTGGTAAACTGGAATATTTTCGACACCAATCGTAGTCCCCTCGGGAATATTATTTATTATCCAACTAGAAGAGGTTTTCTGAGGAGATATTGAATGTTTCAAAATCGTCCAGCTATAAGATTCTATAACTTGAATACAAATTAGAAATATAACCATAAAAACAATTATTTTTTTAAAGTTTGCAGACTTGCTTCTCTTAAATTCGTTGTAAGATAATCCTATTATAATTATCATAAAAGGGAGAAGCACCAGCGCTCTATTTGCACCAATTTGTATTGATAACGGTATAAAACTGATCAAGAAAATAAACAAAGATAAAAGAAAAAATAATTTAATTTTTAAATAAGTTGTTTGCTTCCCAAATAAACTTCTAGCTACATTCATACATAAATACAATATGCTTAAAATAGAAATTACAAAAAATACATGACCAAAAATTGTTGGAAATTGGTGCAACACCATAAATGATAAAAATGAATTACCAATATTTATTTCGTTAGCAATTTTAGCTGGAACTATAATATTGGAATACAGATATTCACCCATATTCCCTCCTTTAAAAAGGACATCCGGAATTCCAAACAAAAAAAATGTACCAATAAGTAAAGTAATTCCTGCTAGTATTCTTTTGTAATTTCTGTTAACGCTAGGTGTAAAGAAAAAGAACGAAAGTATATAAATAGGGATAATTGGAATTGCACTAACTTTTACAGCCAGAGCCAGTGCGGAAAAAAAACCTACCAATAAATAATTACTAAACGTTGGAAATCTAGAATATCTTATGATAAACAATATTGATAAAATTAACCAAAATAAGAGAGCAATATCATATTTGAAATGATTGCTTAGCATTAACCATGCCGGTGTAAATATAAAAAGAGCAACAGATAATAAAACATTTAAATTTAAATATTTTGAGACTTTGGCAAAAACAAATATTGATAGTATTCCAAAAAAAAGAGTATTTAAACGGAGAATCATAAAGAGCCGCTCCTGCATTTCCAAAGAACCTACTGCTGTCTTGATTACAAAAGGATTAATTATTTGAAGCAAAGTGAAAGGAATCAGTAAAATTCCGGAAATAAAAAAATGCAACATAGAACCATTTGCAGCTCCAGGTAAATTTGGAGATCCATATTGAAATACATATCTTACCGATTGCAGTTGATGCCATTCATCCATATGATATGTAAATGGATGATCATTTCCCGGAATTCCCCATTTGATAAATGACAGTGTAGTTAATATGTAAGCCACAACTGTAAAAGTCAATATTATGTTTTTCTTAATCAAGCCTTTAATTATTTTAAATTTTATTGCTCTTACAACACCAAGCGTGGTTCCCATTAGAATAGCAATATCTGAAGTAAATTGAAGAAGTGGTAAATAGAAAAACCCTTTATATGAATTTACGTATTTATAATTTTTATATATTGACCACAATATGTAAGATGCAAAGAATAATAGTGTTAGCATAGCAAGAAAATATGATCTCATTATGAAATTAAGCAAAAGAAGATAAGCTGCTGAGATATATCTTAAAAAAATAAAAATAACTTTTGTTCTTAAAATATTTGCTTGGATATCACCAAAAGCAAACCTAAAAAACATAACAAAAGATTCTTTTAAATTTTTTCTTGGAATCCAATTAACTAACGCTTTTTTTGCAAATACAATTCTTGCATTAATTTCTTTTAGCTTATTCGCAAATGCGTAATCTTCGTTATGAGAAAACTTTTCTTCAAATCCTCCTGCTTTTTCCCAGATAGATTTTTTAAACGCCACTGATCTTGTAGCCGGAAGAAATTCCTTCTCATTAACTTTATCTGACATAACAAGCACATACGGAATTAAACTTTTTTCAAAGATATTCCTAAAAGTTCCTTTATAGTATCCAGCTACTACATCTACTGCTTTATCTTTAAATGGCTTGGAAATATTTTCAACCCATTTACTATCCAAAGTACATCCAGAATCGGTGATTAAAATTACGTCACCTTTTGAGATTCGAATTGCTTCATTCCGTCCAACAGATCTATTTCCTTTCTTTACTATTACCTTTATTTTTATCCCTTTATTTGAGGTTTGAGATTTGAGACTTGAAATTACCGACAAAGTTTTGTCGGTTGATCCCCCATCAACAATTATTACTTCATCGGGTAGTTTAGTCTGAAAAACAATCGATTCGATGAGCTTTCCAATACTGTCTTCCTCGTTTAATACAGTGACTATAAGAGTGGTAAAATTTCTCATACTTAATGATTGAAATTATACCATCTTATAAATTAGAATACATTAAATACAAAAATTATGTTTCTACTAGAAAATTTAATAAATAACTTTACATACTTAACGGAAGATTTCATAGGATACAGCCTTGATTATTCATTTTTTATACAAATTGCAATTAATCTTCTTCTGGCGTTTTTAATAGTTTTAGTAATGTATTTTTTAGGGAGAAGAGTCAGACATTTTTTTTTAAAAAAAGAGAATATATTAATCGACATAGCAATCGGGAATATAATACTTGGAACTGGGGTATTTTTTTTAGGAACATTCTCTTCCCTATACCCTCAGGTGCTGATTTTTACCTTGCTCTTATTATTATTATTTTCCTTGATTTCAATACGCTTCGCAAAATCAGGGCTACTATCTCTAACTAAATATTTTAATCAGACATATAAGGACATGAGGAAAAATAAATTATTAGCCGCTTTTATCCTTCTTTTTATTTTTCTTGCTTTTATAAGGCTTCTTATTCCGGAAACTCGGGAAGATCAATACCATACCGACCTGCCGGCTATTTATCTTAGAGAACATACAATAATGATCCCTTCCAAGGAGCCAATCCGTGTATCTGCAAGTCCTCTTCTTAGCGAAATGGTTTACTCAATTCCCGTGGTATTAAACCAAAAAGAAGCTGCAAGATACATCCATTTTCTCTTCTATATTCTTTGTATACTCGCCTTATATTCAATTTCAAAAAGCAAAAAATATAAATTTGCTATTTTCGCACCTCTTCTATTTGCTTCAGCACCGGAAATAATAAAAGAAACTTCATCTCAGCATGCTGATTTTCAAATAATTTTTTTTCTGCTTACCTCCGTATTGATGCTCATAAGTAATAAAAGCCTAAATCCAAAAAATATTGCTATTTCTGGATTTTTATTCGGAGGCATGCTCGCCACTAGGCTCTGGACTATTCCGTTCATACTAGTACCTCTTCTTTATATACTCGTGACGGAAAAGATTTTAAAAGACAAGCTTCGTAGAATACTAATATTCTTAGGCCTATCCCTTATTGCTCCATCTGTATGGTACTTAAGATCATTTATCTTAATGGGCAACCCTGTATTTCCCGCTTTTTCCCCAGTACAAACTTTAGAAACAAGTTTTACTATACAATACAATTTATCAAATTATATAAAACCTAATTCTTATCTCATGAATCCAGATATACTTAAAGTATTTAGTCCTTTATTTTTTCTGGGAATTTTTCTTACTATTATAAATTTTTCGACTTTTTTAAAGATGCTGGGAAAACTTTCGGTATCGTTAATATTTCTTATATTTTTAATTGAAATTTCATTTCTTAATTACCCCTACGGAAGGTACCTTCTTGGATTTTATTCTATTGCCGTTATAGTCGTTTCGTTTCAGATATTCAGGTTTATTAAAAATAAATATTTTAATTTATTATTTTTCTCACTTAGTTTTCTTGTATTTTCATATTATTTTATAAACTCGCTTTTAATTCTCCCATACTCACTGGGCTGGGCTGATAAGAATAAATATTTAACAAGGGTGCTTTCAAAAGATAATTCAAGCTATTATGACTTTAATTATTCTTTTGATAAATTTATCACAAAAAGTGATCTTGTGGCTACATATACGGTAGGCGGATATTATTATGCGAATTTTGATTATATCGATATTAATTATATTTTTAATAAAAACTCAAGATCGTTTGAGCTTTTGAAAAAAAACAAAGTTACCAAATTATTTATCAAGGGTGGAGACATGGAATGGTTTTGTAAGAAGATCAGTCTAACAAACTGTAACTCCGGGCAGTACAGACTGCTCTCTTACTACTCTGCGATACCTCATTCCGCCAACGAATATTATCTTTATGAGATAAAATAAAACTGTTGTTTTTTTAATGACGCTCCTTTTTTCTACATTCAAAATTTTTAAATACAAAAGGAAGTATTACTACTAGTAGTATGGGGTTAATTCTTTTAAGCAATACTTATTTATTATTTGAGATATAAAAATATCCTCTTTTAAAACCACTAATAGGAGCTTTGTGCGGGAAAAAATAGAATAAATTTCCCATTTTAACATCAAAACCCAGTCTCTTAAACTTTTTTCCCCACCAATTTTCCTTCTTGATAGTTAAATGGGTCGGATCATTAATAATCATTTCTCCTCTCTCTTTTACTCCAATCATATGAATCATTTTCTTACTAAGTCTGCTCATATCTATTATTATTCTATTTAGATTCTCTTCTTCAATATGCTCCAGAACTTCATTGGTATATATTAGATCAAAACTAAAATCTTCATACGGAAGTTTTTCTACATTCTTATATTGACAATACTGAGGAATCCTGCAGTATCTCTTGGCTGACGTCGAAGGATCTATTCCATATGCATCAATTCCAAAAAATCTTAATGCCCATACTAAATTCCCGACTCCGCATCCTACATCCAAAACTTTGCTTCCCTTTTTTAATTTTCCGGGAATAATTATGCAAAAAAAAGCTAACCAGAGATAATAAACATTAGCAACTCTTAATCTTACATGAAATGGATCTACGTACCTCGTTTTGTAATATATACTATCATATGGAGTATTCATAAAAGTAATTCTAATTTAAACAATTTTTAGTTTGGGCTCGACAAGAATAAATTTTCCGCCACTTTTCTTATATTTTATGTTTTTTTTAATAATCTCTTTGCTAAAATTCCAAGCGAAAATTAAAATGTAGTCAGGAGAATTATCGTAAATTTTTCCCTCAGGATAAATAGGTATATGCGTACCCGGAGTAAAAAGTCCTTGTTTATACGGGGTGGAATCCACTATATAATCTATTGTTTTTGTATCGAGTCCAAAATAATTTAACAAAACGTTGGCCTTAGCGGCTGCCCCATATCCGACAATTTGCTTTTTATTTTTCTTAAGATAGTTAAATTTTTTTAGAGTAGCAATTTTCAATGCTTTTACTCTATTTGCAAACATACTATATGTTTCTTTTTTGTACAGACCGTATTTTTTTTCTTCTTTGAGAATTTTGTATATATTTTTTTTGCTAATTTCATTTATTATCCCTTCCCTTTTTTTCCAAAATACTCTTATTGCTCCACCATCCAAATCATTTCTTTGTATATCAAATATCTCTAGATCAGATCTTTCTGCAAGTTTTAATAAAGATTTTAAGGAGAAATACGAAAGATGCTCATGATAAATAGTGTCAAAAAGGTTCTTCTCGAGTAAATCTAAAACATATGGAAATTGCATTACGAATATTCCTTCTTTTTCCGTTAATATACTCACCCCCTTTAATACTTCATGAAGATTTGGAATATGAGCTATTGTGTTTGTGGATAGAATTGCTTTTGCTTTTCCGTATTTTTTAACAATCTTTAATGCCAATTTAGTGTCGAAATATCCCTCAACCGTTTCAACCCCATTAAGAACTGCCACATTAACTAAGTTTTCTGCAGGATCTATTCCTAAAATTCTTGTTCCCAAGTTTTTAAAGCATATAAGCAAGCTTCCATCATTGCTCCCTATGTCAATTACTAAAGACTTGTCATCTAACTTAACAATCGAATTAATGCTTTCTGCAAGTTTTCTAAAATGCTCTACTCTTGTTTTGGAAGAAGATGGTATGTATAAGTAATTTTTAAACATGACTTCGGGATTAACTAAATATCTCAGCTGAAGCAATGAGCAATTATTGCAAAAACAAACGACAAGAGGATATTTTTGTTCCTTTTTTAAAAGTTCTTTTTTCGATAAAAAACCGTTTGGAATTGGCTGATTGCCCAAGTCAATCACATCAAATAATTCTGCGGATTCACATATCCTACAATTTTTAATTTTAGTTAAACTATTCACTGGCATTAATATTTAACAATTCTAACATAAAATTCCGCTAAATTTAAAAAAAAGTTTTTGTTATTACAAAAGACATGTTAAGATACAATGAGTAAAAATGAAACTTCTAGATTTATCTATAGTTATTTGCAATTATAACACACAAGAAATTTTACAAAATACTCTTAGTTCTATTTACAAATTCACTAGAAATATAAACTTCGAAATTATTGTAGTTGACGATGGTTCGACAGACAATTCCGTAGGAATGGTAAAAAAGTATTTCCCTTATGTTAGGATTATTAAAAACTACATGAATTTAGGATATAGTAAAAGCGCTAACAAGGGTACAAAAATTTCTAGAGGACGGTATGTTCTTCATTTAAATTCTGACGTTGTTTTTACAAAAAAAACATCTTTAGAAAAGATATTAGAATTCATGAATAAAAGTCCTCATATCGGAATTTCAGGTTGTAAAATAATTACAAATAACGGTGACTTAGATTTACCCTGCAGACATTCAATACCATCTCTTTTGAATTCTTTTTTTCAAATGTTTAGTATGTATAGATTATTTCCAAAAATAAAATCGACTAATTACTACATGACGTATTTTCCAGTCAATCAAATTACAAAGGTTGGAGGGTTGGGTGCATTCATGATTATTAGAAAGGATGTCATAAGAAAAATAGGATATCTTGATGAAAGATTTTTTATATATTGTGAGGACACCGATTATTGTATTAGAACTATAAAAGCGGGATGGGATATTTACTACTATCCAAAAATTGCCGTAAAGCATATGCAGGGAGGCACAACCAATCAATTGAAAATGAAATCATTATTATTATTTCATAAGAGCATTCTGCTGTATTATAAAAAACATTTTTCGCAAAAAAACTTTTTCCTGTTAAATCTTATTGTATATGCGGGAATTTATATTCGGTTAATTTTGTACATTATAGTTAAATTTTTTTCTAATAAAATTAAAGTAAGTACCACACTATGCTAGACCCCTATAGAATGGTTTTTGTTAATATTATAGCTTCGTTATTTCTTTTAGGTGGAGTCGTATTCTATAAATTTGTCTATCCAAAAAAGAATATTAACCTACTATTCCTTTTAATCTTGATATCATTATTACCTGTTATAAGCATTCTTAGGAGCGGAACATATGAAAGCGGAGATTTAACTATACATACCAGCTTTGCGATATCCTTTTATGAATCTTTGATGGACGGGAACTTTGTCCCCCGCTGGAGCAGTCAGATGATTTACGGTTACGGTTATCCACTTTTTATTTTTGTTTATCCACTTCCCTATTATTTAGTGTCATTAATTCATTTTTTAGGATTTACCTTTATTGACAGTATTAAAATTATCCTGGCTCTTTCATTTATCTCTTCCGGTATTGGAATGTACTTATTCATAAAGGAAGAGTTAAGGAACAAATTTTCTGCATTTTTTGCAGCGCTAGTTTACCTTTTTTCTCCATATCATCTGGTAGATTTACATTTTAGAGTAGCAATTGGAGAAATACTCGCTTTTGCTATCCTCCCATTTTGTTTCCTAGCAATAAAAAAAATGTCCTACAGTATAACCCCTAGATGGTTTTATTTCTCCACGATAAGCTTTTCACTTCTTATACTTTCGCACCAGGCAATATCTCTGATATCATTTCCATTTATTATTGTGTATTATCTATATCTTTGGATTACAAAAAATAATAAGAAAATTAAATATATATTTTTTTATATCTTTACACTTGTAGTAGGGTTACTTTTATCTGGCTTTTATTGGTTACCGGTTGTAATGGAATCGCAATACATGAATTTGCTCACAAAAGGTAACATTTCCTTTGTTCCTCTGGGTGAACTTTTTTATTCATCGTGGAAGTGGGGATTTTTATTTCAAGGACACAAAGGAGAACTATCTTTCATGGTAGGGTACGTACAATGGTTTATTATCATATTTTCGATTATTTTATTCATTAAGGGTAAAATTTCCCTGAAAGAAAAAAAAATATATTTAATATCTGTTATTTCTTTTTTTATACTTATTATTATGACTCAATCTGTTTCAAGTCCAATATGGATGAGCGTTCCAATACTTAGGGGTTTTGAATTTTCATATAGATTATTGTTATTGATTTCATTTTTCATCTCAATTATTGCTGGGATAACTATGAAAAATGTCAATAATAGATGGTTATTAATCGGATTGTGCATAGTTACAATATCAATAACAATTCTTAATTGGGGTAATAGAGGAACCATTCCACAATTAAATGACCAAGCGATTAAATATGAATTTCCTCGTAATATAACCAAAGTTGGACATAGTACTACAATTTGGGTGAATTCAGATAAGTTCAAATCCAATAATAGACTTGTACCCCATATTATTGTTCTTCAAGGAGAAGCAAACATTTCAGAGACGTTTAGAAACTCAGTAAGACATGAGTATTTAATAAATGTTATATCGAAAAACGCACTTATAAGAGAAAATACTTTATATTTTCCGGGGTGGAAATTATATGTTGACAATAATATTTACCCAATTAATTTCCAAAATCCAAAATACCCTGGGATAATTTTATTTGATCTCTCACCTGGTCTTCATGATATAGAGATTTCATTTGAGGATACTCCGATAAGAAAAATTTCCAAATTAATAAGTTTCGTAACGGGAGTTTTTTTAGTCTTTTATATGATTAAAAATTTTCCCCGCGGTCACAACAGGCGAAAATTTCTTAAGGAACAAAGGTAGTTTGAAAAAAGATCGTAAAACCATTAAGACTTGTTCCAAAGATTCAAATACACTTTTAAAACGTCCTCCCATGTTTGACTTTTAACCCAAGCAAACTCTTCCTCAGCCATTTCTGCCTTAGCTGATTCATTTTTTAAGAAAAATTTAATATTCCTGTTGACAGTGCTTTTTTAAAATCCTAAAGTAGGTATATGAGTTTATTTTTTAAAAGAGCATACCTCTTTTTCTTTATTTTAATTTTTTTTCATATCTTGACTTCCCAGAGCAATGCTTTCCAACCAACTATAGGTAGCTGGACATTTGTTGGGTTAAATAACTATATCATTCATAGCTTCACAGTCGATCCTAATAATCCTAATATATTATATGCAGGAACAGCAGGTTACGGAATATTTAAAAGTACAGATCGTGGCACAACATGGAATACAATTAATAATGGCATAACTAATTATTCAGGATATTTTACTGATATAATAGTTGACCCAACCCACAGCAATATTATTTATGCAGGAGGCGTGGGAGTTGATGACGGAAGTACTGGAATATTAAAAAGTACTGATGGAGGAGCAACTTGGACTTACTCACATAATGGTATTATAAATGTCGGTTTTGGTGGCCCACCTAAAGACGTATCTAGTATGATTATTGATCCTACTAACCATAATACCTTATATGCGGCAATTGGGAGTAGATGCGGCTCTGTCTACAAAAGCTCTAATGCAGCTGGAACTTGGACGCGAGGTATAGGACTTGCTTGTGACCCTACTGTTGTAAGAATAGATCCTTTAAACCCTAATATTTTATATACAAGAACAAGTTGGGGACAAGGAATAAATAAAAGCACAGACGGTGGTGCAAATTGGACAAATATATCAAGCTTTTTTAATAACAATGTGTTGTACTCGTTAGCAATAGATCCTTCAAATTCTTCTAATTTATATGCTAATGGAAATGATGGACTTTATAAAAGCACAGATGGTGGATTCAATTGGATACTCTCGAGCGGTGCTCTTAATAATATTTATAAGGCACTAGTTACTGATCCCGTACGTACCAATACTGTATATGCTGGTGAAGATCTTGGTATTGAAACTAGTGCTTATATGACAATAAATGATGGTTCAACTTGGACAGATATAACTAACGGTTTACCGAATGTTGGCGTTAAAAGGCTGCTGGTTCCAATAAATGATTCCAACATTTTGTACGCAGCAACAGAAGTAGGTATCTATGCATATGGTCTTGCTTCAGACAACCAACTATCAGTTCCTTATTTTAGTCAAAATAGTTTACCTTGGGGACCCACCGAATACGATAATTCTTCCGGAAAACTATCTAACCCAACAATGGACAGATGGGGATGCGCTGTAACTTCCGCCGCAATGGTTCTTAGATTTCACAATATTAATCAATTCACTGATGGAACTCCAATTGACCCGGGGTCTCTTAATAATTGGCTTAAAAATAATAAAGGATATCTAACCGGATATAACAACCTAGACGGTTTCTATTCTTATTTTAACTGGCCTATAATCGGAAAACTGACGAAACAATTATTTGACGCACACAAAGCAAATGTAAAATTAACGCATAAGAGAGCATATCCGAATAACAATACAACTGTTATTCTTAACGAAGATTTAAGTAAATTTCCTGATATTCTTGGAGTAAATAATTCTCAGACTTCAAGTCACTTTGTAGTAGCAAAAGGTAAATCAAACAACACTTATTCTATAAATGATCCTGAATGGAACTACCCTACTCTCGCATCTTTTAACGATAACTATACACAAGTAGATAGATACATTCCTTCGCAAACTAATCTTAGTTATCTAGTCGCTGTCGTTAACCCAAGCGTCGAATTACTTATTACGGATCCGCTAAATAATAAAACAGGTAAATATTTTAATAACGGAGTACTTCAAGAATTAAACGCAATAAACAAGGCATCGTATTCGTTCCAACCGCCTATTAACAATCAGCAGGAAAACTTAGGAACGGGTGTCAACGAATTTTTATTACCAGAACCAACTGACGGTGAATACAAAATAAAACTTTCAAGTGACCAAAACACAATTTATGAAATGAGTGTTTCAACACTTCAAGAAGATGGAAACGACAATTTAAATACAATAAAAGGAATAATTAGTAAAAATAGCGATGAGACCCTGATAATAAATTACTCACAAACCGAAAATTCAAATACAAGTAAGGTCGTTACGTTCGAAAGTTTCATGAAAGATTTAGATGAAGCAATAAAACTTAATCAAATCAAAAATGATGGAATTTACAATAGCTTATTAGCTAAGGCAACAATAGCCCAATTATCTAGTCCTATAAGCAAAAAAACTTCAATAAACATTCTTAATGCAATGCTTAATGAGATAAAAGCTCAAAAGGGAAAAGGCATAACCGAAGACGTATATCAAATATTGATCTACGATATAAATTATCTAAAAAACCACCTTTAATTTTTCTAGGCGCATCTGGGGATTTGAACCATATAATATAATTTAATCTGTCATGACAAATTAAAGCTCTAAGATTTACTCCAAAGATTCATATAAATATTTACCAGATTATCCCATGTTTTGTCTTTAACCCAGCTGTACCCATTATTTATCATCTTTTCTCTTTCTTGTCTATTTTTTAAAAAATATTCTACCTGATCTGAAAGTTCTTTGTAATTTTTACTGATTGAAATATATTTTGCAAATGGTGCCATTCCTAAATAATCTTTTTTTATAGAATTGTTGTAATGGGCAAAAATAAATTTTTTATAAGAAAGAGCTTCTAGAATCCCTAAGTATCTGGACGTGAATATGAAATCTGCCCAAACAAGATAATTCTCAACATTTCCTACAAAACCCTTGAATTTAGCGTTAATTTTATTAACTCTTGAGAAATCCTCTGCTTTTCTTCTCAATTTTCCATCACCAAGAATCGTTAATTCGAATCCTGTTCCTTTATTTTTGAGCATTAACAAAGCCTTTAGATATTCCATTATCCCTGTTTCTTCCTCAAGTCTCCCGAGAAAAAGTATTTTGTATTTTGCCCGCTTCGCCGAATCGAGGCGAGTATTTTGTATTTCCGACACGGCACCGTAGGTGACGTAATCTGGCCTAGTGCCGTACCATTTTTTTAGAAAGTCTCCAACGCAAATATTTCCTTTTGAGAGTTTTTCTGCGATTTTATGCATTAATTTTTCTTTAAATCCGGGAATTTTGTTTCCTTCATATCCGTGGAATGTTGTAAAAACTTTTTTTGATGGGTACAAAAATCTAAATGGGAGATACCAAAAAAATACATCGTGAATATGAATAATATCCGCTTCTTTAATTAAATTTATGTTCCTCAGGATATTTTTCCAAGCCCTAAATTTCTTTAAATTTATCCTGAGCTTGCCGAAGGACCAGTTACCCTTACCATTATCGATTCTTAAAATTTTAATCCCGTCAATCTCATCGGTATTCAATAGATCTCTTTCAAACTTTTCTGTCAAAACAGTCACCGAGTGTCCTTTTTTTGCAAGAATCTTTGAAATTTCCAAAACGTGTTTCTCAACTCCGCCAATGTGAGGACTAAACAAACGGGAGAAAAAAAGAATGGTCATAAATGTGCAGTCGTGAGCCAGATATGGCTAATTTTGAACTAATTATACAAGAATATCAGAGCTATTATCAAGAATTGAGACAGTATGTAACAATTTACGCAAATTAGTTATTAGCATGCGCAAGCTTTTTCTCTAAATTATTAGTCTGTATCAACGATAGCCAAAATTTGAAGTAATAAAAGTAGATCGTCTCATCGTTGGTATCAGAACGCAAGTAGTTTCACGAAATAGTATCGTAGAATAGGCAATAAAACTACTGTTATTTAGTATAATGATTTAAATTATTAGATTAGTCCTTTCTTAAAAATTTAATCTTTTTCTCAAGTATTAAATACATTACAAACGCAATCGGCAGATAAAAAAAGATTAATTTTGGATAATAAGTAACTGGGTGGAGTAAAATCATATTGCCAATTGCAAAATAAGCAAGGGCTCTCTGCTTATTTATTTTTGCGGCATAAATAAAAACCGCTAATATTAAAAGGGTAAAGGTTATATATGTATATCTTATGCTCGAAACCATAATCCACACCTGATAGGATGCCGGAGAAAAAGGATAAGTTACAAAAGCTGCGAAACTTAGTAAAATTAATTTTTGTATATCCGAAAATAAAGTTCTCTTTTTGCGATAGATGTGGAAAAACAAAATAACCCCCCCCAGAATAACAAAAGCCCAAAGCTTATATTCCGAAATAAAGGCATTTAACATCTGCAGTGGGTAATTCAATGAAGTTAAAAAAGCATTACTTGTAAAAAGGTGCACTCCCTTGAAAGGGAAAATTTCAATAGGAAAAAACGGATTCTGGAAAATCAAAAAATTTCGAATGTACCAAGAAAGTCCAAAAATCGAGAACGGAATTAAAAATATCAAAGCTCTTGAGAAAGATATTACTTTAATAATTTTTTTATAGTAAAATATCACCAAAGATAATACCAATAGTACTCCAGTATATTTTGTTCCCAAAAGCATGCCAAGAAGAAAACCGAGCTTTAGAAAATAGCTAAGTTCTTTTTTTGGTTTTTCAAGCAGAATTATTGAAAATATAAAAAATACAGCTAGCCAAATATCAATTATTTGGGTGTTTAACCATCGGAGTATCGCATTTTGAGTACCTACTGTAATAGCAAACAATATTGAATAATATTTTTCGAGCCCAAAAGTCCTTGCAATAAAGAAACAACCCAAGAATAATAAAAACCATGCAAGTACATTGTAAGTATTAAGAGGTAAACCAGCCAGCATAAATAGAGCTAGGATTAGCTCGGATGCACCCGGATACAATTGCGGAAGATTTGTGACGTAGGGATTTAGAATCGTTCCATTCAGCACAAATTTTGCAATAGGAATATGCCAACCGATGCTATCTCCTTCCAAAGGAATTTTCTGAATAAAAATTCCGTTGTATAAATAATATGATACAAGATAGAGGAAAATAATTAATGATATGTAAGCTATGGTTTTTACAACTTGATCTTTCATTTTTTCATAATAACACAATAAACATATTTTATAATAGATGGCTATACATTTTTTGTGGCAAAATGGAGTTTCTGTTAACTTAGCGAAAACTTAGCAGGAACAACAAGCTAATCAGAATTACTAACGAGGTCGGATTAGAGCACTATAATACTTGTAGACACTGCAGATTCTAACCCCCGACATCTTCGACCCGCCTGACTAGACTTTGTGGACTCGGGAGGAATTGAACCTCCGACCTTCTCGATGTGAACGAGACGTTCTACCACTGAACCACGAGTCCATTCAAAGTCGGGCGGGTGTGAATGAAGCGCACAGCCATTGAGCTGCGAGTCCGCAAAGCAATATTATCATAAATTATTCTCATTGACAAAGCATATCAAATCTAAGAAAATTGAACTTGTGAATATTCTCCGTAAAATTTATGTTTTTCTTATAGATATTGTTCAGACGCTTCTTCTCGCGGCTGCGGTTTTTCTGGTAATCTATGTATTCTTGTTCCGTCCGTTTCAGGTTAACGGTGATTCCATGTTTCCAAACTTTACAGACAAGGAATACATTCTCACAAATATTATAGCCCTAAACTTTAGAGAGCCTAAGAAGAATGAAGTAATCGTCTTTAAAGCCCCACCTGATCCTGAAAAAGATTTTATAAAAAGGGTTGTAGGAACTGCCGGAGACAGAGTTATGATAAAGGACGGCCGTGTGTTTTTAAATGGCCTACAGCTTGATGAAAGCAAATACTTGAAACCTGAAGTTAATACATCAGGCGGAGCATTTCTAAAAGATGGGCAGGAAGTGACAATTCCACAGGGTAAATTTTTGGTTATGGGAGACAATAGAAGTTATAGCTCGGATTCCAGAGAATGGGGTTTTGTCGGAAAAAGTGACATTATAGGAAAATCTTTTTTTGTGTATTGGCCGCTAAATAAAATTGGTCCGGTTAAGACTCCTTAATTTGAGGAGCTTCATCTCCTGTTAGTACCTTATAAATTTCTTTCACTTTGGCTGTAGTTTCATTCACATCACCTCTTACGGCAATTGAAATCCTTGCGATACTTCTTGACTGATAGACCGTAACTTTTGAAAGGTCATATTTCTTCTCAACATTCTTAGCCATTTCATCAAGCTCAGGAACCCAAAGCCTTGACTGATTGGTTCTTGGTTCTTTTTTCTCAACTTCTGTTTTTGTCCGTCTTGCCATGTCTTCTGTTTCACGGACTGTACTATTGTCTCTTAAAATTTTCTTAAACAAATCAATCATTAACCTTTGGTCTCCAATAGAAACTAAAGGTCTTACATGCCCCTCGCTTATGACACCTGCGACAAGCGCGTCTTTTATTGCATCAGGCAGACTTAAAAGCCTGATGGTATTAGATACTGCAGGAGCGCTCTTACCGACCCTCTTGGCTACTTCATTTGTTCCCAGACCAAACTCATCAATTAACCTTCTATATGCAAGCGCCTTTTCAATTGGATTTAAGTCTTCTCTCTGGACATTTTCAACAATTGACATTTCAAGCATTTCGCGCGGAGTCGCTTCTTTAATTACAACCGGCACCTTTATAAGACCCAATATCCGTGCTGCCCTCCATCTTCTTTCTCCTGCTATGAGCTGATAGCCTGCCGGGGTTTTTGCTACAACTAATGGCTCCAAAATTCCCTGCTCTCTTATCGAATCTATTAATTCATTTAAAGAGTCCGGAGATATTACCCCGCGTGGCTGAAGAGGGTTTGCCTGAAGTAATGTTATGTCAAGTTCGAAAATTTTCTGTCCCTGATCATCCATAAACTATAGACTCTTTACGAGCTCAACTATTTTCTTTCCTTTTGATTTCTTAAAAGATACGGTACCATCCTCAAGTGCGAAAATCGTATAGTCTTTTCCCATCGAAACACCATTTCCGGGGAAAAACTTCGTACCTTTCTGCCGTATGATTATACTTCCGGGCCGGGCCGTTTGGCCGGAGTAAAGCTTAACACCCAAGCGCTTTGCTATTGAGTCCCTATTTCCTCTTACTGATCCTTGTGCTTTTGTATGTGCCATATTTAGTTATTAGTTATTAGTTAATAGTTAATAGTTGTTAGTTGTGTGAAAACTAAAACTATTTTATTGCTAGAGGCCCCTTAAGTCAATACTTAATTATTTCGCCTTTACAGCCTTTTTTGGAGTTTTCTTGTCCGATTCTTCCTTTGAAGCCTTTCCGCCTGAAATAATTTCACCTATTTCAAGACGGCTTAATTGAGGCCTAAAACCCATTACCCTCCTGTATTTTGCCTTTGCCTTAAATTTAGCAACTCTTATTTTGTCTCCTTTTATATTTTCTAAAAGTGTGGCTTTAACTTTTACGCTAGATAGAATCGGCTTACCAATCTTTATTTTTCCTTCACCAACTAAAAGAAGGACATCAGATAAAACAATGTTTTTTTCTTCGCCCTGAAGTCTATCTATTTCAAGAATTGTGCCTTTTGAAACTTTATATTGCTTTCCGCCTGTTTTTACTATTGCGTATTCCATAGTCATAAATTATACCAAACTGGCTACTTTATCTCAAGCGTATCTTTTCTTACGTCTTTACTCATCGATGAGAGAAATCCCAGGAGTATAAAATTAGCAACAAGAGAGCTTCCTCCATAAGAAACAAATGGGAGAGAAACTCCTACGATTGGGACAATTCCTATATTCATTCCTGCGTTTACAAAAAACTGAACCGCAATAAGAAAAAAAACAGACATTGAAAAAATTTTTATAAAACTGTCATTTGTTTTTCTTGAAATAATTAAAATCCTGTAAAGAAGAAAAGAAAATGTAGATATTATAAGAACTGAACCTACTAAGCCAAGCTCCTCTGAAAGTGTTGCAAATATAAAATCTGTATGTCTTTCGGGAAGAAACCTTAAAATTGACTGAGTACCCTGACCAAAACCCTTCCCAAGAATCATACCTGAGCCCACCGCAATTACGGACTGAATAGCATTGTAAGATGAGCCAAGCGGATCAACTTTAAGCTGGAGAAAAGTAAGGACCCGCTGTTTTTGATACGTTCTTAAAAATTGCCAAAAAACAGGCATAGATACCGCCCCTAAAACAAAAAGAGTCAGGAAATATCTTATCGGAAACCCAAAAGAAAATAATACAAGTATCGCTGTGAAGAAATAAATTAATGCATTGCCTAAATCCGGCTGAAGAAAAATTAATATAAAAATAGGAAGAATTAACAAAAGTATAGTAAGAAAATTCTTTACAGAATAATTTTCTTTGTGAGCCAAAAAGGACGCAAGGGCAAGAGCAAGAAATGGCTTAAGTATCTCTGAAAATTGTATTCCCCGGCCAAAAAAACCAATCCACCTTACAGATCCTCTACTCTCAGTACCCACAAATAATACTGCTGCAAGAAGAATTATAGATACTATATATATGGGGATTGATAAATTTTTGATATTTTGATAATTTACCTGAGAAAAGAAGAAGAATATCAGAATTGATGCAAAGAAAAAAACAATTTGGAGCTTAAAAAGATCAAAGTTAAGAGAAAAGATTCCTGAAATTCCCAATATTACTAAAACCAGGGCCGGAATTAAAAGACCAAGATCGACTCGGAAATACGATCTATTCATTTACGTTTTATTTCAAATTTGTCCCCTTTAATTAAATTATCTACCAAAGCTCTTTTTTTAATATAATCTTCAAATTCTTTCGGCCAATTGGGAAGTACGACGTCTATCCTTTCATCCAAGGCAGTTCCGAGACTTTTCCTCACCTCCTGTATGCTTCTTACTATATCTCTAGATTCTCCTTCTTTTTTTAAATCAGGAGTAATATCGAAATCTAACAAAACCTTCATATTCCCTTTTTTATAATCAATTTCCTTAATATTAAGCTCCGCAAGAATAAGTTTTTCTAAATCTTCTGATAATTTAATTGGTAAATTATATTTAATTTTTCCCAGAGGCTGCCGGACTTTTAAACCTTCTTTTTTTCTCTCTGAATGTCCCATCTCAACTATCTTACGGACTAAATCCATCTCCTGAGTGAGTTTCTCATCAATGTCAACACCGCTACCGCTCTCCGCCCAGTTTTCTAAATGAACGGATTCTTTCCCCGTTAAATTTCTATAAATTTCTTCGGAAACAAAAGGAACTATTGGAGCAATAAGCTTTGATAATTCTGTTAAGATTTTCTTTAAAGTTGTGTAGAATTCTTCCTTATCTCCGTGGTCATCCGCATTCAAACCAACTCTATCTCTAGATCTTCTTACATACCATAGAGATAGGTCGGAAATAAATTGACTGATAGAATCAATTGCGCGAACTGTATCGTATCCTTCAAGTGAACTCGTTACGGCTCTAACAGTCCCGTTCAGTCTGGCCAATACCCATTTATCCAGCACGTTCTTAGATTCTTGTTTTTCTTTCTTAGGTTCCCATTTGTCTATGTTTGCGTTTGAGACGAAAAAGTTGTAAATGTTCCAAAGAACAAGCATTAATCCTTTCACCTGATTTCGGTAATGTTCCTCTGAAATTATTATGTCTTCTCCATTCATAACCGGGCTTCCCATAAGATAAAGCCGCAGCGCATCTCCTCCGTATTTCTGCAATAACTCTTTCGGATCGGGATAATTTCCATAGTTTTTACTCATCTTTCGCCCATCAGTTCCTAGTATCACTCCCTCCACCACTACATTCTTAAATGCTTTAGATTCATAAAGGGCTCCTCCTATTACATGGAGTACATAAAACCAAGCCCGTATCTGCCCTGTGTATTCTGCAATAAAATCAGGCGGAAAAAAGTCTTCCAATTTTTCTGCTTGTCCTGAGCCTGTCGAAGGAATAAATGGGAAGTGTCTTTCGGCAAACGATGCAGAGCCTGCTTCAATCCAGCTATCCAAAACTTCAGGAACCCTATGCACTTTCTTGCCGCATTTTTTACATATGACAGTAATCTCATCAATCAAAGGTTTATGAAGATCTTTTACTTCTTGTCCGCAAGCATTTTCGAGCTCCTTTATAGATCCCGGTACAAACCTCTCTCCACATACGCATTCCCAAACCGGCACGGGAGACCCCCAATATCTATTGCGGGAGATATTCCAATCCGGTGCATTCTCAAGACTTTTAAGAAACCTCCCTTTTTTAAAATGTTTTGGAAACCAGTTTACACTCTCGTTTGTTTTTTCAAGAAGCGGCTTTAACTTTTGAATATCTACGTACCATGCTGTGATTGGCGAGTAATAAAGTCTTGTGTGGCATCTCCAGCAAAGAGGTACATTATGCTTCTCGCTCTTATCAGCATAAATTAAACCGCGATTTTCAAGATCTTCATTAACCGCCTTATTTGCGGAAAGATAATACATTCCACCAAATTTGGGGACATCCGGCAAAACATTTCCTTCTTCATCCAAATGAATTTCAATGTGTACATTTTGCTCCTGCATTGCTTTCAAATCTTCTTCTCCATATGCTGCTATCGTAACTATTCCCGTTCCTTCATCGGCGCTAACAAAATCTCCACCGATAATTTCAAACGCTTTTTTCCCTTTTTTAATTTTGTAGTAATCATAATGTGGCTCAAAATTCTTACTTATCAGTTCTTTACCTTGAAATTCTCCGACAATCTTGTATTTAGTTTTTTCTAGCATTTCTAATCTTGCTTTTGCGAGAATATAATTCTCATCATCTTGCTTAACTTTCACATAAGTTAATTTTGGGTTTACGGCAAGCGCAGGGGTCACTATCTTATTCCAAGGAGTCGTCGACCATGCAAGAAGGTAAGTACTGTCTTCATCCTTTAATTTGTACTTGTAAACAGTAGTGGGATCATCCATGTCTTTGTAGTTATCAGAATCCATTGCTACCTCAAAATTTGATATCGGAGTTGAGCAATGGGGACAGTAAAGAGTAACTCGGAGACCTTTATAAATGTATCCCTTGTCATACATTTGCTTAAAAACCCACATGACTGACTCCATGTAATCAGGGCTCCATGTTTTATAGGCGTTTTTAAAGTCCACCCAACGCCCAATGTGATCTATATACCATTCCCAATCTGCAGAAACTTTCTCGACATATTTTTTGCATTCTTCAATAAACCTTCCAACTCCGATTTTTTCTTCAATATCTTTTTTTCTTGTTACATTCAGTTCCCCCTCCACTTTATTTTCGATTGGCAATCCATGCCCGTCCCATCCCCAAACACGGCGTACACGATACCCCTTCATGGTCCAGTACCTTCCGAAAACATCCTTGGGGATACTTGAAAGAAGTGAACCGTAATGAGGAACACCGGTCACAAAAGGAGGACCGTCAAGAAAAGTCCATTTCTTATTTTCAGGTCTTGACTCAACTGATTTTTCGAAGATTCTGTTTGTCTTCCAATACTGTAAGATTTCCTCTTCGAGTTTAGGAAAGTCTACCTTAGGATCTACGGGCTTGAACATAAACTTAATTTTAGCTCAAAGGGAAAACAACTTCAAGGATTTTAGTTGATGTTTAATCTTTGAACACCAACGAATTCATTGTCATTTGGTTTAAGAAACTTTTTTTCGGAAAGGAAATATTTCTCAAGACCCACATAATAAGCTCCGCGGGATACAAAATAAATCTCCCCATTTATTGGCAAATTATCTTTAAGTGAATCAAAGTCTTTTAAATCTGGCTCATTTACAGGCAAAACCTTTATATTTGGGTTGTTATAATATAAATAAGCAACCACAGCATCTTCGGGATTGCCCGAATCATTCCTTACAATAATTGTTATATTCTTATCTTTTCCCAAATCTTTAAGATAATTTATCGCCTCAATAACTCCGTATCCTGATGGAAAACCATGAAAATATTGTGTAGCGTCTACTTTAGCTACTCCCAAGAGAAGATTTGGAAACTTCAGAGGACTAAAGTATATAAATGAATTATAAACCATACAAGCAGCTATTATGGATGTCAAAACAATAATTCCAAACAGTTTCTTATATTCAAAAACCTTTGAGATAAATATACCCGTCAAGATAACAAAGGGTACTGAAAGAATTAGAAAATACCTTGAAGTCGGCATTTTGCCGTAAAGAATCATATAAAGTAAGGGTAAAATAAACCATAGCAAGAAAATGTAGTAATTAAAATCTTTTTTCTTAAGATAAACTACAATTCCAGAAAGTCCTGCTAAAAAAATAAGCGGCGTTTGAAAAAAGAAAAGAAAAGAAAAAGCAAATTCTATGTTCCTCCAGAAAATATTAAACGGAAGAGAAAATGGAAACAAAAATCCGTATGTATATATTTTCCTCTGCTCAACCAGCACTTTATAAAGAGGGTCAAAATACAAAAGTGAAAAAATTCCCAAAGTTAATGCTCCTGAAATAAGAAACATCTTAAACTTATCTATTTCAAACTTTCTTTGCTTGATAAAGTAAACTAAAAGTGCGACAAATGGAAGAAAAAAATAAAAATAAGAAGTTGATTTTATCCAAAATCCCAAGCCCAGAATTGTACCGAGAGTAAGAGCCTTTCTTACATCTGCTTTGTGAATAAGCTCAAGCGTAAAGTAAAGCGACCAGATTTCAATCGTACTTACCGGACTATCAAGAAGCGCCAGTCTGTCAAAGAAAAGTGTGAAGGGATTTACAATATAGATCAAAGATGCGAATATTGCGACATTCTGCGAGAAATATTTCTTACATAATTTATAAATTCCCCAAAGAGTCAAGAATCCAAAAATTACAGTAATAAGTCTTGCCCCAAAAAGCAAATCATTGAATAATAAACCCGAAATTGCGTATAGATTGGGCATCAAGGGTTCTTTGCCCACAAGTAGTGAATAATGCCGGGAAACCTCTTCCAGCCGCTCTGCAAGTCCATATCTTATATATATAGCCTCGTCATTGAAGATGGGAATAACTGTAAGGTTGAAAACGCGAGTTGCGAAGTATAGAATACTAATAAACAAGAGAGTTTTCTTCTTCACTTCAAGATTATAACAGACCTTTATATTACTTAACTACAGGCTTTGATTTTCACATAAAATGTGCTAGAATTCAGTTTCCTGCCTAAATATATATTATGCTTGGGACAGGAATATCTAATTTAGCTCCTTTCACTCTTCTTGGAACATCAAGCCCTATTTCCGGCTTACTCCAGTCTGTGCTTATCATACTTGCTATTACCCTTGGGATACTTATCCTTGCAAGCTTCGTCATTACCCGTATTCTTAAACTTATCATCATGCGGTAATTTGTATGAATTATTTATTAACTAGTATTTCATTTCTCATAATTTTCTTCGGAATAATCAATTTGCTGAGAATGACAGTTTTTCTTATCGGATCAGATATTTATGGTCTAAAAAAGCACCTTCGGCGTAATAAAAAACCGGCTTATTATCCTACAATAAGCGTCATAATTCCAGCTTATAACGAGGAGAAGACTATTATTCATTCAGTATCATCCGTACTAAACAATAACTATCCTCAAGAAAACATACAAGTTATTGTTGTCAACGATGGATCAAAAGATGCAACTGAGGAAATTATAAAAAATTTCGTACTAACACCCAGAATTCAAAAAATAACGATTATTTCTCAAGAAAATAAAGGTAAGGCTCATGCCTTAAATAATGGTATTAAAAATTTTGCGACAGGAGAGCTTATTATGTGTCTTGATGCAGATTCTTATTTGGCAAATGACGCACTTTTGCACGCAGTAATTTATTTTGAAGACAAAAAAGTAATGGCAGTTGCCTCGAACATAAAAATTGCGAAGTCAAAGGGCATCCTTAATCTTATTCAAGCGTTTGAATACATTATTTGTTATCAAATGAAAAAAGCACAGACGGTATTCAATATTGAATATATTATTGGGGGAATTGGTTCAATTTTTCGAAAAAGCTTTCTTGAAAAGATTGACTACTATGATGTCGATACGGTCACTGAAGATATTGATATTACCATGAAGATCCTTCAGCATGGTAATAAAAACGTGCGTGTAGTATACGCAGCAGATGTTATTGCTTATACCGAAAGTGTCTTGAATATTCCTGACCTTATCAGACAGCGCCATCGCTGGAAATGGGGCCGCTATCAGACATTTTTAAAAAACAAAAATATGTTTTTTTCAAATGAGAAAAAGCATACGAAAGGCTTCAGCTGGTTCTATCTGCCATTTGCACTCTACTGTGATCTTGCATTCTTTTTTGAACCGTTAATACTTCTATACATGCTCTATCTTATTACTTACTACAAAGACGTCCCTACTCTTCTATCGGCAATCTGTGTTATAACTTTTTATATGAGCATGAATATTTTTGCGGAGCAAACAATTGGCCTGAAAGATAAGGTACGGCTTGCTATGCTTGCCCCATGCATGTATTTTCTTTTTTATATTTTAAGCTATGTTGAGTATGTCGCGCTGATAAAATCACTTCTTAATCTTAATAATTTAAACAAAAGCTTATCGCTCAATATATCCAGCTGGAATCCGATCAGAAGAAAAGGATTTACAATAACCCAGATTCGGAATTTGCCAAAAGGCGCTTTTCCAATTTCTCTTAACTCCCTACAACGTTCCGAAGCATCTTGATAAATAATTTTTACTAAAGACTGGCTTAGAAGTAAGAATGTTGTTTTCTTTTATTCCTGCGCAAAGATAATGAAGGTAAAAAGCTTGTGGCCGCCGCCAAAATCACGCTCGTAGAGTGCCACGCGTCTGTTGTTTCGTAGTTCCTTACCCCATTCGCTGCGGTTTTCAAAATTTCCCTCTAATATGGCTCTTGCGATAGGCGAGCCGAGAGGTAATTTCTGCGTACCACTCTTGATAGTCGTAAAACTATCGAGATGTTCGTAGATAGCTACTAATTCATCATAATCATGCTGATTGGGGTGCTGGTTGGGGGTCGGGTCATTTGTATAATCCATGCATGTTCCAAGCGGAGAGTTATTAAAGTCTTCATCTTGATGATCAAGTCCTAAAGTATGACCAACCTCCTGACACATAATGAGATTTTTCCATGCAGGGGTGTTATATTGCGCTCTGTTGAAATACGTGTCGTTGACCTTCGTCACTCCTTGAGTAATATGACTGCCGCTTACCCATATCTGCGCCAATCCAAGCCAACCATTGCTACCATATTTATTATTACATACCTCTACCCGCCCGCTTGTGGGACGGCAGCGGCGTGCGCTTGTTCCGCCCAAAACAATGGCTGTATCAAGAACCGAAGATACACTCCAGTCGCTCGATGTAGTCCCAAGATACGGATCCCAGCTTGAAGAGAGATTGTCTCCCAATTTCAGCGTGAACGGATTACTCGTACGTCCCCAATGATAGCCTCCCCACGAATGATTTGCCTGAACAACCGGAACAAAGAATGCAGAAAACAGTAATACACCGGCGAGCAAGAGAAAAAAGCGTAACTTTCTAAGATTTATCATGATTATTATATTGGAGTATTTCTGCCAGAACCAATTATATTACTATATACTGAATTTGTATAATCCTAGCTCACAATTAAGGCTTCTCTACGATAAGCCTTGCAACAACGGGTTTTAAAAGATACCGATCTCCTGCTTTTATGACAGAATGCTGTGCGTCAAAATCCATTGTAAGAGAAGTTGTTTGTCCGGCAGTAATGGTAAACGGCTGGACGACTCTAACGATATTATCTCTCCCAAGTATTTCCGTATCTACCGTTGTCCCATCAGTAATCGTAGCTGTAGCACCACTGACATATAGCCTCACCTCTGTATAGCGTCCTTCAGCAAGGCTGGTAATACCAAGTGTAGGAAAGTCATTTGTATTAGCAAGAGCGACAAGGTCAAGAGTTGTTGGGGAAGTTATAGTAAGTGTTTCCCAATGATCAACTGCCCGTCCCTGTTGAGAAGGCGAAGCGCTTGGCCGTCCCTGCCCACCAGGAGTCGTATTGGCTTGGCTTCCGGGATTTCCCTGATAAGCTATATGTACCTCAACTTTTGTGATAGTGAGATTAAGTGCTGTTATCGCTTGCGGACCATTTTCTTGTCCTTTTTGACCTGGAGTCGTTTGTCCCGCCCGTCCGTTGTCTTGAGCTTGTGAGGGTAAAACTTGTGTTGGTTGTGTTCTGAAACTTTCTGTAGGTCGCTGGCCTTGTATCGGATCGGTCACTGCAAAAACAAGTTTTCCCTTCAAAAAAACAGGTAAAGAATTTGACCAGTTACCATACGATGTTCGCGGCCCCATTGTTCCGTCAGTATTAACTGTTGATAAAATTTCCGATGCGCTGTTTAAATTTATCATAGCTTGATCCGAAGGCCCCGACGCCTGATTAAACCAGTTTGTTTGCTTAAGAGCGGAGGAAACAGCTAGGGGAATACCAATTACAAGAAGAAGCGCCAGAATTCCCAACCCAAGTTTTTTATTCATCGCCCCCCGTTGTGTTTTATATCCCATAAAACAATTAAATCAGATCAATTTATCCCCGTCAACACCCAAAACTTGCGTTCGAAAATTCACTTAACGAAAAAATTAAAATTTAATTCCTCTGTCTTAGGAATGCGGGGATTTCGAATACGTCTTCTTCTGTTTTTTCAGGCTCTTCTACTTGACCCTGCTGCGAAGAAGCTGATGACGCTTGAGCTTCTTCGGTTTTTTTCTCAGGAATTACAAACTCCTGAAGCCTCTGTCTTGCCTGATCAAATCCTGTCGCGATAACTGCTATTTTTATCTGATCATGCATGCTTTCATCAACTGTTGCGCCAAAAATTATGTTCGCATCAGGATCTGCTGCAGCCGCAATTATCTTAGCTGCTTCATCGACCTCGCTCATAGTAATATCAGGTCCGCCTGTTATATTGAACAGAACTCCGCGTGCACCATCCATTGAAATCTCAAGAAGAGGGGATGCAATAGCACTTCTGGCTGCAGCTTGAGCTCTATTCTCTCCGACTCCGGTACCAATTCCCATAAGAGCTGAACCGGCATCAGACATAATAGTCCTTACATCTGCAAAATCCACATTTATTAGCCCTGGCATTGTAATAAGATCTGAAATTCCCTGAACTCCTTGCGTCAAAACTGAGTCTGCGACTTTGAATGCTTCAAGGAGTGAAAGTTTTTTATCAACTACATCTAAAATTCTCTGATTGGGAATCACAATTAATGTATCTACTTTATCTTTTATAGTTTCCACACCGTCTTCTGCAGACACCATTCTCCTTGTTCCTTCAAAAGCAAAAGGCTTGGTAACCACAGCAACTGTAAGAGCACCTACTTCTTTGGCTACTTCTGCAATTATTGATGTAGCTCCTGTACCTGTACCTCCGCCCATTCCGGCGGCAAGAAATACCATATCAGAGCCGTCCAGAATGTCTTTCAATTTATCCCTTGACTCTTCTGCCGCCTGGCGTCCTATTTCAGGATCTCCGCCGGAGCCAAGTCCTTTTGTGAGATTGTCTCCTATCTGGACCTTGGTTGCCGCACGTGAGAGAAGAAGTGCCTGCGCATCAGTATTCACCGCAACAAAATCTACTCCCTGAATTTGCCCATGTGCGATCATTGAGGATAAGGCGTTGTTGCCACCGCCGCCTATACCAACTACGCGGATCTTTGCGAAGTTTGCTGTTTGGGGTTTAATAAGCATAAGCACACTAAATGTAGCAAATTGATAAAGCTTTTGCAAGCCCCTAGGGAATAAAGGATTTTACAAGATCTATTGCTTTTCCGAAAATTTTATTTCCTTTAAATCCCGGGATCTTGGGGATTGATATTCCAAAAGGAAGCCCTTCTTTGGCTTCCACCGAACTTCCGTATTTAGCAAGTCCTACTACGGTTGAGAAAGTTGGATTCTGAATTTCATCAATTATTCCCTTCAAATTGGAAGGAATGCCAATTCGTACAGGCATAGCAAGAATTCTCTTGGCACTGTCAACTGCTCCTACTGTGCCTGCTCCTCCTCCCGTAATTACAAGACCCGAGGGGGTTTGCCCTGCAAACCCGCTTTTTTTAATTTCAAGTCCCACAAAAGTAAAAATTTCATTAAGCCTTGGTCTTATTATCCCCTCTACCAAAGTTTTTCTTGAGACCTTACTTATATCTTCCGGCAAGTGAAGAGTAGAAAGGTCTATTTCATCCGAAGGTTTTGTTCTTGAAACTTCCTCGCTTACTTCTCCTTCTTTCACCATTTGTTTTTGGGGATTTGAAAGAAATAGTTTTATCTTCTCAGCGCTTTCAAGCGAAATTCTAAGACCAATTGCCAAATCATTTGTTATATGCCTTGCTCCGACTGCCAAAACCGACGAATAAGCAACTGAACCTTCTACATAGACTGAAATATCAGTAGTTCCTGCTCCCATATCTATCAAAACAACACCAAGTTCTTTTTCGGTATCAGAAAGTGTGGCAAGACTCGAGGCGTATCCGTTAAAAACAACTGAATCTATGTCAACTCCAACTTCTGATAATGCTTTTTCTAAATTCCTTATCGCAGTGCTGTTTGCAGAAATTATATGAGTATCAACTTCAAGTCTTATTCCGCTCATACCAATAGGATCTTTTATTCCTTCTTGTCCGTCTACGGTAAAACTTCTTGGCAATACATGCATTATCTCCCGGCTCGAAGGAAGAGAGACGGCACGCGCGGCGTCAATAACACGAGTTACGTCACTTTCTGTAATTTCTCCCTGCGGATTAGATACCGCTACAACTCCTTTGGAATTTAATGATTCAATATGGCTTCCTCCAACCGAAGCAATTATGTGAGATGCGGAATAGCCTGCCATTCTTTCTGCCGCCTCAAGAGATGCATTTATGGAGCCTACCGCTTCTACTATATCAACTATTTGTCCCTTTCTAATTCCCTGAGATGTGATTTCGGATATCCCAAGAACGTTGATGAAATCATCTATTCTGGCGATCAGTGTGGAAATTTTCGAGGTTCCAATGTCAATTCCTACTACTATTCTTACTTCATTCATAAAAATTAAAGCCTTACGACAGGCCTATCATAACGAAAGTCAACTAACTTTACTCTTTTCCCTTCTATTGTAAGCCTACTGAGTATAAGTTGTAAAGAGCTTATTTGGATTTTTATATTCTTTGACGGTGAGATTATGACGAGTCCTCCGTCAGATAAAGTAATCAGATAAGATGATTCGGATGCGCGCTTAATAGATGAGAACAATATTCCTGCCTTCAATAACTCCTCTGATATATTCTCACCTCCCTGGACGACATACCTTTGAGCAAGAGGACTTATTATTTTTTCATTTAAAATTATTGAGTAAGCTAAATATAAACCAGAAAAAATTATTAACAGAAAGATAAAAAAAGAGATAATCTTAAGAAGAGTAATTCTTTTTTTTCTTTTTATTTTTTTTCTGCGCATTTTTTTAATATCTTAATTATTGTATCTGCGGCACTCTCAAACCGCAAATTGCTTTGATTTTTAATTTCATATTTATCTTTATTCTTAAGCATTATTTGAATTTTTTGAATCAATAAATTGGACGTTGTATTTTTTTGCTCAATTATCTCTGCCAGACCCAAATTTTTAAGAAATAAGCTATTTTTAAATTGTTCATTTTTTTGCGCAAACGGAATAGGAATTAGAATACACGGTTTTTTAAAAAATATAATTTCAGAAATCGTATTAATACCCGCTCTTGAAATTATTAAATCCGATTCTCCTATCAAATCTGAAAATTCTGATGGGTTTATGAATTTTTTAATAATATAATTTTTTCTTAATTTTTCCGGTAGATTCTCTTTGATTTCACTTAGGCGTTCAAAGTCGTTAAATTTCCTAGAATCCCCTGTCTGATGAATTATTTTATAATAAAGAATTTCCAGGATAGATTTCTCAACAGCCTCGTTTATAAAATGCGAACCGGAACTTCCCCCTGTAATAAAAATTTGTTGAATGCGTCGTAGTTCTGATGGCTTAGTTTTATTAATCTTAACAGTATCTTTTCGCAAAGGTATTCCGGTAATAACTGTTTTTTCTTTTGGAAAAAATCTAGCAGACGACTCCCATGAGATACAAATTTTCTTCGCAAATTTAGCACAAATTTGATTGGAAATTCCGGCTTCTAGCGTCTGTTCGTGAATTACCACTGGAATCTTTTTGAAAAAAGCCGCAACTATTACGGGCAGCTGAATATATCCGCCAAAACCCAGAATTACATCAGGCTTGTGCTTATTTAAAATTCTTATTGCGCTATAGAAACCTTTAGGCAGTTTCAAAAGTGAAGGTATTGTACTTCTGGTAAATTTTCTCTGAAATCTTCCAGTGTTTAAATTCTCAAATTCTACTCCCAATTCTTTGATGGTTTTATATTCCAGAGAAATAGCCTTATCTCCCTCGAATATATATTTTCTTCCGATAAAAACAACATCCCATTCCTCTGGAATTTTTTCAATTATCGACAGCGCAGGAGATAAATGTCCTCCTATTATTGCTATTTTCATTTTGATGATTGTCTTGAAATATTAAGAAGAATTCCTATCGCACATAAATCTACAATAAGTGCAGAGCCTCCATAAGAGATAAAAGGAAGAGGAATTCCGGTAAGAGGAACGAGAACTGTTTGAGCAGAAAGATTAATTATCGTTTGGATTGCAAGAAATGAAATAATTCCTCCCGCAAGAAGCTTCCCAAAATTGTCCTTGGCTTTTGCAGCAATCAAAAATCCCCGCCAAATTATAATTACAAACACACCTATTATTGCTCCTGCCCCGATAAATCCCAACTCCTCTGCTATTATTGCAAAAATCGAATCAGTCGTAGTCTCGGGAAGATAAGCATACTTTTGTAATGAATTTCCAAGACCCACACCAAAGATCCCACCAGACCCAAGTGCAATAAGTATTTGTCTAACATGATAGGAAGTATCCGTTGCGGTTTGATCAAGACTTAAAAACGTATCTAATCTTTTTAGTCTGTAGGGAGACAGTCGTATCAATAAATATCCTAAAACCCCTGCAATTGGCAAAACGGCACCGAAATATGCAACATTTCCCCCGGATAAAAAATAAACAATAAGTGCTTCAAGAAGAATTACAATTGCTGTTCCCATATCAGGCTCTAGTATCACCAAAAAAACAATAATACCCAACAGAAGCAAGAATGCAGTAAGTCTGCCCTTCTCTTTGTACGAAAACCATGAAGCAAGATATATCGCAAGGGCAAGTTTTACGAACTCAGCCGGCTGAAAAGTTGTAAACCCCAGATTTATCCACCTTCTTGCTCCGAGCAAATGCACGCCTACTCCGGGAATAAATACTAAAACAAGAAGCCCAATCGCAAAAAGAAGTACGGGCAGGGCAAGATTGTATAATTTTTTATAATCAAAGAACGAGAAAAAACCCATTAGCAGAAATCCCAAAACAACCCAGACGGATTGTCCTTTTACATAATGATATTTATCAGAAAAATCTCTGAAAGCGCTAAAAGATGAAGCATCGTAAATCATAAATAGACCAAAGAGTGTAAGGAAAATTACGGAAAGGAGAAGAACAAGATCAATTCTTTTCATACCATGAATATATGTTTATATTATAGTACAAAAAAAGTTACTTAATAAAAGCTATATAAAGACCGAGGATAGCAAAGAAAAACCCAAGTAGCCATGCTCTCATTACTATTTTTGGCTCATCCCAGCCGATCTTCTGAAGCCAAAGATGAAATGGTGCAACAGGAAGAATCTTTTTTCCCAAAAATCTTTTCCCCAATATTTGAATCAAAGATGAGCCCACCTCTATTACAAAAACTCCGCCTATAAACGCAATAGCAAGGGGCTTACCCGTAAGAAGCCCTATAACTGCAAGGACTGCTCCTAAAGAAAGAGATCCGACATCTCCCAACCAAATTCTTGCTTTATAAATATTAAAATAAAGAAATGACGCCATACTTCCCATAAGAACCGCTATGAACACTCGAAGGGAATCATCCAGTTGATTCTCCGATATAGCCAGGAAAGCTCCAAGACATATAAGAAGAAGACCAGATGCAAGCCCATCAAGTCCATCGGCAATATTAAAAGCGTTCGTAAATGACACTATAACAAATGCGGCAAAAGGTATAAAAAGAAACCCGATACTTGCTAGCCCAAAGCCCCTAATAAAGACAAAGGTATATCCCAACTGGGTAAAAATAACACTCGCAATTAGAAGAGCCAATATCCATTGAATTAAAAATTTATATCTAAATCGGATTCCAAAGAACGCTATTTTATTGCCATTAACGCCCACGAGTTTCTTAAGATCATCATAAAAACCCAATATCCCAAACGATATGAACGTAAAAAGAAGAACAAAAACCTCCCATCTGTTGACCTTCGCATCAAGTATCCCATATGCCCAAAGGGAGAGGACAGTGACGACGCTTATTATAAGAAGCCCGCCTCCGAAAGGTGTTCCCTCCTTCCATCCGTGAAATTTATCAAAAAATGGTGTCGGTTTGTCAAATATATCTACGGTTTTTTGCTTTTGTCTCCTAATTTTTTGCTTATAAAGAAAATCAATGAAAGGGATAAGAAGAACAAATGTTATAAACGCAGAAAGCAGCATGAGCCCTAGAGTTGTTACCATAAACCGTATTATACTATATCTGCAAGCTTGTGAAAAGTTTCACAGGATCGGTTCAGCAAAGACTAGGAGCCTTTGGAGGGATGTACCGATAGGCACACACGTTTGAAGAATAAGCTGTTTTTCTTTGGTATTCAATAAATAATTTACCTCTGATGGATTGACTGTTTTTTGTTCTGTAACTTTATATTTATAAACTTTTCCTTTTCTGCCAATTGTAATTATGTCTCCGTTTTTAAGCTCTGGGAGTCTGAAGAAATCAATATTATATCTTGTGATTCTCCACGGTAGATCTGAGGAATGGGCAAAAAGAAACATGGTACCGTTTTGGTCAGGTAGATAAGTGCCTTTTGCCTGCGCAATACCCCTCTCAAGTTCTTTCCTATACTCTGCCTCATTAAATGGGTCAACATCTTCAATAACACGCGATAAAACATTTATCTTCGGTATTTCTATATAAAAATCGCTTCGTTTAATACTGGCATCAGGTTGTTGAGGAAAAAGATAAAGCTGAATCAGAGGATAGTAAATAAAAAGGAGCAAGAAAAGAGAAAACGCCATTAAGGCGTTTCCGATTAAGTGTTTTGCGTTAAACCGCATATGCAACGGGAGGAGATATTCCGGAACCAAAGCGCAAATACCCACCCACTAGGAATAGTGTAAGACAAAAAATTGTCATTAGCAACAAGAGATATCCTCCTCCTGTTGCAGGCAGTATAGTTCCGATTGCAGCTCCAAGTACAGAACCGGCATTTTGAGTTATAGACGATCCTCCGCTAGGAGAAGGCGGGTTTCCCGTTGGGGGAATTATTGGATCTCCTCCTCCTGGAGGCGGAATAACGGGCGGAGCTATCTTACAATTGCATAAATCTGCTTTTGATCCATTTATATTTTCATTTGCAATATTTACAACGCTTACGGCATCACCCGTAGCAATTAAGACTGCTCCGTTATTCCCGCTTGCTGTATTTCCGCCTGTATTTGCAATATTAGTTACATTGTTAAAAATAATAGCTAAGTTTTTATTTTCATAGTTAATTGAATTATCGAACAATAATTTGACAAGATTTATAGATCCGTCTCCGTTTCCTGAGATAGATACGGAAATCATTTCCATAACAGACCCTATGGTAGAATTACCAAAGTTAATATTCTTATTTTTAATTCCCGCAACTGCCAGCGCATTACCAGTATCTATAACCACATTGCCGTTATTGTTATTTGCGGTATTGTATCCGGTATTTGCGGCATTATTGACATTATTTGTAATCTGAGCGCTATTGCTTTGGTAAACGTTTACACTGCTATTAACACCCACATCAATATTATTAACCGAATCAGTTCCGTTTCCGCTTATTTTTAAATTGAGAGGATTATCTATGCATCCGCATGAATCATCCGCGTAATTTGAATTTATCCCTTGATTTGCTACATTGGTGGTACTCGTAGCATCTCCTGTAGTTATTGACGCATCTCCATTATTCGATGAGGCTGTATTATCTCCCGTATTGGCATCATTTACGACGTCATTACTTACCTGAGCATCATTTGTTTGAGTAACGTTTGCAGAATTATTCAAATTAACGGAAACCGAACTGCTTGACCCATCACCATTGCCCGAGACTGTAATTTCCTCTGCGATAGCCGATGCGGAAAATACAAAACCCAGAGCTATCAGATAAATTGCATAAGTTAATAATTTTTTAAACATTTTCTGTCCTCCTTAGCTTTGAGTGACTAAATCTTCTCTTTGCTATATATGCAAGCGGGATGAGGGGCAACACTACAAGTGCCCACGCCAGATTTATAGTCTTTTTCTTTTCGCTTGCTATGTTAACAGCTCCAAGTGTTTTTTCCGTATCGGAATCCTGTAAATTTGCCGTAGCAATCGCAAGCATTCTGCCTGCATTTACAACCACATTTGCTACAGGTGCGGGAACAGACAGGCTAGCCGACTGAACAACTACAGTGCCTTCTCCACTTCCTCCACCCGCTGATCTGTTATCCGCGGGATTAGTTTGAGCAATCGGATTGTTCTCGAGATTGTCAGAAGTTTTCGCTGTTTTTTGCTGGCCGGGTGTTATAAAATCTCCCATCCAGCTTCCAAATACATTTACAAAAGTGACTAAAAGCTTCCCTCCTACTATGTTGTTGTTTACAAAATTTACCAAATTTGCAATCACTTTCGCGTCTCCGGTAGTTATGTAATTATCTCCTCCTGTATTATCATTTGTTGAATTTTTCCCTGTATTTGCAGAGAGATATATATTGTTATTTACCTCTGCATTGTTCGTTTGATTGGTTGTATTGTTTGTATTGGAATTTACGCTCGCATCGTTCACAGACCCTGCGCCATTACCGCTATTAACTGCCGTTATCTGTCCATTCCCATCCACTGCAAATTCAGTGCCTGAGGACCCTGCAAAATTTGCCCCCTGAGGTGCTCCAACAATCTGCCCTATCCATTGTCCGGCTCTATTTATTATTACAAGCCACCAGTTTCCGCCAATTATATTATTGTTGGCAATATTTAAAACTTGGGCTGTAACATCAGCATTTCCTGTCGTTACATAGACATCACCGCCAGTGTTACCCGATGCTGAATTACCACCTGTGTTTGCGTCAAGAATTAAATTATTGTCAATATCAGCTACATTTACCTGAGAAGTAGTATCGATAGCTGTCTGATCTGATGAAACATTATTATCCGAATTTGAGCCATTTCCGGAATTTACCAAAGTTGTATTGCCTCCACAGGTAGCGCACGCAAAAGCGCTTAGAACCGACTCGGGAAGAATAATATCTCCAATTAAGTCTCCGAAAATATTAACAACACCCAGTATTACATTGCCGGCAAGGTTATTGTTAATAAATGTCAGAACATTTCCTGCGACTGAGGCATCACCTGTTGTGACATAAGAATCTCCACCCGTATTTCCCGATGCTGTATTATTTCCTGAGTCAGAAGTTAAATAAAGGTCGTTGTTAACTGTCCCATTATTTATTTGATTTGTAGTATTGCTCGTGTCTGAATTTATACTCGCGTCGTTGTCTGAATTTGAACCATTACTTGAGTTTTGAGCAAGACCTGTAAATCCATCACATCCTGATACACAGCCGGCTCCAAAATCAAGTATGTAATCCCCGACATGATCATCGACTATATTAAATTCAGCAACCGTTACTCCATCGATATTTGTGTTAGCAGAGGTTATTATCGTTCCTGTTGTACCTGCATTACCGGTATCAATATAGGAATCCCCGACGTTATCTGAAGCAGAGTTAGAACCAGTCACGCTTGCTCCCGTAAGACCATTTGCAATATTTGCGCTGTTTGATTGGTCGGTCGTATTATTGTCCGAAACAGTTGCAGAACCTGTATTTGTCGATCCTGCGCCATTGCCATCGTTCACAACTTCTATTCCGCCGGCACCACAACAATCACTGCCTCCTGACAGGTTTGAGTTAGCAGTGGTAAAGATATTGCCGTTACTATTTGCATCTCCAGTATCTATAAATGTATCCCCTACATTACCGTTTGAGGAAACCCCTTCTGGATTCTCTCCTTCGGTATTAAGTATTTGCTCCTGAGAGATTTCCGAAACTATCTCGGGATTACTGCCGTTTTCAAAAATCTCAGGAATCTCAGGAATCTCCTGCACTTCATTATTGGTACTAACTTCCGGTAGCGCTGGAGTTTCTTCAGGACCCTGTTCTGGAATTTCTTGAATTTCCGGTATTTCTTCGACCTCTGCAAAAACAGGAGATACTCCACCTAATATTAAGTGCAGTGCTAAGAGTATCGCCAGTAATTTTCTTAAATTATTCATATTTTCCTAAAGTCTAAAACTTGCTATCTATTTTTGTTTAAATATCAAATTTTAAATTTCAGATCTTCTGGTGCAGGGTGTCCTGCGAAGTGCCAGCAGGACAACCCTACAACCAAAAAGATTAAAGATCTAGTGCGTCCAACAGATCTCCGAGATCGAAATCAAACGAAAAGTCAAAATCGAAATCAAAGTCTGGGAAATCTAGGCTTGAACCGCTGCCAAAACTATTAACATTTCCGGATGTGGAAACATCAATGTTTGCTTCGGCATCACCTGTTGTTACAGATGGATCACTGTCTCCGCCAGATGTATTACCATTGGCGTTGTTGTCTCCGGTCTCAGCGTCATCAACATCAACTTCGTTATCAACGTCGGCATAGTTATCCTGATCAATATTTAGATCAGAATTAAGATCCACATTAACATCGTTGTTGGAGTTTGAGCCGTTTCCGTCAACCTTAACGGTAAGATCACCGAACAGACATCCGCAATTCGTATCAGCGCTATTGAAATTGACCATTGTGTCGACTTCAACATCTGCTGTTGCGTTTCCCGTATCGATCATAACATCACCGTCTCCGGTGTTGTTCTTAGCATCGTTATCGCCTGTATCTGCGTTAACATCTACATCGTTATTAACGTATGCATAATTATCCTGATCGATATCAAGATCGCTATCAAGATTTGCGTCTATGTCATTATCGGAATTTGACCCGTTATCGGTTATCCAAAGACTTAATGATCCGCCTTCATCACCATTTCCTCCAACCGTTGCGTGGTTGAAATTGGCTGCTGTTGAAAGTGAAACATTTCCCTTGGCGTTTCCGGTAGTAATAGAGACTCCTCCGTCTCCGGTATTACCGTTGGCGTTGTTGTCTCCCGTATCAGCAGTGACGTCAACTTCGTTATCAACATCTGCGTAATTGTCTTGATCAATGTTAATATCAGAATTCATATCAAGATTTACATCATTGTTTGAATTCGATCCGTTATCGCTGATTTTAACTACTGAGTCTCCTTTGCCGCAGCAGTCAACAGTTGCCGAATTGGCGTTAAGTGAATTAGTCACATTAACGTTTCCTTCAGCATTACCTGTGGTGATTGAAACCTCCCCACCGGTGTTGTTGTTTGCATCGTTATCGCCTGTATCTGCGTTAACATCTACATCGTTATTAACGTATGCATCGTTATTTTGAGTAACTGTTGTAGAGTTGCTCAAATTAACACTTGCGTCATTGTCGGAATTTGAACCATTGCCATTTATAGTAATGGTTGTACCTGCAAAAGCTAATGGTGTAAATGCATTGAGTAAAAGCGCTCCGGTTGCAATTGCTGTACCTAGTTTTTTTGTATAATTTGTCATTTATATTTCACCCCCTCTCTTTTTGAATTTCCTTTTCCCGCCTATGGCGGGACGGATTACACTTCTTAGCACCGTTTTCGTAATAAAACGAAAACGGAGGCCTCTCTCTCCAAACCTTGTAAAGTTTGGGTAGAAAAGCCTCCGTTTGCGGTCAGCTAAGCGTTATTAATCTATCCTGTTATATCCATTTATATATTTTTGTTTTTTGTTTGTCAAGACCCTTGTTTTGCTCTTGGTGCCTGTAGCGGTCTCGTTCTCCATTCTGGGAAGTCCAGTCTTCTTAATATTCTTTACTGTGATTTGAGTTACCTCATCATTCTGAACAAATACTTCAATACTTCCCCATCGAATATCATCTAAGGCTTCATTTATTTCGCTTAGCAATTGCGGAGTTTTTTTTGCCATATTTATTTTAGAAATTGATACTCAAAGTTTCTTTTGATCCGGTAATTTCTCCAATACGCAGTGTTAGGTTTTTATTGTCATCATCTATTGCGAATCCAACTCTAGTATATTTTGTAGAAATTGCCTGAACAGCGACGGGATCATTGTGGATGTCCGGTGCTATTAATTCTTTTTTGTTATTTACCAATCTTACATAATCAGTAGTTTTTATCTCTATCTCTTGCGTGTATTGATTAGTTAATTTAAGGTTTAGAATAAGAAATGTTCTTCCCTGAACTGCCCTTGCTCTTTGTCCTTTAACTATAAATGAATCATAAAGCTCTGCGGTTTCTATATTGTATTTAAGCGTATTTACTACTTTACCCTTACCATCTCTGATGGGAAACTCAATTTCTTTATTTACAATTCTTGACTCTTTCGCAACTGAGGGTGCTGGTCTTGCGTCACTCACTACCATTACTCCATTACTTGATTTTCCAAAGTATAAAAATGCAGCCAAGATAGCTACCACAACGATAATAAAAATAATAGGAAGTAATAAATTTTTACTTGAAGGGGTTTTTTTAAAAGAGCTATAATTATTGGCAGTAAAATTTCCGATCTTATTTTTTAGTTTATTAATTTCTCTCGTCGTTATTTGCAAAACTTGCGCAAATTTTATTGTTTTAATTTTTTCAGAGATTTTTAGATCTGAAAACAGATTTTTACTTTGTACAGCAGTTACTGGATCTGTATTTTCTGATATTATTTGTGGTTCCATATTATCAAATAAAAAACCCCTCGCGGGGCAGCTATAAGCAGGAGAAATATAACAAACTTACTTTTTATTGTCAATAGGCAGTAATAACAGTCTAAGTCTCAACTTTAATCTTTGCCCAGCCGCCCGAACTTTTCCTCGAAATCTAAATGGAAACTTTTATATCTCCATTTACGGAAACCGATTTATTCAAAATATTTCCTGAATGAATCCACCATTGATAGGTATTACCATCAATATAAGAAGAAGTTCCGCATTTCAAATTGAAAATCATACTATTATATAATATTAAGTCAGGAATAAACTTTTAAGACAGACTTGTGATATAATCTCAAACCATAGTTTTAATATGAAGAATTTAATAAGTCTTGTTGTGTACCTTTCAATTTTTTTGGGATCTTTGTACCTTCCGACCGATCCCGATTTGGGATGGCATCTAAAATATGGGGAACATTTTTTTAAAACAGGGAGTATATTACGGGACAATATATTCTCTGCGATGATGTCTGATTACAAATGGGTCAATCACTCTTGGGCATCTGATCTTTTAGTTTACATTTCGTTTAATACATTCGGGTTTTTAGGTGTTAGCCTGCTAGGGGGAGCAATAGTAACGCTAACATTTTATTTTTTTTCAAAAGCTTTTAATCTTTCATTTTGGGATAAGGCGTTTCTCTTTCCGATAGTATTATTTCTTGTAAAAAACGTTAATGCTGCATCTTTCAGATCACAGCTGATTTCATATCTTTTCACCGGAATTCTTTTTTACATCATCTCTCTTTATAATAAGAATCCCAAAAATCTTCTTTTTACAATCCCGTTGTTTTTAATATGGGCAAATTTTCATGGGGGATTTATTTTAGGACTAGTACTTCTTATTGGATATTTAGGAATAAAAAAAATCATAGAATTTAAAAATAATCCGGATGTAAAATCTTTACCAAAATTAATTAGACTAGAAGCAGCTATTGTCGTAGGCATTTTGATTGCAACACTAATTAATCCGTTTGGGTATGCAGTTTACCTAGAATCACTAAATCATTTTGGAAATCCATGGTTAAAATATGTATCTGAGTGGTCATCTTTTTCCGATCTCTCATCTCAATGGTGGAATCTAATAATTTTTATGAATTTATATTTAATAAGCGCTGTGATTCTTTTCCTAACAGGGAAATTAAAGAATAGTCTTCCAATTGTTATCCTGATACTCCCATTCATGGTTTTATCATTTTATGAACGCAGATATGCATGGTCGATGTACTACATTTCTTTTCCTGTCCTTTTAGCAATTTCAGATTTTTTTAAACCTAACTCCAAGTCAAACCAAGTAATTTTCGCCAGCATACTAACTATAATATCTCTAGTTTTTATTTTAAACTCCAAAATTCCTACTGAAAAATATTTTACAATGAATTGGCAGGAATATTGCAAGGCGCCTGCCAACCTTTGTTCTTATGGTGCAATAAATTTTATTTCAAAGAATAATCTCTCAGAAAATTTGTCTACTCCATACAGTTGGGGCGGTTGGATGATTTGGCACTATCCTAATATTAAGCCCAGCATAGATGGCAGAATGCACTTGTGGAGAGATGAAAAAGGCTATAGTGCTTTTGCAGAATACTACACTAATGTTCAAGATTGGGAAACTATTGATAAATCTTCTTATGAGGTCGTTTTGGCTCTAAAATCAAAGCCCATATACAAGAGGTTGCTAGAGCTCAACAGGGAGAGGAAATGGAGGATTGTCTATGGAGATGAAATTTCCGCAATATTTGTCAGAAATTAACTTCTTACTTTACCGTAACACTTTTAGCCCTTCGACTCACCGCTCAGGACAAAATCCTATTTAACAGTAACGGATTTTGCAAGATTGCGCGGCTTATCAGGATCAAGTTTTCTTTCCAATGCCAGGAAGTATGCAAGAAGCTGAATTGGCACAATTTGAGCAATAAAGCTTCCATCTTTCAGATCTTCAACCTTAATCCAATATTCAAATGCATTGGAATTTTTATGAGAAACTCCTATTGTAAATCCCCCCCGGGATTTCACCTCCATTGCGTTTGAAATAATAGAATCATAAGTTTCATCATTTGGAGCAAACACAACGCAAGGAGTACCATTTTCTATCAAAGCAATTGGCCCGTGTTTTAATTCTCCGCCTGCCAATCCTTCAGATGAAATATAGCTTACTTCTTTTATTTTAAGCGCTGTTTCTAGAGCAGATGAGAACGAAACTCCTCTTCCTATTGCATAAATTCCTTTTGACCCTTTTAGCTTTACCGCTAATTTTTTTATCATATCTACATTTTTTTTGTCCAAAAGTCTGCCTGCCTCATCTGCAGTTTTTTCAAGGATTTGTTTCCCTTCAGAAAGCTTGCTTGTCATGGAAAAAACTAAAAGCAATAATACCGATAGCTTGGCTGTATAAGCTTTGGTAGATGCAACTGCAGTTTCGACTCCCGCATTAAGCAAAATATTAAAGTCACTCATTCTATATATAGATGACCCTTGCGAATTAGTAATTGCACCTATCTTACTTCCTCTTTCTCTTGCTCTATTTAAAGGTTCTATTACATCAATGGTTTCTCCGCTTTGAGACAGAGCGATTACTAGACTATCTTTCGTAAGAAAATGCTCTAGATAATTAAACTCTGATGCAACAGAAGTATTTACATGTTTGTGAACTGCCCTTGAAAAAAGATACACACCCGCCAATGCGGCATAATACGCTGTACCTGCGCCTATAAAAAAAGTCCCACGCGCATTTTCAACCATTTTTGAAAAACTTTCTATTTGTTTATCATAATTCCTTGCAATATTTCTGATAATATCTGGCTGCTCTGATATTTCTTTTATCATAAAATGATCAAATCCGCTTCTTGATGCATGGGATATTTCAAAGTTAATTTTTTCAACTTTCTTTTCTACAATTCTACCTGTTGGTAAAGACAGGACTGTTATTTGTTTATTTAAAACTACCATTTGATCATCCTCTAAGAAAATAATTTTATTTGTATGGCTTGAAAGTCCTGACACGTCTGACGAAATAAGAAAACCATTCTTTGTTATTCCTATAACAAGAGGCGATCCATTCTTAGCAGCAATTATTTCTAAGGAATTTGCATTGGCAACTACTATCGCGTTTAGTCCTTTTAATTTATTGAATGCGTCTCTAACCGCTGACGTAAATCCCTTTTTTTTAAAAAATTCTTCAATAAGATGAGGTATTGTTTCCGTGTCGGTTTCCGAGATAAACTTATGACCTTTTTTTATTAAATCCTTTTTAAGTTCTTCGAAATTTTCAACAATTCCATTGTGAACAACAGAAATTGTTCCTGTGCAGTCAAGATGCGGATGTGCATTTTTTTTTGTAACTCCTCCATGTGTCGCCCAACGGGTATGTCCTACTGCAAGACTTGAGTCTTCCTGGGATTTTAATTTTGCATCACCAATTTTACCGACATGTTTTTCGACTTCAAATCTATTTTTGATTTTTGATTTTTGATTTTTGATTTTGTACGCAATTCCCCAACTGTCATAACCTCTATATTCTAAAAGTTTTAATCCATCTAGCACAATTTGCGAAGCATTAGTCTTATGACCAACATAACCGAATATTCCACACATATTAATTATTTTTTACTATAGATACGATTTTATTCAAATTTTTAATTTCTGCATCAGGAGTAAAGTTTTTAACTTCTTTCTCAAAAAAAGCAAATCTTCCTCTTTTTATCCAAATTGTATAAACATTTTTGTCTATTTGTTTTGCTTCATAAAGAATCGGCAAGACATCATCAATTAGAAAAACTCTATAATCTTTATATTTTTCTAGAACAGGCTTAAGTTCCTTGATTTTATAAGGAAAAATATGAATATGATTTTCATGGAAGAAGTTTAGAATTTTTTTGATTTTTTCTCTCTGGAAATTTTTATCACCTCCTGAAAAAATTCCAATAGTTAAGTTTTTATCCTGATATATTTTTTTCAGAATCTCTTCAACCTCTTCGTATAAATGCTCATGTAGCTCTTCTTTTTTAACATAAATATCAAGAAAGGCTATGGGAATGTTTGAATCAAATTTTTTGTTAACATCTGAGATGAAAGAACCGGGATCGAAATATCCTATTTTCTTTCTTGATTTAAAATAAATTCTATCCAAAACTTTTTCTACGTTTTTATATTTATCATCCTTAAGATGTTTTTTAATTTCACTGAGTATTCTTTTTCTGAATTTAAGAGAGTTAAACAGAGTATAGTCGATATCAAAGAGGATAACTTTCTTCATTTACTTTTCTGTGATTATTTCCTGAAATTTGGAGTAGTATTTGGTGTTTGATGCTACATTTTTTTGAATTACTGTAGAGGGGCCTATCACGGAATTTTCTCCGATTATAACACCGGGCATAGTAGAGCATTTTATCCCAACTTTTACATTATTACCGATAATTGTCCCCAAGCTCTTTAAATGTGTGTCAATTTTTTCATCTTTTATTTTTGTTTTTACTGATTTTCTGTCAAGCCTAACATTAGCCGTTGCGAATTGCGCTCCTATTCTTACGTCTTCTCCCACTACGGAATCTCCTATAAATCCTGAGTGGGCTTTGCTATTTTTCATTATTAAGGTATTTTTAACTTCCATATAAGCACCTACTGTACAGCCCCCCTCAATATCAGTACCGCCTCTTATTATTACGTTATTCCCAATAATAGAATCCTTTCCGATAAAGCATGGGCCCTTTATTTTTGCGCCTTCCATTACGACTACATTATCCTCGATAATAACATTGCCTATTATTTCTGCACTATTTGCGATCTTTGAAGTTTTTTTTATACTCTGATCCTTTATTTTTGAGAGAAGAAAATTTTTAACTTCAAGCAAATCCCATGAATACTTAAGAGACGGTGCAGTGGAATTTGTCAGAGCAAATTTTACCAAACCATTTCTTGCTGATATTGCTATTGCGTTTTCAAGTCTATAATGCTCATCCTTAACTTCCTTTAAAACATTAAGCAAGTCTTTGGAAAATAAATACGCACCTATCAATCTTATATTAGATACCGCATCTCGTCTTGAAGGTTTCTCAATTAGATCCAAAACCCTATCTTCTTCAACTTTCAAAACTCCATATTTGCCAACTTCATCCTGATTCTTACCTACCAAAACAACCTTTACTTTTCCATTTTTTTTGACAAGCATTCTGTCTTTGTATTCGTCAAAATCTACCCGCGACGCATTCAGGAGGAAAAAATCACCCCTTATCAGTTTCTCTGTAAGCAAAAGTCCGTTACCAGCCCCCGTAGGATCTTCCTGAACTACATAATCTATTCTTGCTCCATAATCATTTCCATCTCCTAAGATTTTTTTAATTTCAGAATCTTCTGAAACAACCAGTATGATTTCTTTAATTCCTGACCTCACAACGGACTCTATTGTATGTATCAAAATAGGCTTTCCCATAACTGATACCAAAGACTTATGAGAAAAACTTTCGTTATATGGTGAGAATCTGCTTGATTTACCTGCTGCAAGTATTACTGCCTGCATATTATTCCTTCTCTCTCCTGATTTTTGCACCCAGAGTTTTTAATCTTTTTTCAAATCCTTCATAGCCTCTATCAAGGTGCTCTATTCCAAAGATTATACTCTCTCCTGCTGCAGATAAAGCGGCCAGCACTAAAGTAGCACCTGCCCGCAAATCTGAAATTTCTATTACCCCATTGTGAAGCTCCATAGGTCCTAAGATTCTTGCTGCATGCTTATACTCCGGTTTATTATCTTCGTAATTAAAATTATAAAAAGAATTTGGGTTGTTGATTTTTGGATTAAAAAGTTCAATATCTGCTCCCATTTTTTCAAGCTCTCCGACATAGAAAAATCTATTTTCATATACTCTTTCATGGATTGTCGATATTCCGTTTGCCTGTGTCATCATGACCGCCCATGGACCCTGCCAATCCGTCATAAAGCCGGGATAAAAACCTGTAGTTATGGTTGTAGGCTTAAGTTCTCCTTTATAAAAAAACCTAATTTTATTTTTACTTATTTCAAGACCTCCGCCTGTTTTCTTAAAAACATCAATAAATTCTTCAAGTCCGCGGACATTAATATTTTCGATAAAAATATCTCCTTTAGTCATTACAGATGCGATCGCAAAAGTTATAATTTCATTTCTGTCAGAAGGTATTATAAATTTTGCTCCATGAAGTTTTTCAACTCCATTTATTGCAATTGTCCTGGGTTTTATTCTTTTTACATCTGCTCCCATGAGGTTTAAAAATTCTATTAAATCATCAACTTCGGGTTCTTGAGCAGCATTTTCCAGAACTGTTTTTCCTTTTATCAATACTGAGAGAAGAATTAATGTCTCAGTGCCCGTGTGAGTATTTTTTTCAAATTTATACTTGATCGGCTTAAGCTTCTCGGAAACATTTAGATAGAAGAATCCGTCTCTGCTTTTATAAGAAACTTCAACTCCCATTTTTTCAATCCCTTTTATGATTCTGTCTATAGGCCTCGCTCCAATTCGGCACCCTCCGGGATTTGGTATTAGCGCTTTCCCAAGTCGCACCAAAAGAGGCGCTAGGAACATTGAAGATGTACGTATCGCTGCTGCCTTGTCAAGAGAAATTTTAGATTTCTTTAAATTTTCCACTCTCACTCTTGCGGTATGATCTTTAATATCTACGCTCCCCCCCAACTCTCTGATAATATCTGCCATTACCATAAAATCCGAAATCAAAGGAATATTCTCGATTACTACTTCCTCATCTGTCAAACAAGAGGCTACTAGCACCTTAAGAGCTACGTTTTTAGAACCGGACACGGTAATTTTCCCTTTCAATTTTCTCCCTCCTGTTACTATAAATTTATCCATACAAATAAACTAAAAACTTAGAACTAATAACTAAAAATTTAACCATTAGATTTTCGTTATCAACTTTTCGTTAATCTTATATATATCTCCAGCTCCCATAGTTATGATGACATAGTTGTCATCAAATTGGTTTTCAGAGATATATTCTACCACATCTCTGACTGAGGGAAGATACTCTACATTGTTATGATACGCGCTCATTTTATTTACTAAGATCTTTGATGAAACAGATTCATCTTTTTCCTCCCGAAGAGATGGATAAATATCAGAAACTACTACAGCATCCGCATTAGAAAAAGCCTTTAGAAAGTCGTCGAATAGTGCTTTTGTCCTTGAATAAGTATGAGGCTGGAAAATACATACAATTTTTTTATTATTGTAATTCTCGTGAAAAGCCTTCAATGTTTTTCTAATTTCTGTAGGATGATGAGCATAATCATCAAAAAGTAGCGCGCCGGATGCGAGTCGTCCTATGTATTCAAATCTTCTCTTTGCACCTTTATAATTTTTAATTCCGGCTTTAACTTTTTCAATCGAAAGCCCTGTCTCAATTCCGGCTATAACTGACGCCAAAGCATTTAATGCGTTAAATTCTCCGGGAAGATTTAACACAAACTCTCCCAATGATGTTCCCCGTGAATTTACCCAAAAAAAAGACTCTCTATTATCCTCTTTAAACTTTTCAATACTATAGTCATTGGTTGGAGAAAAGCCATAAGTTATTTTATTACCCGAAAAATCATTAATTAGTTTTTTATTTTCGCCGTCGTCTCCGCAAATAATTAGAAGTTTCTTAGGATTTGCATTTGCGAAAGATAAAAAATCTCTTCTCAGTATTTCGACATTTTCGAAAAGGTCGGGATGATCAAGTTCGATATTTGTAATTACAAGAATTTCCGGATGCTGCCATAGGAATTTCGGAGTTTTGTCGTATTGAGGCTCTGTGGCATATTCATCCGCCTCAGCAATGAAATATTTTCCTTTTCCTAAATGCCCGGGGAGTCCGAGCGATGCAATCTCAGAAGTTCCTATGATATACGAGGGATCCAGATTTCCATCTTTTAATATTGTGGCGATCATAGCTGCTGTTGTAGTCTTTCCATGTGAGCCTGCAATTGAAATTCCCATAAAATTTTTACCGAATACATCTCCTTTCATAAACTCTCCCACGGCCTGCCCTTGCGTCCAAACAGGGATATTTCTCTCTTTTGCTTCCAAAACCTCGGGATTGTCAAAACCTCCATGCGCTCCCGTTGTTATGACCAAATCTGACTCATCAATATTGCTCCTGGAAAAACCTACCAACGGCGCTATATTTACTTTTTGCAAAGCCTTATCAGTAATAAATTCTTCATTTATATCAGAGCCGGTTACTTCAAAACCCGCTTCTTTTGCGACGATAGCAAGAGGAGTCATGCCGACGCCTTTTATTCCTACGAAATGTATATTTTTAATTTTTTTCATATCTTCGATCGAGCGCTTTTTTTACAGCTTCATATTCATCCCAGGGAACTTCACCTTTGCCATAATTCATAGACTTCTCATGAGCCTTTCCGGTTATAAGAACAAGATCATTCTCCCCCGCAATATCAATTGCAGTAATTATAGCTTTCTGTCTGTCCGGAATTTTTAAGATACTGCCCTTTTCCATCTTTAATTCTGAGTCTTTGACTCCAGTCAGAATATCTCTTGAAATTTTATCAACATCTTCGCTTCTGGGATCTTCTGCCGTTACAATCATAATATCGCAATATTCAGAAGAATACTTTCCCATCTCTGGCCTTTTCGTTCTGTCTCTTTGCCCGGCTGAGCCAAATACATGTATTATCCTACCCGAGACTTTTTCTCTTAACACTTTAAGAATTTCCTTTATAGAATTTGGCGTATGGGCAAAATCAATCATTACCGCAAAATCCTCATCATAAACCATATCCTGCCTTCCCAAAGGTGATTTGAAATCTAATATAGCTTTTCTTATCTGTGCAGACTTTATTCCCAGAAGCCTTGCCGAAGTTATAGCTGCGAGTGTATTATATGTGTTAAACTCTCCCAGCATATTACTCTTAAACTCAAAATTCTCAGGATTAACGTCTGCCGTTTTAGTAAGTCCGTAAGTAACAACCCTTGCTGGGCGCCTGCCCATTAATTTCCTTAACTCGGGCATTAAGATTTTATAAGACCGGTCATCTTTATTTACTACCGCGTCTTTGGATTTCTGGAAAAGCTTGAGCTTTGTTTTTGCGTACTTTCTGTAGTTTTTGTGATAATCCAAGTGTTCATGGCTTACATTTGTTATAACACCGACTTCAAAATTTATTCCATATATCCTAAACTGATCAAGCGAATGGGAAGTCACTTCAAGCACAAGGAATTTTTTCCCGTTTGTACCTCCTCGCTCTACTGCCATTTTGATAAATTTCTGAAGAGCAAAAGGAGATGGAGTGGTTACATGAAAAGGCAGAGAGTAATCCTTACCGTTTATTACAGCACCCACTGAGGATATCATTGAGACTTTTGTGTCTGAGCTCTTCAAGATATTATAGATAAGAGAAGCAGTGGTAGTCTTGCCGTCTGTTCCCGTAACTCCTATGACAGTAAGGTTTCTTGAAGGAAAACCATACCAAAGATTTGCCCCTATGGCCATGGCTAAATGATAGATATTTTTAATTTCTTGAAACATAGCTTGATATTATACCTTTTTTCTGTCTTGTAATCTATTATTCGGTTGGTGAGATCCCGTAATACAAAAGAAGCTGTCTTGCGATATCGAAAAAAACAGGAGCAGCGGTCTCAGCACCATATATCGAAGTTGTAGGTTTATTGAAAATTACAAGCATTGCGAATTTCGGATTGTCTGCCGGTGCATACCCGATAAAAGAAGCTACTGTCTTATTGGGATCGTAATGGCCAGCAATAGGAATTGATGCTGTTCCGGTTTTCCCCGCAATTCTATATCCCTTGACTCGCGCATAAGAAGCTTCTCCCTTATTCACAGCATTTACAAGCATCTCAGTCATTACTTTTGAAGTGTTTTCCGAAATAGTTCTCCCCAGAGCTTTCGGAACAATTTTTATAGTTTTTCCCTCCGGAGTCTGTATTTCTCTTACTACGTGAGGCTCCATTCTTATGCCTCCGTTTGCAATAGATGAGAAAGAATCAAGGAGTTCTATTGGAGTTACTGAAATTCCCTGTCCAAAAGCTCGCGTCGCAAGATCTGCCTCATACCATTTATCCTTCGGCGGCAGCGCCTGATAGACCTCTCCCTGAAGGTCTATTCCTGTTCCCGTCCCGATGCCAAATTTAGTCAGATAGTCTGTCATTCTGTCGGCTCCAAGCTTCTGTCCTACGAAAACCATTCCGGTATTATCAGAACGCCTTATCACATCAACCATATTTATGTCTTTAAAATATTCATCATTCCATGTACGAATTTCATACCCGCCTACTGAGACCGGCTTATCGCAGATGCTGCACTTCGTTTGAGGTTTTACAATTCCAGCATCAAGAGCCGCTGACATTATGAGAGGCTTAAGAGTCGATCCTGGTTCATATAAATTTGATATCGAAGGGTTTTTATATAAACTTGAGTCAAACTTTCCATACTCAGATGGAGAAAAAGAGGGAAAGGAAGAAAGAGCTATGATATTTCCGGTTTTAGGCTCCATTACAGCCACTATTCCTCCCACCGCGCCGTATTTTTTTATTCCTTTTTTTAGCTTCTCGTCTGTGATGAATTGAACAGCTCTGTCAATATTTAAAACCAAAGAATTCCCTTTTAGATTTTCAGGATTACTGCTTGCTTGCGCAAGTACCGGACGCCCCAGCGCATCAAAGACTTCAATAACAGCTCCTTCTTTTCCGCGCAAGAGCCTATCATAATAGCCTTCGAGTCCAAAGTACCCTTTATCTTTCCCCAAATCATCTTTCCCTACAAATCCAAGAAGATGTGCAGCCATAGAGGCCTCAGGATAAAACCTCGTGAACGTCTCTTCAAAATCTACTCCCTGAATCCTTAAATCTTCTATCTTCTTTTTCTCTTGCGTATCAATACCGGTTTTTAATGATATCCAATACTTGTCCATAGAGAGCTGAGAACTTACTGAGGCCTTATCAATACCAAGTTCTGAGGATAAAATTATGGAAGCTTCATTCTTATTCTTTATTTGCTTTGGATTTGCAAATACTAAATAAGAAATTCTATTAGTTACGATTTGGAAATAGTCTGATGTTTTTATTTCTCCGCGCTGAGGCAGTATATTTATAGACCTTTCGTACTGAGATTGTCCAAGGCGCGATAGATCTTCTGCTTTAACTACCTGCCAGTAAAAAAGTCTGGATAAGACGGCTAGGAAGGCAAGAATCAGGATAATAAGAACTGCCCTGTATCTCCATATCATACATTCGGTAAACTCAGTATGACCCTGAGCTTATGCCGAAGGGTCATGGCTTTTTTGCCAAAGGAATAGATTTATTAAGCGAAATAATAGACTTACTTTCTCCAAATCCCAAACTAGAGGCTTTTGAGGCTACATAATTGAAAGAGCTTATTGAAAGAAGTTTTTGTTTTACATTTATATTCTGGATTTTATAGTACGCTATGTCTGTTTGAATCTGATCAAGTGCGATTCCCGAAGTAGAAATTCCATTTGACACCACAACACGCATAATAGAAAGACCAACTATACATAAAACTATTATTATTAAGACAGAAATTGGTTTTTTCATACTTCGATTTTACTCAGCATGACCCTGAGCTTGCCGCACATTCGGCTAGGCTCAGTGCGGCGCCGAACGGGTCATATTTTCTTAAAAATTCTCAATTTAGAACTTCTACTCCTACTATTGTTTTTAATTTCTTCCAAACTTGGAATAATTGGTTTTTTTGTTAAAATTTCTCCTATTCCTTTTTTTTCGTATTCCTCAAACGTTTTTTTTACAATTCTGTCTTCAAGTGAATGAAAGCTTATTATTAAAAGATTTGCGCTTTTATCCAAAAGGTCTATTGCTTTGGGCAAAACTTCCCTTAGATTATTAAGCTCATCATTTACCGCAATCCGCAAAGCCTGAAAAATTTTGCTTAGAATTCTTGCTCGTTCAAAGGCTGATACTTCATGGTCATTACCCAATATTGCCCTTAAGAGATCATCTGTTGTCTCAAGCTTTTTTATTCTACGGGCGCTAACAATACGCTCAGAAATCCGCCGAGAAGAATATTCCTCACCCAATTTATTAAATAGTTCATTAAGTTCTCCTTTCGTAAGTATTTGTAAGAGATCCGCAGCTTTTATAGATAAATTTTTATCCATCCTCATATCAAGCGGACCGTTTTTTTGATAACTAAATCCCCGTTCGAGCGTATCTATCTGATGACTTGATACCCCAAGATCAAGAATTATCCCCGAAACTTTATCAAAATTATTTAAATGTGCAATTGTGTCTATGTCCTTGAAATTTCCGCAGAATAGTGTCAGATTCTCTGAATTATCAATTTGTGTAATTCTGTCTCTTACAAAATCTAGTGCGTCTTTATCTACGTCAATTCCAAGGACCTTTCCTCCCAGTTTTAATATCTCTTCTGTATGCCCGCCTCCGCCTAATGTCGCATCGATATATTTTGAGTCTTTTCGGACATTCAGATATTCTATGACTTCTTTTAAAAGTACAGGCTTATGAAAGTTATTCATCGCCCTTTTTCCCTGCCTTGCTCGCCTCGCTGCGAAGCGGGCCGGCAGGCAGGTCTTCTTTATCAACTAATCTCTGTGATATTCTGTCTATGTTCTTCTCTAAATTGCCTCTATACTCTTCCCAGCGTTTTTTGTCCCAAACCTCCACGTATCGTGACAGCCCTAAGAATACAATCTCGTTTTCAATTTTTGCAAACTCTCGTAAGTAAGAAGGTATGATAAACCTTCCTTTACTATCGAGTTCCAAAGAACTTGCTCCTCCGAGGAGAAATCGTTGAGTTTCTCTAGCTTCTGATTGGATAAAAGGTTTTCCCTCTGTTCCTTCGAGTAGTTGTTTCCAATTTTCTTCCGATACGATAATGAGCGAGTTTTCATAGCCTAAAGTGACGATAATTTTATCACCAAGAATTGCCCTGAATTTCTTCGGCATTCCGGTTCTACCCTTTTTATCGACGTTTGATTCAAATTGACCAATAAGCATAAGTAGTAATCCTCTTTCTTATCCCACTTTGTACCATTTCTTCCCACTTTAGTTCATTTTGAGATATTTTCAGAAGCGTGTCAATAGGCAGAATTGACGAAATAGTGTGATTTTATAATCCAAAACACAATATGTAGGAAATTTGTTTGAGGAAAATTTAAGAGGTTATTCTTCCAGCGTTTTTTCTACCTGATAGGCCTTGCCGTCTGTTTTTATCACTTTTATAATTATTTTTATATTCGAAATTTCCTCGTCATAATGACAGACATCTGAGCAAGTTCCCAAAACTATTTCTTTTTTTATCGAGCTTCCTTTTATATCCACTGTGCCTATGACTCCTCGAGGAATATCGTCCTTTGAATTGTATGAAAGCTGGTATTCAAGCGACTTTATATCTTCAACTTTGCTAATTTCCATAATGACTCTCTGACCATCTTCGCCCAGCGTCAAAGATAGGCCTATTTCTTCAGGAGAGAGGGCTAAGACTTGTTCTTCTTCAATTCCTGAACTTGCAGGCTTATTATTTTTGTTCGCTGATAAAACAAAAAAACCCCCGGCAATTATAACGGCCAAAACCACAACTGCAATCCCTACTAATATTTTCTTATCTTTTAAAATTTTATTCATTCTTTTATTTATTACAGATATTTACCGCTGTGTCAACTATGCAGCTAGAATTTCCGATAGAGCTCTGTATATATACTCCTCAGATTGAACCAGATCTCTTATTGGATGCTTCCTTGTTAAGCAATTCGTACAATAGCCCTGAGGCTCGCCATCTATCGAATCTATAAGCCCCTCTAGGCTTAAGAAATAAACCTTACTTGCTCCTATTTCCTTTGCGATTTGCTCAGCAGTTTTAACCTTATATTCTGACCCCCATTCTTCCAAAGCCTTCAATTCAGAGCGAGATGCAATATTTACGCCCAAATCACAAGTCTCAATAAACATAGGGGATCCAAGACCAAGGCAAACTTCCCCTACTCCGGCTTGAAACAACTTTTCTATAACAACAGGCGTTGTATTTCCTCTTATAAGAGAGTCGTCTATTAAAATCACCCTAAGACCTCTTGCCCTTTCTGATACAGAAAACTTCCCCTTAAGTACTGCAAGTCTATCTTCATTTTTATCCTCTATGAAACTTCTTATTCCATCTCTATATCTATCTTTAATTATAATTGAACTATAATTGCTCCTTCGTAATTCATTTGAGTAGCCATTTGCTATTTCCAATCCCGAATCAGGGATTCCTACAACGACAAAACCTTCGGGAACTGGAAACTCACGGGCAAGTCTTTGTCCCATTCGATATCTTATTTCTGAAACTTCAAATTCACCTTCTCTAGAATTAGGATGTCTTATGTAAATAGGCTCAACAATACAGCGCGCGGTTTTTGTATTGGGAAAAACTTGCATAAATTCTATTTTTCCGTCTGGAGTGATATGAACCATTTCTCCATTTCTTAGCTCACGCCTATCATGAACGCCTTTCATATCTTCAAATCCATGAGTTTCGGAAACTACTGCTGCTCCATCAAAAGTCTTTGCGAAAACCAAAGGTCTAATTCCTAATGGATCTTTTATTCCAAATAGATCACCTTCATCTGTCGCTATAGCAAGTGAATAGGCTCCTTTTACTCCAGCTAGTCCGTTTACTATTTTTTGTTTCCAATTTTCTCCCTCCGCTTGCAAGATTCTCCAAGCAAGAATTTCACTGTCTGTATCCGACTGAAGTTTAGTTCCGGGAAGAAGCTGATCCTTTAAGGGACCTAGATAATGTTCGGGAATGTTTCCATTGTGAGCCAGAGCAATACTTCTTCTATTTTGCTTAACTACATAAGGCTGTAAGCATAGCACCTTTTCTGCCTCCGGCTTGTCTTTACTGCCCGTAGTTGCATATCTATCATGGCCAATCGACAGAAAACCACTCAGGGAATATGTTTGAACAGAATCCTGATGAAAAACATCAGATACTAAACCTATGCCCTTATGCAATCTAAAATCTCCACCGAAAGAGTCGTAAGTCGCAATTCCACTTCCTCCTTGCCCTCGGTTTTGTTGTTTATAAATGGAACGAATGGTATCCCTAGAGACGTCACGACCATTAAAACTTATAATTCCTGAAACAGCACAATGATCTTGAGGCTTGTCAAATTCTATAGTGGGAATTAATTTTTCATGCATCCGTTATTCCTGCCGTATAAAGGATGATAATTTATCTATTTTTACCCTTTCCTGTTTCATTGTGTCGCGGTCGCGTACTGTTACGGTCTTATCTTCAAGACTTTGGAAATCCACTGTTATACAGTATGGCGTACCGATTTCGTCCTGGTAAAAATATCTCTTTCCTATGTTGCCTCTATCATCAAAAGCAACACTTCCAATTTCCTTCTTAAGATTATCATAAATTGTTTTTGCGAGTTTTGTCAACTCCGGTTTATTAGATAGAAGCGGAAAGACTGCGGCTTTAATAGGAGCAAGCTTCGGATGAAGTTTCAAAACCACTCTCTTCTCTTCTTCAGCATAACTATCCACAAGAAATGCAACAATTGCGCGACCGACTCCCACTGATGGTTCTATAACGTACGGAGTAAACCTTTTTCCTTTCTCTTCATCAAAATATGAAAGGTCTTTTCTTGAATGCTTGCTTTGCTGGGTAAGATCGTAATCACCTCTGTTTGCAATTCCTTCTAGTTCTCCAAAGCCCATAAACGGCCAATTGTACCAAACTTCTGAAGTTCCTCTGGAATAATGCGCAATGTCTTCCTTTGGAAGATCGACAGTCTTAATATTTTCTTTTTTAATTCCGAGATTTAAATACCAATTAAGCCTTTCTTTTTTCCAGTATTCAAACTTTTCCTTATCCGTCCCAGGCTCTACGAAATATTCAAGCTCCATCATTTCGAACTCGCGGACTCGGAATAAGAAATTGCCCGTAGTTATTTCGTTCCGGAAACCTTTACCAATCTGAGCGATTCCAAATGGTATCTTAACCCGCATGGTGGATAGAACATTTTCAAAATTGATAAAAATTCCCTGTGCTGTCTCTGGCCTTAAATATGTTTTGTTCTCTTCATTATCAAGTGGTCCCACGAAGGTCTTAAACATGAGATTAAACTGCTTTACATCTGTCCAATTAACTTGCCCTGAGCCTGTCGAAGGGTGAGTCTTGGCGTGCGCTTCAATATCTTTCGTGTGATCTGCACGGAATCTTTCATGGCAGATCTTACACTCTACGAGTGGGTCTGTGAAGGATTTTATGTGACCGGATGCCTCCCAAACCTTTGGATGGGCAAGAATAGAACTATCTAAGCCAACGATATCATCGCGGGATAAAACCATCGACTTCCACCATTCATTCTTGATATTGTTCGCAAGAAGCACACCCAGAGGTCCCAGATCCCACACTCCATTGAGCCCTCCATAAATTTCAGAGTTCTGAAAAACAAAACCCCGCCTTTTACACAAAGATACTATTTTCTCCATTAAATTTGAATTCTTATCTTGCTTATCCATAATTAATATCTAAAACGCGGATCGCCGCAACCTGCCTGCCGGCAGGCAGGTCTTCTCCATTACATTCTCAGCCATATGCGTATGATACCAGAAATCCGAACTCAATTCTATAATATTTTCTGTACCAATTTGTATGTGTTGCCATTTTTTAGAAGTCCCATATATGAGGCGAGAGACTCTTTTGAATTATTGTATTTTAATCTTCTAAACATACGCCTCTTAGTGGAAGTCCGCAAGACTCTGTGATGATGAAAATTTATCCATCCGAGAAAATCTACACCAGAATCAAGTGTTTTTATAAAAACCTTGTCGGGATGAAGTTCAAGTTTAAGATTATTCTTTAAGAAAACCACCAATATACTAGTATATTGGTATAATTTGTCTTTATTTGAATCTAGAATTACAAAATCATCGGCGTAGCGAATAAAATATTTAACTTTTAAGTCTCTTTTAATAAATTGGTCGAGTTCATTCATATAAATATTTATAAAAACCTGGCTTGTGACATTTCCCAAGGGAAGACCAATGCCCATATCATTTCCTGTATGGAAGCTATCGATCACATTATTTAAAAGCCACATAATGTTTTCATCTTTGATATGTCTTCCTAGAATACTTTTTAGGACTTTATGATTGATTCTTGCGAAGAACTTTCTAATGTCGCACTTTAAAACCCAGACCGCCTTAGTGTTATTTTTAGATACCTTTCTTGATAGCTCTCTGAAGCGGTTTATTGCCCCGTGCGTTCCTTTATCAACTCGGCATGAATATGAGTCATAGACGAATTTCTTGTCAAAATATGGGTATAGAACTCGATAAATTGCATGATGGACAATTCTATCGGCAACAGATGCTTTATGAATATCGCGCGGCTTAGGATCATTAATCTTAAAAGCGTAATATGGTCCGTGGCGGTATTTTTTGTTCGATAATTCTCTATAAAGCTTAAGAATATTGTCCATGAACCTAATTGAAAACTTAGAGACATCTTTTCGTTTTCTTTTGCCTCTTAAAAATTCTTGGAAGGAGATAAGCAGATTTTCTAAAGAAATGATATCATTGTATTTAATATGGGGCGTTCTTCCTCTCTCTCTCTCTCGAAAGCGCCTCGATCTTGAATCGAGTCAAAGAGGGATACTTGATATGGCTTAATATTCTTCCTCATATTCCAAAAAGCTCTCGTTATACGATAGGATCTAGAGTTGAGAACATATTTCTTGACTTACTAGAGCTTTCATACACAACATATTTTAACCAAAAAGAAGAAAAGGCACATAATTTATCCATTTGCATTTCCAAATTAGATGTTCTTAAGTTTCTTATTTCCATAATGTGGGAAGGAAAACTTATTTCACATAAGCAATATGAGGATATTGCTAAAAGACTTGATGAAATCGGCAAAATGTTCTGGGGTTGGAAAAAAAGCTTGGACTCCCCAGAAAAGAAAAACCGCACCTTTTAAAAGTGCGGAAAAGACCTTCTTTCGTGGAGAGAAAACAAATCGGTTCTCCAGATTCCACTGATTCGTAGGCTTAACCCAATTAGCATTCAACCATGAACCGTCATCATTGCGTTCCACATTGAACACATTCGGATTGCCGTTACGGTCGGTAACGTGAAACGTACCATCTATTCCACTGCTCTTTTAGTTCGTATAAACAAAAGAAAATGAGCTGTATTTTATTTGTGATATAAAATCAACCAGTACACTTCACCAAGTAAATCTTTTTTTGAGACTATAGATACACCCTCTGCGTGAAACCCTGCCTGCCGGCAGGCAGGCGTAGTCGCACACACTCTCAATGTATTTATGCCGAAAAGGTCTTGAAAAGCCGCTTGGCCTGAGAAGACCGAAGGCTAGCCGTTCAATACAACCAATCTTAAGAGAGTATACCAAAAAATTTCGGGCGGAAAAGAATCAAAGAACCAAAGGGAAAAAGTGTAGGAAATTCAAGAGACAAAGTACTTAAGTCTCAATTACTTGCGTGGAGAGAAAACAATGCGGTTCTCCAGATTCCACTGATCCGTAGGCCTAACCCAAGCAGCACGCAACCACGAACCGTCACCACGGCGTGCCACATCGAACACACGCGGATCGCCGTCACGGTCGGTAATTGATTTCATTCCCATATGCAACCATTCATTTAATGGTTGGTCTGTGTAGGCAAGACGAAGATGTGGTCCAGTCTCAGCAGGAACTTTGTCCCACTTCAACTCATCTGCTCTCTGAAATATTTGATCAATTGTAGGCATAGTAGTAAATCCCATGGCGGAAAGTGGCGCATCTATTAGTGGTATTGTCTTGGGTTTTGAAAGAGTGGTAAAATCCTTGCTTCTTAAAAGATCCATTGCCCAGTCTCCTGCACGATGTCCTTCTTTATTAAGTCTTTTCTCAAGCTCTTTTTCATTTACTCCGCCGATCGTAAGATCCGGAAGTTGTCTCACTCCTTCAGGAAGAACTAGGACATCTGAAAAAGTCTCAGGAGTTTTGCTTGCTCGCTCTTCTGCTGCCAAAGCAGCAAATAAATCAGCCCTAGGCTGATTTCCTTTACCTTCGTGGTGCTTTGATAATCTTTCTAACCACAGTGACATAATCAGGGAATATTAGCATACTATAAGTTATATGTCAATACTTATTTATATTGAACTTGACATTTGGGGTGAGCTTTTGTAAGCTGGATTACATAGGCATGGTTATTAGCTTTAGGCCTATATATGTAGTATAATCACTCCTTATGTCCCAACGCACCAAGAAATACGCTTTTATCCTTCAGGGAATTTACGTTTTTCTTTTCTTCGCTTTCCTTCTCAGCGCATTTACCGCAGACGTACTCTTCGCACCTCCTGCCTTGGCAATTCTGCGCGTTCCCAGCAACATTAGAGGCATAGGAGAGGCAATTGGGGCTCCATGGACACAAAACCTTCGGCTGTACCATATATTGCTCTTAATAACTACGATAGTGGGCTCTCTTAATCTCCTTGGACTCTCGAGTCTTCATTCAAGATTCTGGAGAGGAGCCTTGCGTCTTTCGTCTTTCTTGGGCCTTATCATACTTACTTGCGGAATTATCTTCTTCCTGCTTCCATTTTTAATTGGAGGTCAATATAGCTCTGTTTTTCTTAGAACATCTATAGTCTATGCAATAGTTGCTTTCGTAATTCTTTTGGTTAATTTTGCTACGTTTGCTCTTGCAGTTAAAGTCCCCTTAATCAGCAAAAAGAGGTAGTAGCTCCGAAGTCCTCATCTTCTTCTCAAGAATTTTTTCTATAAAAGCCTGTCTATCTGAAAGTTGGTATTCGTGAGGCATGAAGCCTAGGTATGATAAGGCCTTTTCTTCAAATTCATTGACTAATGCTTCTTTCTCAGATATGAATTCTAACTTTTCAAGCGTCTCGCGCAAAAGATAAAAAATTCTCCTATTCTCCTGATCGGGAGGACAAAGCTTGTCCACGAGCTCGCAAATATAAAATGCAAAACCAATCCTCTTAAGGTCTTTTTTTATGAAATCGAAATCACGAATGGTTTGTGCTTCGGTAAGAAGAGGGATATTAGATCTGGAACTGCTGTAGAGTGTCAAGGCTGATAAATTAAGAAGTTCTATATGCGGAGAGCGTCTGCTTGTAATTCTTCGCACCCCGGGGGCTTTAATCCTGATTTTCCCGCTTTCTTTGGTAAAAATCGTAAGAAGTCTGTCTGCCTCCCCAATATTCCTTCGTCTTATTACAATCCCCTCTGTTTTAAAGCTTCTCATCTCAAAGACTAACTTTGGTTTCCTTATCGCTGTTTAAGTTTATCTTTTGTGTGGTTTTTCCGTTTACCTTTATATCATATTCTTCAGTGGAAAGACCCGGCTGCTTCTGAATAAGAAGCGGAAGAATTTCCTTCTGCGCTAAATTGGCAGGAATACTATATGTAATTGTAAAAGTTGTCTGCCCCAAAGGTCTTACGGAGAGAAACCCGTCAAAGACAGTCTTTCCAAGCTCATTATACGAAGTCATCTTGACCTCGGAACCTCTGCTTGAGATCATCTTGCTTCCCTTTGGTGTATAAATTCTAAACCAAGATTTATAGACAGAGTTAAGACAAAGACCTCCTCTTTCAAGATTGCAATCGGAAGCCCTATGGCTGTTTTTAAAGTTTATAGTAACTGTTTTTACGATATTATCTCCCTGCTTTTTGTAATCCTGAGTAACTTGTTTTGAGACATACAAGTTAGCCTTGGAACCTGAAAAATTCGCCTCATTTATATGGAGGTAATCCCCTTCAAAAGGAAGTATCATCCCATCTGCGTTAATCGCGTGAATCCCCTGCTGCGCTCCTTCATCATAGATGTTAAACATTACATGTTTTTCCTCAATTTCTTTTGCCAGATCTTGGAAAAGCGGGCCCCAGTATACTTTTGGCGATGACTTCATGGCTTTTTCCATAATTGCATAGAGAAGATCTCCGATTATCGCTTTTCTCCCGGCCTGAACAGCTGCCAGGTCTGTTACTCTAAGATCAAGGCTGAGAGGTGTGCTTATACTCTGCTCAAGTTCATAAATTACCTGAGGACAGTCACAGCGAGGATCAATCTTCGTATTAAAGGTTTTTCCTGCTGCTGAGACGCTGTCATCAAGTATTTTAATCGTTGAGACGAGAACATGAGTATCAAGCGCTATAATTCCATCGACTTCTACCTTTCCACGGGCCTTATCATACAAAGAGTTAAACTCCTTCATAGATTCTATAAAGTCAGGAGAAAGATTGGAATCTCTTAGATTATAAAGAGGAACTTTGGGAAAATATTTTCTGATAGGCTCCGGTGCTTTAGGCTTATTGGGAATTGTATTATCTAGATTATATATATTCTCGGACTTGTCTACGTGAATAATACCTTTATCAATCCTAAATATCGCATACGCCGTAATAAATCCTCCTGTCGGACGAAGTTCTTTGTCATTCTGGAATAAAACTAGATATTTCTTCTCCTCAGGCTGTCCCAGAAGCTTGGGCAGTACTTTTATAAGAGGCTTTGCTTCATCGATAAAAGTCACGCCTTCATCTACTGCGGTTTTAATTGAAATAAGCTGATCATGAATCTTAGTAAGACCGAAAATTCTGGGATAGCGATTGGGATTGACCCCATCCAATTCTTCTTTTACAACCTTCAAATGCTCTGCTATATTATCTATGTATGGTGTAACCTTATCCATAGTCTTGACCGCTGTCTCTATCCTCTGCTCTGCCGTGCCTCCGACAAAGCTCCCTTGTCCTTTAAGCCCTAGAACATCGGCATACGGCTTTATCGAATTTATAAATACCTCCGCGGCATCAAGCCCGGCTGCTCCTGCTTTTACAAGACGCTGGGCGTCTCCATAGTAGAAATTAGCAAGAGGAACAAACTTAAGATACCCCATCGAGCTTAAATCTTCCTGTGTAACAGCGAGGCTTTGTTTGGTTTTAACAATTTCCGAGGATGCAAGCTCTATATTTTGTGTTTTTAATGCGTCTGCCATGAGCTTAGCCTGAGCCTGAGTTGCTTTTGCAGACTTAATTGTTTTCTGCGTGGGCAGAACAACTGCAAAAGCAGAAAGAACAATCAAAACTAAAATAACTCCAAAAACAATAAGAGCGTTTCTACCCCTTAAAAACCCAAATTTATTTTTGGATTTTCGCGAGTATGCGGGGTTGGGAAATCTGGCGTCGTTTACCTTATCGTTTATTTTGGTATTTTTGGCAGCCTTTGAGGAGCTAAGGTCTATCTTCTCAAATCCTTCCATTCCTATATTTTCTCTAAAATTGTGATCTGTGTCAAGCTAATCAAGATTAGTCCACTACCCTAGTGGAATTGAGACGCGGGGAACAGAAGCGTAAGGAGACTCTTCAGAAGTTCTTTTATATTTGATTAAAGGGTTCATAACGGCATCTTCTACTGCTTTTTCCATACCGTTTTTCCTAATTAGTTTGTCTTGCTGTCCTTCTTGAGAATTAAACGCAAATCCCAGAGGATCCCCATGGGTATTACGTATAACTTTGACATTTACCTCTTTCCACACAAGACTTCTTATTCGATGAAATGCCCCATCAGTTCGGCCCTCTATGACACCCCAAATAATCTTCACATCCATCCCTACATAGACACCTCTATTATCCTTAGCTCCCCTACTATCATTACTCAATATACTTAAATCGGCGTTAGAGTCTTCGTGAGATCTAATAAGAACAGTTGCTCGCTTTAGAAAATCAATAATAGGAGATGCTTCTATATAATTTCTGTCGCAGGGCTTGGTTACTTCGTGACTTATTTCCCAATGTCCTTCCTGGGGTTGTGTATCTCCCTCTTCAAAATATCGATGAAGATTTGATAAATGCTGCTCCTGAATAGCACTCATAAAAAAATAAAAACTAGACTAATCTCTTATATACCTTTAAACAATCTTTGTCAACAATAACTACAAAGCGCCTTTGCCTGAAAGCATCGCCCATGGGGTGCGGAGAATTATAAAAACGTCATAAAAAATAGATCTCTTTCTTACATAGCCTGCATCCATTGCGATTCTTTTATCAAAATTTATCTGACTTCTTCCGGAAACCTGCCACTGTCCTGTAAGACCGGGTTTTACAGAAAGTACGATCTTCACAGATTTTTCCGTCTGCGGGTATTTTTTTTGTTGTTCCCTAAGTTCATCTGGATAATAAGCACGCGGTCCTACTAGACTCATGTCACCTCTTAAAATATTAAAAAACTGCGGAACTTCGTCCAAAGAATATTTCCTGATAAATCTGCCTACTCTTGTAATTCTAGGATCATCTTTAAGTTTATAGCTTCCATGCTTATATTGATTATAAAGTTGAGAGTAATTTGGATTTTCCCGTAAAAGTTCATGGGCATTTAGGATCATAGAACGGAATTTATACATCTTAAATAATTTACCGCCTCTGCCCACCCGCTCGGGAGTGTCTGCAAAAGCAGGCCCTCTTGAATCAAGCTTGATAACAATTGATACAAGAATAATTGCAGGAGAAAATAAAATGATTAAAAATGAAGAAAAAATTAGATCTATTAATCTTTTTATGATCTCGTATAGTAGGCTCTTTTTAACTTCGATGTATGGCATATTATGTAAGATGCTCGTTGGAAGTTCCCGCCAGACTTTCAACTAACTTTTTTATCTTAGGCACTGAACTCTTGTGACAGATAAGGAGAACATCATCAGTACTTATAACTATCATTTTTTCTAAATCTATCCCTACGACAAGCTGGTCTGTATAATTAAAAGCAAGGTTGTCTAGGGAATCATTTAGCATTACTTTTCCTCTAGTTACATTTTCATGGGTCGATAATTCAAGGGCTTCTTTAAGCGCTTCCCAAGCCCCTATATCACTCCAGCCAAGGTCTGCCGCAATTACCGAGATATACTCCGGATCAATCCTTTCAAGAACCGCATTGTCAAAACTTATTTTTTCAAGTTCAGGATATATTTTTTCAAGAGTTTCATCATACTTATCTGTCCCTACGGCTTTCTGTATTTTCATAAGACCTTCCCACATATCCGGAACAAATTTTTTATATTGAGAGAGTATAAAATGCGGAGTAGTCACGAAGTATCCCGGATTCCAGGCAAAATCCCGCGACTTAAGAAACCCTTCTGCTTCGGAAAGTGTGGGCCTGTATATGATTCTTTTGAAGTCAAAAACTTTCGTGCCTCTTTCCTCCTGCTTCTTTTCTCCAAATTCTATCCATCCAAGATTTTGATTAGCAAATCTTGCTCTCTGTCCTATTAATATTAGCGAATTAGGATTTTTCAGAACAAGGTTCTCTCCCATTTTAAGAACTTCGCGGAACCGTCTTTCTTTTTTTACAAAATGATCGCTCCAAATAATGGCAACAGGAGTATTGGGGTGTTTCTTGCCAATAATTACCATAGCAAGTCCTACTGCGGGTCCTACATCACGCGTTGCAGGCTCAAAAATAAAATTATCATGGGGAATATTATCTACATGAGATTTTATAATGTCCTCATATTTTTTTCCTGTGGAAATATAAACATTATCCAGATTGAAATCTGGAAGAAGCCTGTCAACCGCAAGCTGAAGAGTGGATTTCTCTCCAACTATTTTCTCGAACTGCTTAGGGGTATTCTGGCGGGAAAGTGGCCAAAGCCTCGTACCTACTCCTCCCGCAAAGATTGCAATATTCATAAAAATAGATAATAGAAACTAGATATTAGATAATAGTTTATTTTTAAATTCTTCAAAACCAAACTTGCGGGCATTTTCGATGGAATCACTGGGATTAAATTTTTTCTTCATAAATTTTCGCAGTGCTTCTTCAAGGCTTTTTTGGTTTTGTGAGTCAAAAAAAATGCCGGTCTTTCCTTCGATTATAGTTTCCACCGCCCCTCCGCCTGCAAAAGCTATCACAGGTTTTCCAAAACTTTGCGCTTCAAGAATTGTAAGTCCAAAGTCTTCTTTACCCGGGAAAACAAGTGCCTGACATCCTTTATAATACTTCACTAATTCTTTATCAGTCAAGTGACCCAGGAACTCAATGCTTTCATTTGCCATGTCCCTAAGCTTATTTTCTTCCGAGCCTTTTCCGACAATCTTCAAAGGCAAATTTAATTTATTAAAAACTTTCACAGCCAAATCTATTTTTTTATAAGGAACCAGACGGGAAACAACAAGAAAATAACCACTAGCCGCTAGTTGATTAGCAATTAGTTCTTTATTTTTCTTTACATTCTTACCAGTTGCTAGTTGCCAGTCGCTAGTTGCAATTTCGATTGGCGGATATATTATTTCCGAATCTCTATTGTAATATTTTTTTATTCGCGTCTTTACTTCTTTTGATATTGCGATAATTTTATCCGGTCTCTGCGCTGAAATTTTATCCCAAGTTCTAAGGTAAGCAACAATTGGATAAGATAAAAACTTTAAAATAGGATTTTTAAAATAATCTTCGTATCCACTCCAGAGATATCTGGTAGGCGTCAGACAATAATAAATATGTAAAGTCTCAGGCTTGGTAATTATCCCTTTTGCCGCTTCGCTTGTCACGGAAATTACCAAATCAAACTCATCAAAATCAAAACTTTCAAATGCCAACGGCATAAGAGCCGCGTATAATTCGTGATGAGATTTGGCAAGCGGAAATTTCTGAAGAAATGATGTCCTCACGTCAAAAACCTTAGCCCATTCTGCTTTCTTCGGATGATAAACTGAAGTATAAAGCGGAGCATCAGGAAAAATCTGATGAAGAGCAAGAAGAACACGCTCTGCCCCTCCCCACTTATTCACCCTATCATAAACTAACGCTACCTTTTTCATAGAGTTATTTTAAAACCAAATAGTTTATCCTGAGCTTGCCGAAGGACAGTTTTCATTCCCTGATTATAGCATTCTTAAATCCTAGTTTGTCATATTGACAGAATATCAAAAACGGATGCTATATTATAAATCCATGAAATTAAAGATACTCAGATTATTCAAAAAACCCAAGGATAAAACAGATGCTACATTCAAAAGGATCATGAAAATGCTTAGATATATTGGCTGGACATTGGACTTAATGGTAATCGAAAAAAAGTTATGGCGGGAATTTCCAGATCGTATGTATAAGATAAGCCAAGATCGTAGAAAAAGAATTCTAAAAGAAGAACTTGAAAAATTTCTAAAATCTGACTTAAATCACTAAACTATTCTCAAATTCTTAAGAATTTGAGAATAACAAAAAATTTATTAATATTGGAAATTGACAATTTAAGGCTCGAGTTAACGATCACGAAGCCCGCCTCACCACCCTCGAACCCCAATAATCTTTGCCCCTCCCCACTTATTTACCCGATCATACACAAGCGCAACTTTCATTGTCCCAATGTGATACCCTATTCATGAGGGTCCGACCCTAAAATACTATGCCTGCAAAAAATTCAGTTAAAAAATTTGTAGAGAATGGTTTTTATCACTTATATAATAGGGGTGTAGAAAAAAGAGATATCTTTCTTGACGAACAGGACTATACCGTATTCCTGCATTATCTTAAAAAGTATCTAGATCCAACAGTCCCCTTTGGTATAGGGTCGGACCCTCATCTACTTTCTTTAGAAATAGATTTATTCGCGTTTTGTCTTATGCCAAATCATTTTCATTTATTAGTAAAACAAAAAAGTATTAACGGAATAACAAAATTGATGCGCGCAGTCTGCACAAACTATGTAATGTACTTTAACAAGAAGTATGAAAGGGTAGGTACTCTATTCCAGGGGAAATACAAAGCTGTTCTAATCGAGAATGATTCTTACCTTCTTCATCTATCTCGCTACATTCATCTGAATCCTTATCCAGGGTCGGACCCTAAGTCTTACAACTACTCTAGTTACGGTTACTATCTCAGTAAGAAAAATGCGAATTGGATGAATACAACTGAAATATTATCCTATTTTAAACGTGCAAAAAGAGTAGATTTGAAAGATCATTTCTCTTACGAAGGCTTTATAGATGATCATAAAGTAAATTCAAAGGAAACACTTGGAGGCTTGACGCTTGAATAGGGTCCGACCCTATCCCTACGCTAGGCTTACAAGATTTACCCTTCCCTATCATGATTATAAAAAAACATAGTGAACTAAGATGCGAGTTGACGATCACGAAACCCGCCTCACCGCCCTCGAACCCCAATAGATTATACCCCTCCCCACTTATTCACCTTATCATACACTAAGGCAACTTTCATATCCGAAATTATAGCAGGAAATGTCTTACTGAGGTACTAAGCAGCTTTAGCCCATCTTTCAAAATCTTCTTTTGTTCCAGAACCGTTAGATTGAAATTCTTCAGGCATCAAGCTGATTAGTTCTTTTGCTCTAGCGATCATCTCAGTAGGTAATCCTCCAATTTTTCTTCTTACTTCAATTTGCTCTTCTATTTCTTTTTCAAGCGCATATCTTACCTGTGAATCTCCTACGTCTATCACAACAGAATCTCCGCCAGTTAGGCCAATTTTAATCTCTCTTGCCGGATTCGGTAATCTATTTGGAAATATACCACCATCTCCTTCGTACTCATAAAGTTCGTTGTCTTGAATTTTTCTTCGCATCAAACCTCTTGCAGATTTAACCGGTTTGTTTCCAGAGGGAAGTCTCCAGTTTTCCACAAGAAGATCATATCCAACTGGAGATGTCTGACTTATTCTCATCGGATCGTTTTCATTCCATCTTGGTCTTACTACTATGTCAAACTGCGTAAAGGAATTTTCAATACGTGCTCCTTTAAATTCTAGCTCTCCATAAACCGTATGATATCCTCTTCCCTTGATAGATCCAGGCCTACATTCTACTCCATCGCTCCAAGCGCTTCCTAAAGGATTTCTGCTGTAACTGGCTATAATGCTAGGAAATTCTGTTTCCAGAGCAAAACCCACGGGAACATCACTAAAATCAGGAGGAGTTAATTCACCGTCAAACTTTCTGGATGTGTATGGTATCCAGAGTAATTCACCCTGTGTCCACGTGGCGCTTTGAACTTCTTCCATTAATTCCCTAATGCCAAAATGCCGTAATAAACCGTCGCAAGTAGATTGAATTTGATCGTGTTGGGCAATTTGTCTTTCTTTAATCGGAACAAATGGAAGTCTAGCTCTGGGCTCTATCATTATTGACTTAGTGTATACACTTTTAAAATTATTTTGTCAATTGCTCGTAGATTTTTAATGTTTGTTCGGACATTTTGCGCCAGGAGAATTCTTGGCTTCGTTTAAACCCACCATCAATCAAATCCTTATATTTTGTCTTATTTTCTAAAACTTCCTTCATTTTTTCAGAAAGTTCATCTGGATTTTTTGGGTCAAAATAAATTGCTCTATCTTTACAAACTTCCTGAAGCGCTGGAATATCTGATGCAATCACAAGACATTTATTCGCCATTGCCTCAAGCGCAGGAAGTCCAAAGCCTTCCATAAAAGCGGGACAAACTGTAGTTATAGCATTCTGATATAACCATGCAAGTTCATCATCCAAAACATTATCCATGAATTCGATATTTTCAATCTCATTTGTTTTTTGTTTTAGTTTTTTGTAAAAATAATCCTCTTTACCCACAAACAACAGACCTGCGTTTTTATCATCCAGTTTTTGAAAAGCCTTGATTAAAGTTTCAACATTTTTGTGCGGATATACATTTCCTACGAAAAGAAAGAATTTATTAAACTTTATATTTTTGGGTTTTTTTGGTTTTGCCACGATTTTATCGTCGACCGCTTCGCTGGTCACTATTATTTTGTTTGGATCAATCTTTAAATGATCAATTATTTCATCTTTTGTGGAATTTGAAACTGCAATTATTTTCTTAGCTTTTTGCGCTGTTTTTGATATCACATATTTGTAAGCAAGAATTTTGCTCCAATAAATTGGACTTGGTAAAGTTGATGCTTTACCCGTTGGGAAATGATGAATAATAAGGTCATGAATCGTAACGATAAAAGGTTTATTGTAAAAAATCGGCACAGAGAAATAAGGAAAGTGTACTAGATCTAAATCTTCTTTATTTAAAATTTTTGGAAACTTAACTTGTTCTTCAATACTGTGCCATCTTATGTCTGTTCTAATAATTGACCATTTACTACCTGCCTTGCCGGCAGGCAGGTTTACAATTGATGATTTAACGCTATCAAAATCATTGCTTCGCGCGAACAGAACAAATTCATTTTTCCTGTCGATTTCCTGAAGATTCTCAATCAAATTCCGTATATATCGTCCAACTCCGGTTTGATTTATAAGACGCGCATCAATTCCTATTCTCATTTTTGTACAGATTTCAAAGCGGTTTTTCGTCTTGCTTCAACAGCCAAGAGAACCAACCATGTAAGAAGTTTGGGATATTTCTCTCGATAATGTTTTTTATAAAATATTCTCATCGCATTAAACCTCGCGTTGGTCGCGATTATTTTTGTCTGAAGATCGGCAGTAGAAATGTGCTCTGAGTGCTTCTTTATTCCGCCTGAAATTCCTTTATGGTGAAAAACCGACACTTCGGGAACAAAATAGATTTTCCAATTTTTTTCTTTTAATCTATAGCAAAAATCTATATCTTCTCCATAAAAAAAATAATCCTCATCCCACCATCCTATATCATCCCCGGCTTTTCTTCTTACCATCATAAAAGCCCCAACAATAGAATCGACCTCATGCTGCTCTCTTAGATTAAGCCAGCCCATTGTGTATCCTGCAAATATTTTACTCTTTGGAAAAAGTTTATTTAAGCCCGAGAAGTAAGAGAATGCGTTCCAAGGCGTAGGAAATCCGCGATGAGCGCCGTTATCCAATTCTCCTGAAGGGAGTTTTATAAAACACGTTGAAGCACCCACATCTTTATTTTTCTCCATAAATGAAGACATATAGGATAAAGTATTTTTATTCACCTGAGCATCGGGATTTAAAAATAATAAATATTTTCCTCTTGAATCCCTTACTCCCTGATTGCAAGCCTTGGCGAAACCTAAATTATCTTTATTCTCTACTAATTTAACTGTCGGAAAATTTTTCTTGATAAATTCTTCGGATTGATCGCTTGAAGCATTATCTACAACAATAATTTCATGTTTAATCTTTTTAAAATCGGATTTCTGAATAGATTTAATACATCTGTCTATAAATTCCTTAGTATTGTAGGAAACTATAATTATTGAAATATCCATTTTGCAAATTACTAATATACTAGTATATTAGTGGTTAAGTAGCTATCGTTTTTCTATAAACTTTTTCAAGATCCCCTACTATAACATCCCAATTATATTTTTCTTCAATAAGTTTTCTGGCATTTAATCTTATTTTGTCGTATAAGTCTTTGTCTTGGATAAGATCTTTAACTGCAATTATAGTTTCAACTTCTGTATCTGCGACTATCAACTCTTTTTTATTTTCTGCTGCCAATCCTTCCGAGCCCAGAGCCGTAGTTATCACGGGTACACCAGACGCCATGGCTTCAAGTATCTTATAGCTTGTGCCTCCTCCAACTCTTAGAGGAGCTAGGAGAATATATGAATTTTTAAAAATGTCGCTTGTATCATCAGAAGCATTTTCATCAAATATCACATTCTTTCCACCAATTTCTTTTAACTTTTGGGGAATATTCTTCCCGACAATCCAAAGCTTCAAATTTGATTCTAGCTTTGGCCATATTTTCCTAAGTATCATCTCAACTGCATCTCTATTTTGAATCCATTTAAAATCACCAATATAAAGGATGGTCTTTCCGTTATTTGCTGTTCGTGATTTATCACTCTTAAATTTAAACTTATTTAAATCAACTCCGTTAGGAATTAGGTACACGTTTTTATTAAACTTTTCGATAATCTCTTTATCTTGCTTTGAAACTGCTACAACTGCATTTGTATTTTTCCATACTTCTTCTTCCTGAATTTTAAGTTTTAAGACATCTATATTTATCAGTGGTTTTAAAAAGAACGGAGTTTTATCGGCATACCTTTTGTAAACGTCGTACTCGATATTATGCTCAGCAACAATAATTGGTATTTGTGTATTTGGAATATTCTGCACTACGTAAAATGTCTCTACATGAATAAGATCAAACTTCTCTTTTTTTAATAATGCTTCAATTTCATCACGCATTTTGGGCAAATAATGACCTATCAATAAAAACGGCATAGTCGAGAATCCAGTTCTCAAAATATTAGAATAAGACCACTGTTTTTTTCTTGGAATAGTAATTAACCTTTGGCAAATTTTTTCAACTCCCCTTACATCATCTTCTGTTTGATAAGGTCTTTTCTCACAAACAAGCGTTATTTCATGATTCTTACTTAACCTTTTTAAAATATTGTAAAGTCTTATGTGACCACCCGAATACAAGGGATACGGAAGATAAGACGACACCATCAAGATTTTCATGGTTTTTGCCGGAGATTAAAAAGAACAAAATCTGAAGATGAGTAAACAAGCTTATAGGTCTTTCCGAAATCTAGATCCTGAGGCTTTGGATTAAAAAACACCATATAATCTGCTCCCATTTCTATAAGCTGGGGAAGAGGTTTTTCAAAACTCGACCATCCTTGTCTATCCATAAAATAAAGCGCGGTTGTGTCTCCTATTGCATCCGGAACTATGACCTTAGCGTCTTTAGGAATTAGACCATCTATAATTTTACCTCCCCGCACTAGCTCCGGATGGTTAATTATGTAGTTTGCTCTTATATTATACCAGCCAAATGAAAGCATAAAAGCAATACAAATAAAAAGTATTCCCCATGAAACTGCCTTTGAAACATTGCTTTTGTTCTCAAAGAGAAAATTTGCCCCTAAAGCAAGATAAATCGCAATACTTGGCATAATAAGTATCTGATAATAATCATGCTGAACATTGCCGGTTGCGATAATAAATAAATAAGCCAGCGAAGAAATCAGGAATGAAAGGAAGAATAAATAGCTCTTTTTTGGAAGTTTAAGAAGAAGACCCAAAATAAGAAGTGGAATTCCCCAGTAGCCTAAGATTAAATTTCCAATTCTTTGTGCAAAAATCCATTGAAAAAATGCTCCCTTAAACATTATATTGCTTCCATTTATAAGCCATCCGCTCTGAGGAATTCCCCCCGGATACTGGAGCATCCAAATTCTCCAAAATACAAACGGTAATACAGATAAAATGGCAAAAATCCATAGCCACTTATTCTTCAAAAAATCTTTACCATATTTTTCATAAGCTAGATAAACCATCGGCAGGAGGAAAAATAAAGAGAAAGGTTTGAGAAGAACTGAGACTGCGGCAAATACTAAGGAGATAAAGAAATTTAATTTTGAAGATTCTTTATCAATCCATCTACCGAAAAAGTAAATAGTTGCCAAAAATGCCGCTACTGTGGATGAATCAGGAAGTATTGTGCGTCCGAAATAAATATTAAAAGGAATAAATGTGAAAAAGAAAGCAGCAAGTAAACCTCCCCTGCTATTAAGATGCTTTTTTACTATCAAATATAAGAGCATTGACGAAACAAGAGAAGAAAGGATTGTTACGATTCTCCCCCACTCTTCAATTGTTAATACGCCAATTATCTTATAAGGCAATGCCTGCGCTAAATTGTAAAAAGGGAATTCTACAAAACGGTAACCTTGTGGATTTTCATGAACTCCCGATGGGACATTGGACAAATCGTAGTAACGTGGATGAAAAACGTCAAATCCATCTTTAACAAAAAACCTTGAAACTGCCGATGTATCGACTTGTCTCCATGCGTGCCAATCAGCAATAGGATTTTGAAATTTATAAAGCCTTACAATTAATCCAAAAAACAGAATTAAAAACAGAGCAATTATTTCTCTTCGGACTAGTATTTGCTTAATTAATTTCATATCACTTCGTTTCTAAAGGTATCTGTTTCTTTGACGGGAATACTTCCTTCAGAGTTCCATCGTCCTTAAAAATAAATACAGAGCTAGTCGCCGTACCACCTGCCCCCTGATCGAATGCTTCCTTAGGAACCGAATGTGTATAAATTTTAAGATTATTATTCTGAAAAGCAAACCACATGGCATCTTTAAGACCTACTGAAAAAACCCATGCCTCGCCCGTTCGAATGGGTACATTTACAAAATGTAAATCTACCGGGCCTTGAGACCAAAAGTCCGAATACAATCCGTTAATCGAAGTAAAGAAATTCTTCGACCTATCACCTGCTCCATGCCAATCCTGATAAATTTGCTGAACTTGAATTATATGCCAAAGAGAAAAAACCGCAACAATTAGCGTTATTCCTGCTAAGGCTATTTCTCTTCCATAACCTTCAAGATATAGATAAAGTTTTTTAATAAGAACTACGAAAATGATAATAATTCCTAAAGAAGCAAGATAACTGTATCTTGAGGTGATATTGCCTAATCCCAAAAATGGGATAAGAGATATTATAAAAAACAAAAATCCAAAAACAACTATTCTAATCTCTTTCCCATCAATACCTCTTAAGGTCTTAACTAGAAAGAATACAATGCAAAAAATAGCTAAGATGAGTAATCCTGCAATTAAGATATTGTCTCTAAGCAAATTGCGGAGAATTTGATATAAAGGCATAGAGATAGAACCAAATACCGTAAGAGAAAAATATCCTAGAATATTGCCTACTAGGTTAAATGGAAGTTTTATGATGTTATAACTATAGTCACCATTAAACCAATGGCTTTGCGCTGTATATCTAAGAAGAAGATAAGAAAGTACCGGGACAAATAATAGCGCGTGTCTTAAATTTAAAATCTTTCTTAAATTAATTTTCTCTTCATTAAATAGCTTTACCAAAATAATAAGGACAGGAACAATTACTCCGATTTCATGAAAGAGTAAGGCAAGCGTTAGTGAAATAAGCGATAAAATATAGAATATGTTTTTCCTTTTTTCTTCCCAATACATAAAAAGAAGAATGCTTGAAAGAGCAAAAAAAGCATTAAAAAGATACCCTGTTGCGGATATCCAAAAAACGGCTTCTGAGTATCCGCTCATTAAAAGAAATAGAAAACTTGCAAAAAGAGACAAATATTTATCTCGCAAGAATTTATTTGCCAGAAAAAAGAACAATACGGCCACAGCAAAATGAAGAAAAATCGAAACGGCGTGATAAGCAATTTGATTAAACCAAAATACCTGATGCATCAGAAGGAAAAAAATTTTAGTTCCGGGCCGATAGAAAAACCCATCTGCCTGAGTAAAATAATTAGCTACGGTATCAAGTAGGGACATGCAATTATTCTGTGCATTTCTGGTACACTCAGACGCCCACCTAAGCCATGTAAAATCGTCACCTACAAAAAAATTGTTAACCATTGGAAGAAAAATAAGAATTGTAAGAAGAACTAAATAGAAAACTATTGCATAGGTTGACGTAGCCGCATTTTTAAGCTCTCCAAGAAGATCTATTTTTTCCTTTTGGTATAGGACTAGAGTTCCTAAAACAACGCCCGCCAAAATCCAAAGAGTAAATGCTATTTTTGATGCTTCAAAAACATCAATAAGCGTAGCATTAAGCGCAAGACCTGCGAATCCCGCAATAAATCCCAATATAAAACTTTTTGTAGTTTTGGACTCAACGTTTGGTAATATTTTTTTTATATATATTCCAAATGAAAGGAAAATTGCAAAAAATGCGGTAATACCAAGAACTCCTGTTTCGCCCAGCATTCTGAGATAGTTGTTATCAACCGCAAGGCTTACGGATCCATAGCCGCTACCAAGAAATATATTTCTTTTGAAAATCTTCAAAGTATTTGGCCATTCACCCTGAAATCTTGTAGTAAATGACAAATCATAAGCTGAAGCCTTTTTTATAAGAAAATCCCCATGGAAGACGAATGCCTCAGAAGATAGGGAATCTGAAGACTTAGACTTCTCGTAAAAAAAGTATCCCAGCTTTTTTATCACAGGAGCTAGCGCAAGATTTATATAAGCTGTCCCCTGTGGAAGGTTTTCCCCTGTTGATAAATTTACATCAGATACCGCAGGAACGCGTGGAGGAAGACGATTTAAAGACAACAAGGAAGAAGGGGAAGCATTAGGATTCTCGTCTTGCTTAATCGGTTCTGTATAGATTTGTCCATTTTCTCCAATTCTTCTTTGACTAATTGATTTATTTTTGAAGTTTTCCAGAGGCACATACTTAATGTGTCCTATTTCTTTTCCTGTCTTTGCATCAACAAGAACATTCACTTCCTTAACTGTATCGCCAAAACGGGAAAATAAAGCAGATTGGGAGCTAAAGAAAAAAATAGCTAATACGGCAACGAAAGGCAGGAAGTAAATGATAAGTTTTTTATTTTGTAAATATAAAACTATAAATAAAGCTATAAATAGAACAAAAAACGAGACTCTTGAAACAGTCATAAAAACCACCACAAGACCTAAAATCACTCCGGTCAATAGAATAAATTTTAAAAGCCAGTTCTTAAATCCAAAAATTAAACTTGCTAATATTGGTATCACAAGAACAAGATATGCAGCGAGATCATAATGCCCCGCAAAGGTGGAGGGAACACGGGAAAGCTGTGATAATCTAATCGGAATGCCTTTGGCAAATTCCTCATTCATTGTGAGATATGCGGGAAAACCCAAATACTTCTGACCAATCCCGTATAGAGATACCAGAAAAAATGTAAGTACAAGAGTAAATATAACTGCAGGCAGCAACTTCTTGTCCTTCATTGCCGAATACGAAATGAAGAATAAACTCATGTATTCTATATGTCTTAAGAAACCAAGAAATGCTACGTTGGGAAAAACATTTGATATTTCGGGAAAAATTAAAACAACTCCATGAATAGTAGCTACTGCACCAATAATCCAAAATATTAGAATTGGTAAAGTCAGAGGAGTTTTGAATGATACTCTTCTTTTAAAAAGCAGAAAACTCCATAATGCAATAACAAATATAACAACGAAGTCTTCTGCACGGACATAGACCCAAGTATTTCTTATATCAAAAAGGGGGAGCTTGGGGTACAAAGGAATGAATATCAATAGAAATAGTGTGCACAAATACAGTAAATTGTTTCTTACAAAGTGATATATTTTCTTCATATTTTTAATGCATCCGAATATGCACTTATAAGATAATTTTTATTTAATATTCTTCCAATCAGAACGAGAAAAAGTGCTTTTAGCCTTAATATTAATTTTACCATAAAGTAGGAAAATAGATTTCCATGTTTTTTATGAAAATAAAATAGTCCTTTGTATATATTCACTACAGCAAACCCTCTACTAGAACTTCCATGACTCTCATGATAGATAGATAAAGTTGGATCAAACATTACTCTATAGCCTTCCTGCTTGACTCTGTAACAAAATTCCATGTCTTCAACATACATAAAAAGGTTCTCGTCAAATCCTGAAAGCTTTTCAAATAATTTTTTTCTTATTATCATAAATCCGCCACTTACAAAATCTACATCATTTAATTTACCGGGGGAACTTCTCAACCCAAAGAACTCATCAAGCCCCAAAGCCATCAAAAAAACCTCAAGCGTCTTCAGGAAACGTCCTGAAGATTTTTCTTCTCTACCATCTTTTTTAAGAATTTTACCGCCTACGACACCCAATGTCTTATCGTTACTAAACATTTCAACTGTCTTAAAAAAGTCACCACCTTGAAACCTAGTGTCCGGATTTAATATAGCTACAAACTCCGAAGAAGTTTTGGAAACTCCTAAATTTATCCCTTTTGAAAAACCAAGGTTTTCTTTATTTTCTATTATCCTTAAATTATTAAATTTTCTTGCTAGATAGACTGTTTTATCAGAAGAGTTATTGTCTACGATGACTATTTCAATTATCTTTTTTTCGATATCCTCTCTATAAAATTTGAGGATACTATTTAATAATGTTTCTATATATGCCTCAGAATTGTATGTGAGGATTACAAAAGAAATTTTAGGCATATTTCTATCTAAACCAAGCAGCTCTTCCTAATTTGTAATTTGGGTCTTTATTCTTTCTCTCGCCGATTACCACTGCGGGAATTCCGCCGACAATTGCAAAGTCGGCAACATCCTTAGTGACAACCGCCCCGGCTCCTACGACCGCTCCTTTCCCGATTTTTACTCCCGGCAAAATGATAGCCCGCGGACCGATAAATACGTAGTCTTCTATAACAACAGGTGAGGAAACCGCACTAAAATTGGAGCTATTTACATCGTGTTCACAATTGTAAATCATAACTTCCGAAGCTATGTCGACATGATCTCCGATACTAAGCTTGTCCCGTCCATCCAGAACCGCTCCTTCACCAATCACAGAATCCTCGCCTATTGATATATTCTTGGGATCATAGAAGACTGCTCCCATATGAATGGCAGAACCCTTACCTATCCTCATCCCCGAAATTCTGTAAAAAAATCTCCTGATATGATGAGACGGAACAAATCCTATAATTCTTAATATCAGATCAACAAGCTCGTTTAATATTGCATTTAATCTTCTGAGTACTTTATTCATAATTATTTTTTACCGAGCTCCTCCAGAACTTTAAGTGTTTCTCTTGCAGTTTTTTCCCATGAGAATTTTTTAACCTGCTCATAGCCTTTTTGTACCATTTCCGTTCTTAATTTTTCGTCAGATGTTACTTTATCTATTTTCTCCGCAATATCTTCTGAATTTTGCGGATCGAAATAAATTGCGGCTTCGGCTCCGGCTTCCGGCAAACTTGAAACATTGCTTGCTAAAACCGGACATCCGTATTGCATTGCTTCAAGTATCGGAAGACCGAATCCTTCATAGAGACTTGGCAAAACAAAACAAACTGCATTTTTATAAAAGCCTGGCAAATCTTCATCATTTACATTATCTAAGAATTTCACTCTGTCGGAAACTTCGTATTTCGCAGGAGCATTTAAAATATCTTCATACATCCATCCTTTTTTTCCAATAATAATTAATTCAAGATTTTTGTTTTTAATCATCGACATTGCTTCAATAAGTTTTTCTATATTTTTCCTTGGCTGAAGCGTCCCGACAAACAATATATATTCTCCTTTAATATCAAACTTTTCCTTTAATATTTTTGAATTTTGCATTTTTAATTTTGAATTTATTTCGGATTTAGAATTTTCAATTTCGGATTTTATGCCTGGGTATACAACTATTACTTTTTCTCCTGCAACCCCGTATTCTTTAATTATATCATTCCTACTGGAATTACTTATTGTAATTATTTTCTTTGCTTTTCTTAGCGAATATCCCCCCCAGAGCTTAAGTTGGTATAAATCTTTTTTCTTAAATAAGCCTGAGAAATGGAGATAAGACACGTCCAGGATTGATACGACTGAAGGCATTCCTGTGTGAAATGGCAGATAATGCGTGGGAGAGAAAAAAACATCGATATTATTTTTATTTTCCAGAAGTTTTTTTGATAATCCAAGTAGCGTCCATAATTTTCCCGAAAAAACTACATAATGCCAGTTTTTGCTTTCCTCTGGCATATCTGAAGCAGGATTTGTTGGAAGATATATAAAATATTCGTTTTTTTTGTCTATAATTGAAAGCGCAGTAAGAAGCTGAAAGCAAAATTCACTACTACCGACTCTGTTTGGCAAACCGGTTTCTTTGTCGAATCCGAATCTTGGAACTACTGCCTCATATCCATTTATTCCAATAACCATAGTTTATTAAAATTATAATGCTATAAAGTACTTTAAAAACTTTATACCTTCTACCCCAATTTAATCAGGGTCTACCTGGTATTACTTCTTTTTAGGTAAATACTTATTTTTTACAATAATTGACCGGCCGAGTCGCTTTTCGAGTTGTTTACGTGCTCCTCCGGCAATATTACCGCCTGCTTTTGCATCGCTTTTGAGTTTCGGTACTCCTTTAGAATCTTCCGTACGATGAATTTCGGTGGTGGAGCGTTCTCCAAGCATGGTAAAAATAAGCTCAAAATCATCCATGTGGTCACGCAGATTTTCGCGCTTTAGACCCTTCAACTTTTTATACTCAATCGGTGTGACACCAAATGTTGCTTTAGAAATTTCAGCCGTAAGAATTTCATAATCTCTTTGTTCTTTTGCTCCGCGTTTTTGCCATTCATCGGTTAGCTCTTCGCGAATAGTAATGCCGCGCATCCGTTTTTCAATCCAATCCTTGGGATATCCTTTCAACTTATACAATATCCTTGTCCGTTTGGTTGCCAACTCCGGATCTTCAATCTCCTGCACGCGTTCATAACCAACTTTTGCCAACCACCGTTTAAATGGTTCTGCTTTGGGGGAGGGAATAGATTGGATGATGCGAAACATAGTTTCTGTATTGGCACAGTCAGTCTCTCTCATTTTTCTGTCTGGAGCCAGCAATTTCAACTGTCGACAAATTGTCGACAGTTCGATCCCATCCTCGCTTTTCACCCTGGTCTTCATTTTAAACCAATAATCACGGGGATTAGCGCTATCTGTAAGCGCTTCAATCACATCTACTACCGAAAACCACCATTCATTTTTATATATGGTTTTCCTGATATTTTTTCCTTTAAAAATTGAGATTCTCGTTTCAGTCATACTCGTAATCTATAATTAACAACTGCCGACGTCAATACTTCGATTATGCAGATTTAACATCTTCTTATTTCTTCATACCTAATACTTTTATATTCCAGGGTGTGAAACACTAAGTTTTTCACTGTCGATTCCTAAAATTTCCATAGCATCTCTTTTTGTTGCTTGCGATATGCAAAAAATTAAATCCGATTCTTTTTTGACCCAATGTAGTTTTCTTTTTTGGGTTTCTACTATCTTTTTGTCTGTTTCGTTTGGATATTTATATATAATAAGATCGTACAGAATCGTAGCTTTTTTTGCTTTCTTGACAGGAGGCTCTGTCCAATCGGAAGTAATAAAAACATCAACATCTCCTATAAACCATTCAATCGGTACGATATGAAGCTTATTCCACAAAAGATTGAGAAGTGTTGGCGGAAATTTAAAAATTTTGATTTTGACATTTGGATTTGATTGAAAATTGAAAATTGAAAATTGAAAATTTCTTCTCAGGCTTGAGAAAAACAATACGTATTCATTCCTGGAATCAATTTTTAAAAGGGCATTCAGCAGATTTTCAAGATAATTCGCAACTCCCGTATCTTCAAACGCTAACTGACTTATGTCAATCCCAATTCTCATATATTAATTTTAAGCAAATTTAAGATTATTTTCTAGTTGTAAGAAAAATCCCAAAAAGAGCAAGCACTCCTCCTATAAAAAGTCCTGAAGTAAGCCTTTCTCCCAGAAAAACAAATGCCGCTAGGAAGGCAAAAATTGGTAAGAGATAAAAAGAAGTTGAGGCAAACACTGATCCTCCATGCTTAATAGCATATTGGTTAAGTAAATAATTCAGTACTGTTCCAAAAATTGCCACATAACTTAAAGAAATTATGCCAGATAACGAAAGTTGACTCAGCCATTTACTGTCTTTAATAAATTCAAAGATAAAAAATGGAAACAGAATAAAAGTTGTAATAAAAATAAATGCGCTATTTATCACAAAAGGAGAATGTTCCTTGCTAAGTTTTTTTGAAAAAACCATATATAAGGACCAAGAAATAACACCCATTACTATTAAAAGATTCCCTACTAAATTCCCGGAAAACTGCTTATTCTGCTCAATTATTGGAAGAAGAACAACAATTGCGACACCGATAAAACCGACAATAATACCTAAGATTTTTTTTGACGATAACCTGTCGCCAAAAACAAGAAATGTAATTATTCCTGTCAAAAAAGGTACTCCTGCGTATAGCAGCTGACCTATTGTTGCGGTTGTAAATCTTATACCAAGAATAAATAAAATTACGTTTAAAGTAGCAAATAGAGTAAAAGGTAGAAGGTTCTTTATTTTTTTAACTGAAACGCTTTTGTTTTTAAGTACAATTGGTAATAATACAATTGAGGCAATAAAAAATCTCAAAAAAGAAAAAGTAAGCGGAGGAATTTCAACTAATCCAATTTTAATAACCGTAGTTACTGCCCCGCCAAACAAAGAACCGAATAAAATTGCCAAAAATGCTTTATTTCTATCAGACACGCTACTCCCCTTTTCTTAAATTAATTAGATGGAAAATTACTGAAAGGAGAAAAAAGGCTGCTGCGTACCAGGTAAGTCTTTCTGCTGTAAAAAAAATCCAGAAAGAAAAAAGCGGGATGGATAAAATCAGTGAAATAATTCCTGCTCCCGTTGCTAATCTCGGATCTCTTTTAATTAGCAGACTGAGGAAGATAATAAAAAAAACAATATCTTGAATTTTCATTTCTAATCACTTGAGTATTTAAATGTTGCCTTATCTTCTTTTTCTTTACCGGAACTATGCAGTATAAGATCTGCTAAAAAACCTGTAAAAATAACCTGTAGTCCGCTTATTACAAGAAGCATTCCCAAAAATAAAAGAGGTCTTCGTCCAATAGAATAACCTTCAAGACGAAGAATCGTAAGATAGGCAAGGATTACAAATCCTATTGCGAACAAAATTCCGCCGACTAAGGCAAAGAAATGAAGAGGCCTGCGGCTGTACCTTGAAAGAAAAAGCATTGTAAACATATCAGGAAGTTCCGTAAATACCTTTGTAAAACTGTATTTGGATTTTCCGAGCCTTCTCTTGTCATGCACAACAGGAACTTCTTGGATGGTAAATCCGTCCTGATGAAGAAGTAGGGGTATAAATCTATGCATGCCCCCGTAAAGAGTAAGAGAATTAGCAGCCTCTTTTTTGTAGAGCTTCAATCCGCAATTAAGATCGTTTACCTTAAGTCCCCAGAAAATACCCGATATTAAGTTAAATATCTTTGAAGAAATTTTTTTAAATAAAGAGTCGTTTCTGTTTCTTCTCCATCCAGAAACAAGATCAAATCCTTCCTTTGCCTTTTCCGTAAGCTTTTCTATTTGATCGGGTCTATCCTGAAGATCCGCATCTATCGTGAGAACGTAATCTCCCTTTGCTTTTCTAAATCCTGTAGTTAAGGCCGCAGATTTTCCCAGATTTTTTCTGAAAGAGAAAATTCTGACGTTATCATTCTTTTCTTCAATTTTCTTGAGGATATTTAGAGTATCGTCCTTCGACCCGTCATCAACGAAAATTATTTCGTAATTCTTATCAATTTTTGGTAAATATTTTAGAAGTTCTTTGAAAAAAGCCTCAACAACCTCTTCTTCATTAAATGCCGGAACCACCACGCTTATCATGGGGTAATTTTACCATTTTCTAAGCTTAAATCCAAATAAAATAGATGAAATAGATGAAATTGTAAGAAGAGATAATCCACTTACCCACAGTCCAACATTTACCCAATCTTGGGGAGTATAATAAACTGTCAAAGAATAGTCACCATTCTGAGGCAAAACAAAACTGTTAAATAATTCATGGTACTTAATACTTGATACTTTATACTTAATACTTTCATTTCGTGCAATCCAATTCTTATCGAAGCTTTCAGAAAATACTATGACATCACTCTTCTTCGCATTTTTTACAATTATTTCGTATTTAGTAGGATTAATGTACTTGTAGTTTATCCCAAGCGTTGCCGAAGAGCTCCAGAAATGATCTCTTGAGTTAGGCATCTCAAAAACTGCAATTTTACCAAAACCCCCAATCTCCTTCAGCCACTTGATTTTTTTTACATTACCTACTGTCCTATCGTATAAAGTACGATCATACTTCCTATCCTTTAGGAATATTTCCCCCTCGCTGTCGTATGGAATAATTACATACTTTACAGATGATTCTTGCAATATCATTTCCATTTCCGTCATTCTCAAATTCTTAAGAATTTGAGAATAGTTAGCTTCTTTTATAAAATCTTGCGCTGGAATCGCAGGATGAAGACTTGAATAAAATCCAAATCTTTGTGTTTTTGGAACCCAAAATGTTCTGTAAAAGAAACTATCTTTAGAAATATACTTTTCCAAACTTATGTATTCTTTAGGAATCTCCTTTGATTTAAATGTTCCCGTCAACTGACCTAATAACGCGGGGCGAATTAGAAATAACAAATAAAAAACAACAGCCAATAAGAATAAGTTTGAAACATTGAAAATTTTAGATTTGATTGAAAATTGCCCGCCCTGAGCGAGGCCGAAGGGAAAATTAAAAATTAAAAATTTACTTCTCGATCTTAACCACTCGTACGTTTTCCAAACCGTGAAGGGTATTAAAACGGAGTATGAAATCGCAACCAGCGTATACCATTTCGTCGGGTCCCTAAACATAATAAACCCAGGAATATTATCAAACATCCAGAGATATACTCCACCAAAAGGTTCATTTGCCCCCTTTGCCAAAAACGCTCCAGCTAAGCCAAGTAGAGTAAAAAAAATAATATATTCTTTCTCTTGTAAATTCTTTATCTTACTAATAAAAAATAAACTTGAATAAGCTAATATCGGCAAGACTAAAAATTCCGGTTTCATAAATCCTACTTTCCCGAAAATATTCTCTGGCCAGTTGGGATGAAGCAGAGAAATAGTATTCTCAAATTTTGCAAAGCTGAAGAATTTTACCGCTTCTGCGGAAGTATAAACTGCTCCAAATGATCGCACCGGATCTTGATGAAAAATTAATAAAGGCAGTATCCAAAAAGCATGTAAAAGACCGAAAACTGCAAATGGAATAATAAATATATAAGAAATATTTACAACAATTTCTTTTAAATCTTTATCGATAACTAGTTGTTTTAAATTAGATAAAAAATAAATACCTAGAGCAGAAAACGTTACATAAGCAATTCTTGGATCAAATAATATTTGTAAAGCCAGGACTAGTCCTGCGATAATAGATAATTTGAGATCTGTAATTTTTATAAATCTTGCGAGCGCTAACGGAGCAAGAGAATAAGCAAGAGCTACTCCAACTTGTCCTCCGGAAAAAATCATTAGAGCATATGAATTTGTTAAATAGATAAATCCTGAAAGAATGTTTAAGAATATATTTCTGAAAAACATTCTTGAGATAAAAAACGCAGAAAAAAAAGAGATAAACACTATTGGCCAGAAAAATATAAGTTTTTCTGCTATATTCCAAGGAGTATGAAGTATCTGGGTTAAAAAATTTGATAAATAAGCTACATAGCTATTAAGCCAAAGGGTAGAAAGATTATCTCTTCCAATCCCAGTATTTAGTGAAGAATCCCATGCGAAAGAATAAGAAAGGATTTCTTTTAAATTCTCCGGCCAAAAAAATCTCCAATCTCCTCCAATTAAATGATGGAAAGTAAACCATTGCTGAAATGGAATCTGAATCATTATGAACTTTCTTTTCTAAGATGATTAATCAATGTTTGTAGAAAACCTGTAACGATTAAGAAATAAATTATATTTCCTGATCGCTCTGCTATGGCATCTTGACTTAATATTAAAAAAAAGCATGCCAATAAAGAAAAAATGATTCCCAAAACAAAGGAAAATTTTACTGGAGGCCAAAATATTAGTACTACTATAATCCAATAAATATTGATGATATTATCTACGCTTAAAAAGATGCTAAAATATGGTAAATGAGAAAGTAGAAATAGTGCACCTAAAATTAGAATTGAAAATAGTGTAAATGCTTGGTATTTTATAAAATTATGCTTTGCGAAAGAAATGCTACTTGCGATTTTTTTCATACTTTTTAAATAAATAAAACACCATATACGAAAACAGTGTTGCGGTTGAAATTGCTATCCCAATATAGAAAGATCTTTGAGGATAATACTCCACAATAATATTGTAATCTCCTTTTTGTTTTATAAGCCATGCATTTGCATACCCATTAATCTCAAAATGATCCTCCTCAGGAAAACTGTTGGAATCAGCAATATAAGCTTTCCATCCCCTATTGTATGCTTCTTGAAAGCTTAAAATATAGGGATATGATGCATGTGCAATCCTTACAACATATTTTGTGGGATTTATCTTTTGGAAATGAATATCGGGAGTATTTCTATTAGTCACAGAAACTGTTCTAGAAAGAACAACTAAAGGGGTAAAGCTTTTTATTACTGTAATATTTCTTAATTCAAAGCTTGTTCCAGATATTCCATAACTGGCAGGAAAAAATTTCAGTAAGACAGACGTAGTACCTTTAGTCGGTTTGTAAACGTAACTAAATTTATTCCATGGATTGCTATTGTCCATTTTTATCAGTCTATCCTTGCCAATACGACCATTTTCAGCGATTGCAAGTTTAAGCCTGCCATCATTAACTTTATAGTCAAAAGAGATTAAATACTCATTATTCTCTTGAAAGTTCTTTATTCCAAATTCGGCATTTTCATTAAAATTTAAATCAATAACACCATTTAATTTTCCCGAAGTAGTTAATAAACTATCAGAAACCGGATAAATTAAAGCTAATTTATGACTTCTGGCAGTAAGATAGATGTTAGATAAATCTGATACATATTTTCCATCTATTTGGATTTTTGTTGGAGTTACGTCGGAGTCTTTTATAGTTAAATCATAACTGCCCGCAGATTTTAAATTTACCGTATAGACAATTTTATCTCTATATGAAGTTGTCATCCAAATTTTTCCATCAAGTAAGCCTGATATGTATTCCTGCATAAAAATAGACAATTCTTCTAACTCTTTTTCTGCTAGTCCATGCTTGTTATCTATACTCGCGAGGAATGTTTGGTGAGCATCCAGATAAGATAAAATTTTTACCAAGGTAGAATTCTTGATATCTTTCTGTAATAAATTTGACTGTTGTACCGCATCATTTATCAAAAGTTTATAATTCCCGATTGTCTTAATTATTAATTCTTCGGATGTATCCTTATTAAAATCTCTACCTGCGATCTGAATTATTTCCGCTATTCTTTTACTCGCGGTTGAAATATCAAAATCTACCCTTTGAGAAGGAAGATTTTTGTATAAATTACGCACATTATTTTCTTTGGAAGAAATAAGAAAATAAAAAGGAGAGTCGGGAAGCAAACTAACGTAAGGAATCTTTACTTTATCTTTTAAATCTCTCAGCTCGTTAGGTTTACATAATACACAATCTGCTTCTACAATATTTATATAATAAAACGAAGACAAACCCTGTAATTTATCTGTCGCAGGATCTGCAAAAACTATGGCAGGTTTTACTCCAATAGATTTATTGTTAAATATTTCCCAAGAAGATAGCGTTTGTGAATATGAATAAGCAAAGTTTTCCGGAGCGTAAAAAGAAGGTATATGTCCTGCCGATGCAATTGAGTATAATTTCCAAGCTCCAGATTTCTTTTCAACTAAAACTTCTTTAAAATTTTCTAAATTATTTTTTCCTTGAGAAAAAGATTTTTCATTCGTCTTCTTATCAGAATATAGAATATCACCCCTCCAAAGAATTTTATTAATTCCTGCTAAATTTACTAGTTGCAAAAAATCTCTTTCGCTATCTTGGTTAATGGCTCTGTAGATAGCGCTTATTATATCTCGATCTTTACTGGTATTTGATATGATTGATCTATTAGTAAAAAGTCTTGGCAATAAATCCAAACTCATAAATCCCCAATTGTAACTATCGGCATGAAACTGACTATCAATTTCCGGCAAAAGTAGGATTCTTGTATCCGTTGGTAATTTATTAATATAGTTAGCCATGTCATTCACATAATAAGGAACTGTAACTTTAGTAGTGAATGGTGCATTCCATACAAAAAATTTACCATTAAAGAAAGGGGAATGATAAATTAAAAGAAAAAAAATAGAAAATGCCCCTAAAAAAATATATAGTCTTTTACTTTTAACAAATTTTAACAGCAGCAAGTTTAGATAAAAACCGAGTAATATAATATAGGAAAACCAAAGTACCTCTCCAAATTTATAGAATGCAGATCTAAAAACCGCAAATCCCGGAATGTATTTAATAAATAATATATATAAAAAACCCAAAGGGGGATGAGATCCCGCTGTAAAAATAAATCCAAACAAAAGGAGAAAAATGAGTAAAATAATTAATTTAATAGTTTTCTTCTCTATAGACAAGTGTTGATGGTAGAATAATCCAAACAACAGAATTAAAGGAAAAATAAAACTGGAAATAATAAGAAATGGATTCTTTATAAAAATAAAAGAATACGGATGAAGATTATTATTATACCAATCCGGCATACCTTGTAATCTGAGAAGATTTATAAAACTTGCATTTTTTGTTACCACAGACTCCCAACCTATGACTCCTCCAATTCCCCCAACAGTTACCAAATTAGAGCCGTAACTATTAAGTAATAAATATATCTGAGGCAAAATCCAGTAGGCATTAACTGCTAAAAAAGCGGCAGTAAAAGCTATTCCTAATTTAAGAGAATAAACTATCTCCCAATATCCATTCCTGAGAGTATTAATAATTGTTAAGTATATGAACGTTATCCCATAAACTAAAATCAATGCACCATAGAAAGTAGGGTTTCCTCCGGCATTTAACAGAAAAGAGATCAATGAGAATAAAATTGCGCCTTTTAAAATGGGGTATTCTTTAGTTAATGTTTTATAGATTAATAATGTTCCTAAAGGAATTACGGCAAATAAAGAAAATTTAGCCCTCTCTGCAATAAACCACCCTTGCAAAAGGAAAAAATTATACATGTAAAAAGTGCTTGAAAAAAGCCTAAAAATCCAGAATTTTTTTTGAGGAAAAAAGTTTTTAACAAAAATATACATCGATACCCCGATTATAAAAAACCATAAAACGAAACTTATTTTTTCTCCTATAGCTAAAGAGTTAAATAACCAGCTGAAAAACGTTTCAGGGGCTTGAGTTATTAGGAAGCCTTTAAGGATTGTCCAATCAGCCCCAAAATTATTGGCAGAAGACCATGAATAAAATAGATTGTGTAAGTGGTCCAAATAATTTAATCTAAATCCGGAATCGTGGCCTAAAATAATTTGGCCATCTTTAAACCAGGTTAAGGGAGTTAAGCTTAACAGAAAAATGATAAATATTTCCCAATAATTTTTAAGTTTATTGATCATTTAGGAATTGCGCTAATTGTTGCGAGCCTTAATTTGACCTCATCCGATATATTAATTACTTTTTTTGAGTTAGAATCTAAAAAGAATCCGTGAACAATACTTCTTGATAATTTATTTTTTGCCATTTCTTTTGCCATTTTATCGATATCCTGAAAATATCCAAATCCCTTATCATCTCTCCTTTTATAACCCTCAGTCCCCCAATCCCAAAGAAAATTTTCCGAAAGAAAACTTTTAGGAATATTTCCTGAGTCATAGTACCAAACTTCAAGAATATACCCTAAGCCATTCTGAAAGGGATTCGTTATGGGAGCATTGTACTCTTTATTACTTGTTACATAAAAAATAGAATCTTTTTCCAGTTTTGGGTAAATATCGGAAATGCCATAAAGTAGTGCTTTTCTTTCGTTACCAAGATTTACATTATAAGAGATGTCCTTTCTTATAAAACTTGCGTGATGGAATAAAAACAGCGTAACAAAAAATAATGTCGCCCACTTTGCATATGTATTAATATTGGCAAAAAAGTAAATTATGTATCCAAATAAAATACCTGCGGGAATTACGCTAACATAGAAATAGCGACCAGAAAAATAAGAACTGTCTCTGTCCAAAACAACATAAGGCAAGAAGCTTAGGAAAAAAAAGAGAAGAGCAAAAAGTATATTTCTATTTATCATTTTACTTTTGTATTTATACGCCATAAAACCTAAGAACCCTAATATCGTTACGGATCCCAAAATTGCCACCATATCAGCGATTATACTTTGGGCAACTAGATCTGTAAGCGGTGAACCGATAAGAAATTTATACTGTATTTTTGCAATAGCCGGTGTTATCGAATACAAATCAAGAGGTGGAACAAAAACTTGAAAAAGAGACGTCAAGGGATATAAAATGAAATGCAGCAAAACCGATTGAGTAAAATTCTGACCTCCTTGTACAAATCCCGCAACTTTTTCAGTTCGTAAAAAAACCTCTCCAAATCTAACCAATATAATTAATATGCCAAAAATAAAAAGCGGTAAATTGACTATAAATGCATCTTTTACAGTTTTTTTATTTATAGGTTTATTTTTATAAATAAAAGCCATCAGGGGTAATAGAATAAAAAGAGAAAGACCTATCCCCTTAAAGTAAAGCGATAAAATAGTGGAAAGGAAACTTACTACAAGATATTTTTTATCTGCTTTCTCAAGGTATTTTAAATACATTATTATTGCAATTAAAATAAGAGTCGCCGCAGGAAGCGTGCCAATAGCCGAGGCCCAAGTTACTGCCTGATGAGAAACACTATTTGCAATCAAAAATACTGAGGCAATAAATGCAATAAGCCTTTTTTTTGTTATTTTATCTACGAGATAGAAAGTTAGAGTTGCATTTATAATATGAAAAAGAATTCCAAAAATTGCTGTAGGTACAACTGTAAATTTGTAAAAACCAAGAAAAATTAAGTACATAAGTCCACTAAGTGGCCGTAGTTCTCCAAAAAGAAGATGTAAAGGACTGATATTTGCAAAAATTCCTATGTCTTGTGCAAGATTATGCCCCAACGTTTGCCATTCATCTTGCTGGTAAAATGTTTTTGGCAAATCCCAAAAAATAAATAATGCAACAGCAAGGATAAAAATTAAAGATAAATACTTTTTATTTCTCCAAAAATCCATACTTTATTTTTTTACCTGCACGTACACTACCGGCCAAAATAGACCTGAACGTGCTATTCTTGTGGCTATATTCTTTAGAATTTTACTTCTAATATACTCGAAAACAAGAGGCACTTCAAATCTATCAATTTTAATATGCTTCTTTTTAAAACCCGCTTTCTCAAAGATTTTTTGAAGACTTTTTTTTGTAAATGAATATTCATAGCCGTATGTCATATACTTTCCTTTCAGAAATTTGACATGGACTAACTCAGCAATTTCTTTTAATATGGGGGCATTTGGAATATTTCCCCAAACTTGTCTATAAGTTAAAGAACCCAAGTTAAGATGAGGAACTGTATTAAAGGCCACTCCTCCTTTTTTTAAAACTCTGAAATTTTCTTTAACAACGGGGACTGTATCTTTAAAATGTTCTATAACTCCTCCGCCATACAAAAGATCAAAAACTCCTTGTTTAAAAGGCATTTTAGTTATATCCCCGCAAACAAGCAAATAGTTTTCTAAACCTCCCTCTTCCAAATAAAACTTTGCCAACCTAAGAGCTCCCATAGAATAGTCTATTCCGACTGCGAAAGCACCACGCTTTGCTAATTCCCGACCTATAAAAAAGGGCCCACAGCCAATCTCCAAATATTTTTTATTGTTAGAGGATCTAAAAATCTGTCTCATATATTTCATTGTTGATTCTAAATAGGTATTTTCAAAATCTTTTTTTAATTTTATCATTTTGTTCTTATGCAATGTCTTTCCATACTCTTCTTCCCATTTTTGTTGAGAAAGCCTAACATCGTCTTTCATTAAAAGAGGCAGGAGTATTGGAATTTCACCTATTAGGGGGTACTGTTTTTTGCATTGTTTACAGGTCAGGTGTTTATTATTGAAAGATAAGTCTCCTCTGCAGTCCGGGCAGCATAGAAACTCAAGATATTCTTTTTTAAACATATAATAACTTCTTTTAAGGATTACTTAGAGTATTATATCAGGAGCTTACTTGAAATAAAAGAATAAATTAGCTATTATCGTCCAGATGAAATTATCTAAAAATTCTAATGTTCTTATTATTTCTCATTTTTCCAAAAGAGCTATGGAGGGAGGAGGTCCTCCTCAAGAGATAAGAGATTATCTTTTGCCAAAAGTAAAAAGAATATATTATATTGAGCATCCTTTTCCGTACTCAAAAGACCATAGATCTTCTATGACAACCTATGAAGACGGGATTTTGAGAAAGCAAATTTTTACTCCAGAGATTTTTGGTCCGGAAGCCCTTTTTTACATTTTCGATACTTTAATCACGTTTTATTTTTTAATAAAAGCTTGGGTGCGCTTTGACTTATGCATTGCGTTAGATAATTTAAATACTGTTTCCGTCTTGCCTTTTAAAAAACTGGGGTTAATAAAAAAACTTGTTTTTTACACAATAGACTACACTCCTTTAAGGTTTAAAAATAAAATACTCAATAATATTTATCATTTAATTGACAGGGTTGCATGCTACAACGCTGATGCTATATGGATATTGTCTAACAGAATGATTACTGCAAGAAAACAAAACGGCGTTGATACCAAGAGAAGTGCTAAAAATATTACTTTGCCGATGGGAGCAAACTTATCAAGAATCAATGTTTTGCCTATAGAAAAAACCAATCGCTATGATATAGTTTTTGCAGGTATTCTTTTAGAAAAACAGGGGGTTCAACTTATTTTAGATTCCTTGCCAATGATAATCTTAAAAATTCCCAAAGTAAGATTTATTATTATTGGGCAGGGAGAATATGAACAAACACTTAAAGATCTAACTATTAGTCTAAAGATTAATAATCATGTAATTTTTGAGGGTTTCGTAAAGAATCATAAAGATGTTGAAAATATTCTTGCAAGATCTGCTATTGGTGTTGCTCCCTATATTCCATCTCCTGATAACTATACTTTTTATACAGACCCTGGAAAGCCAAAGCTATATCTTGGATGCGGATTGCCTGTTGTGATAACCGATGTACCGGCAATTGCTCGTGTTATAAAATCACAAAAAGCGGGCATAATTGCCGACTATGCCGCTGAAAGTTTTACTAAAGCTTTAGTTGAACTACTTTCAAATGACGCTCTTTATAAAACTTATAGAGAAAATGCTATAAAACTTTCAAAGACTTATAACACAAATACTCTAATCGCTGAGGCTTTGGACAAAACAAACTAACTCAATTCCGCGTGGACTGATTTATTCCATTCTATAGTCCTTTTCAATCCTTCTTCTATATTAACTTCAGGTTTATATCCAAAAGTGTTTTTAAGTTTAGAGATATCCGGCTTTACTCTATTTGGCGCGTCTTTTATGAATTTAGCATCTAATTTTAAAATTTTAACCGGTTTTTTAATTTTGCAAATCTTATGAACAAGTTGAGCAAGGTCTTTAATGCTAACTTCTTCCAGATCACTTGCAACATTAAAAGCTTCACCATTTTTGGAAGAAAAAAGTAATTGAAAAAATGCAACAGTTGCATCCGCAACATAACAATACGACCTTGCATCTTTACCTTCGCTTAACATTTTAATCGGCTTTCCTTGTAGCCCGCTTCGCATAAAATCTGCCATCACTCGCCTATCCAAAATATCAAGCCCTGGACCATAAACAATAAATGGACGGGCAATCTTAACAGGTACACCATATTTTTCAAAATAAATACGGCAAAGAGTTTCTGCCAATCTTTTAGAAGATGTATAACAGGCTCTTGAACCCGTGGTTGATACGTTTCCATTATAAGTTTCGGACGTTGGAATATTTTCCGGAGTTGGATTGCCATAAATTTCTCCGCTACTCATGTACAAAACACTTTCTATGTTATTTTTCTTTGCATATTCTAAAATCCATCGAATACCATTTACGTTGACGTCAATAGTTCCTAATGGATCCGCAAGAAAAAAAGCAGGAGCAGAATTTCCTGCAGAGTGGATAATATAATCAATTTTTGAACTTGGAAAATAAGAATCGGCTGCATTATGCGAAATAAATTGTATATCCGGCCTACCCAAAAGATAACCAAGTCTAGCTTTCTTAGTTATATCTTTTTTTTGCAAACCTAAAACTCTACAAGGAGATGATAATTTTTTTTCGCTGTTTAGATATGCAATTGTTTCAACAAGATAGCTCCCTATTAAACCAGATGCTCCTGTAACTAAAATCCTCTTGCCTGAAAGCTTATTAACTTCATTACCAAGTCTTTTTACTATATTTTCAATATCTTTTTTTATTATTGGACTTATCATATAATTTAAAAACTTCTGCTGCTAAGTGATTTGATGAAAGACCGTATTTATTAAATATTTTTAACTTATCCGAAGAATACTCTCTACAGAAAACGTCGTTAAATCCCATTATCTTAAACCGTGCTTTATTTTTTTGATACTGCGACAATACGGAAGAAACTGCACTACCCAATCCTCCAATAGTACTGTGTTCTTCTATGCTAACAATAACTTTGCAATCTTCTGATAATTTTTTTATTAGTTTTTCGTCGATTGGTTTTATTGTATGCATATTAATTACGAAACAATCGATGTCTTCTTTTTTAAGAACTTCTGCTGCTTCCAACGCTATACCTACCATTTCTCCTGTTGCTATAATGGCAACATCTTTACCTTCTTTTACAATTCTCGCCTTTCCGATCTTAAAACTTCCTCTTTTATAATCAAGCAATGTTGATTGCAAGGCTAATCGAATATATGTAGGACCATTATGTTCCACTGCAGCAAATATAGCCTCTTCAACTTCCTTAGGATCAGAAGGAGCAATAATAGTCATGTTAGGAAGAGCTCTCATAATTGCAATATCCTCAAGAGAATGATGAGTTGAGCCCATTGTTCCATAAGAAACTCCGCTTCCAACACCCACTAATTTTACATTCGCATTGTTATAGCAAACATCCACCTTTATCTGCTCATAACAGCGAGATGTTATAAAAGGAGTTATTGTATAAGCGAATGGTATTTTCCCAGACATCGCAAGACCTGCCGCAACTCCTACCATATTCGCTTCGGCAGCGCCTAAATTATAGTAATTTTTGGGAAAATCTTTGATATAGTTTCTCAGAAGAAATCCTCCAATATCACCCACCATGCACATAACATTGTTATTTTCCCTGGTTACCTTATATATAGAATTTATAAAAGCATTTCTCATTTATCTATTTCTGCCTTCAATTTAATTATTCTTCCGTTCAGTTCTCCTAACGCATCTTCCATCTGTTCTTCATTCGGGAGCATACTATACCATTCTTTTTTATTTTCCATAAATGAAACTCCTTTGCCCTTTATTGTGTTTGCAATAATTACTGTCGGTTTATTATTTTTCGCTGGAAGTTTTTCAAATGAATTTGTCAAATCTCCAAAGTTGTGGCCATCAATTTCGATTGTATTCCAACCAAAGGCACGAAATTTATCTGAGAAAGACAATGGATTCAGAATGTCTTTTGCAAAACCGCTAATCAGAAGCTTATTATCATCTAGTATCAAAATCAGATTATTTAATTTATGGTGCCCTGCAATCAAAGCAGCTTCCCATATTGATCCCTCATTGCATTCTCCATCTCCTACCAGACAATAGATTTTAGAGTTAATTTTGTTTATCTTGTTAGCCAAAGCAAAACCTACTGCAACAGAAAACCCATGTCCTAAGGACCCTGTTGAAGTTTCTACTCCAGGAATCCTTGTGCTATCCGGATGACCTCCAAGAATACTACCTGGAGTACAATAAGTGTTAAGAATACTTTTTGGAAAAAAGCCTTGATTTGCCAAAACAACGTACAGAGCAGCGCATCCATGACCCTTACTAAGCACAAACTTATCTCTCTTCGGATCGTCTGGTTTTTTCGGGCTTATTTTGAGAATCTTATCATATAGAAAAACCAATATATCAACAATCGAAAATGAGCTAGCAATATGTGTTCCTTGCGCCGCAACAATCATTTCCAAGATTCCTTTACGAGTTTCAGCTGCTTTTAATTCTAATTCTAAAGTTGTTTTATCAATTTTTTTCATAATTTTTCATTTCCAAAATGTTCTCATAGAAAAATTTGGCAAAACTGTCCTCAAACCATGTCTCAATAAATTTTTTTTCAGATAGCAAATATTTAATATTTTTAATGTATTCATTATACTCGTCTTCGGAAATTGAATTAATATAACCCAATAGTTTTTGATAGTCTTTAAAATCCCTAAAATCAATAAAGCAATTTTTTGGAATATATTTTTCTATATCTGTTGCCCCCCAATATATAGGAACGCACTTTGCTTTTAGGCAATCAAATATTTTTTCAGTTATGTCTCCATTCACATCTGTTAAATTTTCAAAACATAAACAATATTTAAAATTAGATAATAACTTGATTTTATCATCTACTTCTCCTTTATAATTCGGGTATTTTTTAAAGCCAAAGATTTTTTCGGTTAAATTATATTTTTTAGGTTTATTCCATCCTCTTCCGTAGATAAAAAATCTATCAGGAATTGCATTCTCGAAAAATTCCATTGACTTTATTCTTTCTGAATACAACTCTTTTCCAAAAGATTTCAATAGCTGAAACGGGAAGAAAGGCAGTGCGTTCTTATTAATAAGGACCAAGAATTTCTTTTCTCCGAATTTCTTGGGTCTGGTTTCAATTCCACTGCTTGATTTGGGCAGCAATATTTTTAAATATTTTTCATTGTCTACTAATTCATCGTACCAAGTATAAACTTTTGTAAAAAAAATGTGAAATATTTTCCAATAATTAAACGGCAATGTTAAGGAAGCCTCATTGCATATAAGAATATTTTTATTTCTATTTGTGATAATTAATTTCCAAGCAGAAAAGTTCCCTGGATATGGTAAATCAAAATAAACATATTTATATGGTGCTTTTTTTGTAGAGATATCATAAGTATTTATGTTTATATTTCTTTCATTTAAATATTTTTTTAGGGTTAAAAAAATTGATCTCTCAATTCCCTTATTTTTCTGAGAATCAAATGCAACATTCTGTAAGTATTGCTTACCGTTGTACGGGAAAATGCTTACAAATTTTTCGTCCTGCATATTTTTATTTTAAGATTATATTACACCACTATTTCTTAACAGGTTATACATCTTAATTCTAATTTTTGCGGGAGTAAACCACAAAGTTATAAATTGGAATAAATTATAGATTATGTCATACGAGTTGGGCCGATAGCCATACTTGAATATTGCATCAAAACGTATTTTGAATACAAGTATCTCTAGGTCTTTGATCATACTGTGGCTGCTTGATTCCTCATGCACCCTATATTTTAACAACGTCTGCCTAATGCTTTTAAACTGATGCTTTCTACCAAGTCTAAACCAAAGATCTAAATCTTCTGTCGGCGAATATTTTGGATTGTATCCACCAACTTCTTCAAACATATCCTTCCTAAACATTACAACCGGGTGAGCAAATGGACTGTATTTAAATAAACAATTTTTTAATTCGCCTGATGACTCTGGATATTTTCTTAATCCTATTTCATTTCCTACCGAATCTATTATCACAATATCCGAACCGACGACTGCAATATTTTTGGAAGAATTAATTAGCTTATATTGAAGCTCCAGCCTGTTTGGTAGAGCTATATCGTCAGCATCCATTCTCGCTATTATGTTTGACGATGCCAAGCCTATCCCTTTGTTTAAGGAGCGAGCAATATTGAGAACTGTGTCATTATTAACTACTATTATTCTTGAATCTTTTTTTGCGAATGGGCGAATTATATCTAATGTTTTATCTGTGGAAGCGTCATTTACTATTATGAGTTCAAGTTTTTTAAAAGACTGGTTCAAAATACTTTCAATGCTACTCTTAATATATTTTTGAGTATTATGCGCAGGCATTACGACCGAAACTAGTGGTTTATTTTTTTTATGAGTCACTTATTTTTTATCTTTCTCGAAAACAACTATTATGTTCGTTGACCCATATCTTCTGCTGTCCCACTTGCGGTCGATTTTTTCCAAAACTTGATCTAATTCTTTATTTTGTAAAAACAAATTAACCATAAATCCAATCATCTTGATAAAATGCCCAGTGTAGTATACTTTTATTACTTTCATTTTAAACAAATTTCTCAAACTTTCCAAATCGTATCTCCGTAGATGGCCCAATCTTTTGTCATGCAAATAGTTTATGGGAATAAAAGGAGGGAGGATGAATTTGTATTTCAAGGGAACAGCTACAAAGAACTTACCTCTAGGTTTTAATATTCTTCTCCATTCTTTAGCAGTATTTTTTTCACTAGGGATATGTTCCAAAACTGCATTTGCAACAATATAATCAACGCTTTTGTCTCCAAGAGGAATATCATCTGCCTCGCAGTGGATCGTTTTAATATTTTTTAATTTGAATTTTTTTTTATATTTATTGACGTTCTCCAATGCAGCAAGAGTAAGATCCGTCGCTATCGTATTCATTCCTAGACGAGCTATTTCTATTGCGACGTATCCGTTTCCTGTTCCGATATCTATCAATGTTTTATTTTTATAATTTTTACCTAATAAGTCCTCTTTTATTCTTTTTATATACGATCTTTGCCATGGTAGTAATTCATATGTTTTTACGTTCCTAAACTCGTTACCAAAATAGGAGATCTGTTGTTCATAGTGATTTTTTTTGTTAATCCTCATATAGTAATCGGCAAGAGTTACTTAGATTTTATCGGTCATCTGTTTTTTATACAAAGTTGATTATACTAACCACGTTTTTAATTAGCAAATTCTTTTTATCTTTGTTATAATTGAAAACAATGAAAAAAATATTAGTTTTTTTAATATTTGCTTTTCTGCTAATTTCATATGCACCTGCATTTGCTCAAGAGGTGACCCCAAGTCCTACCATATCACCTGTCCCACCCGCTAAATACGCACTTGCATATCCCGGAATGCTGCCGGACAGTCCTTTTTACAAACTTAAAGTCTTAAGAGACAAAATTATGTTGGCCTTAATTCAAGACCCAATGAAGAAAGTAGAACATCATCTTCTTTTGGCTGATAAAAGAATTCAGATGGCCAATATTTTAGTTAATAAAGGAAAGATTGAACTAGCTAAAGAAACTGCGTTAAAAGGAGAAAACGAATATACTCTTTTGGTTAATTTACTAAAAGACGAAGGAAAGAAACCTAACAAAGCTTTATTTGACAAGCTTGAATTGGCAGCTTTAAAACATCAGGAAGTTTTAGGGGTTATAACTACAAAATTAAAGGGTGAGGATAAAAAAAACTTCGAAACAATTATTGAATTTTCAAAGAGAAATGCAGTTGAACTAAGCACAATCTATAATGATAATTAACTCATATTAAATCCCACAGCTCTTTTTAAAAATCCGTTTATTTTCAAAAATCCTAAAGCAAAAAAAATCATTATTAATTTTAAGATGTGTTTTTCATCTATAACGGCTAAACCCAGATGTATATTTTGTTTTCATTACTCGATTTAAATTTTTATTATAAATACTGCGTGTATGTTTATCACTATATATTCTTGACAATTTAAAACGGTAAAAAAATTTTAATAATGAGGCTGGTACTAGATAATACAGTACGGGGAAGAGTAATATGAAGCTAGAGTAAATACCATAATATCGGATAATTTTCTTGATAGTATCTATTCTGGGATTTCCATTGCATTTGAAGAGACCGATTTTTTGAGAGAGGTAAAGCTGAAATGCATTAAAAATTTCCTTCTTGCCCCATCCTATAAACTTATCGTTATCAAAATTGTGTTTAATAATAAAGACCGCATCTAGCATATCTGTAAAAAAAAACTTGAAAAATTCTCCGCTTTCAAAATTAGATGTTCTAGAAACTATTGGTGTTGCAATTTCACAAAGTTTAAATTTATCGCTGAGTAGCAGGATTGATAAGCTTAATTGAGTAAAAATATTATTCTCATCGTGAATTTTTCTAACCAAATCCAGTGATAGCCGTTTTTCTACTACTAAATTTGATAAGAAACACGTTCGCATAAATGGCGTGTAATCAGTAAGTTGTTTCGAATTGTTATACAAAATGTCTTTCGGGACTCCATTGGTCAACTTTCTTCCGTAGGGGTCAATATCTATATGATTAAATAAAGCAACTACCGGCTCGTACTTGTTAAGGGCTTCTAATATTTTGTCTATGGCTCCCGGCAAGACTTCCTCGTCATCGGAAAGAAACCAGATATAAGGAGTTTTTGAAAGCTTATATAACCTTAATATGTTTCTAGAAAATCCATGACCACTCTCATTTCTATAGTAGTCTAAATTATTCATACTGCTTTGATATTTTTTAACTACACTAGCTATATCGTCTCCAGAACTATCATCTGAAACAATTATTTGAAAAGTCTGATTTTTTTTCTTTGTGCAGTTGGTCAAGAATTTTCTTAAGACTCCAAGGCCTATTATAAGTAGGTATAGCTACTGTAAGAATTGGTTTGGACTTCTTATTTATTTCCACTGTGTACTATACAATTAGGTTATTGTATCATCTTCTTCTTGCCGATAAAGAAATTTCTATGAATAAACTTCTAGTTAGTAAAGGTAAAATCGAGCTTTAAAAAGAAACCGCACGAAAAGGAGTATCGTCTTAATCAAAAACTTATAAATAAAGGTCTCTTAGCAAAACTGCAAGAAATTTAATACCTGTTAATGTGTGCAATTTTGACTTACCCCAACCCCTCGCTTTTTCTCTACTTGGTATTTCCTTAACCTTGTATCTTTTCTTCAAGCATGAAACAACCATTTCCTGTTCTATTCCAAAATCATTAGACTTAAAATTTAATTTTTTGGCAGTTGAGGTTCTAATTGCCCTAAAACTGTATAGAATATCCGTAAGTGATGTTTTATATTTATGGTTTACAAGGCTTACCAAAAAATCGCACCCAGCAGCTCTTATAATGCCTGTTAAGTTAACATTCACATCAAAACTTCCCCCTGTTCTTCTTGACCCAATTACCATATTTGCACTATTCTTTACAATTGGCTCAATCAAAAGAGGTATATCTCTTTCATCATGAGATCCATCGGCATCAAAAAAAACACAAATTTCATTTTTTGCATTTTTGATTCCTATTTTTAAAGCATCTCCTCTGCCTTTTTTGTTATCGAGGAAAAAACGGGCTCCGAATTCTTTAGATATCTTTTCAGTACCGTCATTTGAATGTCCGTCAACAACTATAATGTCATTTGAAAATTTTCCTACGGATCTTAAGATTCTTTTAATACCCTCCCCTTCATTCTTACAAGCAATTATAATACTAACTTTAGATTTCTGATAATCCATTATCTGGGCTTTTTGATTCTAACCACGAAGTAAAGTGAGAGATCAAGAGGCGTGAAGGGGAAATAATGAACAATCTTCTCTACCTCTAGTTCATCTTTTATTCCTTTAATAATTTGCTTATGTCCGGAAGGATGAATGTCATCGGGATTAAAACTTAAAAAATGATCGATAATAAAATCGGTCATCGAATTCTTAACCGGTGATCCAATAATAATGTATCCGCCAGGTTTTAAGATTCTATACATTTCTTTTACTGCATTATTTATCTGCTTTCCCTTGAAATGTTCAAGCACACTTACACAAACTATTCTGTCAAAAAAATTATCTTTATAAGGAGATTTAAATATTGATCCTACTATTAAATTTGCTTTTTTAAGTTTTTCTTTATTAAGAATTTTATTAACAATTGCCGGATAAGGCATCGTATCGATACCATAAATATTCTTTGCAATTTTGTACAACATTGGAATAAATGTTCCCCCACCATATCCAACGTCAAGAATTCTGTCCACTTTTTTATTACCAAGCTGGGAAAAAACCAATTCAAGTCTTTTTCGCATGAAATACCCTTGAAGAGGACGGTAATATTGATCGATTGTACTATCTATATACTCGTAATTTAGGCGGATAAGATTCTCTTTTTTGGGTATTAATAATTTCATTATTTTAGATTTTCCCTTGGAATAAGCCTTAAAGAGCTAACATCTATTATAAAGGGTATCTGTCCAAAATCAAGAGACAGAGATGTGATGTATTTTTTTAGAAATTGTCCTTTTCCCGCGTAAATTTCTGCTTCGGGCAAATGTACATTAATTTTTTGTTCTTTCTCATCCAATCTATAAGGAAAATACCAGTATTGATCATTTCCCGAAGATAAAGTTTTATTCGTTTCCCAAGTCAATTTTCCCCAATGATCGTTAATTCCGCTTTGATAAATATAGTCAAGATCTTCCCTGGATGAAACAAACTTAAACATATCATGAAGATCGTCAAGCAAAATTCCTCTATCCTTATAAAGATCTAAAACTTTTTTTGCTCTAGATGTTATAACCTCAAATTCATCCAGAAGAACAAAATCTCCTCCTGATGTTGTGTGTATTTCCATTTTAATATATCTTGCCATAACCGGCTTTTCTAAAACGTCAATACTGCTTGATCCTTTAAAATTTTTAACCGTCTTAACAATTTGCCACTTATTCCCGTCCTCTGATGCGAAAATTGAATATGTTGCCGGAATTCTTATGGAGTCGGGCAGTGATCCCCAACTTACCGCAATTATTTCCATTGTTTTTCCCAAATCCACTTGTATCCAAGGGGTCCACGAGTCTGCTATCCATTTAGATCTTAATCCTGTATTCCCATCAATTAAATTAGACGACCGTGTGAAGAAAAAGGGTTCGCCCGGTCTTTGGGAAGCTGTAGGAGCCGTGTCTATCGAAACCGTACTAAGATAGTCATTCCTGTCAGTAGAATAATCAACGAGAGATCTAAATCTTTCACTATCCGGTTGAGAACCCATAAATTTACCCTTAGCTTTTAAATTCAAGGATATTTCCAAATCATACGGAAACTCTATTTTCGGGCTATCCTTCAATATTCCTGTAAAATAATTTTCTTTCGGGTTTAAAAAACTTAGAGGGTAATCTTTTTGATTTTGCAAAATGTCTCTGACATCTTGGGTTTTATTCAGAAGTCCGCTTCTTTCATCATAATCCAAAAAGAAAACATCAGAAAGAGCAATTTCACCTTTTTTTATCTTATCCATAACGGCAACAATTTGAGACTCTACCCTAAAAGGTTTTCCTACTAAATTTGGGTAAGAAGACCCCTTTGTCAAGAACCATTCCGAAAGATAATCACCAAGCCCCGAGGCATTGGGATTAATATAGAAAACCGCATTATCAGGAAGCTTGGGAAAGTAATTTTTAAAAGAGGCATAAAATTCTTTCTGAGGCTTATAAAAAGCAGCGTAAACATATTTTTCTATTTTCCAAATAAGAAACAGGTTAATAAACACTATGCCTAATATTAATGCTACGGAGACGATTTTTGCTTTCCTGATTCCAAATCTGGGTTTTAAAATTTCCGAAAATAAAATTGCTAAAATTCCTAACATTACAGATGTTCCCATGAAAGCAAAGTAGCGGTAACGCATCAAGTTCCAATCATAATCTCTTATCAAGACTTCATTGGTACTTGGAACTGCAAGGGATACAAAAAGTGAAAATGCAAAAATCCAAAGCAATGAAAACAACGCTATTTTGAAATAGTTTTTATTTTTTTTTAAAAGATAGGTAATTGCACCAAGGGCTCCAAAAAAAATAAAACCCAAAAAAGAGAAAAAATAGTTGGCAATAAAAGCCGGATTAAAAACATGAGAAAGAATCTCTTTTATTAAATTTAACAATGGATAAGGAATTATTTGCGGAGGGATTAACTTCCCGAATGTTAAGATTGATGCCTTAGCATACTCCAGATATAAACCATCTTTAATAAATCTCATTTGAAGTTTAACATTGCTGTCTGCGCCATCTCCTCCGGTTCCACCATAACCAGATCTCAAAACAAAAAATAAAATTAAAATGATAATAAAAGGAGATAGATATTTTAATGAAGTTAAAATACTTTTGGGATTCTTTATATTTTTGGAAAAAACTATTTCATAAACCAGAAGCAAAAGCACGATTATAATCCCTGTTTCTCTTACAAAAAACCCTAGGAAAGAAAATAATAATGATAAAGAAAAGAATAAAAAAAGTTTTGTTTCTCTAAATTTATGATAACAGATAAGAGTAAGCAGCATTAAAGACAGCAAAAAGGGATAATAAGAATTAAAACTCCCCCATGTTAATACATCATTGTAAGAAGTACTGGCTACGAAAAATAGAGAAGCTACAAAAGCCAACAGTTTATTTCTTGAAAGCAAAAAAATAAAATAGAAAGCGAGAGATGAAGCGATAATGTGAAATAAAAGACTTGTTGCATACCAACCCAACGGGTTCCAACCAAAAATTTTATAGTCAATAAAATACAGAAATCCGTGCCCTTTGATAAGATTAATGACAGTATAAGGAGCAACGCCTGTTAACCAACTTGCCTCATATCCTTTAAAGAACCAAAACCCTAGGGTTTGATACCAAGCAATAATTCCCACAAAAACTATAACTCCTAAGTATTTAATATTTTTATTCATACTCATATTAGTCTTCATACTGAGCAAGGCTGCCCTTAAAGAGATGATAATAGTAGCTCATTCTTACCTTGCGAGTCACTTTTGGTAAAAAATTATTATCGGAAATTATGCGAATCTTAGACTGAACAAATTTTCTTTTCTTTAAAGTCTCTTTTAGATGCCATACATTCCAAATAATTGACTTTTGAACCGCCAATGCCATATCAAATTTTCCTGTTAAAATATATAAAATAAAAATTACTTGGTAGCATAACATCGTTAGCCCGACTACTTTAATTAGTTTTCCCAATGATAAATTTTTAATATAAGTGCAAATTCTATTTTTAAATGCGTGGAACTGAATAAAAGCTTTAACCATTTGTCCTGATGCCCCTGCACCCACATGACAAACAGAGGTTCCTGGCCAATAGAGAACGCTTTTACCAGAAAGCCAGATTCTATGACAAAGATCTGTTTCCTCAAAATATGCAAAATAATCTTTATCGAATAGCCCAGTTTTTTTTAATACATCTTTTTGAAAAAGCATACATGCGCCTTTTGCCGAATAAATTTTCATCGGCTTATTGTAAATTAAAATCTCGCGATTTTTTTCGCGGCCAAAATGATATAACGAACCACTATCTAGAAAAAATGAACCAATCGAATCGATAAGATTCGTTTTTGGATACATGAGTAGCTTCGGCATTACAGCGCCTATATTTTCTTCGCTATAAATACCTTTTATTAATTCTTCCAATAAGTTTTCCTCAACAGTGGTATCGGTACTAAGAATCAATACCAACTCTCCTTTTGATTTTTTAAATGCCTTATCGTGACCTTCAGCAAATCCCAAATTTTTGGTATTTATAATTAACTTAATTTTTGGATAATGTTTCTTTACATAAGAAACGGAATCGTCTTTTGACGCGTTATCAACAAAAATGATTTCGGTATTTTTATATTTTATTTTAGACAATGATCCCAGGCAAGCCTCCAAAAAACGTCTTCCGTTCCAATTTACGATTATTATAGAAACAAGAGGATTATGCATATTTCTCGAAGAACTCTTCGGATGCTCGCTGAACATACCGGATGTCACTATCCGTTAAGGCTTGATGACAACCCAATAGCAAAGAAGAAGCCATAATTGTATCTGCGTTTTTTAGTGATCCGCTAATTTTAAATTTAATATCTTTATAGACTGGGTGTCTAACAATATTTCCCGAAAAAAGTACTCTTGTTTGAATTCCTTTGGATTCCAAATGCTTCAGGAAATCATAGCGAGTAAAAGGAGCATTCTTTCTAACTGTTAAGGGAAATGCAAGCCAATTTGTTTCTGCTCCTTCCAACAGATAAGGAAGATGAAACCATTTTTCATATTTGCTAAAAAATTGTTTGAGTTTTTTAAAGTTATGAGTGCGTTTCTTTAAAAAACCATCCAATTTTTTCAGCTGCACAAGGCCAAATGCTGCAGCTGCCTCATTCATTTTTAAATTATATCCAAGCTCCGAATATAAAAATTTTGCATCATATGGAATTTCGTCTATAAAAAAGTTAAATCTATTTGCGAATGCTTCCTTATCATTGCCTACTCTACCCCAATCACGAAGAGTATAAATTCTGTCCCTTAGTTTTTCATCATCTACCAGAACCATTCCGCCAAATCCAAGAGCTGTAATTATGTGTGATCCGTAAAATGACGTTGTTGTTAAATCGCTAAAGGAAGCCGCAGTTTTTTTATTAAAATAAGGAGCGAATGTATCACAAGAGTCGTCTATCAAAATAAGATTATATTTGTTAGCTATTTTCCTAAGTCGAGCCATATCGCAAACACCGCCAACCAACTGAGGAACAAAAATAATTCTAGTTTTTTTTGTAATAGCTTTTTCCACCAAATCTTCATTAATAGTATATCTGCCAATTACAGTATCTATAAAAACGGGAACTAAATTATTGTGAATAATGGATGAAACAGTAGTTGAGAATGTACAAGCCGGAGTAATTACTTCAGAGCCTTTCGGAAGACGGAGGCTTTGAATTGCAAGAAGATCCGCCGAAGAACCAGAATTTACAGCTATACCGTATTTCTTTCCAAAAAGCCTAGCTACCTTCTCTTCAAATTCTTTAACCAAAGGTCCTGAAGCTAACCATTTATTGTTCATTGACCGCATTACCGCTTGCTTTTCTTCCTTTCCAAAAACTGCCTCTGCATATAATATCTTTTTGTTTATTGTTTCTTGATTACTTTTAAGCATATCGTAAAAATCCGAAGGAGTATAAGAGCTATTCTAACGAATAAAAAAATACTTTGCAATGGATTATTAATTTAATCACACCTAATTGCCGCTAGATGTTATAATACGCATATGAACAAAAATATCTCTTATCTCATTACCGGTGGCTATGGACTTATTGGTTCGGCTCTTGCAAATTCGCTTGTGGGAAACGTTACGATCTTAAGCCACTCCGAACATCATAAGGAAAGATTAGCAAAAAAAGACATTAAAATAATCCTTAAAGATCTTGCCAGAATAGAAAAAGCTGATCTTGAAGGAATTGATGTTATTTATCATTTAGCAAGTACCGTTGACAATTACAATGTGCTTACCAATCCATACCTCGATGTTAAAACAAATATTAATGGCACCATACGGCTTTTGGAAATATGCAAAGACTTTGCGAATAAACCTAAGATAGTTTTCCTATCAACTTTTTTTGTATATGGAAACGAATATGATAAAACCAAAATTCCTATAAATGAAGATTCAAAAACAGATCCCCTAGCAATTTATCCAGCAACAAAGCTCTGTACTGAAAGTATTATCAAACTGTATTCACGTCTTTATAAAATTCCATATGCAATATATAGACTGACAAACGTATATGGAGAAAGGGAAGATTATAATAATAAAAAAAAGGGCGGACTTAATTATATGATTATGCAAGCAGTAAAAGGAGACCGCTTAACTGTTTACAAAGGAGGCAATTTTCTTAGAGACTATATTTACCTTGATGACGTGATTGACGCAATAAAATTTCTTGAAGAAAAAAATATTATAAATGATACTTATTTAATAGGATTTGGAAAACCTGTTCTTTTTAAGACAATTATCAGTTACTTACACGAAATTACAGGAAAAAAATCTGAAATAATTGAAACTGAGCCACCGGAATTCCATAAAGTAGTAGGAATCACAAATTTCGTTGCTGATACGTCAAAAATTTCGCGGCTTGGCTGGAAACCAAAAGTAGATATTAAAGAAGGAATAAAACGAATTGTTAACAGATACACAGCACTTATTTAAGGGTTGAAAAGATTTTCTCTTCCATTCCAATTAGCAATTGCTACCGAAACTACTTTCATTTAATGCTTTAAGGAAGCAATAGCACTCTTAATTGTTTTGGTTGATTCGGGATTAGCCCGTATAAAAAGCTCTCCGAATTTTTCCCATTCCTCGGGTGTTATATCTCTTTGTTTTTTATAAATTATTAATTTGCTTTTATCAAAAGGTATCGCAACTATGGCAATAGGCACGAATGCTTCCGGCAAACTGTCATGAGATAGCTGAATTGCTTTATTAAATTTCCTTACAAAGTAAATTAAGCCATCCCAATATTTATCTGTACCTTCAGTACGATCTTTATCGATAATGCCATTTTTTACCATAATGTAATCAGTATCCCTTATTCGTTGAAATAAAATATCGTATCTATCTTTGGGAATATCAATAAAATTGGACCAAGTCATTATTCCTCTCTGTTCGTATGTAAAGATTGAAGACAGATGATCGTTTACTTGACTCATCTCAAACGTTAGTAGTAGACGGAATGGTTTTTTTTGATTATTCCAGTCATCTCGCAAAACTTTTATAATCTGATAAACGTTGCCTTCATTTGGCCTTGGCGGCCAAGAAATTGGAGCCAGCCATATTCGCCTGGGATGCCCAATAGGCATCGGCATAAGAATTGAGTGGGGAACAGTAAATCTATCCCCTTTTACGCTAAATCTCATAGGACCTATGCCCCAACTTGCACCTAAAAAATTTAAAGAACCGATAACAATTGTTAAAAGCATCAAAAGTACTCCAAGTTTTTTGTGTTTTACATAATCGAAGACCACAGCTGAAATAAGTGCCATTACGGGATAAATAGGTACGATAAACCTGTCTCCTTTCCAAGCAGTACTAAAAGTAAGAATACTATACGCTATGATGAACGCAAGAATGAAAAACGCATATCGTTTTATCTGCATGAATGCAATGATAAATCCGACGACGAAAAGCACCCAAAAGAAGATTGTTTGCTGCATAAGAACGTTTAAGTAAAACGTCATTGATTGAACTGAGAGTATGTTAGCAAATGCAGGACCAAGCCACTTTGCTGCCCAAGCAATTTCGTGCTCTTTGTTCGCAGAGACATATACAGAAAAAAATGAAAAATTTGGAATATAGTAAAGAGTCACTACAGGCAGAATACCAATCAGGAAAAAAATTCCTACATTAAAACTTGTTATCCCTATATTTCTGGTTTTATTTGAGAACTGCCGGACAACAGCAAGCATAAATGACAAAACTAATGGTCCACCCACAAAAATAGGGGTCACCCACCTTATCAAATTTCCTGTCATGAAAAAGACCGAAAAAAGGAAAGTTTGTTTCACGTTTAAAAAATTTTTAGATTTCGCCAAAAATAACAGAGCGAGAACAATAAAACTTGTTGCCGCAGTTTCGCTATACGTAAAATGAAGGTAGAATAAAGGAAAACCATAAAAGGCAAATATAAAGGCAGCAAGAAAACTAGCTTTTTTGCTTAGGAATTCTCGTCCCAAAAAATATGTCGAAATGACAGTAGTGATATAGAAAATGATGTTCACCCACAAAGCAATTTTATATGTATGGACTGTACCAAATAACAAAATAGGTAAGCCTAAAAAGATACCATAAAGAGGCTGTCTATACCTATCGAAATTAATAACTTCGGAGATACTCTGAAAAGATGGCTCTCTTAATTTATCATAAAAATTCACAGCCATCGATAAGTACACGTGTTCATCTAATCCTGCTGCAGGATATTGATAAGTTTTTATGACATATAATGTGTGACTCATTAAGAGAGTAAGGCATAGCGCGACCATCCCAAAAATCACCCACTTATCTTTTACTTTGCCATTCATAACGTTTGTTCAAATGCTTTATGAAAAACTTTATCCCACCGGTATTCTTTTCCCATCTTATAGGCATTCTTTCTGTAATCCGTTAATGTTGTTTCATTACTTAAAATTTTTACTACTGCCTTAGCTAATTGATGTTTATCATAATCTATGGCAACTCCACATTTTCTTTTTTCAATCTCCAAGGCAATAGCAGGAACTCTCGTAATTATAACCGGAAGGCCTACTGTTAAATAAGCTTTTACTTTTCCTGGATCGGTATATCTTACATAATTATCTTTACTATTAACATAAGGGGCAATACCCAAAGCACAATAGGAAAGCAGTCTTTCCACTTCTTCAAGATCTTCAATAAACCCATAAAAAGTGAGATAGTTTGAAACAGATAACTTTTCAGCTAGTTTTTTTAGTTCAATTTCATATTTTCCTCCGCCAATAATCTCTGCGTGAAATTGTGGTATTTGTTTTATGATTTCGGGGATGGCTTCGATGAGAAGCTGTACTCCTTGTTTTCTAATTAAATGACCCATATGGACAACATGGAAACGTTTTATATTTTTGAAAGGGATTTGTTCGATACCGCTTTCTGTGCCAACGGGAACTACTATTTGTTTTTTTCTATACTTTGCGCTCACGCCTCTTTTTTCTCTTTCCTTAACCATTATCGAAGAAAGGTTCCATACAAAATCACTATGCGCAACAGCAAATTTATCAAGAAGGTGATAGGTACTATTTAAAATTTTATTTTCGAATCTCCTAGGTACATAATCAATCGTATAAAAAATAACTTTCTTGATAAAACCGATTTTCTTTAAGAGGATACCAATCAGAGCATTAGTCGCATCTACTCCCACAAAAACGTCAAATTTTCCCTCTTTCAAAATCCAAAAAAAGGAGAGAAAATCATCTTTTAAGATACTTACAAATTCATTAGAAACAAAATCTATAAATTTTTTTTGTCTAATTAATTTGCCAAAATCTTGATAAAGTCTATAATGTGATCGGCGATCTTTGGCAAATACAAAAGGATGAGCTATAAAAAAAAGTTTCTTAACTTTAAGCTTTAGATATATTTCTAGAGCATGCGATGGTCCTGTAGCATATTCATGAGTTACTATTACAACACGCTTCTCGTATAATTTATTTTCTGTATACATTTTTGTACCAAGCAATTGTTTTTGATAAGCCTTCGTCAAGCGAGACTTTAGCCTTAAAACCTATTTTTTCTTTAGCTTTGGTGTTATCGCTATTACGTCTTGGGCTTCCATCAGATTTTGTTGTATCAAAAACAATCTTAATCTTTTTTTTACTAAGTTTGACTATCTTTCGTACCAACTCAGCAATTGAGACTTCTTCATTCGTTCCAATGTTTACTGCATCGGCAACTGGATATTTTTCTATCGTACGCATAAGCCCCTCAACAAAATCATCTATGTAAAGGAATGCTCTCGTTTGTCGACCGCTTCCCCACACATTAAGAGGATTTTCACCATCAAAAACACGCTTAATAAGTGCTGGGATAACATGCGAATGCTCTGGGTCAAAATGATCACGAGGACCATAGCAGTTATAGGGCCTTGCTATTCCTACCTTCATTCCAAATTCCTCCATATAATATTTTCCCAACAACTCACTCATTCTCTTTCCCCATCCGTAACCGCCATTTGTTGGTTCAGGTTCGTCTAAAAATCCTTCAGATTCTGGAGTGGGAACAGAACAATTTCGAGGATAGACACATGCGGATGAAACAACCAAAAATCTTTCAACTCCCGCCCTATGAGCGGCTTCAAGCGTAATTGTCTCGATAAGAAGATTGTCCCTTAACATTGTCGCCTGATGCGTTCTGTTGTATTCTATCCCCCCAACTCTTGCCGCCAAATTCATTACAATATCTTGGTCATTACATGCTTTTAAAGCTGTACTAATATCCGTACAATCTCCTTTAATAAAATTAACTTTATTTTTTACTGAATCTAAATTTTCCTTTTTACCATTTTGAAGATTATCTAAAATAGTTACGATAGCATTTCTCTCAACAAGCTTTTCAACCAAATGGCTTCCAATAAATCCTGCTCCACCCGTTACCAAAACCTTCTTGTTTTTCCAAAAATTTTTCATAGAAATTTAAGCTGTAAATATTTTTATTATTTCCTGTATCTCTTTCTCTGTCATCTCCGGATTATTCCCGAAATATAAGCCCTGCTCGTGTATTATTTTAGCATTTATATTATCGCCAGTAAAACCATTAACATATTTTTTAAAGAATGGTTGGAGAACCATATCTCCTCCAACGATTGGTCTAATTTCTATTTTATCCTTACATTTTTCTACCAATCCGTCACGGATTTTTTTAGATTTACAAATTATAGGAACAGCAAAATTAGAAAGAAAATCAATGTGATCATATTTTATTGGATAGTATTTATCTTCCTCTTTATAAATCGGAAGAGCCATTTTAAAGAAATTGTCTTTTCTTTTATTTATAATTTCAGATATATATTTAAGCTGTTCGTTGCCGATAAACCCGTTAATTTCTGTAGGCCTTAAATTGTATCCTAAGTCGTAAAAAGTGTATCTCGAATAGAAAGTGGAATTAACTTTATGCTTATTTCTCATCTTAGTTTGACTTTCAAACGATAAATTCCTGTCCCACCCGTGAGCTCGTACAAGCCCTAGCATATCCGAAAGTTCTTTGTCATCTGCGCAAACAGCACCACCCTCAACCGTTGACATATGATGACCAACATAAAAAGAGAAAGTGCTGGCCAGTCCAAAATTTCCAAGTTTTCTACCTTTATATACAGTTCCTAATGCTTCACAGTTATCTTCTATTAAAATTATGTTTTTCTTTTTACAAATCTCCGCAATTTTATCTATGTCATCACAAAAGCCGAGTAAATTTGTTAAGAAAAGAGCTTTAATCGTATGTTTTTTCAAAATTTTCAAAAGTTTTTTGCTCGAAACATTTAATGTATCAAGCTCAACGTCTACAGGAATAGGATTAAATCCAAGCTGAATTAAAGGCATAGCATTGGTAGACCAAGTGAGGGAAGAAAAACCGATATTATCTCCTTTTTTTATTCTTCCTAAGTTTAAAAGAGATTGGATAAGCGCAAGATTTGCTGAGCTGCCGCTGTTTACAAAGACACAATAATTTCTTTTTTGCCACTTTGCAAAATTTTCCTCAAACTTCCGACAATGCTCGCCAAAACTTAAATATTCAGCCTTGCCAATAAACTTAATAAGCTCTTTTTTTGTCTCCTCTTCTTTATAGAAAGTGGATTTTATGAGTTTAATCATAAATTATTTTCTTGCTTTCATTATAAGCAAATGAGAATGTCTTTTATCTATTTTACAAAATAAGCGCGAGAGAAAGCCATAAAACGGGAAATATCCCACCCCAACTACTTTTTCTATTTTAAAATTATATTCTTTATAAGAATCCATTAACATTTGATAAGCCATAACCTTATTATGGCTAAACTCGCCTGATCTAGACGATTGTTTACTCAATTTGCTTTGTCCTAAATCTCCTATATTTGCTCTTAAAGCAAATGGATTACCAAGAGCAGCTTTTCCTACGCCCATTGTAGTAGAGAAAGGCTGAAAGCCTAGTATCATTGAAATTATATTCGGCCATGAGGCAAGATTATCTGTAGCAACAACTACATAACCGCCTTTTTTAAGAATTCTATATGATTCATAAATAAATTCTCCACTATTATAAAGATGTTCCAAGCTATAATGACTAACAACTACATCGAAAGTTTCATCTAGAAAAGGCAATTTGTTGTTAATATTCGCTTTGATCACTTTTATCCCCTTTATTCTTACCAGCAAACCCTCTATGCCAATTGCGTTACCTTTTGTCTTTTTTAAAAATAGTTTTGTTAATTTACCATTTCCGCATCCCGCATCAAGAAGAAGAGAACCTTTTTTTGTTTCAATTAAATTCAAAACTTTCTCAATATCTTCCTCAATCCAAGATTTAAAGATATTCCCGGCGTAGGATTTTATATTCATAGTTTATTTCGAGATATTTAAAATTGTTTCTATTCCGTTTTTCATATTCACTTTGGGAGAAAATCCGATTACTTTTTTGGCTCTAACTATGCTTATAATTCTATTTTTATTACCCCCTTCATTACCAACGACAACTTTACTCTTGCTTTTGGAAAAACTAATAATTAAATTTGCCAAGTCTTCTAAGGAAATAGGCTCTGAACCGACTAAATTAACGGGCTCTCCAACAGGATATTTTTCAACAAGATCCAATAAAGAACTAACTAAGTCTGTAATATATAGAAATGCTATTTTTTGTAATCCATTGCCCCAAATAGTAATATCTTCGTTTTTTCTTGCTTTATCAATGAAGGCTGGTATTACTCTTTCCTTATTTTTGGCTGAATAATCATTAGGACCATAAACATTTCCCGCTCTTGCAATTGCTACTTTTAATCCGCTTCGTTCATAATATGTTTTTGCTGCAATCTCGGAAAATCTTTTAGACAAAGCATACCCATAAAGACTTTCATCAAAATCACTTAAATATAAATATTCTTCTTTAATAGGCGATTTAACGTTTTTTGAATAAACATCTATCGAGCTCATAATCAAAACTCTATCAATTTTATTTATCCTGCAAGATTCAAGTAAATTTAATACCAGTTGAGTATTAACCCTGAATAATTCTGTTGAATGTTCTAGTTTAAATTTTGCCCCTCCGTCCTTTGCAGCAAAATTTAATACTATTTCTTGATTTCTGGTCGCTTTTAAAAAGCTATTAAAATCCAGCAAATCCAGTTTTTCTATAGATATTTTATTCATTAAGGAACCAAATACTCGTTCTAAATGTTCTGATTTAGTTTTTGGAGATAGGACTATCGTAACTTCAGAATTTTTTTTTATTAACTCTTTGACAATATATGATCCGATAAATCCTGCTCCTCCGGTAACTAAAACCTTTTTGTTTTTCCAAAAAATTTTCATTTATTGATTAATGAATAAATAATTCCCGCTGCTCCGGCAACGTATTCAGAGCTTCGCATAATTATAAATAGAATAGTATCCTTTGGTCTACTGGCAAAAAGTCTCCAGTTTTTAATATAAGCCCTTCGTACTGGAAAATAGCTTATTAATCCTTCTTTGGGTCTTTTCGAAATATACTTAAGCGAATCCTTGCCATACATAAATCTTTTTTTTATGAGCTTAGTTAATTTAAGATTTCCCTCATTATGACCAACAACACTTTTTGTTCTGGCTACTTTATATCCGTTTATCAAAAGCTTTTGATAGAGATCCCAATCATCTCCTCCTCCGCCTAGAGATTTGTCTAATCCCCCTACTCTTTTCCATATACTTTTCTTAAAAAACCGCGGAGCCTCAACAGAATCATCTCCCCAATAGCACTGCCTTTCCAAATTCTTAGCACTTGCCCATACCCCCTTACCGAAAGACTCTTCTGGTGCTATTACTGCAGCGCAACCAGTTTTGCACAAACTCAATGCCTCTTCAACAACATTTTTACTTAATTCCATATCGGCATCAAGATAATATACAAATTCTCCTTTTGCTTTTTTTACACCATAATTTCTTTTATGAGGAGCATCAAAAGTACCTTTTTTTACTTTTGGAGAGTAGTCGTATATTTTTGCTCTGTATTTATTTGCAATTTCTTTTGTTTCATCGGTTGAATTATTATCAACAACAATTATTTCTATATTTTTATATGTTTGGTTTTTTATGCTTTTTAAACAACCTTCAAGGAATGCTGCAGAATTTTTAGTAGGTATGACTATGGAAACGAGTAACTTATTTTTCATTATAGTTTTTTACTCCATTTTATTTCTTGCTATATCTAAAATGCATGGTGCCTGCGTGGATAATTTCTGGATCGTCGATAAATGGTTTTATCATTTGTTTTATCCACTGTTTGGTAGGAAGATAATTATCTGCGTCGATCGAAACAATTAAATTATTTTTTGCTTTTCTTATCGCAATTGCTCTCTGGGCTTCTGCGTTTCTCTTTATTTTGCTTTCAATTACCTTGAAGCCATAGCGCTTAAGGATTCCCTTCGTCAAATCTGTCGATCCTCCATCAACATTGAGCAATTCAACTAAATTTTTTGGATAGTTTTGTGAAACTATACACTGTAAACATTTCTCAATGGTTCTTTGATTATTTAATGTAATAACGACGATGCTAATTTTTGGAGGGGTTTTCATAATCAAGATTTGATATTTTCTGCTTAAGCCATAATTATTTTTTTAAATTCTATATATCCATCTCTAAAAACAGTTTATAAATTCTTATATCTAAATTCTATTCCTAAAAGGAGCATGGATAAAAAAATCAGAGCAAAAAATATCATTTATTTTCTAATATATTTAAAGCTACAGCTGCCGTCTTATTCCAATTAAACTGCTCAACAACTGTAGTTTTTTGTCTTGTTAATATTTTATAGAAGTTTTTCTTTTGCAACAAAACTAATACCTCTTTTGATAAATCAGTCGGCGTATTAGATCTAACAATTATTTTGAAAGGACTATCTCTCAACACATCTCTAAGCCCTTGAGAATTATAAACTATAGATGGAGTACCCACCGCTGCTGCTTCGGGAACAGTAAGTCCCCATCCTTCTTTTATCGATGGGACAAGCAAAACATGAGCTCTTTGCATAAATTCGAATTTTTTGTATTCTTCAACAAAACCAAAAAATATAACTTGCTTTTCTATTTTTATTTTTTTTATAAGACTTTTAAGATAGCTTACGTAATTTTTCTCTCCTCTGCCAACAATCCAAAGCTTAATTTTTGGAATTTTCTTTGAGACTTTTTTCAAAACTATTATAGCATCCTCAATTCCTTTTTGTCGTGATAATCTCCCAACAAAAATCAATGTGGGGGTTTTTTCCTTTTCATAAGTTTTTAAATTATTTGGTATAGATAATCCCATTGGTAAGATTGTTATATTTTTTTCTTTGATTCCTTCTTTGATAAGATCATCTTTTGAAGATTCGGAAATTGTTAGAAAATGAATATTACTGTAGGCAAAATGTAAATAATACCATTCTACAATTCTGCCTAAAGTGCCAAAAATTGGACCAAACATGTTAGTCCATAATTCATTTGCTACCTCGCATATAAGAACTACTTTTTTCTCTTTTACATACCATGGAGTAAAAAATGGCAATCCATGAATTTCATCTACGACCACATCAAACTTTCCAACGTTCTTTCTGTAATACTTGAAAGCCAGGAAATGAACGGAGGAAAATAGAAAACGAGCATCGGGATGACCCATACGAATAATTTTTACTCCATCAACTTTTTCTTCTGCGAGACAATTCGGAAAACAACTTGAAAATTGAGTAACTTGATGCCCCCACATTACAAAGCGTTTAGCAATTTCATGTGTAAGAATCTCCGCTCCGCCAGAAGATGGATTTTTAATATCACGCCAGTTAAGAATTAGTATCTTTTTTACTTTAATTCCTTTTATCATAATATTTTAAAATCTTTAAACGATAAAAAACCGCTGCTGTATCCCATAACATCCAAAAAATTATATTCCAAAAGCTTTTGGATGTAATCGTACTTACACCTTTAAAATTTAGTTTTATAGGAGCCTCATGAATGTTATGATACCCAAGTTTATAAGCAACTGCTAAAACTTCTATATCAAAAGCAAATTTCTTAACAATAATTTTACTGAATATATCTTTTGCAACTTTTCTTTTAAACAGCTTTAATCCAACCTGTGTATCTTTTACTTTAAAACCAAAAAGTAAGTGTGTAAGTGTTCTATATCCCCACGATAGAATTTTTCTTTGATATGGATAACTGACTTTTGAATCCGGGTGAAGTTTGCTTCCAATGACAATATCGGCTTTATTGAAATCCATGATATTAAGCACTATAGAAATTTCTGCCGGGTCTAAATCCATTCCCGCATCTATAAAACCGATAATATCTCCCCTCGCTTCTTCTACGCCTAATTTAATCGCAAAACCTTTGCCCCTATTTTCTTTATACCCAAAAACCTGTAAACTTTTGACTTTTGACTTTTGACTTTTGACTTTTTCATATGTTTTATCCAAGAATCCATCTACAACCACAATTAATTCGTGCGGAAAAGGCAAAAATGATAAAATTTTATCAATGTTTTTAATATCTTTGACAACAGTTTTTTCTTGCTTATAGGCAGGAATTATTAATGAAAGAAGTTTAATTTTAGACATTAGGGATTGAAGAGTTTTCTTACTTGATTCCAATTAAACAAAGGCCCATTGGGTAATTTCACCAAAGCTTCCGAATAAGGAATTCTTTCTTCTTCTTTCGGATTATAGAGTGAGGTCGGAAAATTAAGCAGAACCGCTGGTGCTCTAGAAACGACCATAAATCCGTGCAGTGTATTTTTGGGAATAAGTAAGATATAGGGTTCTTGATCTGCCTGCATGTAAAAAAGATTCAGTAATCCATTTGTGGAAGAATCATATCTATTATCTGCCACAGCCGTAACGATTTCTCCAAATGCAACCAGAAATCTATCTTCCTGAACTGTGGGATGATAATGCCACACATTTTCATCACGCGCAACTCCGCTGTCCGTAATAGAATAATATTGCATCGAAAACTCTCGTCCGAGTCCATATATATCTTTCCAGTCTTTTCTTAAAGTTTCAACTAAAACTCCAGATTCGTCTCTATTTACTTTAAGCGGATGAATAATAATATCATCAATAAGAGTGACTTTATCTTTATTTTTCAAAGTTATGAGTTCCATATTCTTACATTATACAACACCATGCTTTGTTGGCTTATTTTAATTCTTCGACTTAAAAGGATAATACATGACAAGTGATACAAAAAGTAAAGACGTTGCTATCGTAGACATTTCTACAATTTGAAGCAAATCTTTGTGATTCATTATTATCAAAATAATTTGAAGAACAGCAAAAAATGAGCATATAATTCCTGTCAAGCTCTTGTTTAAGGAAAGATAAAAATTTGATAAAAGTGACGATAGTGAATAAAAACTAATAAAAATTGCAAACATTCCAAGAAGTGGAGCAATTCTAATGTATTTATATCCAAACAATATGCTTATCATAAAATTAGGAAATGTATAGTAAATTATAGTAAGACTTGATGCTATAACAAGGGATAGTCCGAGACTTAAAAAGAAAAGATGTTTATAGTTTTTTCCACTTGAATGTCTAGTCGATACCATTGGAAACAGCACTATAGTTATAGGCCAAATAGCAAAAAATATTACTTTGCCCAAGACTGAAAGTGCGGCGTAATACCCAGAATCAACTCCAGAAAAAAAATATCTTACCAAAATGATATCAGCAGTAAAAAGTGAGGTAGTCGCAAGAGATGTTAGGAATACAGGTATTGAGTATTTGAATATTTTTTTCGTTTCTATAAAAGCTTCTCCTTTAAATCTCTTAAACCTTATATAGAATAAAGCTATAAAGTATCCGATTGTACCGGCGATAAGTAATGAAGCAAATGCGCCAACTGCTTTAAATCCTATGACAACCAAGAGTACAGCTATACCTAGCTTACTTATTGTCTCAACTAAGCTTACGATAAAAATTTGTGGGAACTTGAAAAGCCCCTGAAGAACACCTTTATTTAAAATTGAAAAAAAACTGATAAAAAAACTGATTGCCAGAAGTACAGGAAGATACCACGAAGATAAATGAAGCAACGAGATAATAAGGGGTGAAATTACTATTAAGATAAGCGTGAACACAGAGCCATATAAAAGAAATTTAAATCTAAGGTAATAGTAAAATGATGAAATTCTTCTATCATCTCTCTTTCCTTTATAAGTAGAAATAAATTTTACTATTACAAGATTAAGCGTAGAAAAAGGAACAGAAAGAATATATAAAAAAGAGATTGTACCTTCAAGCACACCGTATTCCTCAGGACCAAGCAGTCTTCCCATTAGAAGATGGTATAAATAATTCCCTACGTTAATCGATGCTGTAGAAAGAAAAACCCAAAAACTTGCAGTAAGGAATTCATGTGCTATAACTTTTATGACTAGATTTTTAAATCGACTCATATACTTTTAATGTTTCTTCTGTTGTTTTTTTCCAAGAGAATTTTTTAGCTTGTTCTATTCCCTTTTCGGAAAGTTCTTTCCCAAAACTATTATCAGAGAAAACTTTTTTAATCCCCTTTAAGATACTATCAACGTCATAAGCATTTACATAAAACGCGGCATCTCCTGCAACTTCCCTCAACGAACCTTCTCCAGATGTAATCACCGGACACCCACACGACATAGCCTCTAAGACCGGAAGACCAAATCCCTCATATAGACTTGGCATTACAAATACTTGGGCAATATTATAAAGATTTACCAGATCCTCATCATCCACAAAGCCAATTCTAGTAATATTTTTTTTGACTCTACAAAGCTCCTGAACTTTTATCAAATCTTGGTTCCATGGATTTTTCCTATCAAAATTCGAATTCAAAAGTGCCTTTCCGGTCAATACTAATGGTATATTTGCTTTAACACATGCTTCAATGAGTCTTGGTAAATTTTTATTCCATGTGACATCTCCCACATATAGAGCGAATTTTTCGGGCAGCTGATATTTTTTACGGAGCCCTTTAATTTCAATTTGGGATAAATTCTTTTTTCTAAACTCTTCTCCTGCGGCAAGATAGACCACTTCAATCTTGTCTTCAAATATTCCTGTATATTTTATTATGTCGTTTCTTGAAGATCTCGAGTCAGTAATAATTTTTTTGGCTTTCTTAAGGCTTTCTCTCTGTATCTTCCATTTTAAATTTCCTCTTAAGCCTGTTGGAAAATATTTTGGAAATACTAAAGGTGTTAAATCGTGCACTGTAACTACAAGAGGAGTTTTGTTAAAAAGGGGTAAAGTCAGAAAAAAGGGTTCGAAATAAGGATAATGGACTAAATCCACATTTTTGGGTAATTTTTCTCCACGGGTAAAAAAAATGTACATATTAAGCTTATCATATCTCAATAAAGACTCTTTTAGATTACGTAAGTAAGATCCCGTACCTCTAACTCTATGATATAAAGATCCTTTTCCCTCCATAGGAGACATATCAATCCCGATTTTCATTACTTTATTATACCAATCTTAACTTTCTTTAATAGTATTAATATGATTATCGATAAGAAAAAGAGCAAGCTTGAAATACCTTTGATCGGAGTATCGGAGAAAAAAATAATAACCTCATGCAAGCCCCTTGGTAAATCTATCGACATTCTTCCGCTTTGATTTTTAATTATTACTTCTTTACCAGAAATAGAAGCTTTCCATCCCGGAAAAAAGGCAGTATTTATAAGTAATGTATTGTTATTTTGAGTAGATTCGACCTGAAGTTTGTAATAGTTCGATTTTACTAGATCTTCTTTAATTCTACCTGAACCTTTTATGAATTCGAATTTATGATTAGCTCTATCGGGAATATTAGATAACCATATGGTATTAAAAGAGTCTCCCGGACTATTGGTACCATCCGTAAAATTAGACCTAGTTAAATAATACTTATCATCTCTTTGATAATAAGTGGCCCCTCTTGCATAATTTATGCTGAGTCCCATTGTAATAAATATCAAAAGTGTTGCGGTAATTACTTTAATTCTTTTTTTTCTTATGATAGAGACAATTGATCCTGCAAGGAATGAGGCAATTAGTATCTCAAGACTTAAAAATCTCCATGGAAACTGAAAATAAGAAAATAACGGAACAATTTCCCACACAAAAGATGACCATGAAGTCATTAAGAAAAATACTAAAGTAAAACTTACTATGAAAAAAGTGAGTATTTTTTTGGCTTTTGAAAAAAACAAAATTACAATAGATGCAAAAAATGCAAGAATGTTGGCTATGCCTATTTGTACGGACATTGGGTTGGTAAAGTCTGAAGGTGAAAGACCATATCCCCATGACGGTATAATTAATTGGTAAATATCTGGAAAATTGCTTGTCACATCAAATAATTGCAAGCCAACAACATATTTAACTTCAGCTAATGCCGGCAACCAGAATGGAGAAGATATTCCAAATCCTAGTAGAATAATAAGTGCTAACGGAATTAAATCCCTCTTCAAGCTCTTAAAAGGAGAGGCAAGAATAATTGCATAAAAAATAAAGAAAATAAAGAAAATTACTCCAAGAATGTTGTGAGAAAATAATGTCAGAGCAAAAAAAATACAAGAAAAAATAAAAAATATATATTTTTTACTCTTGTAGAAATTAAGATATGACCAAAGAAGTGCTGGGAAAAAAGCAAGCCCCCACACCTCTCCAACTGAGCCCCTTACGTAAATATCAAGGAGATGATAAGGCGAGAAAGTATAGAATATAGATGAAATTAGACCTCCTAATTTACCCCAATAAGACTTAGTCCAAAGATAAAAAAATACGCTACCAATCAAAGTTGCTAGAATCATATTCAGCTTAAAGGCATCGATAAAGCTTAGCCCTAAAAAATGAAAAAAAGCCGCTACGTAGTTGGGCAGGGGATAAACATAATTGAACAGAGGGATACCAAAACCATTATTAAAATCCGGAGCCCATCGCGGATAAACATTTCCATCACTTAATACCTTATAAAATTGTTGAAATCTGAGAACATGATATTCTCCATCGTGAGTAGGTGGAATGCCCCGTGTGAAAAGCGATAATGACGCAATTAACCCCCCTAATAATGAGAACAGAATACCACTGTATTTACTTATTTTTGTTTTAAACATCTATATAAGTCTAATTGTTTTTCTAAAGGCGTAATATAAAAAAAATACCACTACGGGGAAAAATATAAATAACATTCTTATTGCGTGAGACAAACCAAAATAACTTCCGGAATACATGTAGGACGAATAACTTAACATAAGGCCAAAAGTGAGGGAAATAAAAGAATAAAGAAAAACTTTATGGTTTGGAGATAGTACTAAGAATGAAAATGGCCAGATTGCATACCATGGATATATTTCTTCCCTAAAAAATGCTAGAAGAAAAATCAAAAGCATCGATAGAAAACAAATAAAATAAACGTTTTTCCAGTCAATTTTTTTGTTTTGATATATAAAAATAATTGTAATAATAAATATCGGAATTAGAAAGATTGTTATATATTTTATAAGTATTGAGACTAACAGAAAAAAAATAGCAAAGTATATTCTTTTATTTCTGAGAAAATAAAAAGATAAAAGAGCGAAAAACATCATAACGATATCATTGTGACCGCTTACAAGAGTTTCGACAATAATTAAGGGGCTAGCCATAAACAACAATACAGAAAATAAACTTCGCGTAATTTTCCATATTAACATTCCAGCTCCTATATAAAACAAGCTTATGAAAAATTTGAAAATATATATCGATAGAATATATTTTCCAAAAGATAGCAGGTATGGGATTCCCGATATAGCAATCCAGCCTGGCCCGTATAGAGCAACTTTATTTGCAGCTCTAGTGAATAAGAGAACTGGATCATTAATAAATTCAATGGGCATTATAATGTAAGGATTTTCATGATAATAAAATAAAATCTTTGCTGTTGCTATATAATTAAAAAGGTCAAACGAAAGTATAGCTGGATAAGCAATTAATGGTACTAAAAAGAAGATAAATAATTTACTATTTGCTTTTATTTTTTTTGAAAAAAAATTAACGTTTTTAAGCAGTAAAATATATAATACAAAGAAAGCTGAAATCAATAAGAGGTAAATAAAGGTTGTCATTTCACGGAAATTTAAACTAAACCCAGTATATAGATTTTTCATGTAAATAAAATTGGGGTCTATGAACAGATACGAAAAAAGCGTTAACGCTAATAAAACCATTAAGTATCCTAGGAATATAAAATATTTCATTGGTTTTTCTTTCTAATCTCAATCGACTCAATTAATAATTTATGGATTTGAAGTTTTGTCGGAGGCTTTTTCTCTGGTGTCCAAACAAAAATATCCGGCGTATATAATTTTATCTTTTCAAGCTCTTCGATGTGTTTTATACTTGCCTCGTTAAGTACTTGAGATTTTTCGGATATATCTTTACTTTCAGTCTTAGCATTTTGTAAATTCGGGTATGTTTTTACAAAATACTGATTCGACTTCTGGATAGATTCGTATGCAAGTAAATATTGCTTATACTCAAAAAGGGTTTTTCCTTCAACGATATATTTATCTGAAAGCTTTAAATGATATCCGAATTTACCAAAACTTCCGAAATTCCAAAACTGCGATAAATTTTCAATAACTTGAGAGAGCTCGTAGAGCCTGCTTCCCGGCATTTCGGAAGGGTATGGCAAAACATAAGAAGATGCTGCATGAGAAGATCTTAAAACAGAAAGGGAAACTAAGATGATGATTGCAAAAATCCAAAACTTGAATTTCATTTTGAATTTTGAATTCTGAATTTTGAATTATTTTTGTGCCATTGCCACGCGGTTTTAACAATTGTTTCAAGATCTGAGTGATTACACTTAAAACCAAAAACTTTTTCAGCTTTATTATTATCAGCAAATATAATAGGGGGATCTCCCGGCCTTCTTGGACCAATTTTTATTTTTATATCCACCCCACTTATTTTTTTTACCATTTCCAAAACTTGCCTATTTGAATATCCCTTGCCAGTTCCCAAGTTAAAACTTTCACTCGTACCCTCTTTATCTAGATAATCTAAAGCTAATATATGAGCCTCTGCTAAATCCTCTACATGAATGTAGTCTCTGATACATGTTCCGTCTTCAGTTTTATAATCATCTCCATAGATAGTAAATTCTGAATTATTTAATGCAGCCTTTATGGCGAGCGGGATAATATGTGTCTCAGGGTTATGATTTTCTCCAAGCTTTGTATCGAGTGCTGCTCCTGCGGCATTAAAATACCTAAGATTTATATGTTTTAAACCATAAATAATATCGTACCATTTAAGTATTTTCTCAAAAGAAAGCTTGGACTCACCATATACACTCTCTGGTGATTTCTTGGCGCTTTCATCCACTGGAAGTTTAATTGGTGTTCCATATATAGCACAGGTTGAAGAAAAAACTATGTTTTTAATTTTTTTATTTTTCATATATTCCAAAAGGTTTAGTCCTCCAAGAATATTGTTCTTAAAGTAAAGAAATGGACTTTGCATTGATTCCCCAGCAAGGGCATAAGCAGCGAAATGAACAACCGCATCAAAGTTCTCTTCTCCAAGTCCTTTTTCTATATTTTCTTTGTTGGTAAGATCTCCGACCACTAGTTTTGAAGTAACATTTTCTTTATAGCCCTGACTAAGGTTGTCAAAAACCACTACATCATGTCCTTTTTCTAAAAGACGCTTTGCAGTAATACTTCCGATATATCCAGCTCCGCCTGTTACAAGTATTTTCATAAAAGATATTTTATATATGATACAGGAAATCTTAAGGAAGAAAAAAGTGAGAAAACAAACCCAGGCCATAAATCCATAAACCCCTTATGCCTGCCGTATGTAATTATAAACCAATGTACCGGTTTTAAGAATAAATATCCTATTGCATTTAGAAATTTGATTAAAATATTCTTGTCCTTTAGCTCTTCTTTAATTTGAACTGCTATCAAGCTCGTGTATCTATTCCATTTCGCAACATATTCACCGAAATCTTTATATGGGTAATGTAAAAGTGCATTTTTTAGATATCCAATTTCCCCTTCAACTTCAGCCTGCTCATGAACGTCTCTTTGAGGAAGCCTCCCTTTTCCTTTTTTATAAAGCCTTAATGTATAGTCAGGATATTGTCCGCCTTTTTTTAAAAATCTTCCAAGAAACCAATTTTTTCTCGGAATCCAATATCCGTTGAGTTTCCCATTCTCATTTGCAATTGATTTTATTTCCTTTTTTAGATCTTCGGAAACAATTTCATCTGCATCAAGCTGAAAGATCCAATCATAAGTAGCCATATCAATTGCCATTTGTTTATTAATATGGAAGTTTGTTTTATTAGTTGTAATCTTTACTTTCGCTCCGTATTTTTTCGCAATTTGAACTGTTGCGTCTGAAGATGTACCATCAACTATCACTATCTCATTAGCCAAATCTTTAATACTGTCAAGGCACGAAGGCAATTTTTTTTCCTCATTAAAAGTAGCAAGAACAACTGAAAGATTCTGTTTAGTCATCAAAGTTTTTTCTTATGTTTTAATTTAATCAAAAATATAAAAATTATACCTACAATAACAGTACTTAAGCTTATCAGAGAAATTGCATCTGCAAGAAGTCTCAGTTTTGTTTCTTTGTAAGCTACTTCAACATTATAGCTTCCATGAGGCAAGGAGAAAAGCATTATTCCTCTATAGGTCATGTTTTGAAATTCTATACGCACCGGCTTATTGTTCGCTCTAATCTCCCAACCCGGAAAATAAAGTGTATTTTCTCTAAATAGCGTGTTCTTTTTTACATCAATCTTATATTTATGCAAAGTCGTTTTTCTTTCTATTTCTTTTACAATTGCTTCCCCATCTATAACTTCCAGATTTGCACTAGGAGATTTTTCCATAAATCTCACTGACCAAATAGGTGCACTCTCACCTGTATCAGTAGTACCATTATATATACCAGTATAAAAACTTTCAGGCTTGTAAAGATAATCTCTTGGCTTCATATAATCCTTGCTAAAAATTAGAATCAAAATGATTAATAATATCGAAGACCAGACTTGATATCTTCGGGGAATCTGATCTAGGACAATAGCTCCAAGAACAGAAGTTGTAAAAACAGTAATAGCCAGAAAGCGCCATGGAAACTGGAAATTTTGCAAAAGTATTACTCTTCCCCATATAAAATCTGAAATAGGAAGCATCAGGAAAAATGCAATTAATGTATAAAGTGTCAGTCCTAAAATTAATATTAAATTTTTATTTTTTTTCTGATAAAAATAAAATCCTAGGGCTAAAGATATTATTAGAGAAAACCAATTGACAATGCCAAACTGAACTGTAAATTGTCCCGAGCCACCATAACTCCACTGCCCATATAGAAGATCTTTAAAGTTTACAAATCTTCCAATGTAACCACCTGCCGTTACTATATTTCTTAGAGTATATTTCCCTTCCAGAAGTCCGGGTATCCAGAAAAAAGCGGATAAACCAAGGCCTAATCCAACTATTAACAAATAACTAATAACTAATAACTTTTTTTTATCTGATTGCCACAGCAAATATAAAACATATAAAAAAATAATTGGCACAAACATAAGGCTTATTGCATTGTGCGAAAGAATTAAAAAAGCAAGAGAAGAAGACCCAAGTATTGCATTTAAAAAATTATTTTTCTTATAAATTCTGTAAACATAAAAAAGAACTAAGGGAATAAACGCAAACGCAAGATGTTCACCTATATCTCCTCTAACATAAAGTTCTACAAATCTATAAGGCGCATATGTATAAAGAACCGAGCCAAAAATAGCCGCTTGTTTTGACAAAAATTGAGAAAGCCATAGGTACATAAAAAACAAAGATAAGACCATCCCCAAACCAAAAACAATTTTTACTGAATCGACAAGAGAAAATCCCAAAAAATGGAATAGTGAGGCAATGTATGAAGGCAATGGATATAAAAATTCTAAAATCGGATGTCCATACCCCCAGTTAAGATTTTCCGCCCATCTTGGAATAATGTTTCCTTCCAAAAGATTTTGATAAAAATTGGCGATTCTTGCCACATGATCCTGTCCGTCATGAGTTATAGGAAGCCCCGGATTAAACAGTGCAAAAACAGAAATTAATCCAAAGATAGATAGCAGAATTAAACTTTTTATTTTCATTTAGCAACTACAATTATAGCCTCTTCTCCGTTTAAATTTCTAAATGTTTTAATTGGGCTAATGTTTTTTGAAAATTCATTTGGATTTCCTACGTACAACGTTCCTTTTGATCCGCTATCTTCTTTAAAATTAATTGGTTCAAAAAAAAGATTATCAAACTTATGATTCTCTGCATAGCCGCCCGAAATCGTTCCTCCCTGCTTTTGATAAAGTTTTGGATCATATTTGCTATAGAAAAGATAAAACATATAAGACTGGTATAAATTATCGGAATTGGAAATAACTACTTTCTGATAATTCTTCTGTTGGGAAAGAACGTAAGGAATCGTCTTTGATAATGCGTACTGAAAAGAAGAAGACTGTTCTTTTGGAAAAATATAGAAATATTGATTAAAAAAATAAAAAGATTCGAAAAGCACAACTGCTCCAAACAAGAGATAAAAAATCTTAAATTTAATTAGACGTGCTAGTTCAAAAACTCCTAAGGCTGTGAGAATTTGAGGAACAGGGAATACGTTGAGGGACCTCATCGCATGTGGTGCCTCCGTTGTAATGGCAGGGGCAATAAAAGCTATCCCCAGCCAAGAAAAAATAATGGCTTTTGTTTTATTTGAAAATTTATTTTTTATTAGGCTAAGGATTCCGACTAAAATAAAAGGGGATTCCCACAAATATAAAAGCCCTACTCCCGGGGCTTTAAAAGAGTCGGTACCGGAATTTAAAAATATCCATTTGGGATTTAAGTGAGAAATATACTGAGAAAGAGAAAATTGAATGGCAACGACTCTTCTGTTATGTATTATCTGGCCAACAATATCACCTTTCTTTTTATCTTCAACAATTTTAATTGCGCTTTTTTGAAAAATTTGATTATTATAATCAAATGCAGAAGTAGCCTTAAATCTTATTAGCGCTTGAGGAGACAAAGAAGCAACAATTATTGGCAGAGCAACAATAATTCCCAGAATAAATGAGTAAAAAACTATTTTTTTCATTTTTAACAGCTCTCTTCTAAAAATAGTCATAAGCGCAATAAATATAAGAGGAGCAAATATTTTTTCGCTTTGATAAGTATAAAAAGAGATTGCAAAACTTATTAAAGATAATGGAAGAAGCCATTTTCTTTTTTTGTCTTTTATAGAAAGTGTAAAGAGAAAAATTCCTAAGACTACAAGAAACAGTCCGGCATTTGCTTCATGTCCAAGTCTTGAAATATATATATTCCAAGGAGATATCGCCAATAGAAAAGCTGTAATAAATCCAATGCTTTTACCAATCTTACTGTCTTTAAACAGAGTTTTAGCTAAAAAGAAGCTTAAGATAATTGTGGATATCGATAATAAAACCGATGACATCCTAACAGCAAAAACATTAAGTCCAAACAATTTTATAAATGGGACAACTAAATAAACATAAAGAGCGGGCCTATAATCATCGTAGGCTCTAAGAAGCATGGGTAATTTATAACCATATTCGTCTTTTCCGGTTTCAAGAATAGAGTAAGCATTCCATCCAATTGTTGCTTCATCCAAAGAAGCGCTCGGCGGAACAGAAGAAAGATTATAGATCCTCAAAAAACACGCAATTAGAATAATGAGTAAGAATAAAACAATTTTTTTATTCATTTATTACCATTGCTGCTGTTCCATTTGGGTATGAAACATCAAATATCATTTTTTTTTCCTCCCCAAAATCCTGCGGCCTTCCTACGTATAATATTTTATTGTCTCTTCTTTCACTACCCCAATCTATAGGACGGAATTCAAATTTACCAAATGTGTGATTTTCCCTAAATCCGCCGGAAGCATTTTGCGACTCTTTTTGATATAAATCCGGCGGGTATTTTAAGTAAAAAAGGAAAAACATATAAGATTGATCCATCGGCGGCCTATTAGAAACTGTTATTTTTTTGTAATTCTTCTCTATTTTTTGAATCTGCGGGATAACCTTTGCATAACCGTATTGCCACTCTGAAGCATTAAAATAATTTTGCTGAACAAAATACTGATTAAGATAGTAAACAAAGTTTACTACAGTAAATAAGACGTAAGACGTAAGACCTAAGATTAATAAATATTTTCTTAAGTCATAAATCTTAAGTCTTAAATACGAAGCTCTGACGGAATAAAGAATTTGAATTATTCCTATTGCTGTAAAGATCTGAAATGTTGGTAAAAAATTAAGAGTTCTAACTGCATGAGGGACTCCGCTTGTGATTGAAGCCGGAATCGGAGCAATCAAAAACCAAGAAAATATAAATAATTTTGTTTTTTTATCAAATTTGCCAAAAATCAAACCATAGATGCCTATAAAAAAGAAAGGAAATTCAAATAAGTACAAAAGTCCCATATTTGGCGCGTGATGTCTTGCGATATCTCCTTTTACAAAAAGCCAATTTAAATCGTAATGAGACAGATATCCTTGTATAACTGTTTTTGCAAAAACAATTCTTCTGTTATCCAAAACTAAACCTAGATAATCGTGGTTCTTTTTATCTTCCAAAAGTTTTTTTGAATTTTCCTCAAGAAGGCTTGAAGTCTGCGAAAAAACACTTACTCCCTTTGCGCGCTCTAGTGCATTTGTATTTGTAAAAGTATAAGAAATCATTGGAACAGCAATTAAAACTAAAGCCAAAACTGAAATAATTAAATATTTCTTAGGCAGAGAAAATAATTCCTTTCTGTAAATTAAAACAAGTACGAGAAGAAGAAGCGGAGTAAATACTTTCTCACTTTGATAAACATAGATGTTAACAGCCATTAAAGACGCAGATAATAATAAAAACCAGGGTTTTTTGAGTCCTTTTAGGAAAAATAGGGCTGAAAAAATATTAAATGCTAGGCCAACATTGGATTCAAATGCGATTCTCGAAAACTGTATGTGCCAGGGAGAAATTGCAAGAAGGAAAGAAGATAATAAAGCCAGATCATTTCTTTTAAATAACTCTTTTACTAGAAAAAATGTGCCAAGAACTGCAATTACTCCAAAAAGCGCCGAGGGAAATCTGACAGCAAAAGTATTTAAGCCAAATAATGCAACTGCAGGAATAGAAAAATATGCGTAAAGAGCAGGTTTGTAGTCATCAAAAGACCTAAGAACAATCGGCAGAAACTTACCGTACTCGTCTCTTCCGGTATGCAAAAGAGAGTAGGCATTATAGCCTAGCGCTGCTTCATCCCAATCCGGCGAAATTGGAACTTTTCCAAGATCCCAAAGTCGAAGAAGAGAAGCCAAAATTAGAATGGTTCCTAAGATAATTATTGTTTTAGTTTTCATAAAATGTATGCTTTGAGAATAGGATCTCCGTTTAAAAGATAAAACGTTTTTAAAATTTTTGCGTTATTAGGTGTATTTTGTGCAGAATTTACGTAAAGAACTTTTTTATTTGATACATCTTTTAAATCTTTTAAGAAACGGTATTTGCCATATCCTTTCACATTTACAAAACCAAAAACTTCTCTTTCAACCTTTGCGGTTTTTTTAAATTCTCCGGGGGGGGTTTTTGTATAAAATAAATAATAAATATAAGGCCTGCCCAGCTCGGTAGTAATATTTATTTGGTCATAATTGCCATAAACACTTGATACATAATTGATAGATTCTTTATATCCATATTGCCATTCACCCGAATATATTCTTTTGTAGTGAACTAAATAGTCATGATAGAAGTATAAAAAGTTTATAAGAAGTAAGACGTAAGATATAAAACTAATTGTTATAAATAATTTCCCTTTTAAAAAATTCATAAGTCTTAAGTCATAAGTCTTAAGTCCTGAAATGAAATGATAGAATCCATAAGCTGTGAGGATCTGAAATGTTGGTAAGACAGTCTCAATTCTTAAAGCATGGGGCGTTTCTCTCGCTGTTGCTGCCGGAATAATGCCGACAATAAGCCAGATAGGAATTATCCACCATAAACCCTCTCTTTTCCTAATTAAGAATAAAATTCCTGCTATGAAAAAAGGGAGATCCCATAAAAACATTTCTCCGACTGTTTGAGTGGAAAATTTAGGATTTCCGTCTCCTTTTATGAATAAGAAATCTATAGATAGATTATCAAAATAATGATTAAGATAAGAAACTGCATAGGCAAATCGTCTGTTATGAATGACCTTTGACCAGACCGCATTGCTATCGTTTGCAATCTCTTGATTAGTATTTCGTATAACTCCTATGTCGGAGAATATATTTACCTCTTTAAATCTTAAACTTGCCTGAGGAGAAACTAAAAATTTAACTGTGGGAAGAATAAGAATTATTCCTAAAAAAATTGCAAAGAGTGTTTCTCTTTTTCTTTCTAATAATTTTTTTCTGAATGCAAACGCTAGAATTAATACTAAAATCGGAGTAACTATTCTTGCAGTATTAAAAGTATAGATCGAAAGAACAAATGACACTACAGATAAGAGCAACAACCAACCTCTCTTTTGAATTCCGGCAAAAAACAACAATACACCAAGGACAATAAAAAATGTGGCAACATTTGCTTCAAAAGCAGCGCGGGAAAGCATAATGTGCCAAGGAGATATCGCAAGAAAAAAAGCTGATAGCAGAGCGATCGCTTCGGTATTTAGTATTTTGTATTTAGTATTTTGTATTTGTTTAGGATTTATAATTCTCGCCCTGAGTGAAGCCGAAGGGTCGGATTTAGAATTTGTTTTGAACAATGCTTTTACCAAAAAATAGGTAAGTAAAACTGTCAATGCCCCAAACAGAGCAGAAGGAAATCTAACCGCAAGTTCCGAAAGTCCGAATATTTTAACAGGCAATACGTCTAGATAAGCATAAACCGGAGGCTTGAAATCTCCAAAAGATTCAAGGTAATCCAAAGGCAGAAATCGGCCGAACTCATCCCGTCCATCAATCCCTATTGAATAAGCATTATATCCC
>ERZ1292625.85-Hain-H41-01um-R1-85-length-166665-cov-31_pt2 | contig 162958 bp, 132 predicted proteins | sample MGYA00564400_ERZ1292625 | MGnify/ENA primary metagenome ERZ1292625 (study PRJEB36523, sample SAMEA6512639) | groundwater metagenome | collected 2019-01-08 | study: AquaDiva: Metagenomics assemblies of 32 groundwater samples | reverse complement strand
GCCAATGGGCCACTTCGGCGCTTATGTATGTAAATTAACCGGACACTTCTGATATGATATATTCATTAACGGTGATCGGAAATACACGGAGACTTCGGAGCGCAAAAAAATAATCGGCAGGACGAGAGGAGAGCTAAGTGAAAAAAAATATCGTTTTTGCGATAGTCTACGTATTGTTCGGTCTTACGTACGGCAGTGCAATTGCGGAAGAGACAAAAGAAGCGCACAAACCGCATCAGCACCGGCACGATCAATACGCGCACATGAAAAATCCCGTTCCCGGGACCGCGCAATCCATTGCGGAAGGGAAAAAACTGTATGAAAAACACTGCAGAGCCTGCCATGGCGAATCAGGCAAAGGAGGCGTGGGTCCCGACCTTACGGACGCGGTATGGGTCCATGGAAACACAGACGGCGAGATTTTCAATGCCATCACCGGGGGCGCACAAGGCACTGCCATGAGGGGCTTTAAAAAAGAGCTGCCGGACGAAGCACGGTGGCACCTGGTGAATTACCTCGTCAGCCTGAGAAGCGGGACGAAAGGGGGCCGTTAGATACTCTGATGCCGATCGTAACCCGAACAATCCACCGGAAGTTGATCGCGAGACTGGTCATCGGATGGCTTTTGCTCTCCATCCTCATGGGGGCGGTCGTCTACTTCATCGAGATCAGGAAGGTCGGCGATTTCGTGGTGAATCTTGCGATAGAAGAATCCGGATCGTTCCTGCATGACACCGTGGATTACCTCAACAGTCCGGACCCGGCCCATCATGCCCTCCTGCGAAAGAGAGGCGAAGAACATATCACGCATGGTCATTTTATCGCCCTGGCCCTCTTCACGAGAGACCGGCGGGAAATCCTGGTCGCGCTTCGTTCCGGATTGGATGCGAGCGTGTTGGAACCGCACAGGGAGGTCTTGCGCAAGGCGGACCGCGTGGAGTACAGGACCTTGTATATCGAGACGCGGTTCGCCGTGCACGTGTTCGTGCCGCTGAGGGACCGCGCAGGGGTTGCCACCGGATATTTCGAAGGGATCTACCAGGTCGACCGGAAAGCCATGTCGGACATCCAGGGGCGCATCGCGGCGTCCCTTGTTCAGGTGGTGCTCGTGGTCCTCGCAACGACGGTCATCCTGTATCCCGTGATCATCGCCCTGAACAGGGACTTGCTGCGACTCTCCGTGGACCTGTCCCATGCGAACATCGGGATACTCAAGGTCCTGGGAAGCGCCGTTGCGAAGAGGGACAGCGATACGAACAGCCACAACTACCGTGTTGCGCTCTACGCGGTCCGGCTGGCCGAAGCCGTCGGTCTCGGGGCGGCGGAGGTCAGGAGCCTCATCAAGGGGGCGTTCCTCCATGACGTGGGTAAGATCGGCATCAGTGATACGATCCTTCTTAAACCCGGCAAGTTGAGCGCCGATGAGTTCAGCGTCATGAAAACGCATCCCGGGCACGGCGCCGATATCATCGGCAAATATGCCTGGCTGGGTGATGCCCTGGATGTTGTGAAGTATCATCAGGAGAAATTCGACGGCACCGGCTACAGTGAGGGGCTCAGGGGCGAGGACATCCCTCTGAATGCGCGGATATTCGCAGTCGTCGACGTCTTTGACGCCCTGACCTCGCGAAGACCGTACAAGGATGCGATGACGTTCGATGCCGCGATGGCCGTCATGGAAAGGAATAGGGAAACCCATTTTGATCCGAAACTATTCGACGCATTCAGCAGGATCGCGCGAAAGCATCATGAGACAATAGGCCTTGCAGATACTGCGAAATTAGAGGAAATGCTCGACGATATTCTTCGAAAACATTTTAACAAAACGTAAACCGGACGTTCACTCACGAAGGACAGGAGGAAGCAATGAACAAGAGGATGGTTGTGGCAGCGGCGGTAATTGGATTGACGGCGTCAACGGCATTTGCTCAGATGGGCGGCGGAATGACGGGCGGTGACCAGCATCAGCATCCGGGCGGGACGATGGGCTCCCAGCAGTCCCATCAGATGATGGGCGGCCAGATGATGAACCAGGACATGATGCGGGATATGGCCGGGATGATGAAGCAGATGAACGAGATGATGCAGAAGATGTCCGGGACCATGGAGCAGAAGATGTCGAAGGACCCAGGGAAGACGGCGGACACAGCGCAGATCATGCACAAGATGGCGTCGCAGATGCATGACATGGCCGGGCAGATGGAGAAAGGGACCATGGACCCGGCGATGATGAAGACGATGCAGGAACGGATGAAGGCGATGAATGAAATGATGGAAAAAATGCAGAAGGGGAGCAAGTAATAAACAGGGCAGGGTGTGAACCAGGGATTTTCTGTAGCGTGCTGCAGAGAGATTCAATGGCAATCCTTAACAGTGGACAACTCATATGAGATTTCAAAGAACACGCCGGGAAAGGTTTCGCGGTTTCCTTGCGCAAAGTTTGCGATATCTGGCATTTCACACCCTGCTTCTTATTTCGTTAAGCGCGATCGCGGCCCCGTCCACAGCTTCGGGTGATACGGGCCGTGGTTATCTGGAACTCGGCGGTGGTTACAAAACAGGTGCTTTCGGCACCCCGACGAGATCCAGCCTGTATTATCTCTCCTCGACCATCGGGTATGTCGCGCCGAGATACGACGCCAGCGTCACCGTGCCGTACCTGTTTATCGAGAGCAGGACCGGCAGCCAAAGCCAGACCGAAAGCGGCGTCGGCGACATGATCCTGCGCGTCGGCAGGGTGCTCGTTCCCGGAGGGGATAGCGGTCTCTCCCTCGATGGGGCCCTGGCGGTCAAGGTCCCTACGGCTGATGAAATGAAAGGCCTCGGCACGGGCGAGACGGACTACGGCTCATTCATGGGCCTTCACCAGCGGCTGGGCAGGTTCAAGGTTTCCTTTAACGGAGGATATATCAAGGTCGGCGATCCCCCGCGTATCAATTATAACGATATCTATCTTTATGCCGTCGGGATTTCGAGGATATTCGGCGACACCGACCTTTATACATCGTTCGAAGGCAGACGGGCGGTAGTCCCTGGCACAAAAAATCCACAGGAGATCAATGTCGGGTTCTTTCATGTGATGAATGCGGACTATGCGATTAAAGGCGGCGCTTTTTCGGGCCTGAATAACGGCGGCCCTGATTTTGGTATCAATCTTGGAATTGTGAGATGGTTCTGATCCCGCAATATCCCCATAATCCCCGCTCCCCTTTTTATGCTATCCTCTACTGTATGATATACTACATTGCATTGAGCAAGAGACCCAGTCTCGGGGAATATTCCATACGGCATATTTCCTAACACGCTGATATTATGGATGATTACCACGATTCCCTTGCTGGCCCGTGTATTGCGATACTGTATTGCGATACAGCGCATAAGCGCATTTCATGAGCAAGGAGAAAATACCATGGGAAACCAGAAGGGTGAAGTTGTAACGGGTGTTATGGTCGTGATGATGGTGGTGATGATGTTTTTTGTTATGCCTTTTATGCACGGAGGACATAAGGATCACGGGGACCGTAAAGATCCTGTGAAAGACGAGCAGAAGCATGAGCATGGCGCCATGGGGCCGAAGCACATGCAAAACGATCACGGAGATCCAGGGAACGCCACCAAGTCCGCGACCACGGGGACGAAATGACAATATCGGATGCTATAATAAAAAAGAAAGAGGAGGGAAGATCCATGAAGAAGTTCATTGCAGTTGCGGTTGTTGTGTTTCTTGCGGCAGGTGTCGCGTATGCAAAAAACTATGAGGTTTCGAAGAAGGCCGGTGAGTTCGACGTGGTCGTCACGATCGACAAAAACCCGCCGGTGACCGGCGACAACGGAGTGACCGTATCGGTGAAGGACGCGCGTGGCGCGGTCGTGAAGGACGCGAAGGTGGTCGTTGATTATTCCATGCCCGCCATGCCCGGCATGCCGGCCATGAACTATAAGGCCGACGCGGTGCAGAAGGGGGACGAGTATAAAGCGGTCATGAACCTGTCCATGGCGGGATCCTGGAACATCGCGGTCAAGATAAACGCAGGCGGCAAGAATGGCAACATGAAGTTCACGGTCGACGCGAAGTAATTTCAGTGCGAAATGCGGAGTTCACAGTGTGGAATGCGGAGTGCGGAGTGCGGAATAGATTCATAACACGAGCGGCAGTGCTCATGGCCGTCATAGTGATTGGATTGCACCTGCACACATCGATTGCCGTCGCTACCGAGGCCACGCTGGAGCTGCAGCCGCTCATCAGCGAGGCCTTGCAGAACAACCACGACGTCTGGGTCGCCGGGGAGAAGTGGAAAGCCTCCTCGTCCAGGATCAAACTGGCCGGCAGCCTTCCGGACCCCATGGTCATGGTCGGCTACCAGAACGAAGGGTGGAACCAGTATACCTTCGGCAAGATGGAGGGAGCCCAGTGGATGTACTCCCTCTCCCAGATGTTCCCGTTCCCGGGCAAGCGCGCGCTGAAGGAGGAAATGGCCGGCCGGGACGCGGATACGGCGGCGGCCATGCACCGTGCCGCCCGGCTCGGGGCGGTGGCGCAGGTGAAGGAGCTCTATTACGACCTGTTCCTGACGTACAAGGACCTTGACCTGGTCCGGGAGCGGACCGCCTTGTTCGGCAGGATCGAGGAGGCGGCGCTGGCACGGTACGCAACGGGCATGGCGCAGCAGCAGGAAGTGCTGATGGCCCAGACCGAGAAGTATATGCTGCTCGAACGGGAGGTCATGCTGGACCAGAAGCGCAGGACCCTCGAGGCCATGTTGACCGCGGCCGTGGGACGGGACCAGAGCGCGCCGCTCGGCAGGCCCGTGGAACTCGTGGCCACGCCGGTCCCCGCGTCGGAGGAGGAACTCGTACGGCAGGCCCTCGAGCGCTCGCCGGAAGTTGCCTCGCGGGAAAAAATGCTCAAGGCTTCGGAGGCCGGGGTACATATGGCCCAGAAGGAGTACTATCCCGACGTGACCCTGGCCGGCACGGTAGCCAAGCGGAGCGGGGAATTTCAGGACATGTGGAGCCTTACCGCAACCTTCAATATTCCGCTGTACTACAAGTCCCGCCAGGGAGCGGCGCTGGCTTCTGCCCGCGCCATGTCATCGGCCGCGGTCCATGATCTCGCGGGGATCAAGGCAATGCTCGCGTCGAGCGTTCGGGAGAACTATTCGATGGTCCGGTCAGCGGACCAGTTGATGGAGCTGTACCGCACGGGCCTGATCCCCAAGACCAGGCAGGATTTCGATCTGTCGCTGTCCGGCTACCGCACCGGCAAGGTCGAGGGCATCACCGTGGTGAGCAGGCTGAAGGCGCTGCTTGACCTCGAAACATCCTATTGGACGCAGTTCGCGGCGCGGGAGAAAGCGATCGCCCGGCTCGAGGCGCTGACCGGGACCGGAGACGTAGCGGGGAACAAAAATGAGAACTAATATGAACGACCAGGGCAAAAGCTGTTTCTCGCAGAGTCGCAGAGTTCGCAGAGAAAAGCCTTTTATTCAAAACTCTGCGGCCTCAGCGTGCTCCGCGAGAGATGCCGTAGGGTTTCGGTTTGCGCGGGTCAGGTCCAGCCTTTTCACGATGTCTCTCGTGTTCCTTATACTGACAGGAGCTGCCTCCTTGGCCATTGCACAGCACGAGGGACACACGGCTCCCGCGGCGGGCCAGAAGCAGGCCGCTCCCGCGCCTGCAGCGGCTCCAGCCGAGGCGCCGACGGTGGAGATACCGCTGGACAAACAGAAAATGATGGGCGTCAAGACCGTCACGGTCGCTCCGCGCCAGATCGGCAGGACGATCAGGACCGTGGGGCGGGTGGAGTATGACGAGCGGACGCTCGCCACGGTCAACATGAAGTATGAAGCCTGGATCGAGAAGCTCCACGCCGATTACACGGGCAAGCAGGTCAAAAAGGGAGAGCCCCTCGCTGAAGTGTACAGCCCGGAATTGCTTGCCACGCAGCAGGAGTTCCTGAACACCCTCCGCTGGGCAAAGTCTTCCGGCGAGGCGAAGGAAGGGGCCGTTGTAAGCATGCTTACGCGGGACGCCGATGCGATCATCGCGGCCGCGCGCCAGCGGCTGCGGCTCTGGGACATTACCGATGAGCAGATCCGCGTCATTGAAGAGACCGGGAAGACGGTGCGCACCGTTACGCTGGTGAGCCCCCTGGACGGCACGGTGGTCCAGAAGAGCGCGATCCAGGGCATGCGGGTGATGCCCGGCGAGAAGCTTTTCGACATCGCCGACCTTTCAGAGGTCTGGATCACCGCGGACCTCTACGAACAGGACCTGGCGCTGATCCATCCGGGCGAGACCGCGCGGATCAGCCTGAGCGTTCTGCCGGGGAAAGAGCTTTCCGCGAAGATCGAGTTCGTCTATCCCACGCTGACCGGAGACGCCCGGACCGTGAAGGTCCGGATGACGGTCCCCAATCCCGGCGGCAGGCTCAAGCCGCAGATGTTCGCCAATGTGGACATCAAGGTCGGCATGGGCAACCGCCTCGCCGTGCCCGACGACGCGGTGCTCGACACGGGCACGCGCCAGCTCGTGTACGTGGACAAGGGCGAGGGGTATTTCGAGCCGCGGGAAGTGAAGCTCGGCGGCCGCGCCGACGGCTACCGCGAGGTCCTGTCGGGCCTCAGGAGCGGCGAGAAGGTGGCGCGGTCCGCGACGTTCCTCATCGATTCGGAAGCGCAGCTGAAAGGTGTGAGATAAAACAAATTGCGGATTTCGGATTGCGGATTGCGGAATGAACTGCAAACGTCAAGATCCTTATCAAGATCTGGAACGCATTGTATTTTGCCCTCCAGGTTTTGTTGCATCTTCCCGGAGCGCTTGATTTTGATTTTAAATCCGCAATCCGAAATCCGCAATCCGCAATAACGGGGTTTTCATGATATCCAAGATCATCGAATACAGCGGCAGGAACCGGTTCTTCGTGTTCCTCGTGGTCCTTTTCCTGTCGCTCTGGGGCATCTGGTCGCTCAAGCACATCCCGCTGGACGCCATCCCGGACCTGTCGGACACGCAGGTGATCGTTTACACCGACTGGCCCGGCCGGAGCCCGAATCTCGTCGAGGACCAGGTGACCTATCCCATCTCCTCGACGCTGCTGGCCGCGCCCAAGGTCCAGGCGGTCCGCGGCTTCTCGTTCCTCGGCAGTTCCTTCATTTACGTCATCTTCGAGGAAGGCACGGACATCTACTGGGCCCGGAGCCGTGTGCTGGAATACCTCCAGTCGGTACGGAGCAAGATCCCGGCGGACGTGAACCCGGTGCTCGGGCCTGACGCCACGAGCCTCGGCTGGGGGTTTTCCTACGCCCTGGTGGACGAGACCGGCGGCCACGACCTCTCCCAGCTCAGGTCGCTCCAGGACTGGAATATCAAGCTTGCGCTCGAGAGCGTGCCCGGCGTGTCGCAGGTGGCGAGCGTCGGCGGCTTCGTGCGGCAGTACCAGATCACCGTGGAGCCCAACCGGCTCGCGTCCTACGGCATCTCGCTCATGAAGGTCATGGACGCCGTCCGGAAGAGCAATATCGACGTGGAAGGCCGGGTCATGGAGCTGTCCGGCACGGAGTACATGGTCCGCGGCCGGGGATACATCACGGGCGTGAAGGACCTGCAGGAGATCGCCGTGGGAGGGGGGCCGGGCGGCACGCCGGTGTTCCTGCGCGACGTGGCCAATATCGAGGTGGGCCCGGAGATCCGGCGCGGCCTGGTGGACCTGGACGGCAAAGGCGAAGTCGCCGCCGGCATCGTGGTGGTCCGCTTCGGCGAGAATGTGCTGGACGTGATCGACCGGGTGAAGGCAAAGATCGCCCGGGACGTCGTGCCCTCCCTGCCTGCCGGCGTCAAGCTCGTGACGACCTACGACCGGAGCGACCTTATCCGGCGGTCCATCCGCACGCTGACCGAGGAGATCATAAAGCTCACCATCGCGGTGAGCGCGGTCTGCATCATCTTCCTGTTCCACCTGCCCAGCGCCCTGGTCGTCATCCTGACGCTCCCCGTCGCCATCATCATCTCATTCATCTGCATGTACTACATCGGGGTGACCTCGAACATCATGAGCCTGGGCGGCATTGCCATTGCCATCGGCGCCATGGTGGACGCATCGATCATCATGGTCGAGAATGCCCATGCGAAGCTCGAAGAGTGGGAGCATACCCCCCCGTCGCCCCCCCTTGGCAAGGGGGGGAAGGGGGGGGTGACCCGCGTCGACGTCATCATCCACGCGGCGCAGGAGGTCGGGCCGTCGCTCTTCTTCGCACTCCTGGTCATTACCGTAGGATTTCTGCCGGTATTCACGCTCCAGGCCCAGGCAGGCAGGCTGTTCAAACCCCTGGCCTATACCAAGACCTTCGGCATGCTCTTCGCTTCCTTTCTGGCCATCACGCTCACGCCGGTGCTCATGACGATCTTTCTGCGCGGCAAGATGAAATCGGAGGACGAGAACCCGATCATCCGCGCGATCAACAAGGTCTACAAGCCCCGCGTGGCCTTCTCGCTCCGCTTCAGCCGCGCGGTCATCATCGCGGCGGTCGCCATCGTCGTCGTGACGGGGCTCATCTTCCTGCCGCCCATGTTCGGGGTGAACGTCATTCCCGGCATCAAGCTCGGCTCTGAGTTCATGCCGCCTCTGGACGAAGGCACGCTCTTCTACATGCCCGTGACCGTGCCGGCCTTAGGCATTTCCGAGGCGTCGCGGCTGCTCCAGATCCAGGACAAGCTCCTGATGACCGTGCCGGAAGTTGCCCAGGTGTTCGGCAAGGCGGGCCGCGCGGAGACCGCCACGGACCCGGCGCCGGTCGAGATGTTCGAGACCATCGTGACCCTCAAGCCCGAGTCCCAGTGGCGGAAGGGCATGGACACCGACAAGATCAAGAACGAATTGAACGACGCGGTCCAGATCCCCGGCGTGTCGAACTCCTTCACCATGCCGATCAAGGCCAGGACCGACATGCTGGCAACGGGCATCCGCACCCCCGTGGGCGTCAAGGTGCTGGGTCCCCGGCTCGAGGTGCTGGACACGGTCTCGCGCGAGGTGGAGACCGCGGTCAAATCGGTACAGGGCACGCGCAGCGCCTACGCCGAGCGGTTGATGACGGGCTACTTCCTGGACATCCGGCCGAAGCGCGAAGAGATCGCCCGATACGGCCTCTCGATGGACGACGTCCAGACCGTGGTGGCGAGCGCCCTGGGCGGCATGACGCTCACCACGACCGTCGAAGGACGGGAGCGCTACTCCGTGAACGTGCGGTACCCGCGGGAGTACCGGAGCGACATCGACCGGATCAAACGCATCCTCGTTCCCATTGAACGGGCGGCATCTTCGTCAGCAGGCGGCATGGGGGCTGCCCCGTCAGCGGGTGGCATCTCCTATGTTCCGCTGGGCACGCTTGCCGACATTTCCATCGTCCAGGGCCCGACGCAGATCAAGAGCGAAGAGGGCCTGCTCGCCAATTACGTATATATCGATTTCACCGGCCGCGACGTGGGCAGTTACGTTCAGGAACTGCAGAAGAAGGTCGCGACGTCGGTGAAGCTCCCGGCGGGCTACCGGCTCCAGTGGAGCGGCGAGTACGAATATCTCGTGAAAACTCATGAGCGGCTGAAGCTCGTTATCCCGCTCACGCTGCTCATCATCTTCGTGCTGCTCTACCTCAACACGCGGTCAACGGTCAAGACCGTCATCGTGCTGCTGGCAGTGCCGTTCTCGCTTGTCGGTTCCTTCTGGTTCCTCTGGATGCTGGGGTACAACATGAGCATCGCGGTCTGGGTGGGCCTCATCGCCCTGGCGGGCCTGGACGCCGAGACCGGTGTGGTGATGCTGCTTTATCTCGATTTGGCCCACGACAAATGGAAGAAGGAAGGCCGTATGAACAACGAGCATGACCTTAAGGAGGCTATCATGGAGGGCGCGGTGAAGCGTATCCGGCCCAAGCTCATGACCGTGGCCGTCATCCTGGCCGGCCTCGTACCGATCATGTTCAGCCACGGCGCCGGCGCCGACGTGATGAAGCGCATCGCGGCGCCCATGATCGGCGGCGTCATCACCTCGGAGATCCTGGAGCTGACGGTCTATCCGGCGATCTATTTCCTGTGGAAGAAGAGGGAGCTGAAAGAGGCTCGTGAGGCGTAAGGCGTCAGGCGTAAAGACTGACACGGAGGTGCGGGGATTAAGGCGGACAAGGAGACAAGGGGACGGGGAAGGAGATGCCGACAAGGTGACGCGGGGACGGGGCGACACGGGGAAAAGGATATCGAATAGAGATAACTTACGGCTACGGACAAATGACGACGGACATCAAAAAGGCAGCCAATGAGGCTGCCTTTTGTTTTTCAATAGGTCATCGAAGCGGATTGTCGAGGAGATCATCGAAGCTGTCAGGCAAGATCATCCCTGTCGGTACGAACGTGCCGCAGTGGAGAGAATAATAAAAGCAGGACGTAACAAGGAAGATGGTGGGAATATTCCCATTCCGGCATACCCGTTAAATACCCCGTTACGTACCTTGCGCTTTTAATAGTTATGCGATAGACTTATCACTTACAGGGTACTATGTTCTGTCCCATCAGGCCTGATACTTCAAATAGTATAAACAATGATTATATTAGCCCGGCATGGGGTCCGAAACTCTGTCGCAGCAAACGTGCCTGCTGTATTTTTCACCAATTAAACTCACTGCACATGACAGCAGTATCAAATCTCAAAAGTGCGTATTAGAAGACTTGACGTTCGTGTGTGACGGAAAACGATACGATCTATAAAAAGGAGGATGCTATGAAAAAGAGATCATGGGTAGTACGTATTGCAGTGCTGTTGGCAATGTTGGCTCTGACCGCGGCGTGCGGCGGTGGTGGCGGCGGCGGAGGTGGAGGAGGAGGATCGACTGCGCTTCCTGCCGGGACGTTTATCAAAACAACCAACGCTACTAACGATATAGGTGGGGGGTTTTTCAAAAATGACGCGTATTATCACTTGCAGTACCTTCATACTGCCAATACGATCAGTGCTTCTGGGATGATCACCGGGATGGCGATGCACTACCGGTCGGACCTGGCATCCACGGTGACGTGTACGGGAGTGACGTATAAACTGGGGGGCACCAATCTCACGGCCTTTACCAATACCTATGCCAACAATATCAATACGGGGCAGGGCGGGCAAACGACTGTGCTGTCAAACGGCATCGTGACGTTCCCGACCGGTTCTGCAGGCGCATGGGCCACCATCACGTTCACGACCCCATTTTACTACAACGGCGTGGACCACCTGGTTGTCGAGATGGAGCGGACCGCTGCCTGCTCATCGGCTGCTTTTACTGAGGCGTGGCTGAATGAAGGTTATAACGGGGTTGTTTATTCAGCCACACCCGGTTCTTTGACAGGACTTGCAGGTCCTTACAGCCAGAACGCGAAATTCATATTCTCCGGCGGGGATAACACGGTAATTGCCAAAGATTCGGCCGGGGACAACAGCAATAACATTGCTCCTGGGACGGCGGGTAGGACTCAGATGCTTATTCTTGCGTCGGATATCACGGGAACGGGAGCGATAACCGGAATGGCCATACAGCCGGATACAATCACGGGCGGTACGGCGATCGGAGTCACCGTCGTAATGGCGAATTCATCCCCGACCATCACGAACCTCGTGGCGGATTTTGCAACGAACCGCATAAACAGCACGTCAACGACAACCGTCGTGAGCAATCTGACATACACGCATCCTAATGGTATGGCAACTCCGGTATGGATCCCCTTCAATAATGGGACGTTCAACTACAATGGCTCCAGCAACATCCTGGTAGACATCATTGTAACTGCTTGGTCGGGAACCACTCATGCCGTTGATTATGAAAATGTGACGCCCGTTCGCCTTGTAACGAGCGGAGATCCTGCGGCGGCAACAGGTACGGTGCGAAACCGTTCAATGCAGCCGGTGTTCCGCTTTAACGGTAGTACGATGGACACGGTCACCGCAGGCAGCTCGAGCGACTCTTATCCGTTCAGCGGTTCGGCAAGCCCCAAGAGGCAGTATCTCTACCCCGCAACCATGCTCGGGACACAGGGGAGCATCAGTAAGATCGCCTTCCGCCTCAAGAACGCCTCGAATGCGGGCGCGTACGGCAACGTCGAGGTGATCATGGGACACACGGTCCTGTCCAGCCTGACGACGACCTTTGCAAGCAATATGGTAGGGCCGAGCACCGTCTACAGTGGATCGGTCACGATCCCCGCGGGCATGAAGGCGGGGGATTGGATCGAGATCCCCCTGTCAAGCGCATTTGCGTACGATGGGGTCAGCAACCTTGTGGTGCAGGTGGCGGCTGACACCGGAGGCGTGCAGAACAGCATTGTCGCCGATGGAGCGAGCAGTCAGTACACCGGATACCACCTCTTCACAGGCGGTCGGGCGAGTGCAACGGGGCTCATGAACAACTTTATCGTCGATCAGCGACTTTGGTATAGCAAGTAAGTCCGGAACCTAAACAGGTCGTTAGAACCTAAACGGTCAGGCCGTTTACACTTAACAATGTTGATATAGACTACAAAAGGCAGCCAATGCGGCTGCCTTTTCGTTTTTCTCCTGACTTCCGGCTCCTGTCTCCTGTCTCCCATTCACTCACTTCTTCGGCGGATTCATCGCCGTATCATACCGCTTCATATAATCGTTCACGATGCGGTCCGACTCGTAGCCGATGGCCTTGGCGTAGAGGACGAGGAAGCCGCGGAGGTAGGGCCGGGCGGGAAGCTTCTTGTAGTTCTCTTCTTCGATCCCATCGATATAGCGCGTGCTCAGCTTGGTTGTGTCCGCCACGTTCCGGGAGGTGAGTCCGCGCTGCTCCCGCATCATCTTGAGGACCGGCCCCGTGAACTCGGTGATGTCCGCGGGAACGGCTTGGGCTGTTACCGGCGCAGGCGGCTGCGCCGGGGCCTGCTGGCGCTGAGGTTCCGCGGCACGGGATTCCGAGGCGAAAGCCGTGGGCTCGGCCATTCTCTGAACGCGTGCCGGCGCCGCGTGGGATTGCGGCTGGTATCGCAGTTCCGGCTGCGGCGGCTCCGGGGGAAGGGGGATGTCGCGCAGCGTCCGGTCGTAGTCCCGCCGGTTCTCATCGTAGATCAGGGTGCGGTAGGCGTCCTCGACGCGCTGCCGGATCTTCTCTGTCTCCTCGGGGGAGAAGAGCGAGTAGAGGGCGATGGAGTTCGGGTCGTAGATCTTCCGGACGCGCTCGTAGGCCTTGTGGATCTCCTGCGCCGTCGCCCGGTAGCTCACTTCCAGGAGCTCGTAGTAGTTCATGTCGTCGATCTTCTTGAGCATGGCTTCGCCGCTCCTCGACTAACGTTGACAACTTCGACAAAATCAAGGTCTGCCACAGAGAACACAGAGGGAAAAACGAAACGCAAACACCGGTTCCAACCTTCAAAGTTAACCCTTGGGATTCTGTCCAGCGGTGCCTAAATATTCCGTTTTCATGCCGTTCTCTGCGTCCTCGGTGATCTCTGTGGCAAAGAGCAGTTATTCTAATACAGCATGCTCAGCGTCATCTGCTCTTTGCGGAGCAGGTTGTGGACGATGCGTTCGATGCACCGCGACGGCCGCGAATAGGGGTATTCGATGACGAGGGGCCGCTTGCTGCGGATGGACTGCCAGACGCAGTCGTCGTACTCCACGTAACCCAGGTACTCCAGGTTGATGCCGAAGTACTTCTGACAGGCGCTCTTCATGGAAAATCCGATCTGTACGTCGTTCTTGGTCCGCACCTGGTTCACGATCAGTTTTGGACGGAACTTGAGCACTTCGAGCTCCAGGATCTCGCCCACCTCCCGCTCCATGCTCTTGACGCGTTCGATGAGGTCGAAGGGCGTCCGGATGCCCATGGTGTTCTTCTGGTCCATGGCGGCGTCGATGAGGTCCTTGATGTTCTGGTTGGCAACGACCTTCTTGAACCGGCGGTAGAAGGCGCTCTTGATGAACCGGTAGGCGTTCTCGATGGCCGTGGGCTCGGGCAGGACGACGAGGATGCCGTGGTCGGAGAAGAGGAAGAAGTCCAGGATGTTGAAGGACGTTCCGGCGCCGAGGTCCAGGAGAATGTAGTCCGCGTCCAGCGTTTCGAGGTGCCGGAGGAGGCGCGTCTTCTGCGCGAAATTGGGGTTCGCGGCGTCGAGGAAGTCCTGGGCGCCGCTGATGAGGTTCAGGTTGGGAATGGACGTCTTGATGATGACGTCGTTGATGTTCTCGACGCGGCGGTTCAGGAAGTCCGACAGGGTCATCTCCGGGACGCCGATGCCGAGCGTGGTGTGGAGGTTGGCGCCGCCCAGGTCCGCATCCACGAGCAGGACCTTCTTCTTGAGGCGGGCGAGGGTTATGCCGATGTTGCCGGTGATCAGGCTTTTGCCGATCCCGCCCTTGCCGCCGCCGATGGCCCAGATCTCCTTTTTCCGCAGGGCTTCCTGGAGTTCGATCATCCTTGCCTCGATGCCTCCGATGCGATCGTTTCGTCCGCCGATCCCTCGTCTTCGGCCTGCGCCGTACCCGCGGCATCCAGGGCCTCGACCGCCTCTTCCTGCAGCGGTTCGCTCTCGCCGCCGTCTCGCTCCGGAAGGTCCTCCACCATGGAATTCTCGCCCGCGTCGAGTTCCTGGAACTCCTTCAGCGTGGGCAGGGCAGCGAGGTCCTTCAAGCCGAAGTATTGTAAAAATTCGACGGAGGTGCCGTAGAGCATGGGCCTTCCGGCGACGTCCTTCTTTCCGACGATCTTGACGAGCCGGCGCTCCATGAGGTTCCGCACGATGCCGCCGATGTTCACGCCCCGGATGGCCTCGATCTCCGGCCGGGTGACCGGCTGCTTGTAGGCGATGATGGCAAGGGTCTCGAGCGCCGGCCGCGACAGCCGCGTTGTGACCTTGACGGTCTTGAACTTCCTCACCCAGGGCGCCTGCTCGGGGCAGGTTGCAAGCTGGTAGCCGTTGGCCACCTCCGCCAGCATGACGCCGGCGCCGCGGCCGTCATAGTCCGCTTTGAGCGCCTGGAGCTGCGCCTCGATCTGTTCCTTTGATGCGTCCTCGAAGATGCCTTTGAGCCGTTCCACGGACAGTGGGCCCCCGCCGATGAACAGGAGCGCTTCGATCGCTGACTTCAATTGCTTATCGTCCAAACTAACACCTCGTGAATAAGTCAAATTCGACACGGGGACACGGGGAAGGGGGGACGCGGGGAAAAAGCCTCAAGCCTTGTCTCCCTGTCACCCCGTCTCCGCGTCGGGTCGTATTACATTCCCGCCGGATCGCCCATCCTGCCCAGCGCCACCTTGGCGTTCATCTTCACGTCGAGGTCCGTGCTGTCCAGGTGCTTCCGGATCAACGGGAGGGCGTCCTTCACGGCTGCGGGATTCGAGCTGCCGATGTTCCCCAGTGCCGCGATGGCGTTCTTTACGGCGTTGGGATGGCCGCTGTCCAGGTACTTGATCAGCCGGGGCACCAGGTCCGCCACTTCCTTCGGGTAGTGGAGGCCGATGGCGCCCAGGGCGAAGAGCACGCCGCCGCAGGACGCTTCCTTCGAGAACTCCAGGACCTCGATCAGCTTGGGCAGGATGCCGCGGATCATCTGCGGCTCGATGATGCCGAGCTTGCCCAGGGCGTGGGCCGCGGCCTCCCGCTCGTCGTCGTCGCCCGACTCCAGCATGGTGATCAGCCGGGGTGTCATGTCCTTTACCAGGTGGATGAAGGAGAACCCGATGTTCCCCAGGGCGTAGGCCGCCTCCTGCCTTACCAGGCTGATATCGTGGTCCAGCAGCGAAGCCAGCTTCGGCACGGCCTTCGACGACGCGTCCTCGTACCGGTAGGCGAGGTTCCCCACGGCGTTCGCCGCGTCGATCTTCACGAAGGGATCGGCCTCGTCCATGAGGGCGATGAGCCGGTCGATGTAGGGCCGCGTGTCCTTGGGGTAATCGAACCCGACGCGGGACAGGACGTTCAGGACGCCGGTGCGCACGTCGCCGTCCTTCTCTGCCAGCAGTTCAACAAGCTGTCCGACGAGGGACCGGTCCGCGTAGACCGCCGTTTCCATTTCTCCGAACTTCTTTTCACGGGCCAGGGCTTTGATGTCAATGCTCATACAGATTCCTTCGCCACCGAGGTCACAGAGCACACAGAGGTAAAGCCATGGTGGTTCGTTTCGCAGTTCTCGGTGGCCTCGGTGTCCTCTGTGGCAAAACGTCTTGCTGTTGATGTTTACGCGAACAGCTCGCCGGATGTCGGCGTCGCCTCGTCCGTAACGGCCTTCATGAGCCGGATGGCGCCGAACTGCTCGATCTGGACCGCCCGCACGATCCGGTTCTTCATGAGCTCGAGGAGCGCCAGGAAGGTGGCGATGATGTGCGCCCGGGTGGTGCTCACGTCGAAGAGGTCCGCGAAGAGCAGACTGTCCACCGATTCGAGGCGGGCAAGGATGGTGGCGATCTTGTCGGTGATGGAAACGGCCTCGGCCGTGATCTCGATGCCGGCATCGGGCGCGCGGTTCAGGACGTCCTTGAGCGCGGCGAGCAGGTCGAAGAGGTGGAAATCGAACAGGAGCGGCTGGTCGTCGGGCGGGAGCTCGGGCGTCACCTCTGTCTCGCGGGTATAGACCTTGGCCCAGTCGCTCTCCCGCTGCTCCAGCGATGCGGCGGCGTCCTTGAACCGTTTGTACTCCAGCAGTCTCCTGATGAGCTCTGCCCGCGGGTCCGCACCGTCCTCGTCGTCGTCGGGGTTCTCGGGCGGCGGCAGGAGCATCTTGGACTTGATATGGGTGAGCGTGGAGGCCATGACGAGGAAATCTCCGGCGATCTCCATGTCGAGGCTTTTCATGAGCTCAAGATATTCGAGGTATTGCCGGGTGATGGGTGCGATGGGGATGTCGTAGATGTCAAGTTCGTGCTTCTTGATGAGGTGAAGGAGAAGGTCCATGGGACCTTCGAAGATCTCGAGTTTTACATGATACGACATGGGTTCCTTCCCCCGCGGCGCATCCGGGGTGATAAGATGATAAGATAACGAAAATTAGCGTTATTTCCCTGAAAAGTCAAGAGAAAACGTTTCAATTGCGGATTGCGGATTGCGGAATGAACATCAAATGCACAGAACCGTCCCTGCTGCCTTCTCCCTCTGTCTTCCCGTGCGCACTGGTGGACAATTCCATGAATAAATCCGCAATCCGCAATCCGAAATCCGCAATGGTTTACTCTGGTATAATGATACTGGAAGGAGTGCTGCGCATGTCTTCGGGAAGCAACGGATACACCGAAAAGGACCTCCGCGGCATGGTCCGGAGATGGGTGTCCGCGGACCGTGTCCCGAAGAGGGTCCGGGTGAAGGACACCTCGGACTTTTTCCGGGTGGACTACGACGACGTGGTCATCCTGGGAGGGACGCCGTACTTCGTCCGGAACAACGAGCGCGAGGGCAGGTTCGGGCTCGAGGACGAGCCGAAATTCTGGGTCAAGCGCGCGATCGACCTCCTGACCGGCGAGACGAAGGTCCTGAAGTGGGTCTTCCGGGAGCGTTTCGAGGCCCGCATCGGGAACCTCGTGTTCGATTGCGTGCGGAGCCCCCAGAAGGAGGCCCGGATCCTGGAACTGGTCCGGGGGAGGGGGGACTTCATGCAGGGGACGACGGAGCAGGACTCCGCCGGCCACCCGCTTCGCATCCTCGACTACATCCGCGGCAGGACGCTCTCCCAGATCACGCCCTTGCTCGGATCGGACCACGAGAGCTTCTTCTATGATCACTTCCCCATCGTGCTCGATGAGTATATCGGCGTCGTGGAGGCGATCCGCTTCCTTCACCAGAGCGGCGAGAAGCACGGCGACATCAGGCGCGACCACCTCATCAAGGACGAGACGACGGGGCGGTACCGGTGGATCGATTACGACTTCAACTATCGCCACGGCGAGAGCCGGTTCGCCTACGACCTCTTCGGCCTGGGGAACATCCTTGTGTTCATCACCGGCCGGGGCGACGTGACCACGAACCGCCTGCTTACGGAAGCGCCCGGCATCCTGGACCGGCTGAGTCCGGACGATGTGAACATCGTGTTCCACAACCGTGTCGCGAACCTCAAAAAGGTCTACCCCTATATACCCAAATCCCTGAACCGGGTGCTGCTGCATTTTTCCGCGGGCAGCCAGGTGTATTACGAGACGACCGAGGAACTGCTCGAGGACCTCGGCGAGGCCCGGGAGGAACTGGAACGGAGGTAAGTTCAGACGCGGAGACGCGGGGAAGCGGGGACACGGTGACAAGGAGAAAGGGCAACATCAGACAAGGAGACAAGGGGTAACGTCAAGACGCGGGGACGCGGGGACACGGGGACGGGGTAATTTGCGGAGTGCGGAATAAGAACTGGACGGATCTTGAATTTTCAGCGTAAATCATCATTACGATCTGCGATCATCTGCGTTGAAGACTTTCGTTGTTTTTGAAGCAGTTTATAGGAGGAACGACACAATGGAAACCAAGAACAGCAGCCAGCCGAAGGACAAGCATTTTCTCATCGCCGTGGACGGATCTGAGAGCTCGAAGCGTGCCGTGCTGTACGTGGCGGACATCGTCGGCGGGTTCCCGGGTTTCGCCGTGACGCTGCTTTCCATCATACCGGAGCCCGAGGAGGACTTCTTCGATTCCGAGGAGGAGCAGATCGCCTGGACAAAGGAGAAGTTTGAAGCGGCGAACCGCATGCTCGAGAACTACCGCCAGGTCCTGATCCACGCGGGGTTCCTGCCGGAGAAGGTGCGCATCCGGTCCTGTGTGGGCGAGGAAAGGTCTTTCTCCGAGGCGATCCTCGATATGCGATGCGATCTCTCGTGCTGCACCGTTGTCGTCGGCCGCCACCATAAATCAAAGACGGAGGAGTTCCTTTTCGGCAGCACTTCGACCAAGCTCATTCGTGAGGCCAAGAACTGCGCGGTGTGGGTGATTGAGTAGAAAAGGAACACTGCTCCGATAAAACTACAGCTTTGCGTTCTCGCAAGTTCTACTCTCTGTTTGACACCGGACCACCCTCCGTTTATCATCGTTTAATATTGATGGTCTCGTAAGAAGTCCGCACTGCTGTCATTGCGAGGAGCGGAGCGACGCGGCAATCTCGATTTATCAGGCAGATACAAACTACGAGATTGCTTCGCTACGCTCGCAAAGACGGCATTCTCGACTTTTCACCGTTCAGAGACCGTTAAGGGGAGGGAATAATGAGGAATCGTTTGATGACAGCGGACAGGTCCTGCGATCGCGTCGTCATCGCGTCGCTGATCGTCCCCGCCGTGCTTGTTCCCTCGCAGGCGCTTGCCGCCCAGGTGGGATGCTTCGTAACGGCGATGTTCCTGGGCATGATGTTCCTGGTCGGCCTCGGCATTACCGCGTTCGCGAAGCACCTCCTCGCTAAGTACGTCTGGAAGGTCCCGAAAACACCGTGGCTCAGGTTCTTCGGGATCACCTGGCTGGAACTTCTTCTCGGCATCCTGGTCTTCGCCCTCGTCAGGACGAACTTCTGGCTGACCGTCGCGATCTACCTTCCCTTCGCCATGCTCGTGAACCGCGTGCTCCTCGCCAGGTTCCGAAAGCCTGCAGAAGAAACCGTTCCGCTCCTGCAGCGATACGGTATTTTCCTGCTCCTTCCCGTAGCGCTTCCCCTGTCCATCCAGGCGGCGGGCGTGCTTTGGAGCGCCATCACGAACCTCATCACCTTCTCTGATCTGCAGATGTAAAAGGGGCCGGATCGTTGCGGTCCATGGTACGTCGGTAACGCGCTATGCATTTCTTTCCTGCCTCGTAGAACCCCGAACTTTCGTATTCCAAACGTTCAAATACCTCTACCTCGACCTGATACACATAATAATCGTTCAAAACAATTATTTATTGACAGTGGGCGGTTCCCGCTGTATAGTGTCCCATTCGTTCAAATATCCGTTGCTGCCTATGAGCCCGCTTACCGACAAGAAAATATCGTCACCTGACCATCGCCTTGAAGCGCGTCTCGCGCCCGCCGCCGGCTCGGTCTGGGACCTGTCCCACTCCTCGTTGGCCTTGCGCGACCTGTCCTTCGAGGCACGCATCTTCGGATGGAACGGCGTCTGGTCGTCCTGTTCCCGCTATTTTGCCATCACCGAGTGGCTTCGCATCGATTCAGCTCACTGCCCGGACATGCAGCTTGTCGTCATCGACGTTCAGAACGGCAGTGAGTGCGTCGTGGAGCATGTGTCGTGCGGTTTTGTCGAGCCCATGTACTTCCATGACGATGCGGTCAAGTACAACAAAATAGCGAAAGGCATGAAGGAGCGAGCGGTGATACTACGCCGGATCGGCGAACTGGCCGGCTGGCGACCCGTGCCGTCCCATCCGACTGACCGGGGTGCAAAGGGGTAACGCAGCATCGGCACGGCCTCCCTGGTATTTCAGAGTTCTCTTGGATGTCGACGCACTCACGGCCCGAGGCGGTATACCCCTCGGGCCGCTGTATTTTGAAAATAGATAAGAGACCGGATCGCTCCAAATCAATCGCGACCGCATTCGGTGCGGGGTTTATGAACTCTCGTTCCAGCGAACTTTTTTCAGCCTTGTCTGATGCCCTTCCGAAGGTCCTCTCTGCATGAAACATGCATGGAAACAGACTAAATATGGTGTCAGTTTGGCCTTGACTCCACTATATGTTGTGGTATATATTTGCTTCGTTATTTCCGAATTATACACGATCCATCTGCAGATCTTCAAAAGCGTATCCCTCTTCATATATCAAACCAGGTGAGATGCAGCGTATGATCGACGGTAAGCCAGCGCTTCACGCGAAAATCGCTCAAATCGTGTTCTATCGCATCGTCCAGTAATCAGCCGGGACGGTCACCATCGACCGTCCCGCATTTATTTTGAATTTCATGCAAGGGGGCTTCATCATTATGAAAAGTGCGGTGTCCGCGGGAACGGCAACCGGTGCAGGACTTCAGCTGAACGAGAACAGCCTGAAGGTGCTGGAAAAACGCTACCTCAAGCGCAACGAGGACGGCACCGTCGTGGAGACGGCCGTGGACATGTTCCAGCGGGTCGCCCGGACCATCGCCGCCGCCGACGCCACCTACGGCAAGAAGGCCGATGAGGTCGAGCGGACCAGCCAGGAATTCTACCGGCTGATGACCTCACTTGAGTTCCTGCCGAACAGCCCGACCCTGATGAACGCCGGGCGCGAACTGGGACAGCTGTCCGCCTGTTTCGTCCTGCCGGTGGGGGACTCCATGGACGAGATCTTCGAGTCCGTGAAGCACGCGGCCCTCATCCACAAGTCCGGCGGCGGCACGGGCTTCTCCTTCTCCCGCATCCGGCCGAAGAACGACGTGGTGAAATCCACCAAGGGCGTTTCGTCCGGCCCCATCTCCTTTATGACCGTGTTCGACGCGGCCACGGAGACGGTAAAACAGGGCGGTACGCGCCGCGGCGCCAACATGGGCATCCTCTCGGTGGACCACCCCGACATCCTGGACTTCGTCACCTGCAAGCAGCAGAGCGACCGGTTGAACAACTTCAACATCTCCGTGGCCTTCACCGATCCCTTCATGCAGGCAGTGGAAAAGGATGAGGAGTACGACCTGGTCTCGCCGCGGAGCAAGGCCACGGTCAAGCGGCTCAAGGCCCGGAAGGTCTTCGATACCATCGTGAACATGGCATGGAAGAACGGCGAGCCCGGCATCGTCTTCCTGGACCGCATCAACCAGTACAATCCCACGCCCCAGGTGGGCAGGATGGAGTCCACGAACCCCTGCGGCGAGCAGCCGCTCCTCCCGTACGAGTCCTGCAACCTGGGCTCCGTCAATCTGGCCAGGATGGTCACGACGAAGGACGGAAAGCCCATGGTGGACTACGACAAGTTCCGCCACACCGTGCGCGAGGGCGTGCATTTCCTCGACAACGTCATCGACGTGAACAAGTATCCCCTCGAGAAGATCTCCGAGAACACCCGTGCCAACCGCAAGATCGGCCTGGGCGTCATGGGCTTCTCGGACATGCTGCTCGAATTGGGCATTCCTTACAACTCCGATGAGGCGGTCCGCATCGGAGGATCGATTATGCAGTTCCTGACCGAGGAAGGCCGGAAAATGAGCGAGGAACTTGCCGCCGAGCGCGGCACGTTCCCGAACTTCAAAGGGAGCATCTATGACCGTCCCGGCCGGAAACCGGTGCGGAACGCGACGGTATCGACCATCGCCCCCACCGGCACGCTTTCCATCATCGCGGGCTGCTCCAGCGGCGTCGAACCCCTCTTCGGCCTCACGTTCGTGCGGAGGGTCATGGACGGCGCCGAGCTGATCGAGGTGAACCCGGTGTTCGAACGGACGGCGAAGGAGCGGGGGATCTATTCCGACACCCTTATGAAGGAGATCGCCGAGCATGGCGGCTGCACGGGCATCGAGTCGGTGTCCGCCGACATCCAGCGGGTCTTCGTCACGGCCCACGACATCAGCCCCGAATGGCATATCCGCATGCAGGCCGCTTTCCAGCAGTACACGGACAATGCGGTGTCCAAGACCGTGAACTTCCCCCACAGCGCGACGGCGAAGGACGTGGAAAAGGTGTACATGCTCGCGTACCAGCTCGGGTGCAAGGGAGTGACCATTTACCGCGACGGGTCCCGCGACGAGCAGGTGCTTTCCACCGGCGCGACCGACAAGGCCCGGAAGGCGGCCCAGCTGGCGGCCCTGGCCGCGGCCTCGCCGGAACTCGCCGAGGAAAAGAAGCCGAGAAAGCGCCCAACCATGACCCACGGCGTCACCCAGAAGATCCCCACGGGCTGCGGCAACCTCTACATCACCATCAACGAGGACGAGGAAGGCATCTGCGAGGTCTTCTCGACCATGGGCAAGTCCGGCGGCTGCGCCTCCAGCCAGTCCGAGGCCGTGTCCCGCATGGTATCCCTGGCGCTCCGGTCCGGCGTGTCGATCGATTCCATCATCAGGCAGGTGAAGGGCATCCGCTGCCCGTCGCCGGGATGGGGCGAAATGGGGCGCCAGATCCTGTCCTGTCCCGACGCCATCGGGCTGGCCCTGGAGCGCTATAACAAGGACAACATGGGTCCCCGGCACGGGAAGCAGAAAGAGAAATCGGCGACCGCCGAGGCGCCGACGGTCTCCTATGTCTCCTCCGACTGTGCCACGGAGGCAAATACGAACCATCTCGGCCTCTGTCCCGAATGCCCTGATTGCGGGGGTCTCCTGGAGTTTGGTGAGGGGTGCGCGGTCTGCCGGGGATGCGGATTCTCGAAGTGCGGGTAGAGAACGATTCCGGGAAGTGATGAGAAAGGCGGGATTGCCGTGATCTTGAACATCATTACGCGGGCAGGTGACACCAAGCCGTGAACAACAAGCCGGGAGTTTCTGCTCCCGGCTTTTTTTATGATGGTCCGGAAACAGGACCGGCATGGATATTCTGCAGGACACTGATCTTACAGGGAACAGGGAGGGCCTAATGACGCTTGACGATGTTATCCTGGAGCTGTACCGGCTGGCGGAGACCAAGGAGTGGGATGGCAAGAGATCCGATGAGGCCCTGGCCATGGCGATCGAGGGTATGGAGCAGATATGGAGCCTCCGGCAGGCGGATATGCGGAGAAACGCCCGGGTACAGGCCCTGAAAAAACAGCCGCGCATATGGTCCTAAGGGGTTTTTTCCCCGGTCAAGCATTGAAAACCCTTGACATTTGATGGTTCTAATCCTACATTATCAGTATTGATGCTCCTCCCGGGTTGCCAGAGGACCTGTCTGGGGCCCCGGCGAAAGCGACGGAAACGAATCCCGCGGGAGCGGGTTATCCGGTAAAGGAGGGTATGGGGATGGCTATCGAGAAGGTCGTGCAATATGAATGCAAGGTTTGCGGCAGACGGCTTGATGTAACGAGGACCGGCGATGTCTATGAAGAGCCGATTCTCTGCTGCGGGGTAGAGGCGGCATCCGTTGGCGCGCCGGCAGAGATGCCTGCAATGCCTGCCGTGAAGAAGCCGGCGAAGAAGAAAGCGAAGAAGAAGGCCGCAAAGAAGCCGGCGAAGAAGGCTGCCAGAAAAGCAAAGAAGAAACCGGCCAAGAAAAAGACGGCAAAGAAAAAAGCCGTAAAGAGACCGGCGAAAAAGAAGGCCGCAAAGAAAAAGGCAGCTAAGAAGAAGACCGCAAAGAAGAAAACAGCGAAGAAGAAAAAACGGTAAGTTCCTGATCCTCTGCAAAGCCCCCGGATATGCATGCTCCGGGGGCTTTTTTGTCCATGCTGTGGACTGTGGAACAGGATCCTTGACATGGAAGAGGCGGATTGGTAAGACGATAGAGGAGGATACATCCTAGACAGTATGGACATTGTCTTGGTCCTGCAGTATCCGCTGTTATCAGGCCTTTTATCTGTGGTAATCCGTGTCAAAGGTTTTGGTGAAGACTGCTATAGGACCGATTGACGTTCCCTGCAGCAAGCTACAAGGAATCTTCGATCCTCGAGATTCTATTTTTCAGTGTTCAAATGCATTTTCTGGGTATCAGGGTGCGGCATGCAGGACCAGGCATCACGAGAACATCATATCCGGCGTCTCACAGGCCAGGCGATCGGCACGTTCGGGTTGATCGAGGAAGGCGACCGGATCCTCGTGGCCCTCTCCGGCGGCAAGGACAGCTGGACGCTTCTGACGGTTCTTGAGAACCTCCGGCGCCGGGCGCCGGTGAGCTTTTCCCTGACCGTCGTCACGGTACACCCGGGTTTTCCGGGGTTCCGCACCGAGGGCATCGAATCCTATCTCCGTGAACAGGGTTATGAGTATCGTATCGTCCATGCCCCGGTCCATGACCTTGTGCTCGAAAAGCTCGCGCCCGACGATATCCCCTGCCCGCTCTGTGCCAGGATCAAGCGCGGCGTACTCTACACCCAGGCAACGGAACTCGGGTGCACCAAGATCGCCCTCGGCCACCATCGCGACGACTTTATCGAGACCCTTCTGATGAACCAGTTCTTCAACGGCAGGATCAAGGCCATGGCCCCGTTCCTGCGTGCTGACGACGGCAGGAACGTGGTTATCCGCCCCCTTGTCTATGTTCCCGAGGATGACATCATCGCCTACGCGTCGGAAGCCGGCTTTCCCGTTACCTGCTGCGCCTGTCCCGCATGTGGTGATCCGGACCACAAGCGGGTGAAGATAAAAAAGCTCCTGGCCGACCTGGAAAAGGGGCATCCCGGCATCAAGGCGAGCCTTCTTGCCGCCCTCGAGGACGTGGACCTTCGCCATCTCCTGGTCCGGGAGCGGGAACAGGAGACGAATGGATGACGCGAAACGAACGGGGAAAAAGAACCGGAAGAGACCATAGTGATGGAAATTACTAAACTGTTTGACATCGGCGGTCTGAGTGGAATATAATCACGCTATCCTGTATCGGCTGGGAGTTTCGGGGCAAAGGGGACCGTATGGCGGAGCGAAAAAAACTTGGTGACCTGTTGAAGGAAGCGGGGCTGATCGATGATTTTCAGCTCGAGGCGGCACTTTCCCATCAGCGGAACTGGGGAGGGAAGCTCGGGTCCATCATCGTGGAGCTGGAATTTGCCCGTGAAGAGGACATCGCACGGGTGATCTCCGAAAAGATGGGCGTTCCCTACATCAACCTCTTCGAACCGGAGCTGTCGCCGGACATATTCAAGGTCCTGAAGGCAGAAATGGCGAAAAAGTTCGGTGTGGTCCCGGTGCGGAAGGAGGCCAACTCGCTGGTCCTCGCCATGTCGGACCCGATGGACATCGAAACGATGGATAATATCCGATTTATCACGGGCCTTTCCATCAAACCGGTCCTCTCCATGGCCTCGGAGATCAAGGACGCGATCCGGAAGTACTATGACGGAGAGCCGGTCACCCGGGTGAGCAAGGCCTTGTTCCGGGAGTCTGCGACACAGGCATCAAAGCTGGAACTGGTGCGCGAGATGCCGGACATCTCCACGACGGAGTGGAGCCAGCAGAATCAGCCGCAGCAGGACGTCCAGACGATCCGTCAGGACCTTATCACGCAGAAGATCGTCCTCGAGGCCCTTACGACGCTCCTGATCGAGAAGCAGTTCTTTACCCGCGACGAACTGGTCAAGCTCATCGAGCAGAAGAAGCTGGGCCTGTAGTCAGGTATAAATGAACTTCCTGCCAAAATGGCGGAATATTTTGGTAACGTCTTATGGTTACGAAGCCCGTATCGTCAAACGTATTTCGGGTAACGGTAATGCAAAAAGACCGAATGACGTAACCGCCGGACGAAACGGGCGTCGTCACCGTTACCGCAACTTTTTGGTTCCCCGCACCTTGTCAAAGAAATAGGACGCGGGGCTCTGCCGGCCTGCCCCGACTAGTCGGGGCTTGTCCGGATTAGGACGAGGAGTCGTCATGGTTGTGAAAAAAACGTTGATCTTGATGCTGGTGTTCGCGGCCGTGGCGATCGCCTCCGCGGGAGCCGCCGGAGAGCGCCAGGGGCCGCGGATCTATGTGAAGGACGCAACGTTCGATTTCGGGACGGTAAGCCCGGGATCGCAGCCGGAGCATATCTTCGAGATCAAGAACGTCGGTGATGAGGTCCTGGATATCCGGCGGGTGCAGCCTACCTGAGGGTGCACCGCGGGGCTGGTCAGTTCGAACCGGCTGGAACCAGGGGCAACGACCCAGCTTAAAATATCGGTGGATACGACGGGAAGGACCGGATCCATGGCGAAGCATGTGACGATCCATTCCAATGACCGGGTGATGCCGACGACATCGGTCACCGTGCTGCTGTCGATCGCGATGGGCGCTGCGGGACCGAAATAACGAGCGGATCGGAACGACCGCTTCCGGGATACGGGACCAGACAACGATAAGGCCGGCAGAAGATATTCTGCCGGCCTTTGGTGTTTCCGCGGATGCGTACGATGGATGTACGGAAACGGTCAGGGCGTCTCCTCGCTTGATTGGCTGTCCACTTCAGCATACACCAGGCTGGTGATGTCCCGGATGACCAGCGCGAGGTCCCGGAAATCGCCGCCCCGGGCGGTGACTCCCAGCAGGAAGGGACGTTCGGGATGATAGATGATGCCGAATTCATGGAGCTGAAGGACATCCGTCGGGGCGCCCTCGATGTCCACGGTCCTGATGACCCGCTCGCCGGTCTTGCTCGCGATGTTCATATCCGGGGGAATGCCTGAGGCCATCCCCTCACGAAACACGGACCGCGCAAGGTACCGGAGCGCTTTTTCCGACATTTCTTCGCTCAGGTACGAGGCGTTGAACAGGACCCGGAAGTACGAGGCGTATGCGCTCAGGGTCAGGGAGTCGCTGGTCACTTCGGGATCGTAGTTCACGTAAAGGTCCTTGGCTACCTTATGCAGATACGCGGGCGGAAGATTGGCCAGGAGCAGGGAATACGCATCGTTATCTCCGTAGGCGGTCATCCGTAAGAGCAGGTCATTTACCGCATATTCGCTGCCGACATCCAGCGGTTTCGGTGACCTGAGATATCGCGGCGCGAGCGGAACGCCGATGCCCCGGAAGAGGATCTTTTTTCTGAGGACCAGTGGATTGTCCTCCGACCACTTGAAATAGGCGATAAGGATCGGGAGTTTGAGCTGGATCTCGGGCGAAAATTTTTCGTCCTCCCGGATCCCGAACCAGTTTCCGTTGTCGAGGTCCCGGAAGTATACCGAAACTGACAATGCCGCTTCTTCGTCGATCTTTTTCTGAATAAGGGAGTCGACCTTATAGCGGAAAGGCTTCAACTCGCGGATCTTCCGCGTTTCGGCGTTCCCCTCCGTGATGGAGAGCCGGATATAAGCGAAATCCTCGACTGGCTGCCGGTACCCACTTCCGGTCCTGTCAGCCAGTCCGCCGCTGAAGAGCCAGGTGCCCCGGCCGACAAAGACCCCCAGCGCAAAGGTCCCCGCGATAAGGACCCACAAGAGCGACCGGGTTATCGTTATGTTCGTGACTTTTTTTACCTCGTTCATGTCAATCCAGGAGCGAGCGCATTCCCCGCAGGTTGCGGCGGGGTTAGCGAGCGATTAGCATAATAATGAACAACCCTGAGGATCGAAGCTCCATGCAGTTATCCACAGGGAGCTTAAATCCCCTTACCGCCGTATTGTAATGCAAAGCCGTTTCCTAAGCAAGTACCCTCTGTATTACCGCCGGTAACACACCGCCCCATCCATCATGGATCAGCATGCGATCGCCCCAGCATTTTATTTTCTTGACAATTTTCCGCTCCCCATGTTAGAGTCTTATGCCTTGAGCGGTCCAAATGGCGAGGAGAAAGGCCGAAATACCCGTGCAACAGCTCAGACATCCTACATATCCCAGCGACATGCCTACCCCGGGCATAGGTCCCGACTCGGGACTATAATCTTCTTCTTTATCAATACTGAATCCTTGCGCATCAACCACGTTCTATCGTAAGCCGTTACGTTCAACGACCAACTTAACTGGAGGATATACCCATGCAAAAAAAATATCTTTTGGCCCCCGGCCCGACGCCTGTACCGCCCGAGGCGCTCCTTGCCATGGCCATGCCGATCATCCATCACCGCGCTCCGGACTTCCTGCCCGTGCTCGATTCGGCCAAGAAGGGCCTGCAGTGGCTCTACCAGACAAAGAACGATGTGCTGATCCTGTGCTCCACCGGCACCGGCGGCATGGACGGTGCGGTGTCAAATTTCCTGAGCCCCGGCGACGACGTGCTCGTGATCAACGGCGGTAAGTTCGGCGAACGCTGGACCAAGATCTGCCAGGCCTACGGTATGAAGGTGGAAGAGGTCCTGGTGGAGTGGGGCTACGCCGCGAAGCCGGAAGCCGTCGAGGCGGCGCTCAAGAAGAACCCGAAGATCAAGGCCGTGTTCGTCCAGGCGAACGAGACCTCCACCGGCGTATATCACGACGTCAAGTCGATCGCCGCGGTCGTCAAGAAGACCGATGCGCTCTTTGTCGTCGACGCGATCTCGGCGCTCGTGGCCCACGATATCAGGACCGACGAATGGGGCATCGATGTCATGATCGGCGGCTCCCAGAAGGGCGTGATGCTGCCGCCGGGGCTTGCCTTCGTGTCCGTCAGCGACAAGGCCTGGAAGATGGCCGATACGGCAAAGACGCCGAAGTTCTATTTTAATTTCAAAAAAGAGCGCGAGAATCTTGCCAAGAACCAGACGCTCTTTACCTCTCCCGTGACGCTTATCATCGGTCTGAACGCCTGCATCAAGATGCTCCAGGACGAGGGCCTCGAGAACGTGTTCAAGCGGCACGACAAGCTTGCCCGGGCGACCCGCGCGGGAGCTCTCGCCCTGGGGCTCAAGCTCTTCCCCAAGGAAAGCCCGAGCAATGCGCTCACGGCCATTGAAGCGCCGGCTGGCGTCGACGGCCAGGCGATCTATAAGAACCTGCGCGAGAAATACGGCATCACCGGCGCGGGCGGACAGGACAAGCTCAAGGGCAAGATCTTCCGCATCGCGCACCTGGGCTATGCCGATACCTTTGACGCGATCACTGCCATTGCCGGCATCGAGATGGTGCTGAAGGGCCTGGGCCATCCGGTGAAGCTCGGCACGGGCGTGGGCGCGGCGCAAGAAATATTGATGAAGTAATTTCTTTACCACAGATGAACACAGATAACGGCGAAGATTACGTTTATGCTGTTCTTCCGTCGTCATTTTTCACATCTGTGTCCATCAGTGTTAATCTGTGGTTGCATAATCCATAGAAGGAGAATCCATGAAGGTCCTGATAAGCGACAACCTTTCCACCCGCGGGGTGGACATCCTGAAAAAGGCCGGGCTCGAGGTGGAGTTCCGGAGCAAGACCTCGGTCGAAGAGATCGAGATGATGATCGGCGACTACGACGCCCTGATCATCCGTTCAGCGACCAAGGTCACGGCGGGCCTGCTCGAGAAGGCGTCGAAGCTCAAGGTCATCGGACGTGCCGGCAGCGGGCTGGACAACGTGGACATCCCGGCGGCGACGAAGAAGGGCGTGGTGGTGATGAACACCCCGGGCGGGAACACCGTCACGACGGCGGAGCATACCATCGGCATGATCTTCGCGAGCGCCCGCATGATCCCTCAGGCCTACTCCTCGATGAAAGCGGGCAAGTGGGAAAAGAAGAAGTTCGAGGGCGTCGAGCTCTTCGACAAGACCCTGGGCATTATCGGCCTCGGCGCCATCGGCGGCGTGGTCGCGAACCGCTGCACGGCCCTGGGCATGAAGGTCCTGGCCTTCGACCCGTTCATCTCGACGGAGAAGGCCAAGCAGCTCGGCATCGAGCTCGCGGACCTGGAGACGATCTACAAACGGTCCGATTTCATCACGGTCCATACACCCAAGACCAAGGAAACGGCGGGCCTCATCAACAAGGACACCATCGCGAAGATGAAGGACGGTGTGCGCATCATCAACTGCGCCCGCGGCGGCATCGTGAACGAGGCGGACCTCTACGAAGCGCTCAAGAGCGGGAAGGTGGCCGGGGCGGCCTTTGACGTGTTCGAGAAGGAGCCGCCGGAGAACCATCCGCTCATGACGCTGGACAACTTCATCGCCACGCCGCATCTCGGCGCGTCCACGCTGGAGGCGCAGGAGAACGTGGCAACGGCCGTGGCCGAGCAGATCGTCGATTATCTCATCGCCGGGACCGTGCGGAACGCGGTGAACGTGCCGTCCGTGCCGGCGGACCAGCTGCCGAGCCTGAGCCCCTACATCAACCTGGCGGAGCGCATGGGCCTCTTCACCGCGCAGGTCATCGAGGGCGGTCTTACCCAGGTGACGGTGGAATACAGCGGCGACGTGTCGAACCTGAAGCTCGAGCCGGTCACCCTGGCGGCGATCAAGGGCCTGCTGACGCCGATGGTCCAGGAGAACGTGAACTATGTGAATGCGCCGCTCATCGCCAAGGACCGCGGCATCGAGGTGAAGGTGTCGAAGTCGAGCGATACGAGGGAATATACCAGCCTGATCACGATCAAGGTCAAGGCGGGTTCCAAAGAGGTGTCCGTTTCCGGAACATTGAACAGCAAGAAGGAGCCGCGCATCATCCAGGTGGACGACTTCCCCATGGAGACCGTGCCCGAAGGCGACATGCTGGTGCTCATGAACAACGACAAGCCGGGCGTCATCGGCGGCATCGGGATGCTCATGGGACAGAACGGCGTCAACATCGCCCGGATGCAGTTCGGCAGGGAGAAGCAGGGCGGCCTTGCCATGTCCATCGTGAGCGTGGACAGCCCGATCTCCGACGAGCTCATGGACAAGGTCAGAAAGCTCCCGAACGTGCTTTCGGCCAAGCAGGTCAGGATCTAGCGGCCGTAAGGCGTCAGGCGCAAGACGCGATAGGGTCGTTCAAATCAAGAATCAAGCAGAGGGGCGGCCCTGAGCCGCCCCTTAACGCTGTAAAGGAGCTGCCATGCCAGTACTTGTAGTCGTTGGCGCCCAATGGGGCGATGAGGGCAAGGGAAAGATCATAGACCTGCTCACCGAACGGGCGGACGTGGTTGCCCGGTATCAAGGCGGGCACAACGCGGGCCATACGGTGGTTGTGGGGATGGACGAGTTCATCCTGCACCTCATCCCTTCGGGCGTCCTGCACAAGGGCAAGAAGTGCATCATCGGGAACGGCGTGGTGGTGGACCCGGCCGCGCTCATCGAGGAAATGGACGGACTGATCAAACGGGGCATCAAGTTCGATACCAACCTCCTGATCAGCGCGAACGCCCACCTCATCATGCCGTACCACAAGGCCATTGACGTTGCCAGCGAGCGGCTCAAGGGAAACAAGAAGATCGGCACGACCGGCAGGGGCATCGGACCGGCCTATGCCGACAAGATCAACCGCAGGGGCATCCGGATGGCGGACCTGCTGTCGCCCGAGCGTTTCCGCGAAAAGCTCTCGATCAACGTCGGCGAGGCGAACTTCCTCCTGGAACGCTTCTACAACGCGCCGCTCATCAACCAGGACGAGGTGTATGCCGAGTATCTCGGGTACGCCCAGCGGCTGAAGAAATATATTGCCGACACCACGATTTATATCAACGAGGCGGTGGCGAAGAAAAAGAAGGTCCTTGCCGAGGGGGCGCAGGGAACGCACCTCGACGTGGACCATGGGACCTATCCCTACGTGACCTCGTCGAGCCCCACGGCGGGCGGCGCCTGCACGGGCCTCGGCATCGGTCCGAACACCATCGGCGAGATCATCGGCATCGTGAAGGCTTACACCACCCGCGTGGGCAGCGGACCGTTCCCCACGGAGCAGGAGAACGCCATGGGCGAACACCTGCGGGAGCGGGGCAGGGAATACGGGGCGACCACGGGCCGGGCGCGGCGGTGCGGCTGGATGGACACCCTCATCGTTCGGCACGCGGTGCGCGTCAACGGGTTCACGAGCATCGCGCTCACCAAGCTCGATGTGCTCGATACGCTCGACGAGATCAAGATCTGCGTGGGATACAAGCACAAGGGAAAACTATACAAGGAGATGCCGTCGGACCTGGAGGTCCTGGAGCAGTGCACGCCCCAGTACATCACCCTGCCGGGATGGAAACAGACCACCATCGGCATCAAGAAGTACGCGCAATTGCCGAAGAAGGCGCGCACCTACGTGGAGAAGGTCTGCAAGCTCTGCGGGGTGAAGCCGTCCATCATCTCGACGGGCGCCCGGCGGGACGAGACCATCATTCTTGAACGGCCGTTCCAGAAAGCGCTGAAAAAGTAATAAATCATTCAAAGTTCAAGGCTCAAGGTTCAAGGAAGGGATAGGTACGCTGTTATGGCATTAACCTTAAACCTTGAACGAGAAACATTGAATGGTCATTTGTCTATTGACGCACAGCCGTTTCTTTGCTAATATGCGTCTCTTTGAAGACCGTGTGAGCGGGCCGGTAGCTCAGTTGGTAGAGCACCGCCCTTTTAAGGCGGGTGTCCTGGGTTCGAGTCCCAGCCGGCTCACCAGTTATACGTGCAGTAACGAGTTGTGGGTTCTGGTTTAATTTTCGCAATCCGAAATCCGCAATCCGAAATTAAAGAAGTCCCCATCGTCTAGTCTGGCCCAGGACACCGCCCTTTCACGGCGATAACGCGGGTTCAAATCCCGCTGGGGACACCAACCAATTCAAGGAGTTACGGCATTTGCCGTAGCTCCTTTTTTCTTTGAACGTAGTAGAATCGTAGTAGTTCCTGTGCCGTCGATCTTGTCCACTACGTTCTGGTTCTCCGGAAGAAGATGAGCATACCGCTGCGTTTGCCTTGGGTCGCTGTGGGCCAACTGGTGCTGGACCTGAAACAGTGATGATCCGGCATTTATGAGCCGCGTAGCGAAGTCATGACGCAGGTCATGGAGCCTCAAGTTGCTGATCCCCGCTGCTTTGCAGGCCCGTCCGAAAGCCACTGATATCCGGTTGAGTGAATAGGGGTTCCCGTCTTCATCGGTGAACAGGTAGAGGCTCTTGGGACCCGATCTCTCCAGGACTTTCAAGAGGAATTTTCGGACAACCTTCGTCATTTTTATTGGCCGGGCATTCTTCTCTCGTGATGTCTTCTGGGGGAGATTGATCCACCCGGAATCGAAGTCCAACTCCGTTTTGAGCAATCTCGCCAGTTTACCCCGCCTCAGTCCGGTCTCGCAGGAAACGATAACGATGTCGAATAGCCATTCAGGAAGGGTCTTGGCAAGCGCCAAAGCCTCATCCTTGATGACATAACGCGTTCTCGCGTTGTCGGACATACCCTTGATGACCTTCTTAACGGGATTCACGTAATTCGTGAAATAGCCTCCCCAATCTTCTTCCCATGCATCGCTGGCATGGCTGAAAACCTGCCGCAGGTAACTAAGTTCCTTCTTGACGGTAGATTCGCCCGCTTTCCTTTTCCCATGCATGAGTTCGCCGTTCAACCGTTTCGCCTTATAGGTCGATAACAATGATCGGTTGACGTCAGACATCAGCAGGCAATCGCCGAAGAAATCGCACCAGTACTCGTAGATAGCCTTGTTACGATCGTGACCTTTTTGCATCGGTGAAACTTCCCTCATGTAGCGGTCCATGACCTCTCGTACAGTCGGTACTTTCTTCGGCACGGCGAAATAACTGCCGTCAATGATCGTCGGCAGGATCTCGGCAAAGCGCCTCTCCGCCACCCTCTTGACCTTCGTGTAGAGGGAGACCTCAACCTTCTTGCCCTTGTGTTGCTTGATCATCCAGAAAACGCCGCCTTTTAAGTAGATCCCCACTATGCTTTCACCTTCCTTTCCTGGGGACGGCAACGGTTTGAGCTTCTATTATCCTGCCACAAGAGGCCTCAACTTTGCAAGTTAATAACCACTGGTCGATAGCTTCTAGGTCGAACCGAACGCAGCCATTAACCTTGATAGAAGGAATTTGACGCAGTTCAGCCCACTGATATACGGTTTTGATGCTGACCTTGAGGTGGAAGGCAACCTCTTTCACGGTGAGTAGTTGATTCGTCATGTTTATATCCTGTATTGATGTCAGTTACCTGATGTCGATCTTTGCTTTGTCTCCTGACGGATGCCATAGCCATTCGGAATTTGAAAAGCCCTTGCGAATAAATTCACCGGCAAGCGCAAACCCGACGGTGTATTGATTGCTGAATTCTGAAATGTAATTTCTGATTTGATCTAATCGTCTTTGATTCAGTGCGAGGATGAGCGTGGGCGCTTTCCAGGATGCTATTTTTGCCCGGATATATTTCGGTCCTTTGTGGCCTGCGTCTACCTCGATATTGAACGTTAACGCATTTCCGGAATGTGGAATAATGGTAACGTGAGCGTCTGGAAAGTAACGTCCCGACTTTTTTTTCGTAAGTCTTTTCATCTCCCGGTCGTCATATATGTGGTCGATCGAGTAGCGTCCAGTACTAACCTCGCTGTAGACGGTACGAAATATGTCGGACAAAAAAGCCTCATGAGCGACATGGTTGGTCGCAGGAAAGAGGCTTCTCGCAAAATCGGGGTTGAGCGAAAAGCTGTTGCAAAGCTCATAAATGCCACGCTCGCTTAAAGCGTAGAGGATTCGCCCTTTTCGTTCCCGGATGCTCTTATACCTCTTTTGCTTTATATAGTCATTTTCAAGGAGAAATTTAATTCGTCTTTGGGCAGTTCGTTTGTGAAGAATAACCCCTTTATCGTTTTTAAATATTGCATTGTGAATATGTGAAAAGTGACCGATGCCGCAATACAGGAAGAAAAGGATTTCCTTGTCTCGCTTTTCCTGTTTTACAAAATCAATCCTGCCTCTTTTTCGGACTATTACCTTTTGATCTGCCGTCATGGGTTACCTCAAAACAGGTCTTTTTCGTAATTGTCACTCGAAGGAAAATCCCTTTGGCCATTTTTGCTCTGTCCTGGTTCGAAAGGCTTCCCACTATGAGCGGCTCCGGTAAATTGCGGCAGGGTCAATCCATCGGGAATGAGATCAGGTCCTTGTTCGGCATCTCTTTTCCTGGCTTTGCGCTTTCGCATTGTTTCGGCATCTATACAATTACTGTATTCCGGCAAACGAGGTGATTTGTATTCGATAACATCGCTATCGCTATTGTGGAGTTTTATCCTCACGTCTTGATTCTTTTTTATGGTGCTTGCGTAACGTCTGCTTTTATACCAGGGTATTGTTTCTGCAATAAAGGGTCTCGTGTTCATGTCTACGATGATGGCCTTGTTCTTATCCATGTTCCGTATGGCGTCCGGCTGGATTAATAGAGTTTCTTCCTTTGTGGTGAAATAGTTAAAATCCACGGGATTAGTCGTACTTCGCATGCTCCGTCTCGTTTTGATCGTTTTCTTGCCGAATGAGTCGGATAAATATTTAGCGGTCTCAGGGCAGAGACCGGGAAGGTAAATCTGCGTCTTTATATTCCCGAGGAGGCCGCCGATGCTGGTTGTTCCCAGTTTCGGTTGAATTATATCGGCCAGATCCGATCGATCCTGTATAGCGGCGATGATGCCGGTACCGGAAGATCTTGCGGTCTTACAGAACTCCGCAAAGCGCGGAATCGACAGCGCTGGAAGCTCATCAAGATAAAAGAATACCTTGAAATCCTCGCCGGCACCATAGGCAAGCTTATGCGGCACTCTTGACATGAGTAGGCGAATAATGATCGACGCCAAAGTGCTTGCGCCGGGGATATTCAATGGCGACTTGATGCACAAGAGTGTCGGTTCCTTAAAAATCATGTCCAAGTCCAACTGATTGCTGGTGACATACGGGACTACGCGGGGACGGGTGAATATCGCCAGTTTGCCTGCGATGCCGCGAAGCATTTTTGCTCTGCCGTCCGCATAAAGATTGTCATCATCAACGAACCAGAGGAGGCTTTTAAGGATGTCTTTTGCGGCATCCTGATTTGTTGTCTTTAAATTGGCGGTGGATTTTATGTAAGAAATAACCTGCTCGAGAGTGCCGTGGACGAGTTCAGCAACAGCGGCAAGATTTCTTTCGGCTTCCGGTCGAAAGAGGCAGATGGTTAGTAGGCCCTTAAACAATCCTTTTTCCTGGTCTACGTGATACTGAGCATCGCCTGAAGGAGATCCTTTTTCTGTCTCGTATGTCCGATAGATTGCGTCAACGATCAATTCGATTGCATCGCGTGTGGCCGGGTCACCAAAAGACGGCTTGAGGCGAAGAAGGGGGTTGAAACCGAGGCTAGCTATTGTAGCGGCATCATCAGAGGAAGGAACGCTCTTGTCAGTTGGCGGAAGGGTAGAATGATTGGACTTGCTCCAGGGATCAAACAGCATGACCTTTTTTCCCGCAGCTGCCCAAGTGGGCGCTATTAACTTGAACATATCTTCCTGGTCGGAAGCTTTTGCTTCGACGACGATCGCCGAGCAATGATTACCGGCATCCTCAAGTAGGCCGGGAATGTAGTACTTGGTAGTTTTGCCGGCCGATGAGGGGCCCACAATTATAACGTGTCCTTGTCTCTGATCGGACGCAGTTCCACGCAACCAGGAAAATCGTCTGCCGCCGGTCAGATATATATTAATACCCATATACTTCCCAAGCGGGTAAGGTTGAGCAGCTGTACGTATTGAGGGGTATGGGCCGGTATACTTGCGGATGCAAAATCCGAGTACTACAGTGCATATAATCACAACTATTACCTGAAAATAAACAAAATACCAGAGGACGATCCAGACAACAACCGTAAAAGCCAGAACGTATGCCGAGATGTTTGTACTGAAACGCGACGGAATGGTGAAAGTAAAAAAAACTTCGAAAAATGAAGCCCATCGTGCATTTGCGGCCGACCCTCGCGTGTTTATGCGAGTGATCACCAGCCCCACATGTAATATGGTTCTGATCAGGAACGGCAAGCTGCCAACAAAACAGGCGAGTAAGATAAATGATATTTTCGGGACCAGATACTCAGAATCATGGTCCAGATTGAGAAAATGCACAATCTTGCCTGCAAGTGAGCTGACAATAGGAACGTGGCCAAAAATATCTAGTAACCGTTCCAGAAACTCATGCTCACGCCCAATTGCCTCTGATCCGAATCCGTTAGTGGCGCTCATTTATTTCTCCTTCTACTTTTATGTGTTCTGTTGAATCACACAAAACACCTCGGTCCATGCTGGGTCGATGTGGCTGTATATGGACTAGTATCAGCCTTATATTGACTATATTATAGGGTAAGAAATAGCATAAAAATACTTATTTGTCAATATATATAAATATTGATACTATATTATAAGACGTAGAATAGCGTCTATATGTAAATATTGTGTTGACTTTAGTGTTAAAAAGCTGTATAAATATGGTTATGAATACAATTTCTGATAGAATCAAAACGCTAAGAACCAATCTCGGGCTATCGCAAGAATCCTTTGGTGCCAAGTTGAACATACCCGGTCACCAAATTAGCAAATATGAGCGAGGTGAAATTACTCCGGCCAGTTTGGCACTTCTCAAGTTGAATGAAGCCTACAATGTGAATTTGAATTGGCTGCTGACAGGAACTGGAGAGCTGTTTATTGAGCCTGATCGCCAATCTACTTTTCCATCCGAAATAACTTCGATTGAAGGTCTTACCGATATTGTTTCTGTTCTGCACAACGTTTATAAAGACAATAGATTTACTAAAAGCGCGACTGCTTCATGGATTCATAATCTTATTAAGACATTGAACATTTTATTGAATGAATGGAGAAGCGTTTCTCAAGGTCGGAAATTCCTTCGTCGGACTGAAACGACTGATACGGTGAGTCACTACCTTTCGGTGCATTTTCCAGGAGATCAAAATCTAAGCATCGAAGACCGCATTGAGAAAGCACTGGAGAAAACAGGCAAAGCGAAAAGAGTCGACGCTTTATATGCATCGGATGTTTCAAGATGTGTTGAGAAAGCATCTCGCGACCTTTCTTTTCTTGAACACACCGGCAAATATCAGATGCCAGGCAATATCCTTGCTGAAATTAAATCTTATGTTGAACCGTGGTCCTTCTGGGTGGTTCAGGCAGGGTCTAAAAAAGGTACACCTCTTGAAATCGATCCGGAACTTATAGGCAAATTGTTGTTAATGCCAAAACCGAATATCGTCGAGGTAAAGGAAAAAAAAGGGGTAGTCGAAGTTGGGCTAATAATGTCAGACGGGCTGTTCTATTTTAGTATTGATGGCAAGGTGAAGACTGATTGCTCTGCAGATATTTTTTACGAGCTTGTTCAGGCTATCGATATAACACAAGGTGTGGTTCCAGAATCTTATCTTGGTGAAGAAGTCAGAAGGAAGTTCGAAGAGAACGGAAGCGTGGAAGTAGGAAGCTGGGAGATCCGGAAAAGTTATGGAGAATATTCAATTAAAACTATAGCGGGACGTATTCGAGTATTACTTCCTCCTATGGACGCGGAGCAATTCGGCCAGTTCATTGAGTTGGTTGGTAAGTTATGGCAGCGCGATGACGTTAAAGGCGCAGTCGTAAAACAGGTATTAGCGACATGTGGTGCTTTGTAACTAATCTGCATTAATCATCTCAATGTACTCCCTCCTACCTATCAGCGTGAAATAAGGTTTTATTGCACTGAGTCCCTGTTTAACCGTATGGGTATGATCTACCCCCGTCACCTCATAATGAAATTAACTTACCCTCCGTTTTTTGTGTCAGTTCAAAATTCGTTTGGGTAACATTTATTGTGAGTCAATTCGCCTCTCCATCTCTTTTCTGGACTTTTGAGGCCAGTTATAGTAACGTTTTTTTAATATTTGAGAGATTCAACGTAATCGGGGAGGGGCATGGCTGATTTAGAAGCAATCCAGAAAAAGATCCTCTCATTCCGGAACGAGCGTGACTGGGCGCAATTCCACGATCCCAAGAACCTCGCCGAAGCCCTCTCCATTGAAGCGGGGGAGCTGCTTGAAAACTTCCTCTGGAAGACGACCGAGCAGTCCCGCAACCTCTCACCTGAAGAACTCAAGAACGTAAAAGAAGAGATGCCGATATATTCATTTTTCTCACGTTACCTCAGTGAGGAATATAAGGTTTGACCTACTTGCGGAAGTCGAAAAAAGATGACATGCTCATTGATTCCTGGTTCGCCCGGAAACAAGAAAGATAACGATGAAATCGCAGGTCATATCGAAAAAGCGAGTCGCGGATCATGGCGAAGTGTTGACCGGGAAACGCGAGGTCAACGCGATGCTTGATCTTGTGAAGCAGGAGACGGAGCGCATTGACTCCCGTTTCCTTGAACCCGCTTGCGGCAACGGGAACTTCCTGACCGTGATTCTGGAACGGAAGTTGGCGGTTGTGGAGAAGCGCTACGGCAAGTCGCAACTGGACTTTGAACGCTATGCCATCCTGGCCGTCTCCTCGATCTACGGCATAGATATTTTGCCTGACAATGTGCACGATTGCCGCCAGCGACTCTGCGAGAGATTTGATGCGGTTTATGTCCGCCTTTTCAAGGGCGCGATCAAAGACAAATGCCGGGAGGCGGTCCATTTCATCCTTGACCGGAACATCATCTGGGGCGACGCCTTGACGCTCAAGACGGTCGGCGAGAAGCCAGGCTACATCGTCTTTTCCGAATGGTCGCCGGTCAACGGAAGCATGCTCAAACGGAGGGACTTCACGTTTCACGAATTGCTGGAACATGAGAGCATGAAGGAATTGCCGCTCTTCTCCGATCTTGGCGAAGATGTGTTCATCCCCACGCCGGAAAAGGAATATCCCCCCGTCCACTTCATGGAGATCGCCCATGTTCAGCAGTAGCTACAATCCAGACGTTCTCACCTGCATTGCCAACCTGAGCAGTGACGAGGTCTTCACACCGCCGCAACTGGCGAACCGGATTCTTGGCTTGCTTCCTGCGGACCTCTGGAGCGACAAGAAGGCCACGTTCCTCGATCCGGGCTGTAAGTCGGGCGTGTTCCTCAGGGAGATCGCCAAACGCCTCGACAAGGGGCTTGAGAAGCAAATCCCCAACCGCCAGAAGCGGATGAACCACATCTTCAAGAATCAACTCTTCGGACTCGCCATCACGGAGTTGACCGCCCTGCTTTCGCGCCGGTCCGTATACTGCTCCAAGACGGCCAATGGGAAGTATTCCGTCTGCGAGTCCTTCGACAATCCCGAAGGCAATATCCGTTTCGGGCGCGTGGAGCACACTTGGGAAAAGGGCCGTTGTGTGTACTGCGGAGTCAACGAAGAGGACTACGAACGGGGCGGCGAACTGGAAAGCCATGCCTATACCTTCATTCATACCGACAAGCCGGAGGAGATCTTCAACATGAAATTCGACGTGATCATTGGCAATCCGCCGTACCAGTTAAACGATGGTGGGCACGGCGCAAGCGCATCACCGATCTACCATAAGTTCATCGAGAGTGCTATCAACCTCAAACCACATTACATCGTAATGATTACGCCCTCCCGCTGGTTTGCAGGTGGCAAGGGTTTGGACGAATTCCGTGAACGGATGCTCGGCGAATCGCGTCTGCGGAACCTCGTGGACTACCCAAAGCTCTACGACGGTTTCCCTGGCGTGAAGATCCGAGGTGGTGTCTCATACTTCCTGTGGGATCGCGACTATAGCGGTTCTTGCTCTGTGCAGACGATGTGGGACGGTGAACCGCTTGGCCCGCCGATGAAGCGACGTTTGGACGCTTACGATGTCCTGGTTCGACGGAACGAGGCTGTGTCAATTCTAGAGAAGGTTCGCGCCTACCGAGTCGGTGGCCAGCCTGAGCCGACACTGGATGAGCGGGTGTCCAGTAGAAAGCCCTTTGGCTTTCCCACAAACTTCCACGGCGCCGAAACGCCCAGGGGCTTGCGACAGTCCGTCAAGATTTACGGATCACAGCGTATCTCCTGGATTAGTCGTTCGGACATTCAGCAAAACCAGGAGTGGATTGACGACTGGAAGGTCCTGATGACAGCTGTGCAAGGAACGAGCGCCGCTGTCGAAACAAAGTTTCTGAGTAACCCAATCATTGCTAACCCTGGCGAGGCCTGCACTGAGACGTACCTTGTTGCCGGGCGCTTCGACTCTGAGATGTCAGCGCGGCGCTATGCTGCATACCTGCGAACAAGGTTTGTGAGATTTCTGGTTTCGCTACGCAAGGCGACTCAACACGCGAATCGGAGCGTCTACGCATTCGTCCCTGACATTCCTCTTAACCGCGAATGGACTGACGAAAAACTCTATGAACGGTATGGGCTGTCCAAAGTTGAGATCGCGTTTATTGAGTCCATTGTGTTCCCAATGGAGCCGACGGATGAATGAGGACTTCTTCCCCCCGCGTTCTGAATCGCGGCCCACGATCTACGCCTACGAGGATACGAACCCGCAGTATGCGGGGTTGCTCAAGATAGGCTACACGACCGTGGATGCGCAGAGCCGCGTTTTTCAGCAGTATCCGACGTTGCGCCCCGGCAAGCCACCGTATCGGATCGTTCTGGAAGAGTCCGCCATGCGGAATGACGGAACGGTGTTCACCGACCACGACATTCACCGGATGCTCCGGCTCAATGGCGTTAAAAATCCCGAAGGCGAATGGTTCCGATGCACGGTCACTCAGGTCAAGGCGGCCATCATTGCCGTGCGGACCGGTCAACTGAACGAGGAGAATCGTTCGCTCGACTTCAAGATGCGGCCGGAGCAGGAAGCAGCGGTCAAGAAAACAATAGCCTACTTCGCCAGCTGGCGGAAGGAAAAGGGCAATCGGAACAAGCCGCCGCACTTCCTCTGGAATGCCAAGATGCGTTTCGGCAAGACCTTTGCCGCCTACCAGTTGGCGAAGAAGATGGGGTGGCGGAAGGTGCTGGTCCTGACGTTCAAACCAGCGGTGCAAAGCGCCTGGGAAGAGGATTTGAAGTGTCACGTGGATTTCCGGGGCTGGCAATTTATTTCCCCCGACGGCCTGTCTTACGAAGAAGCGAATAAGAAAAAGCCGTTTGTCTGTTTCGGATCGTTCCAGGATTACCTTGGCCGAAATAAAAGCACGGGCGGGATCAAGACCAAGAACGAATGGGTGCATACCACCCACTGGGATTGCGTCATTCTGGACGAATACCACTATGGAGCATGGCGAGAAAACGCGAAAGAATTGTTTGAGGCTGAGGACGAGAAGGAGGTCGAGTTCGGGGCGGGAGAAGGCATTGAAGACTTCGAAGAGGACATAATGCCAATCGCCACGGATGGCTATCTCTACCTATCCGGTACGCCATTCCGGGCGATTGCGTCCGGCGAATTCATCGAGGAACAAATTTACAACTGGACATATTCGGATGAGCAGCGAGCGAAACGGGACTGGAAAGGTACCGGTAATCCCTACGCTGCGTTACCCCGCATGGTGCTCCTGACCTACCAGCTCCCGGACGCGATCCGGGAAATCGCCATGCAGGGCGATTTCAACGAGTTCGATTTGAACGTTTTTTTCTCCGCCGAAGGCATTGGCGACAAGGCGAAGTTCAAGTATGAGGACGAAGTGCAGAAGTGGCTGGACCTGATTCGCGGCTCATTCCTGCCGACCAGCGTTGACAATCTGAAGCTCGGCGCGCAGAAGCCTCCGATGCCGTTCTCGGACGCGCGGCTCCTGAACGTGCTTTCTCACACGTTCTGGTTCCTGCCCAGCGTGGCGGCCTGTCATGCAATGCTCAACCTGCTGGCGAAGAAGCAGAACCGTTTTTACGACGACTACAAGGTAATTGTCGCGGCAGGAAACTCTGCCGGGATCGGCGTTGCGGCTTTACCGCCGATACAGGAAGCGATGGACGAACCGCTCACGACAAAAACCATCACACTCTCCTGTGGCAAGTTGACAACTGGTGTGACGGTAAAGCCGTGGACAGGGATTCTTATGCTTCGCAACACCTCCACCCCTGAAACCTACTTTCAGGCGGCCTTCCGGGTGCAGTCGCCCTGGACAGTCCGGAATCCGGATGGCGCTTCCCCGAACAAGGAGCAGATCATCAAGGAAGAGTGCTACGTCTTCGACTTTGCCCCGGACCGTGCCTTGCGGCAGATCGCCGACTATAGTTGTCGATTGAGCGTCAACGAGGCTAACGCGGAAAAAAAGGTGGAGGAGTTCATCAGCTTCCTGCCTGTCCTGGCTTATGATGGTAGTTCAATGAAGCAGATAGATGCTGCTGGAATCCTGGACATGGCGATGAGCGGGACAACCGCCACATTGCTGGCGCGGCGTTGGGAAAGCGCGTTGCTGGTCAATGTAGACAACGATACCTTGCGCCGACTGATGGACAACAAGAAGGCGATGAATGCCCTCATGAGCATCGAGGGGTTCCGCAATCTGAATCAGGAAATCGAGACCATCATTAATAAGTCAGATGCTGTGAAGAAGGCCCGCAAGGAGGCCAACGACGAAGAGTTGTCCCCGAAAAAAGTAAAGGAACTGACCGAGGCGGAAAAGGAATACAAAAGCCTAAGAAAACAGATACAGGAAAAGCTCATAAAATTCGCCACGCGGGTTCCTATTTTCATGTACCTCACCGACTACCGCGAGCGGTGTCTGAAGGATGTGATTACCCAACTAGAACCGGGGCTGTTCAAGAAGGTGACGGGCATGACCGTGAAGGACTTCGAGCTGCTTGTAAGCCTGGGAGTTTTCAACAGCGCATTGATGAACGACGCGGTTTATAAGTTCAAACGCTACGAAGATTCCAGTCTGAACTATACCGGGATCAACAAACACGAAGGCGAGGACATCGGCCTGTACGACACTGTGATTACCCGGAAGGATGCGCAGAAGGTGTTTAAAAACTTGCCCGCAGGTATGTAACTTCTCCATGTACTGAATTCCTGCCGGCGTTGAGAACATGAAGGACTCTGCATAAGACGATTTCCTCAACGTACGACTGTCTGACTAAAAAAGAAGTTACGATAGTAGAAGGAGTATGATTTATGAGAGAAGGATGGTACGATAGTGCGCAGATTTGCCTTAACGGGCACGTCGTAAATATCGCTATCAAAGCGACTCCTGAGCACAGCGCGAAGTATTGTAAATTCTGCGGTCAACCGACAGTGACGGCCTGCAGCGCATGTAAAACAGAAATACGCGGTAAGCATTTTATGAAAGGTGTATGGAGTTGGTCTGTTCGTATCCCACTTCCAAAGTTCTGCGAAACGTGTGGTACCCCTTATCCCTGGACTCAAGCAAAAATGATGGCTGCTGAGGATCTTGCCGGTTCAATAGACAGTTTCAACGATGAAGACCGGAGCGACCTCAAAAGTAGTGTTGGCGAAATAGTAAAGGATACTCCTCAGACAACAGTTGCGGCGACTCGCTTCAAAAAACTAATGAAGAAGGCAGGTAAAGGGGCAGCTGAAGGGTTTAAGAACATTCTCACGGATATCGTAAGTGAAGCAGCAAAAAAAGTGATCTGGCCGTAATATAGATGGCAATCCTCAAAGCTTCATGAAGATAATTCTGACGGTGTTGGCAAATGATGAGCAGACACGATGCTTCACAATTGTCATATGTGGCACCTATGCATAATAAAATCTTATGGACACTAGATACCGAGATGTCATGGGATTGCTTTGAACGCTTATGTACTGACATGCTTGGTCGCGAAGGCTATGAGGATATTATCCCAATTGGTGGTACAAAGGACCGTGGGCGTGATGCTGAATTGCGTCATCGCGGAATAAAATCAACCGGTGGCGTAACATTCTTCCAATACACTCTTGATAAAAAATGGGAAGGAAAGCTGAAGAGAGAGTTGGTAAAAACGAAGAATAATAAGCATATCATAAATTATTATGTATTTGTAACGACGCAGAAGGTATCGGGAAACAAGAGAGATGGATGGGTAGCGGCAGTAGCTCAAAAATATAAATGGCACCTAGTTATATATGATCGCGAATGGTTTCGACATCGCCTTGAAGAGAGACACACTGATCTTGCTGCAAAATATTTAGGAATTACACCAACCGCCGATCTATCTACCCACTCAACTGAACTTAAACCGCCTGCCTCAGAAGATGATGCCAGTGAAAAAGCATGGCAGCTTTATATTCAAGGAAAATTTGAAGCTGCTAGTGTAGAATTGAAAGTCTTATTGCTGCGTGATTCACGGAATGCGAAGAAATGGCAAGCTCTCGCCTGGTGCCAATATTCGTTACATCATTATGACGAGGCGCTTGTCAGCATCGAACGCGCTATATCTATTGACAAGAATGATCAGTACGGTCTTTCTATCAAAGCCTGCATTCTTGCAGAAGATGGAATTCAAAGAGGGATCAAGGCTAATTTGTTATTGGCACGTGACATATTTATTGAAATTGCCAAGCCGAGTAAGCAGTGGGTTGATCATTATAATTATGGAAATGTTTTGCAGGCATTGGGTGATTACGTGGGCGCTAAGGCTGAGTTTATAACAGCAATCGATTATGACCCACAGCAAGCTAGTATTTGGAAAAATCTTGGAGGAGTCTATTACCTTATTGGTGATCACGAAAAAGAAATCAACTGTTATGATCGCGCATTAGCTATCAATAGCCAATTAACAGAAGCCCTAATTAGCAAGGGTGTAACGCTATTCAAAATCTATGATAACAGGCAGGAGTCGGCTCTATTAATTGAACGTGCCATCACCATAGACGAATCGATTAAGCTAAAGTGGCCTCATGCTTACCATTGGCTTGCTTTAATATACTATAAGCGAGGCGATTATAAAGAAGCGTTGAAAGCCGCAGACGCGGGACTTGCAGCTGTGCCTGCTCACTCAGGCCTCTTAGATGTTAAAGCGTCGATATTGTCAAGATTATGGCGTGAAACAAGTGCGTACATTGATACTGCAACATCTTTCTTTAAATTTCGAGTTGAGTTGTTAGACTCAGATTACGCTAGCTTTACCGAACTCATGCAATTATTAAAGGCCAGCGGTCAGAACGATGAAATTATTATCGCACTCGAAAAGGCGCTCGAATTGGAAAAAGGTGGATTGACTGATTATCTTTCCTATACCGAGCACAGTATTGATGAGCTTCTTGTAAGTGCCAAGTATCTTCCTAACTATAAAATATTTAGGTCTGAGACGAGCCCTATAAAGAGATACACTAAACTATTAACGGAAAGTAATGTAATGCCCGATACTGATTTTGAAAAGGCCATGTTCACAGTTTGCGCCATACCATTTGGGCTAGCTTGCGATATCTTAACGAATCGGCCACGCAATGAACGTCATTCCGCCTTACCTCTGGTTAAAGACAAAATATTAAAGTCACTATCAGCGTCAATGCCAGGCTTGGCAACAAAGTTGGTGAATAACATAAAAAGAGATTCAACGAAGGCAATTGCAGAAGGCCTTTCAAGTGTTGTTGTAATTTGGCCAGATATTGCATTATTGGAATTAAGCGGGCAACTCGGTTATATCGGTGGGAGCTTCGGCGTTTCCCCTAAAGAATTGGATAATGCTGTTATTAAAAAAGGCGAAAATTTGGGTGAATGGCAGAAGAACATATTTAATGCCAGTTTTTTTGAGATCAACAAAAAACTACAGATATTCAAGGAATGAAAACGGATGAGATGAGAGATTCTTGGCGCTATTTATATCGCTTCTTCTTCTCCATCACCACCCCGACGATCCGGTACACCGGGTCCTTGTTTAGGACTATCTCCGGGTACATGGGTACATGGGATTAAGACGGGGGAGGTTAACACAACAATATGTACAGGAGAATTTCATGGATTACAATAAACATGTGTCCGAAACGTTTTTGAGCTATCTAAACAATAAATGCAGACGGCTGCTTGAGGAGAGAGGGTTGGTAACCGCTGAGCAAATCCGCCAGGCAGGTCCTAAATACTTTAAGGATCTACCTGGATTTGGCACTAAATCGCTGCGTATGATTGCAAATGCTCTTGTAAAGACCGGTGCTATAGCAGACGCTGCATCGTGGTTAAAAGAGAGCAACCTGATAAAAATAGGGAAAAGTTCTGTTGCAAACACGCAAGGTCAAGCAGCAGCGATTCCTCGTGAAATGTGGCTGCTAACTTATAATGATAACGCGGTTAATCTGAAAAATACTGTAGCTATTGCTATATCTGGCGGCGCTGGCACACCTAATTATGGTCTCTACGCTTATTGCAATCCGTCAGCAATAATTTCTGCTGACTCAACAGCGGCTATATGCCCCATAGTAACAATGAAAGAATTGAATGAAAGCTTTAAATTTGAAGATGAATCCAGTCAAGGAGTTGAAGAGGCATTCCGACGTATTTTGACATCCCTGCTATCGTGGTTTAATGATGAGTTAACCGGGACTGAATCATTTACATGGGTATCGGTAAGCGATGTTATTATGAGCCTAACCCTGGATACTGATGCCCCATTCAGAATCCTCGCAAGGGAAAATCGTAAAGAAATGTAGGCTTAAGTGTTTGAACATTAATTGACAATGCTATTATTGTATCGGTGTGATATCTGTTCAGAAAGTGCCGATCCGCGTTATCGACGAAAATAAAAAGGGTGGTAAGACTAAGCAAGATTGTATAAAAGACCTTGTAGATCAAATGCTGACATTCTCGAAGCAGATGGTTGATATGAAAACGGACCATGAAAAGAACTCGCTCCAGCGTCAGATTGATCCCGTAGACCAGTAAGTTGATCAATTGGTATATGAGTTGTACGGTTTGACAAAAGATGATGTTAAAATAGTCGACAGCGCAAATTTTATTAAGCTCAGGGTAATTACATGTTCATTTCAGACGATGCAATAAGCCGAGAACTGTACGAAATTGACCAGCAGCTAATCGTAAGATCTGTGCCTATTCAGATGCGTCCAATTGAAGCTACGGCTGAATTTGCAAAAAGGCATAACATTGCTCTTCCGTTAACTGCTCCTATACCAGGAACCTATCACGAATCCTATAGACATTGGCCTATCACAAATTTCATTATGGAGTGGTTTGACAAGCAATACGGAAATCGACTTGGAGTTGATTGGGGTCCGGGAAAAGCAGCATTTTCTCTGCGTGGTGACCCTTGGCATTTTCATTTTTCATTGTTTTATGGTAAGACCGAATTTATTGTTTCACGCGAAAAATCATCAAAAGAGCTTTGTCAAAATGCAGGTGTAGGAGTCTACAATATTCTTGATGCGGTACGTAATTTCCCCGATGGGCTGAAGCAGTCCTTAACAGATGATGAACTAAAGTATATATTCGACATATATCTGTCGTCATATAATGCATTGTCTCGATTAGAATATTGTAAAGGAGCAAAACTGGTTGGATTGGCAAAGTCTGACATAGAAGCAGCTGTAAATCATATAATGGCTTCCGAGCCAGAGCATGGGTTGTCAAAATGGGCATCTTTACAAGCTACTGAAAAGATATTGAAGGCAGTAATAGAGAAGAAAGGCGGCTCATTTGGAAAGACGCATGATTTGGATTCATTGACGAAACAATTACTTACTGTTGGTGTTCAATTGAAAATTAGTAGTGAAATAAAATCAATACGTTGTTCGCCGGGCATACGATATGGTGAAGAACAGGCAGATTTGCACGCAGCTGTTAATGCGCATCACGCAACATTTTCTGTAATAACAAAATTAGCAAATCATCTTTGACTAAAGCCAGTAGGTTTGTTTGAACGCAGAGTAGCTCTTGCGAAGCCTGTCTAAACTGATCCCGGCGAATTATTTAACAAGGTGGTTTTGTTGTGAAATTAGAAGACGCTTATAATGCCGCGATGTCGATCGTATCATTGCATGGTAAATCAAATGACCAAGCGCTGGAATTGATTGCACATCTAACAGATATATCTTCTGTTTTGGAAAAAATAGAAGGCGCACGGCATGCGATCACATTATCTGCCGAATTACAGGCGCGAGATTTGACCGATGTTCAAGCGGCAAGTCTTTGCTATTATTTGGCTAATGCGTGGGCTGATGTCAAAAAACTATCCAGACGCGGGACGGATACCGCATGGGATTGGGAGCAGGATGAAATTGATAAAGAAATTGTTTACCTTCGCAAAGCGCTAATATTAGACTGTTCCCAGGAATTATCGGACGAAACGACTTGTAGAATCTTGACAAATTTAGGGAATGTATTTGATCATGTTGGCCGCTTTGTAGAAGCGATCGAGTATTGGGATCGTGCGCTCATCAAATTACCTTCATTTGCAATGGCTCGCGGGAATAAAGGCATGTGCCTTAGTCTATACGCAGGAGTGCTTTACGATCCTGGCCACAAAATCTTATTTCTAAAGTGTGCGCACAATGAAATAGAAATAGCGCTTGCGTCTCCTCTTGAGGACGGGGCAAGGACACAGTTTGCAGAGATCAATAAAAAGATTGAATCGATGATACCTGCAGATTATCTGCAAAAAGACGATTACTTGAATAAATATCCAATTGAAGCTACAGAACAAGACATTCAGTACCGTCAATGGTGCCTTGTTAACCGTCTTTTTCTAAATCCGTTAAACGACATAGAGCCCTGTTCGATGGGCGCTCAAGACGTTCTCTCTACGCCTTCAATCGTTGTGACGAAAGGAGAAGGTCCTTATTATCAAGGATTCTACAATCAAATCAAGCAAGAATTTGTATCGGCGAGATATTTGTACTATGAAGGCATAAACATGAAGCAGCCTCATTTTTCTGATAACGGCGTATTACTCATTGACACACTCGATACCCCTGCTTATTCTTTTACGGTCGAAAAAATCAAGATGGCCTTCAGAATTTGCTACTCATTGTTTGATAAAACTGCTTACTTCTTGAATTCGTACTTGAACCTCGAAATTCCAGAGCGTCGCGTGACATTTAAAACAATTTGGTATGAGTCACAAGATAAGGATAAAGGACTCACACCTTATTTTCAGAAGATGGAAAACTGGCCGCTCCGTGGTTTATATTGGTTGAGCAAAGATTTACATGAATGTAAGGATGGCTTCCAAGATGCCATTGAACCAGATGCAAGAGAACTATCAATCATACGAAACCATCTGGAGCATAAATATTTTAAGCTGCATAATGCTTGCCGACCAAGCATAAAGTCGGATAAAAACAGGAAGGCTCCAGAGTTAGTTGATACTTTGGCATACTCGGTATATCGTGAGGATTTTGAAGCAAAGACACTCCGGCTCATGAAGATCGTACGAGCCGCATTGATCTACCTTTCGCTGGGAATGCATTGCAATGAAAAACAGCGTGCAAAGCAAAGTCCGGATATATCTGTACGACAAATACGATTGGCGACCATGAAAGACGACAAAAAAGTATGAGATTTATGCTGTTAATTGCGTATCAGAGATCAAAGTATAACTATGACCAGGAATAGTATATTAGAAGACATCGCCGAGAACAGCCTTAAACATCCCATGCTCGGGATTATTGCGAGTGTTGTTTTACTCTGTGCCGGTCTCTATTTCACCTTCTCGCATGGCCCAAGCGGTCCAGCAGGTGCTGTGTTCAGCGGGTTCAATAAGATGTTCGCTTATTTTTGTTTTGGACTTTCGGCATTTGCAGCCGTTTTCGCAGCCATCGGATACGTCAAGAACAAGGTCGGCAGAAAACAGCGGCTTGAATTCTTTGAATCAAAGAAAACCCTGTTGTCGTTAAAGCAAATGTCATGGAAAGAGTTTGAGCATTTCGTTGGGACATTTTTTGAAAAGCAGGGTTACTCCGTCGAAGTCACGGGCGGACTGAGAGATGGTGGAATAGATTTGATCGTCACAAAGAACGGAAGAGCGTCTTACGTGCAGTGCAAGAAATATCGCGAAAACCAGGTGACGCTTTCGATGATGCGGGATTTTTACGGTGCGATCTCTTCCCAGGCAAATACCAATCCCAGCTTTTTTGTTACCACCGGCACATTTACGCTGGATGCGCAAAAATTCGCCCAGGAAAACGCGATTGAGGCGATTGACGGCAGCAGGTTGATGGAGTATCTGAAAATGGTGGATGTGCCATTTGCCTCTGGGATGGTCGGATCAGCAGTAAGTGCCTCTCCCGCTTCAAATCAAAAAAGTAAAAGGTGCCCGGACTGCGGGGCACCTATGGTTGTGAGAGTCGCAAAAAAGGGAATGCATGCAAACGAACCTTTTTGGGGCTGTTCAACTTATCCGAAATGCAAAGCGATCGTTGCGTATTCAGATAGGGAGTAGCATAGAGCGTGTTATTTACAGTGTCCAGTTATGCATGGCTGCTATGGGCTGATTAAGTTATTAAAAAAAAGACGAGAATGGAGATGTTTCTGGAGCGTTATAAATGAAGAGCGGATACAATACAAATTTAGCTTCTGAGTTTTATATGCTCTCTATGCTGCACCGCTTGGGTGCTGATGCGACGCTCACTCTTGGCAATAAAAAATCTGTAGATATCGCTGTTGTCCGAGGAGCGGGGAATAGCGTGACCATCGACGTAAAAGGCTTAGCGGGAAATACGAGCTGGCCTGTCGATAACATTAAAAAGGCAAAGAAAGGCCATTTTGTTGTGTTCGTTTGCTTCAATGGCAAGATCGCCGAGCCGCTGACCATTCCAGAGGTCTGGGTTGTTCCTTCCTCGCAAGTTGAAAAATATACTTATCACTCTCCGAACGGAAAACGCCAGGTAGTCCCGCGTTCCACACTTAGATCCAAGGCCGCTAAATACAAGAATGCCTGGCACCTGATTGCTTAAATGTGTTCATTACTCCATCACCATCTGGCCAGTATGCGCTCGGGAACATCGGATTCAGGGGGAGTATCTGGCCAAATATATTCAATTCAAATGAGTTACTCATAGAGATCTCCATTCCTATATCTCTGATCTCAGACATTTCATTCATAATGCATATATAAGGCAATCCATCAAATGCCTAGAAGTCGTTGTCTTTCCTGTATAAAAACTAATTTGCTGAAAATATCAGGCGACACATCCGGCGACAGGTTGGGCGACACGTTGGGTGACAGGTCATGAGTGTTTTACAACAACCCGCTTACTACCCGGTACTACTGGGTACTACCAAATACTACCGGGTAATACCACGAGGGAAGAACAATTTTAATAAACTTAACTAAAGTTTAGTAATCTTTACTATAAAATAATAAAAGAGCGACCCGAAGGCCGCTCTTCATTCGTTACTGCCAGTCTATTTCTATTGATCCTATTGAAGCGTTATCCCTGATGTCACTTCCCCCTCAGTTCCCTAAACCGCTTTCTGGCATTTGCCACAATCTCCCTGGTTTCTGCATCACGTTCTTCTTGGGGTCTGGCCAAATATTCTCTTAGAATCTGCTTGAGTTCCTCTTCATCCTTGACTTCCCTGCCTGCGAAGGTTTCAAATAGAAGCGCGTTAAGAATAAACGCGAGTTCCTGGACTCCTGCCGGCGACTGGTTCACAGGTACGACGCTATAACTATCAGCCGGTTTTTCCTTGTCCATATTGTCTCCGCCGTTTCGGCTCATGAAATCGCCTCGGGACACTGGTTTTGGAAGGCGCATTTAGCGCACCGCGCTGCGCTGGGAGTGCCCTTTGGGGCGATGCCCTGTCGCAGGTGGTTCCGCATACGGTCGGCGATTGAGAGCGCCTTGCGAGTCGCGGCCTGCATTTCCGGATCATCCTGCTGGAAGCTGAACTTTTTGTTGTTGCCATACCGGAGCTCTGCTTTCCGCTTTCCGGTCGCCTTCATCTGGAGGGCAACCTGGAGCATGTCCACCCACCTGGGCTTTCCATTGGAGGGCGCGCTCTTGTATTCTACGACCTTGTTCCGCATAACCACGTCGGGTTTGCAGGAAATTCCGGCTTTTTCGTCCCGGTAAACCCGGCTGCTCCGGCCATCCAGGTCCTGGGTCTTGACCCATCCGGTGATCCCGGCGTTCCGTTTCCGCTTCTGATAAACGCTCCAGGTAAAGAGCGCCACAATGGTTAAAACCAGAGCCAGATACAGCATGCGGCACCTCCCAGGAGCAGAATGATCGTTAGAGCTGACTGTGACCGTACGACCGCGTTTACCCTGACCGCTTCCCTTTGGTGATACACAACACCCCTTTTTGCTGCAGGGGTCATGATTCTGAGGCCGGTTGTCCTGAGCAGGTACCACTGCCTCGGGCAGAAGCACCACTGCCGGATCTCGTTTGCAGCGATATTGCGTTTCTTTTTCATGAGCATGTCCTCATTTTTTGCTGCCTGTTGCAATGAAACCTTGTGTATACCCGGGGATTAGCCCACGGGTCATGTATTTCCCAGCGGCTCATGATATTTCGCCATTCTGTATGTGATTGTGCTCGCTTTTCTATTTCTGATTCTTTCTGTCCTTAAGCTGCCTCTTTTTCCTTAGCTCCAGTACCTTCATGCGCTCTTTCTGCCCTTCGCTGAACTGGAACGTGCCGTCCGTCACCGTGACCGCGGCAACTGCCCGCACGTAATCCGGGGTGGGGTACTCACGGAGGAACCGGCCATCGAATTCATAGAGAATGTAAATCGGCCCTTCCGCCTTGGATAGCTCGATTAGAGCGATCCTGTCATGATCCCGCCCCAGTTCAAGGTCGCCAAACCATATTTTCTCCGCTTTTGCGTTAAAGATATTCGCGTTGAAAATACTGGTCGGCCCGCCCAGGCTCTTGCTCCGAAAAGTCATCCTCCCGCAAAGACCCAGAAGGTCAGATGCCAAGGGGGACAACCTCAAAATTTCCGTGTCTATATTGCCAGACGTCTTTTCCTTATCTGAACCGCAGTTTTCTATGAAAGTTCTCCTTTCGAGTAAAATGTCGGCCACACTGTGACCGCCCTGCACGTCCGTGCTCTTTGACTCAGCTGATCAGTGGGAGCAATTGTAGAAACACATTCCGGATTTGTCAAGGAAGGTGCAAAAAAAATGACATTACTGCGGATGAAAGAACCCAGGTGAGAATACGGAAGGGCTATTTTTCATCATAAATGCTGCTGGATCTGTGAATATGGAGTTCAGACCGGGCTTTGGTACGGACTAATAGTGATTGATGTGTGGTTTCGGTGCAACAGGGGAGTAGCTTTTGAGGCAGGTTTTGTGAAATAGAATTCAACGCATGTGCACGTTAGATAGTATGGAGTCGGCAGTAAATAACTATGAAAAAAATAGTCGGTAATTAACTGATACTATCAATAAACTTTGTCATTAAGTCAGGAGACCAGGGCCTATCTCCAGATTCCATATCACCCAGGTTTCCTTCTGAAATTCCCATTTTCGTAGACACATATTTTAGACTGTAACCTGCCTTATTCCGCAGACCTTTCATTCTCTTACCCAAGTCTTCGTAATCATGCAGGTAGCCTGCGCCATGACATCTTGGGCACACTTTCCTAGTCTTCTTCTTGCTCATCGATTTCTACTCCTTCCTTTCGATAGCCCAAAGAGGAAGCAGCTTTTAGTCCGGGATCTTTATTCAGCAACATAATTATTTCGCGCCTGAAGATAAGGGATGAAGTCTCGAATCGTACTCAAAATCCTCTGTCCCGGCGACTCGCACATGTTTCATATCTGGATGGGCAACATTGAAGATAATGTTCGATTCCTGTGGGATTACTACGGACGGAACGCGAAGCAAAAGGGTTTTACCAGTCGTCACCCATTGAGTCCCGATCTCAGCTAAATCCAACGGAGCGGGAACCATGCGCCAATAAGGAGGGAGACTACGGATATTTATCAGCTCTTCTGTCAACCTCGCTGGAAAGCTGATTGAAACCAATTTTATGCCCGCGGGCATATCCGTCAGCGATGTGTGAACTAAATACTCGAGGGCTGCAAGAGAACGGCTCTCTGACGTATAAATAACAGGGATAGCTTTCTTGTTCCATCTGCCTCCATAAATACGGGCACCGCTGCCGGACAGATCTGCCGCAAAAGGCGCCGGTACAATACGGTATACCGTTCTCACGAATACACACCATGCTCGATCCTGCCCAGTTCATCCATCACCATCTGTGAGCCGGTTTTCAGACTGGCTAATTCGCGAGGCACCTTTCCTCCCAGCGCCCTGCTGGGAGAATTGAACCACCTGCTGAATTTCTCCCTAGATCCGAACACTTCAGAACCTTTTGTCATCAGCAAGGCCAATTGGATGATTTGCTCTGATATAATTGGACTGAACTTGTGATTAGAGGAATACCTTTGAATCGTACGACGCGTGATAGGAAGCAAATCTGCACACTCTTCCATGGAGAAGTTAAAGGTATTTGTAAAATCTACCAGCATGCCCTTAGTTACCCCTTTTCTGCTCATCTCAATGATATCCATGTAAGATGTTAACTGCATATGAAACAGTTTTTTGAGCATTTGAGCACCTGTCAGTTTTTCATATTGCTTCGAAGCCACCTGCATAGCCACCTCCATCAATCTAGACATCTGTCGCCATAATAACGCAAAATGTCCATGCGGTCAACCATTTAATGGGTCGCTGCCGGTAAGCCGGATTAGGCCAGGCAGAGTAGCTCTATGCATGCGGAATTTGTGCTTTTCGCCATATTTCTTTCTTGCGCTTTTACACTTTTGTGTTTCGTTCCTTTGATTCGTCTATATCCGGTCCTTTATTGAGCGATACGGTATCAATACCCTTCAGGAAGCCGAGCCTAACCAAATGACGCGGCAATCTCGACGACGATCCCGATGAGTATAACGACCAAAACTCGCCGACATCCTTATCTTAACCGCAGTTTTCAATGAAAGTTCTCCTTTCGAGTAAAATGTCGGCCACACTGTGACCGCCCTGCACGTCTGTGCTCTTTGACTCAACTGATCAGTGAGAGCAATTGTAGAAACACATTCCGGATTTCTCAAGGAAGGTTCGAAAAATGACATTATTGTGGATAAGAGAACACAGGTGAGAACACAGAGGATCTATTTTTTTGCATAAAAAAATGCCGAAGCTGTGAATATGGAGTTCAGATCGGGCCCTGGTGCGGACTAATAGTGATTGATGTGTGGTTTCGGTGCAACAAGGGTGTGGCCGTTAGGGCAGGTTGGCTCTGCCGGGATGAACATCTTCCCGCCGGCATTCACTTTGACGTAAAAAAAGACAGAAATGAATCCTGGAAAGATAATCAAAAGGCAGGAGCTACAGCGGGGCCATCATCGTTAGAATTGTACCTGAATCATCGTCGCTGACAATGATCGAGATCAGTTGTTGACAAAGTGCCTGACAGAGATCTTTTTGCCGCTCCGCGGGGAGTAAGATTATCTCGTGATGACTCGCATTATTCTGATAGCCGTCCTAAGTTTTTCGTCATCAGTTATTTCGTTGGTCAGGGTCTTCAGCGTGTCTCTGAGGGCCTTCGGGTTCAGCTCATGCTTGAAGTCGAAAAGCTCCCATAGTTCAACAGCTAAGGCATCTGATAACTTGATCAGCATGTCGAGGGTAGGGTTTTCCGTTCCCCGTTCCATGCGGCTGAGGTAATTCGGGCTTGTATCGGCTTTTTCAGCGACTTTATCCTGAGACAAACCCCTTCGTTTTCTGAGTTCCTTGATTCTCTGCCCGATCAGCGCTTTCTTATTCATGGTCATCTCCTTTCATGACCACTATCATCGCTATTTCTAGATAAATTAGAATGTTCTGATAGGTACAATAAACTTGACATAAAATACTTAATGGGTATACATTTATTCCTGATGATGATATTAATTGGTAAATTATGTGCCCATTAGGTATCACAATGCTATGATTGCTGATATGCGTATTGTGAAAAATATTGTTCTTTGAGATGGCTAATGGGACAAGAAAATCTCTGGTACAACAGGTTTACACCCCCGTATTCAACGTGATTAAGCCAAATTGCGTTACAGGCGCAAATATTCATTACTATCTATCTGATATGGAGGGCATGCTGTAATGAAAAAAATTATCCTGCTTCTTGTCTCAATCATTATCGTCACTGCAGATTACGGATTCGCAATTGACAATGATCAAAACAACCCACTCTATCACGAAATAATTGGTACGGCCTGCATGGTATCAACAATAGAAATGATTTTCTTTGCCGAAGCAAACAGAGAAGCAAAAGCTGGAGAGAGGCTGCTTGAATCATCTGCAGGACCGTCAGGTAATTTGCAGTATTTCCGGATCGAGAAGTCAAATGGCTTTGTCTGTAGTGTTATTGTCGGAAAAAAAATGATTTGTGAAAGAAACGATGACAAATATTTATATAAATTAAGTGAAATGCGAAATAGCCCTATGGACACAATTATGGAAGCGATGAAGACGAAAGATGGTGGAGTATTGCCGCTGGTTTCAATCAAATTGCCACATCGCGGCGTTCAATATGACAAGAAAGAGACAATGGTTAAGGTGTCACTCGCGGATTACAGCTTAACCGCCGATTGTGCAGAGCAGGAAATCTTAAGCGTCAAATTGCCGAAAGAGGATAAGCTGGAAAATGTCGTGAAAAAAATAACGACCAGCAAGTTTCGGAACAAGCTGATATTTCCGCCCAAAAAAGATATGACGATAAAACCCGAAATGCCCTATACGGATCTTGGAGATTTATTGAACGTGCTAATCGGTCGTAAGGGATATGCAACTGCAGCCGTAAAGTGATGATAAAAATGCTGGTAGTGAAGTTATTGAAGATTGTGTAACAGACTAGCCGTGAGGATAGCGAATCATGATAAAAGTGGAAGTTTATGATCATCTTTCAAGGCAACTCACTGAGGCTCGCCGAGAGAAATGGATCGCAATCCTGAAGGGGTTCTGTTTAATTCTTGTCATGCTCGTTTCTGGGATGGCGAGCGCACTTGTGTATAACCGACTGGTCATCTTGATTCCGACCATCGGCATCTTTATTTCGTCCATCGTTATGTATAAACGATTAGATATTGAAAGCAAGGTCCAGGTCCTGAAAGTCCTCGTGCATGGAGCAAAAGGGGAAGCAGAACTGCGGAAAACTTTAAAGCGTGGATTGGGAGACGACTATACCTGTTTCTTCGGAATTCCTGTTGACGGAAAGGGTGATTTCGATTGTCTAGTCATAGGACCTGACTCTGTTTTTGCCATAGAATCAAAGCATCACGGCGGGATAATCGATGAGCGCGATGAAGATCTTGTGCAAATAAAGATCGGGAGGCGAGGCTCGTTTTATCCAGGCAAGCTCAAAAGGCCTGTTTGGCAACTCGGATCTACAATTCACAAGTTCAAGGAAATGCTGAAGGAAGAAAAGATCGATGTGTGGATGGAGGGGCTTCTGGTTTTTACAAATAGCGATGCACGCGTCAGGCAAGGCAAAATCAGGAACGTAACTGTAGTTCGTAAAGATAAGCTTTGCACGTGGATTGCAGCCGGGGCACAGAATAAAACGAGCAAAAAACAACAGGATGCATTGATAACATATTTGCTCGGACTCACCGTCTAGCTCTCGAATTTAAAACAGGTTTCGGACGAAATGATGAAGCACTTCTCGTTGGACAGGCCACTGAGATTTCGGTGGCATGATCCGAGTGGTCACATCCATGAGTCGCCTGAGGTCTTAGGAAAACGGATGGCGCAATTGGGTAGAACAAAATGCATCCAGCCTGGGCAGCTAGGGAATGAACTGAGTTATGCTGAAATAGAAATTCCTACTGAGGGGGAAATCAAAGTTCATCTCAGGAGGCGATGAGTACCGAAAATGTCTTCTGAAAAACTATATAATAATCATCGACCCAGGCTCGACCTGCAACAAAGTGTTCGTCTCAATTTGCAATTACAATCGCCTGAAAATACCCCATCTATTTGTTTGACTCGCCAGATTCTTTCGTGCTACAAATTACAACCTTTTAAGTTTCCTGCAGTCCCCACTCTGGCGGGACGGGGAATCTTCGATCCACAAGGTATCTATACGTTATTCTAATCGCTCGCTGACCCCGTATCTAGCTGTGGGGGAATGCGCTCGCTCCTGAATTAGCCTTATCACAGCATTACAGCACGACAAAACATTGCCATGCCAGCTCTTGCAGAGGCGTGTCGGCAGATAGAAAATACCCTACCCCTTTGGGTAGGTACGAAATCTTGCACATTATGCTATAAAGGTGCTGCTCTCAGAATGAACATCATAATCGCGTAATCCGCTGATGGGGAGGCAATGAATTTATGCGTACGTATTCCCGGGGTTTGAAGATCGCCAGCAGCATCACCCTCGCGTTCTTTCTATGGTCATTCGGCCCGTTATTCCAGGTCGCGGCATTTGCTGTGGAGAAGCCGCAATCGCGGAAGACTGACCCCTCTCAGTCCCCCCTTGGCAAGGGGGGAAGCAGGGGGGTGGGTGCTACCACCGGAGAACGTTTCGAGAAAGCGCTAGAGGCGATCCGGGAGAATATAGGCAAAGCTGAACGTAAAGAATCGAGGAACCAGGATGTCACCGCAGAGGTCGCAGAGGTAAAGTCCAAACGGGCAGAGATCGAGTCCCTTGAAGTCGATCTGAAGAAGGAATTCGCCGCCACGGAGAGACAGCTAAAGCATGCCGGGCTTCCGCAGGAGATATTGAACCGGCAAGCGAAGTTCGTGAAACACTATGAGGATAATCTCCAGGAGCTGAAGACCAACCTCGATGCCATTGAGAAGCCATCAGCTAAGAGCTATGAGCTACGAGCGGCCCTTTCAAAAGCAAAAACCCAGCTCGAAAAGACCAAATCGCCCTCGAAACATATTTCCCTCGATTTAAGCAAACTGCCGCATCGGACAATAAAGACAAAGGAACGGTCGCCTCGGCTGAAAAAAGAGGAATTCGAGAAAGCTTTCCCATCGCAGAGAGCTCCTAGAACAGCAAGTATTTGGGACACCGAAGTACATGGCATATCGCAGATTGCTTTAAGGAATAATTTAAACCTCACATCTGAACCCTCACGGGTTTTGCTGGCATTCAACGGCCTGTTAAGCGACCTGCAGTTATCCGAACCATTCTATCCATCCCCCAGCCTCCGAGTCGCCGCATCTGAATCTTACATGCTTGCCCAAGCGGTCGGTGATCTACCCACAGCCGCCGACCTCGCCGAGACGCCCGAGGTGCGTTTTACGCCGGCCATGATTGCCAAGGCTCAGGAACTGGGCCACAATCCCGTCAATATCTACGAATGGGTCCGGAATAATATCGAATTCGTCCCCACCTATGGAAGCATCCAGGGGGCGGATGCGTGCCTTGAATCCAAGACATGCAATGCCTACGACACGGCGTCGCTTCTGATCGCGCTCCTGCGTGTCTCGAACATCTCTTCCCGCTACGTTTATGGGACGATCGAGGTGTCTGCCGACAAGTTCATGGACTGGGCAGGAGGGTTCTCGGACATCCAGTCCGCCATCCGTTTCGTCTCCTCGTCGGGCAGCCCGGTCGCTCCTGTGGTTGCCGGCGGTATTATCACCAAGGTTCAGCTGGAACATCCCTGGGTCGAGGCCTGGATCGACTACAACCCGTCACGCGGAGCAAGACATGTTATCGGCGACACATGGATACCGCTCGATGCCAGCTACAAGCAGCATACGTCAAAGGTTGGGGTGGACATCGCCGCTTCGGTGTCCCTGGACAATCAGGCGTTCCTGCAGGCCCTGGGCGCCGGAGCGACGGCAGATGAGACCACTGGATCCGTCCTCGGCGGGACCTGTGCCGCTTCAGGCCAGTTGATGGAGAACTATCGTATCCTTGCCGGTAATTTTCTCTCACAGCAGCACCCAAATTCCTCGGTAGGTGATGTGCTGGGCGGGAGTGCGATCAGGTCGCAGGAATTTCCCTACCTCCTCGGCACGCTTCCTTACCGCGTCAACACAGCCGGCGTCAAGGCCTCAAAAATGCCCGACAGCCTTCGGAACATCGTCAATATCCGGATTCTGGATGCTGGAACTGCAAGCCTCGATGTGACCCGAAGCCTGCCGGAGATAGATGGGAAGCAGATCGCCCTTGGTTTTGTACCGGCAACGCAAGCTGATCAGGACGTGATCTTGCAGTATCTGCCTCAGGGCTCCGGGACAATTGACATGGCGAGCCTGCCTCAGGCACTCCCGGCATATCTGGTCAACGTCAAGCCGGAACTCCGGATAGGCGGCATAACCGTTGCCACGGGCGGGGCTATCGGGCTCGGCAAGGCAATGACCCTGGATGTTACGTTGACAATGCCGGGCCAGGGCGGCGACAGCACTTCACGATCTATTAGCGCGGGCGACTATTCGGTCATCATGATCGAGAACGGGACCACAACCTCCGGCCGCCTGAGCAGCCTCCAGGCCTCGATCGAAGACGCGAGATCCAAAATCCAGGCGGGCATCGCGATATATACTAAGGAAGACATTGTTGCCAATATGCTTCAGGCAGCGGGCCTTGTGTATTCGGCTGAACTTGGTGTGAAACGCGGTCTCCTGGAGCGGTCCTTCAACGTCCGGGCAATGACGCAGCCGTCGATCCTGCTGGCTTCGTCCAAACTTGATACAACCCTTGTCTTCGGCCTGCCCCATGCCTCACGCGAGCAGGGGATCAGCCTCGACATGGCACGGGATAGCGTTGCGGCCGCCTCCCGTTCAGGCGACCTTGCCCTGGAAAAACGATACCGCCTTGCCTCTTCCCTTGACGCTTCGGGCCTTGCTTCGCGTGTGTTCGATGATCTGCTCGGCGGTCAGCCGGCCCTGGGCGCGGTCCGCATTATCCAGGCAGCCAAAACAGCAGGCATACCTGTTCATACGCTTAATCAGGCGAACATTGCCGCTGTTCTGCCAAGCCTCTTGCTCGATGCCGAGACCGTAACGGACATTCAGAACGCGGTAAATTCCGGTCTGACCGTCGTGACCACCCGGTCGAGCGTCATTGCTTCGGGTAAGACCATTACTCCCGTCATATTGATCGATCCCCTGAATGGCGGGAGCGTCTATCTCCTGAATGGCGATCTGAACGGCAGTCTTTCCTCGCCTGGCTGGTCGATCCAGTCGCCGGTGATGAACATTGCCTGGATAAGCCTTCTGTCCCGGCTTTCGCCCTTGTCCCAGTCCTATCTTTCTGACTCTTTTAGCGCGGGCTATCAGTCCGCCTTGAACGGTGTGACGACCATCACCGACAGCGTGGCTGCTTCATCCCTGGCTCTTTTGACACAGGGAATCTTCTACAGCGCGGCTTCAGCTGACTTGGGTTGCTATCTCCCTTCCACTCCATCGGCTCCCACCGGAAGCTGCATGGCCTCGTTCTCGGGCAGTCTCTGCTTGGCTGATGTCGCAACGGGCCTCGGGACCGCGAACGCGAAGCCTGTGGCTAATCCCGGGGCCGGCAGGACAGTTGCGGTGAATAGTCTTGTCACCCTTGATGGAAGCGGTTCGAGCGACCAGAACAACGAACCCTTGACCTATGCCTGGACCATGACAGCCAAGCCTGAGGGCAGCACGGCATCCCTCTCAGGCGCGGCGTTGGTCAATCCGACCTTCACCGCCGATCTCCCGGGTGATTATTCCATCAAACTCGTGGTGAGCGACGGGAAGAGCTACAGCGAACCGGCATCAGTTACTATCACTGCTGCCCATCCGAGCGTCCCTGTGCCGAATGTAGTCGGCAAGACCCAGACAGAAGCAGAGGCCGTAATCATCGCGGCCCATCTGAGCGTCGGCGCTGTGACCGAAAGATCGAGCGATACTGTCCCGTCCGGAAGTGTCGTGAGCCAGGACCCGGCACCGAGCGCGGTTGTGGTCAAGGGCACGCCGGTGGGGGTGATCCTTTCCTCGGGCCCGGCTGTGGATAAGGAACCTCCGACTCTCACGGCAACCTTCGACCGGACGCCTTCGGTCTATAACACCGGTGATCAGGCCCTGCTATATGTCGACGCAAAGGACGACTCGGGCACGGTTGACGTTATCGTGACCGTGGACAGCGGCACAAGCAGGACAGTTGTCCCGCCCTCTACGACGATCGATATATCGTCCTTCGCCGTCGGCAGCAGCCACAAGGTGGAGGTTAAGGCTACGGACCTGTCGAACAACGAGACCGTCATCAGCCTGAACCTCGGGATCATCGATCCAGTGAGCTCGCCGACCCTTACTGCAGAGATCACGACTCCAGCCCGCGACGCGGAAGTGACCGCACCCGTCACGGTCATCGGCACGGTCCAGAGCCCCAGGCTCCTGGAATACACCCTGTCCTATGCGCCGAAAGGGACAACGACCTTCACGCCCTTTGCAAGCGGCACGACCGCGGTCACGAACGGTCCTCTCGGGACCTTCGACCCGACGCTTCTCAAGAACGGCATCTACGACATCCGGCTGACCGCCATCGATACCAATGGAATGAGCTTCTGGACCGACATGACCTGGCGTGTTGCAGGAGACATGAAGGTAGGGAACTTCACCGTCACTTTCACGGACATGAGCATTCCCGTTGCGGGCCTGCCGGTAACGGTGAGCCGCACGTATGATTCGCGAGACAAGCAGGTCCGCGACTTCGGCATCGGCTGGAGCGTGGACATCCAGAATATCAAGATCGACAAGAACCGCACCTCGGGCGACGGCTGGCCTCAGTACAAGCCCGGCGGCACTCTTGGCACCTATTGTCTAACCGGCGATACCGAGCATTATGTGACAGTTAATCTGCCTGACGGCAGGAGCGAAGAGTTCGACCTGACACTTACGCCCAAATGCCAGCAATACGTGCCGATCCAGCAGACCAGACCGGGCTTCGCTCCCAGGCCCGGCACAACCTCGACGCTTGCTCCCAAGAACGCGCCGCTTCTTCATGTGGCGAATGACCGTCTCCTGGATCCCGAGACAATTGAGCCTTACGATCCCCAGGGCTTTATCCTGACGGACAAAGACGGCATGGTCTATGACCTTGACCAGAGCTTCGGCATCAAATCCGCCACCGACCCGAACGGCAACACCATCACCTACACGAAGGACGGCGTGAACCACTCGGCAGGAACAGGCATCACCTTCGTGCGAGACGGCAAGGGCAGGATCGCCCAGGTCAAGGGGCCGGACAACAGCATGGTCTCCTATGCCTACAACAGCAAGGACGAACTGATCTCCGTCACAGACCAGAACGGGAATGTAACGACGTATACCTATAACCGCTCCCACGGTCTCACGGGCATCAAGGATCCGCGGGGCATTACGCCGGTCAAGAACGAATACGACAACTCCGGACGGCTTATCGCACATACGGACTCCTACGGCAAGCGGATCGAATATACCCACGACATCGCGGGCAGGCAGGAGGTCGTGAAGGACCGGAATGGGAATTTCACGGTATTCATATACGACGAAAAGGGCAGAGTACTCCAGAAGACCGATCCCCAAGGTAACACTACCGGCTTTACCTACGACCAGTACGGCAACAAGACGAGCGAGACGAATCCCCTTGGGAATGTCACCAGATGGGTCTACGACAATAAAAAGAACGTACTGTCTGAGTCCAAGATCGTTAGCGGCCAGACCATCACCACGAGCCATACCTATAACAGCCTCGGCAAGGTGCTGACCACGACCGACCCATTGGGCCACATAACCGCGAACACCTACGACGCCAAGGGCAATCTGCTTACGATGACAGATGCCCTCGGTAACACCACGACCAATACGTATGACACAAAAGGCAACCTTCTGACCACTACGGATGCCCTGAACAATACCATGACCTATGAATACGACGGGTACGGCAAAAGGACCAAGCAGACCGGCCCGACAGGAGCTGTCACCTCATGGACCTATGACGCCAAGGGGAACAAACTCACTGAGACAAATGCCAAGGGTGGGACGACGGTCTATACATACGATGCTTCTGGTCGTGTTACATCGGTCACGGACCCCTTAGGGAACATTACTAGGACGGAATATGACGCAGTAGGGAACAAGATCGCCGACGTGAACGCCTTGGGCGTAAGAACTGTTTATTACTACGATTCAGCCAACAGGCTTGCCGCAACGGAGTACGCCGATGGTACGTTCACCAGGACGGTGTTTGACAACGAAGGAAATAGATTAGCCAGCATCGACCAGGAAGGCAGGACAACGAGCTACGAGTACAGCGGCAACAAACAACTCAAGAAGATAACCTATGCGGACAACACGTTCCGCAGCTTTGGATATGACGAAGCAGGCAGGCAGACAACGATAACCGACCAGCTCGGGAACATCACCACCAAGGTCTATGACGACCTCGGCCGGGAGATCGCGTCCCTCGATCCAGACGGAAACGCATGGCAGAGCGAGTACGACAAGTCAGGGAACCTGATCAGCCGGACCGATCCGAATGGTCATACGACTACGTCTCAATACGACGAGAACAATCGGCTCTTGAAGACCATTCTGCCAGGTGGTCAGACCACACAGTATGGTTACGACGCACTCGGCAAGAAGACCTCAGAGATCGATGCGGCAAATTACACTACTGAATTCGGCTATGACGAGAGAGGCAACCTGAACAGGGTCACGGACGCTGAAGGCGGCATCACGCGATATGAGTACGACGAGAGCAACAACCGGACCACCATCGTAGATGCTAGAGGGAATAGAACGACCTTTACATATGATGTCATGAACAGACTTGAGTCAAAGACCATGCCAAATGGAGGCATTGAGTCATATACCTACGACATTGCAGGAAGACAGAAAACGAAAACCAACGCCAAGAGCCAGACGATCCAGTATGCTTACGACGATCTGAGCAGGCTTCAATTACGATCATATCCCAATGGATCGACAGTAACTTTCAGCTACACAAACACAGGTAAACGTCAATCTGTCGCTGACTATCGTGGGACGACAAACTATGCTTACGACACTCTTAATCGGTTAAACAAATACACGTATCCTGATGGGCAATATATCAACTATGGATATGATGCAACCGGCAGGATGGCAGCTTTGTCGTCGAGCCTGACAGGCACTGTTTCGTATGCTTATTTCAATAATGGAAGGCTCAAAGAGGTCAAAGATCCGCAGAACAACGTATCGAATTATACATACGATGCAGCAGGGAGCAGGACAGGGCTGACTTATCCTAATGGAACGAATGTTTCCTATGTTTATGACATCAATAATCGTCTGACGAATCTGATCCACAAGAACACGATGTCAGAGGTAATCGCCTCCTATGCCTATACGCTTGGAGCTATAGGCAACAGGACCCGTATCGATGAGGCGAACGGCATCTCAAGACAGTACACCTATGATCAGCTCTATCGGTTGAAGAATGAAACTATCAATGACCCGACGAATGCCCAGACCTATCAGAATGACTTCACCTATGACACTGTCGGTAACAGACAGAACAAGACCTACACGGCTTTCAATCAGTCTGCAGTATCGAACGACTACACGTATAACAGCGCTGACCAACTATTGGCCGAGAACGGCATTACCTATACCTATGACCTGAACGGAAATCTCGCGACCATGACAGACAGCACCGGTACGACAACGTATTCCTATGATTATAACAATCGACTGATAAACGTAACGTTACCATCAAGTGCCGTTACTTATCAATATGACGCCGATGGTAACAGGGTGACGGCATCGAAAGCATCAGACTCAACTAGATACCTCGTTGATACGAACCGAAGACTGCCGCAGGTTTTAGCAGAATACACAACAAATGGGACTCCACGAGCCTCGTATGTCTATGCCGATGATCTGATTAGCATGAACCGAGGTGGCGTGGTGTCCTATTATCATTTTGACGGTTTGGGATCAACACGGTTGCTGTCTGACAGTAACGGTATAGTTTCAGATACCAATGACTATGATGCATTCGGAAACCAGATGGCCGCTACTGGCACGAGTGCAAACGAGTTTTTATTCACTGGGCAGCAGTATGATGTAAATATTGGATTCTACTTTTTGAGAGCAAGGTATTTTCAACCGGGGAATGGAAGATTTATTGCATACGACCCCTTTGTCGGTGATCCGTATGCGCCGATGTCGCTGCATAAATACGTCTACGCGGCAGATGATCCGGTGAATAAAATTGACCCGAGTGGAAGAGAAGCTTTGGCGGCGCTTTCGGTCGGAATGGCCATTCATTCATCACTAGCCTCAATGTCACTAGGTCCACTTAGCGAAAATATGTCATTTCACGGATGGAAATTAAAATATACCTATACTGGTCAAGTGAACTACATTTCAGGAGGATTGTGGGGAAATTTGCCTCCGATAGGCGGCGCAATAATGAATATAACTATGACATCAGAGTGTGTTAAAGGTAGAAAATATTTGGGTAATTTTAGCGTTTGGCTAGTGGGCATTTCCCTAGGATTGCCTGGTGGTGGTGGAGATTACAAGTTTACAATGAATTGCAGACAAAATTTTGGGCCACCAAACTTATCGAAAATGGAAGGTCCTGTTATGCTGATAACTGACACATTTTCACTCCATCCGATAGCTAATATATATGGCACCGGTATGTTCATTATGGGGCAGGGGCTCTCTGATCCAGTAGATTTCTCGGGGGTCCCAGATGCTGCGTTTGATTGGAGCGCAGATTTCTTTGCAGGATACTCATCGTTATTGCCGTCTCCATTTGATATGGATTGCCAATAAGAAGGGAAGTATTTATATGTCTAATACAATACAGTTTCTCAGCTTGCTATTAAAGAAAAATATGTGGTATTTGCCAGCGGCAATCTCCTTTTTATTAGGATTAGCATTGGTAATTATGGTGCCAATACTGTATTTCATAAGGGCTTTATCCTCGGGGAAAAAGTTCTGGGATATACCAGCAAATTATTACTCGGAATTAAATCCTCTCGAAAAAAAAATAGTATCTATCGCGCGTATATTGTTGCTAGCGGGGGTCATTTTCTTTGCTATAGTGACATATTTTAGTTAACTTTGCTAGGCTGAGAAAAACAGGGTGTCTTATGAAACATTTGATTTGTATAAATCTCGCAGAGGATGATTGCCATTTGTTAATGTTGCTGAGGAACAGTGGATTCCTAAGGTGCATAAAGAACTAAGAACTTAAGATAGTCATGGATGTTTTTTTTGTAATAGAATACGGAGAAACGCTGAGTCAATTAAGTATGCAGAGAACAACATATGTTCGACAGTCGGTTGTATGGGAGATGGGGCGAAATGAAAATACTCTCAATAGTAATTGTTTGGACACTATCTATCTCACTTGCTTCCTGTGTGTTTCTTAATAAAGGAGACCAGGCAGACCAGCAACTCGTTCAACTCCTCATGTTGAAATCTGGCTTGGATAAACAACTGGATCACTATCCACGTATGATTCAGTCGGGCTTTGAACAAGCGCAAACTAACTCGCAGTTGCAAATCTTCACTGCGGAAGAAGTGCAAATGTTTGTCGGGATGATGGGCTCCGCTTATGAATCTGGTAAGCTGAAGAATAGCATTCAACTTTCTTTGTCTAATAGCCTGTCGTCCACGGAGATTCAAATATCGCTTAATTGGCTCGGTTCGCCGCTCGGAGAAAAGATAACGAAACTAGAGGAAGATACTTCAACGCCTGAAGCGTTTGAAGAAAGCCAGGCGATGGCGGACAGGTTTGTTAACGATTTAGCACGCATAGCGCTTATAACGAAGTTGAATCGTGTCATGATAGTTACTGAAGCTGCCATGGAAGCAGCAAAATATACGAGCGTCACTCTCTTAACAGCTGTTTACGCCGAATATCCTGCAGACGCTCGACCTTCATCCGAAGAGATCATAGATATCGCAGAAAAAAATACGAACGAATTACGCCCTAAGTTGGAACAGATGACGCAGAACCATTTACTCTACACATATCGCTCGGTCTCGAATGAGGATCTCGAAAAATATATCTCATTTGGCGAATCCGGTGCGGGAAGTCATTACGTCGCTGCATGCCATAACGCCATACGCGAAGCATTGCTTCAGGCGACACGTGATTTTGGAGCCCAAATCAGAAAGAGGACAATCTAGGGTACGGATAACCAACGTTGTTGCTGAAATTGCGAGGTGTATTTTGTTTTGACTAGTTCATGAGAGTGCTATTTAGATTGATGAAACAGAAATGTGGACTGCTCAGGGTCTGACTTGAATATAGAGTTATTTGCTGCTTGGAGGTGTTTAATGAGGCGTATTGTACTTATTCTCTGGGCCATTCTACTTCTGCTCCCACTGGGCGCTTACGCGCAATCCCCGGCGATCGACTTAGGCCTGGGTTACCTCACAACATCCCAGAACCCCGACCGCTCCTGGGGCGGGGCAGGGGGCAGCACGGAGACCGTCGCCTCCACGGTTGCCGTGCTTGACACCCTGAAGCTCCTGAACCAGACCGATCTGTACGAATACACCGGCGCGGTCTCCTGGCTCCAGAGCCAAGATCTCGACACCACCGAGCATCTCTCCGAACGCATCAACACCCTCACCATCGGCGGCGCTGACGCGACCAAGCTCCTGTCTTACCTCGACAGCCTCATGAACGCCTGGGGCGGGTACAACGACTACGGCGTCAGCATCATCGACACGGTCCATGCGCTTCAGGCCCTCCGGACGATCAATCATCCCGACAGCGCCACCTTTGCCTCTGCTTTGGGCTACCTCACCACCTCCCAGAACAGCGACGGAGGCTGGGGATTCTTTAAAGGAGATGCCAGCAACACCTACGTCTCCTCGCTGGTTCTTCGTACTCTCGCCGAGTTCAAATCAACGTACACCGGCCTCCAGCCTGCAATCGGCAGTGCTGTTACCTTTATCTTATCCAAGCAGGACAATACTTCCTCTGTTCCCGGCGGATTTGGATCCAGCCCCTCGACAGTGCATGAGACTGCCCTTGCCTATGAAGCGCTCGTGATGAGCGGCGTGGACGTGTCAGCAGCCATCCCACAGGCGATCACCTACCTGGCCCAGACCCAGCAGCTGAACGGCTCGTGGAACAACGATCCTTATGCTACCGCACTGGCGCTCAAGGCTCTCTCAAACGTCAAGCCGAACCTGTCCATCTCGGCGAATGATATCACCCTGTCGGACACGAACCTGACGGTCGGCGAACATATCACCATTTCCGCAATCATCAAGAATACCGGCATGGTGGCCGCCGACCGGGTGACCGTGAACGTCTACGACGGCGATCCGCTCAAAGGGACGCTGCCGCTTACTTCTCAGATCATTCCAACCATGGCTGCCGGGGGTCAAGTAACGCTTACCGTTCCGTACACCGTATCCGGCAATGGCTCCCATGCGATCACAGTCTGGGTTGACCCGTTGAACCAGATCGCCGAGGTGACCAAGGTGGACAACCGGGCCTCCAAGAACATCTGGGGCGCCACGCTACCGGACGTTGCGGTTCTTGCCGGCGACATCGCGCCCTCGACCTTCTATCCGGGCTCCGGCGTTGCCTTTGATGTGGTCTTCAAGCTCCGAAACCTGGGCGAGACCGAGGCCTATCCCGTGAACACTGCCCTCTACGACGGCAATCCCGCCCAGGGCGGCACTCCAATAGGCTACGGTATGCCCACAACGGTCAAGGCCGGAGAGACGAGAAGCAATGTCGTTGTCGGCGCAGTCCTGAACACCCTGGGCCAGCACACGCTCTATCTCGTTGCCAATTACGACAACCTGGTTACTGAAAGCACACTTTCCAACAATACGGCTACATTCACAGTGAACGTCGGCGGGACGCCGCCTCCCGTGGACATTGTCGTATCGCCCCAGGACCTGACCGTGACGCCCTCCCGGCCTGCCACGGGCGAGATAGTTCAACTGTCCGCGGTGGTCCGGAACCAGGGCCAGGATACGGCAGCGGGTTTCGCCCTGGAGTTCTATGACGGCGACCCGAGCGCAGGCGGCATCCTGATCGCGAGCCACACCGTTACCCTTGCCGGTGGAAACGAGCAGACTGTGACGGCGAGCTGGGCTATCCCCGCTGGGATACATACGATATACGCCATTGCGGACCGGACGAACATCGTGGCCGAGGTGAACGAGCTGAACAACCGGGCCATGGTCACGGTCATGGCAAACATGGTGGACATCACCCTGTCATCGTCCGATATGACCTTCAGCCCATCACATCCCGTGGACGGCGATGCCGTGACCCTCACGATTACCTTGCGCAATGCCGGCATCATGGGAACCGGCGCTTTCGAAACCGAACTCTACGATGGCGACCCGAACGCAGGAGGTGTGCTGCTCCAGACCTTCCCGGTCCCGAATATCCCCGGCGACGGCAGCCAGACCCTGACTTATTCATTTAATGCCATACCTCATACCTACCGGTTCTATGCCGTAGCGGACAGAACGAACCAGGTCTATGAGATGTACGAGGAGAACAACCTGGCTGTCCGGTCGGTCAAGATCAAGTCCCCGAGCGAGGTGCTCGGACCCGACCTCGTGCCGGTGAAGCTCGACCTTTCCGGCACCGCAACAGACCCTCAGTCACTTGCCATATCCGGCAACGCCCTCGTAACCTTCCAGAACAAGGGTGATGACAAGATCACCTCGTCCTTCAATGTCACGGTGTTCGAGGACAAGGACAACGACGGAAAATACACTCAAGGCGTGGACACGACCCTTGGGATGAGCACATTCGTGACCGGTCCTACTGCCAGCGTCCCGGCGATCTGGCCGGAAGGCGCGGGCATGGTGAGCGTTCCGCTTTCCGGAACTGTCAAGTTCCTGCATTCGCCACTCTATGCGCTCATAGACTCCTCGGACGCGATCGTGGAGCAGAGCGAGACGAACAACCTTGTCCGCTCCGGCGCGGACTGCGAGAACCGGCCTGACACGGCGATCAAGCCGAAGCTGAAATGGAAGTGGCGAACTGGACCATCTGCATTAACCACTGACAACGTAGGAATGCCGCCGGTCGTTGCCCCTTTGAAGGATACCAATGGCGACGGAATAGTAAATGGAAATGATGATCCCTATGTTTTATTCATCGCACCCAGTGGGTGTGGCGCCAATTGCACACGCGGAAGACTGCGCGCCGTTAACGGCAAGACCGGCGTGGAGGAGTTTTCCTTCACCGATTCGGCGCACTATATGGAAGAAGCGACCTATATAGCCGTTGGAGATATCAATAATGACGGCTTGCCCGAGATCTGTATGCCCGGCGGATCGACAGTAGGGGGAGCAGTCATATGCCTGAAGAATGACGGCAAGCTTCTCTGGGACAACTACCCTGAGGTAATGGCATGGGGTAATGGTGCCCATGTCGGTACTACTGACGTACTTTCAATAGCAGACATAGACGGGGACGGAAAACCGGAGATCATAGCCGGCAATGTAGTCTTTAGCGGTGATCGTTCAGTTAAATGGGGTTACAGTTCCACCGGGTTCTCGCGGGGTTATGGTGCGACGGAAGTTGCTGATCTCGACCTTGATGGCAAACAGGAGATCATTGCTGGAAATACGGCATATAATTTTGACGGAACGGTCAAATGGACCAATAGCAGTCTCCCTGACGGCATGACTGCCATCGCCAATCTGAACGGCGATCAATACCCTGAGATTGTATACATGGGACAGAGCACCCGTGGCGCGAGAATCTATCTTTTGGATCATCTCGGAAATATCCTGTGGGGGCCGATTTATGTCAAAGACCTTGATCCGACTTTGCCCGGTGGCGGTCTTATTTCACCAATGACTATTGCGGATTTTGACGGTGACGGTGAAGTCGAAATAGGGTTCAAAGGATTTGAGAAATTCCTGGTTCTTAATAAGAATGACGGAAGCCTCAAAATATCATATGCAACTGTTCCTGGTGCTAGTATGCCTTTCACAGCGACGGTATTTGATCTTGACGGCGACGGAAGGCCGGAAGTGATCATCAATGCCAGGCAGTACTTCAAGATCTATGACGGGAAGAGCAGCATGCTATTATATCAGGAGAATTTTGGTGGATATTTTACGAGCTATCAAAACACCATTGTTGCCGATGTCGACGGCGATGGCCATGCGGAAATCGTGGCTGTGGGTGGGGATTTATTAAAGGACCCATTAGTATCTCAAGCGGGCGTCAATGTCTATGGCTCTGATCCTGGTTTTTTACCCTGGGTGGGTGCTCGGGGGATCTGGAATCAGGGAGGCTACCACGTAACGAACGTGAACGACAACGGCACAATTCCTCAGCACGAGGCGCCGAGCTGGCTCCTGAACAATACTTATCATTGCCAGGCACCGGTGGGAACGAGCACCAATCCCTACCTGACACCAAACCTTACGGCATCGTATTTCAGCGCTGCGCAGAATGGAACGGGCTATGATCTTACTGTCCGGATAGGGAACGGCGGTGCGGTTGAGGCACCCGCAGGCATCCCGGTCATGTTCAATGATGGAGATCCGGCAGCGGGAGGAACGACTATCGGCACGGTGTCGACGACGAAGATTCTTCTGCCCGGGGAGTATCAGGATATAACCATGAGCGTGGGAGCGCTGGCCGACGGACAGCATGCCTTGTATGCGAAAGTAGACGGCGGCACCGGCTTCAAAGAGTGCAATTTAACCGATAACCAGGCCCGACTCGACCTGACGATCCTGTCGGGTCTGCCGGACTTGAAGGTGGGCTCCGAGGACATTTCCGTTCCGAACTCAACCGTGACCGAGGGTACTATCGTCACCCTGGCTGTCAATGTGAAGGACATCGGGCTTGCCAATGCCGCGAATGTCACGGTCAAGCTATCGAACGGCAATCCGGCGGCGGGAGGGACCTGGATTGGCCTTCCCCAGACGGTCGGATCGATCAGCGCTGGAGGGACAGCTGCTCTTACATTCACCTTCGATACCCTGGGCAAAACGGGCCAGAACATCCTCTATGTTTCTGTAGATCCTGACAATACGGTCATCGAGGCGACCAAGGCGAACAACATCGCATCGATCGTGATCAATGTGCAGCCGCCCCAGTTCGCGAACCTCGTGGTCGGTGCGAGCAATATCCAGATCACTCCGGCAAGCCCCCGAGAAGGGGAACAGGCTACGATCTCCGCGGTGATCACGAATCGAGGTGCCGAGGTGGGAAACATCCCCGTCCGGTTCACCCTAGGGAATCCGGCAACAGGTGGAACGGTCATTTCAGAGCAGACCATTTATCCGATGCTCGGCCTTGGCCAGAGCGCCACGGTCAACGCGACCCTGAATACGATCGGTCTGGCAGGCCAGCGTGAGATCTATGTCGCCATAGATCCCGTTGGCACTATCACCGAATCGAGTAAAAACGACAACGCTGCGTCCAAGTCTCTCTTCATCCAGTCCGCTGGACTTACAGCAGCGGTTAGTCTCGACAAACCGGAGTACCAGCTGAACGAGGCGGTTTATACCACGGTAACCGCATCAAACGATACGGCGACCATCCGTACCATGCTTCTGACGGTCCAGGTCAAGGACAGCGCGGGAGCGGTCATTGCCGCGGTCAGCCAGGCAGAGCCCGTGACGATCAATCCGTCCGCTACGGTCGCGCTCACCAAAGCATGGAACACCGGCAATACGCTCGCCGGCGGGTACACCATGGCGATCGAGATTGCCGAAGCGGGTTTGACCATCGCGCGGGGCACTGCTAACTTCTCGATCGCTCCGGACAAGCGAATAGACGCCAAGGTAACGACAAACAAGATCGCCTACTATCCGAACGAAGCAGCAGAACTCACCTCGGTCGTGGCGAGCGGCAGCGCGAACTACGCATTTGAAAACCTGACGGCCGCGATGACGATCCTGTCGGCGGATGGTCAGCAGACGGTCATAAAGACCGATACGAGGACGATAAGGAACCTCATGCCCGGCGCGGCCTATACCTTCAAATCCTATTGGAACACCGGGACCAATTCACCAGGCGCCTATCCGGTGAATGTTCTGGTGACGGACAGCACAGGCAGCGTGGTTGCGTCTGGATCGAAAACGCTCACAATCACGAGCGATCTCAAGCCTTCTGCCTTGCTCACCGGCAATATAACGCTCGATAAGCAAAGCACCATGTCGAACGAACCGGTCTCGGCGACCTATACGGTCACGAATATCGGCAACGTAGATCTTTCCGGTGTAGCCTTGTCGGTCAAAACCGTCCATGTGAAGAACCAGACGATCTACGGAACCATGACGGATGCTGCGACCCTGCCCCTGGCGACCTCGGTTACGACGACTAGGCAGATCGATACGACTTCGTATTCGGCCATGGATTACCTGGTAGTACTCCAGGCGTCGATCAATGGCGGAACCGAGGAGACCATCGCCGGTTCCTACTTCCGCGTCGAGGGCGCCCCGACCGTGCCGGCGCTCTCATCCCCTCCAAATGGGTCCGATGTTCAGACACTGACCCCGGTCCTTTCGGTTAACAATGCTTCTGACCCGAACGATGATAGGCTCACCTACGAATTCGGGGTTTACGCAGACAGCGGCCTGACGATACTCATTGCCACAGCTGGCGGCATCGCCCAGGGAACCGGAATCACATCATTCCAGGTGCCTGCGGAGCTTACAGAGAACAGCACCTACTACTGGCGGAGCAGGGCGTACGACGGCAAGCTGTACAGTGAATGGATGTCCTTCGACGCTGCTCAGGAGAGGCCAGCCTCGTTCAGAGTGAACGTGGCGAACGATCTTCCCATCGCGCCTACGATCGCCAGCCCTCCGGACAATACTGAGGTGCCGACGCTTACGCCGGTCCTTACAGTGAACAATGCCTCTGACCCTGACAGCACAAGTCTGACCTATAATTTCATGGTCACCCTCGATTCGGGATGCACGCAGACCGTGTCGACGGTCACCGGCGTACTGTCAGGACAGGGGAATACGTCATGGCAGGTAACCCCGGCCCTTTCCGAGAACACCTGGTACTACTGGTGCGCCCAGGCCGATGACTGGCTGGACGTCGGCCCTTGGTCGGCCCCGGCCCGATTCTTCGTTAACACGATCAACAATCCGCCAACGGTTCCGGTGATCCTGTCGCCGTCGGACAACGCTGTTGTGGCGAGTCAGAACGTGAACATTGTGCTCCAGAACAGCACGGATATCGATTCCCCGGTCATCTCGTACTTCATCGAGATCGATACGAAACCGACCTTCGACTCCGGATCGACCATCCGTTCAGGCCTTATCCCGGCAGGATCGGGAACAACGATCTGGCAGGCGATCGGGCTGCTCGATAACACCCAGTATTACGCACGCGCCATGGCCAGCGACGGCAGCGCCGGGAGCGGCTGGCCTGAGTCGCCGGTTAAATTCTTTGTGAACATTGCCAACGACGCGCCTACAACACCTACCATAGCGAACCCGTCGAACGGAGCTGGTGTGAAAGAGTTTAACCCGCTGCTCTCCGTGCATAACGCGACAGACGCGGACCACGATACATTGACCTATGAATTTGAGGTCTGCAGCGACGCAGCATATGCCAGCCGGGTGGTTTGGGCTGGAGGTATCCTAGAGACGGCAGGTACGACCTCCTGGACGGTCACGGTCACTCTTACGGAGAACCAGACGTACTACTGGCGTGCACGGGCCGTCGATGGGCAGCTTGCCGCCAGCGGCTGGGCTGAAGGGTGGTTCGTGGTGAACAAGGCCAACGACGCGCCGGGTGCTCCGACACTATTTACTCCTCTGAACGGGAGCAGCGTCGACACAGCAACACCCACGCTTACGGTCCTGAACGCTGTTGACCCGGACAGAGACCGGTTGACCTACGAATTCGAGGTCTACAACGGGACAACGCTGGCATGGTCGACCAAAGGAGTCCCGGAGGGCGCGGCAGGGAACACGTCAGTCTCGATACCGACGGCGCTTTCCAATAACACGGTGTATCAGTGGCAGAGCAGGGCATATGACGGCGACCGCTACGGACCCTGGACAGCCAAGGCGAACTTCACCGTCCATCTGCCGCAGGCGGGCATCACGGTCAATATCGAGATCGAACCCGAGACCCTGAACCAAAAGAGCAACGGCAACTGGGTCATGGCCGAGATCGAGCTTCCGCACGGCTTTAACGCCTCCGATGTCGACATATCGTCCATCCGGCTTGAGGGGACAGTCCCGGCGGTGGCATGGCCCCGCGAGATCAACAAACATCACCACGAGCAGGGCTGCGACCGTGACCATGGCTCGCACGATCATTCGGAGCTGAAGGTCAAGTTCCGGAGAAGTGAGGTGATCGCTGTCCTGCCGGCCGGAAATCATGTTCCGGTCCATGTCACCGGTACGGTCGCCGGAACGCCATTCGAGGGAGTGGACATCATCAGGGTGATCCATTAGGAAATACCGTAGACAATACCGGGACTGCCGGTCGATCGGGAGACTGTAATGCAGAGGAAAGCATGGCAGTCTCTTTGTCAGAAGACCATAAAGGCAATTGTCGTAGAATTGTAGTAGAATTCTCCTCCAAGCAAAGAATCGAAGGGAATACACGGAATAACCAGAACGTAAGAAAGCATCAAAAAAGGCGCTTATATCGATAGGTTAGCTCAAAACCGTTGCCAGTCGCCCATTTAGTAATATTGCCTGAAAAATGCCCGGACCGCCCTTTCACGGCGATAACGCGGGTTCAAATCCCGCTGGGGACACCAAAAATTATCAAAGGAATCAGAGCTCTTGTAGCTCCGATTCCTTTTTTTTTGGTACACAAATGGTACGCAAGATGGTAACGCGGTTAGGGCATTCATCGAGAGCGGTTTTTGTCTGAAACGATTGGGATTGCAGTTGTCATGGTGTGCAAGTGAACTGCCGGCAGGGGTGGGGAAAACATCGTTGACTTATGAATCCCATTTCTATATCGTAATCCAATGGAAAAGATCATGATTGAACTAGCCCGGCTTTGGGATACGTATTCGGTCGATTGGCCCGCCATTTCTGCTGTTGCGACTCTCCTCGCGGTACTTGTAGCTCTATCCCCATCATGGCAGGAGAGGATTAAACAGAAACAGCTTGCGATAAACTTGCGTGGCCGTGCTTTAATAAGCTTCATGATATTGAAGCAGGCAATCGTCTCGTTGACAGAGAACTCTGTAATAGCTAAGACGACATTATCAGAAGAGGAAATAAATGCATTGCGATCTCTTGAACTTATAATGGCAAACGCCGCAGCGCTGGATCCAGGTGAACAAGATGTGTTTCTTTTCGCACTAGCTGAGTGCATTCGCTTAAATGCGTTAATACAATCTTATCATCCGATCGCGACCGTCATACAGCAAGCCAAAGTAGCAGGTGAAAAATTGGATATAGCAATTAATCTTTTTTCTTCGAAACCGTATGGCCGGATTGAAGCACCTACAGTTTTCTAATTACCACCTTCCATGGTTTATCCTTCACCGCACGAAAGGAGCCAGATGATGAATGATCAAATGCAATCAGTCGAAAAAATCGCCGAAGCCACACGAGATATCATTGTTCGTTTGGGCGATTCTTTCGATAAATATCTTGGCAGTCCTGCTGTAGAAATGGGAGGGATCGCCGGCGATTGGATGAAATATTACCGGTACAAGAACATGCTGACCATCTTGGACAAAGTTGAAGAACTGCATCGCCAGCGAAAATTAGAGGGTAGGCCCATCCCGATCTCTCCGCGTATGGCCATCCCACTTCTCGATGCGGTTTCTGCTGAGGATGATGAAACACTGCAAAATCTGTGGGCTAGATTAATAGCAAATAGCACAGATCCAAATACCCTCATTCCTATCCATCCGGGATACATAGAAATCATCAAACAATTGACCCCCGATGAGGCTGTTATCGTTAACGCGTTTTCTAAAGCGGATGATTATCCCACAATCTTTGGCGATGAAATTAAGATAGATTCACGCTTCGGAACCGGTTTTGCCGATAATAATCTTTTTTTCGCAGGAATTTACAGACAGTATTCAGAATTCTGTAATAAGCTGGCCCTTTCCAAACCAGAAAAACACATGTCTTATCTCGACAATTTGAAACGCTTGCGCATTGTCGAAGTGCGTTATGAATCCTCAACGATTATGAAGAATAATGAATTATCCCAGATCCGAGAAGTAGAAGTAGAAGTCTATATTATTCAAACACGCTATGAATTTCTGTCAATTACCACGCTTGGAGATGATTTCTTAAAGGCATGTAATTAGTTCTTTCTACATATTCCTGATCACGACCTTCATCGGTGTACCTTTATACCACTCCCGAACTTCTGCTTCTGGATCTTGGACAAGCCCACCAGATTCATCTTTACCCTTATTGAGCCGCATAAAACCCCCGGCTCCTGCCGGGGGAGGGTCATTAGGAGGTTGATTCCGGTGGAACCTTACACCTATTTTCGACGGTTTTCGACGGAAACTCTCTATCCACGACGATAAATTTACTTGACAACGAAGGAGTAGTTGTTATATATTTCTCAAGCTGCTCCCTATTGGTTGTGTTTTTTATTTATTTTACAGGGAGTTACCTCTTCTATTAACATAAAATCAGCCAAAATTATAGATTGATTATATGCATATTTCCTTCTGCTTCATAATGGCCCGGGAGCTTTTTTCTGCTATATTCAATAGTATTGAGGCGAAAGCTAAAGATTGCCCATTTGTTCTTGTTCAATGATGACAGTAGACTGAGTGCTATTCTTAGCGTTGATAATAATATGCGATTGCCATTATGAAGGGAGATGTTGACAATGTCTATTGAGGTTTTAAACGCGAGAACTCTCGAGATAGACGAAGATGTATTTTTGCAAAAAATGGAAAAAACCATTACACCAGTCATGATTCGACTGAACGATGCCCGGACGCGTGTCAATGGAACAAGCAGTCTTCCTCAAGAATATCCTCTACCTGGAGGAATAGAAGTACTCCGCGCTTTTGTTAAACGCCATTTACTCCGATAGTTTCTTTACCCTATTAAATCCACGATAAGTAATTTTTCAATATAGGTGAAATGTGTGCTTTTTTGTGTATTCTCCTACGCACTGCATTACCTTAAAATATGTATCTGAAAAAATTGTTCCTTTTGAGAATATAAACACCTCTAATGGGTCTACCGAATATTGTGGCTCCTCAGATATTATCGTCGATTTAGTAATTGAAAATAATGGGCCTAAAGCACACCTCAGTTTAAGTCCTGATACACCTATTGATCAATTATTTGTCATATATCCTAATTATTATTTTGAAGAGCAATCCAAAATAACACCAGATGCTGTAAGCCGCTATTTTGCCGACATTACGTTCCCTTTCATTAAAGATACACGCGAAAAATTGTTACTAAACCCTCCGCTTAATGCTTTAGATGTCATTACCCGCCAAATCACTTCCAGCCATGTCGACAACTTATCGATTACACCGCTGAATCTTAGCGAAGACCATTATTCAATCAAATTAACAATTCCTAATCCGAACAATCTTGAAGTGGATGGATTTTCAAGCGAAGTCCATGGCCACGTCACAGTCGATGCTCTCGATGAATTGCCTGAAATTTCAAAAAAGCTACTTTCGCATATTTTGCTTATCAATAAGATGTCTATTCTACGCTGGAGCTTTAAACCGGTTAAGCCAGGAGTAAGTCGATGGATGAAATTCAAAATTCAGCCGCTATCAACATCATCAGGCTGGGCTAAATCCTGGCGTTCTCATTTCATCTCCGTCTTCATGAATGCCAATTCCTATCCATACGAGATAAAGGGCCCCTATAATGTGCGATATGATTTTTTTGAACGTATAAAATCTTACTCTTCGAAATTGGCTGTTGTTCATGAACGCTGTCTGGAACATCACGAAGATGTGTTTGGCGATGCGAGTCTTTTGGAAATTCAACGGTACAAGAGTACTGTCGATCATGCGCTTGATTCCCTTCGCAAACATATAGGAGAATATAACGAGACCAAAATAGAAGACTGGCGCATCGAGGTCTCGTCTGGAAAATCAGGTAAGGGACGCATTTCTGGTATAAGAGAATACGGTGCCTTCCGAATTAGTGGGTCTCTCACAAACGCCATTTTAAGAGAGGATCAAGTGAGAGATGTCGTTTATACATGGAAATCAGGACGGAAAAATGTGTGTGTAAATGATGAATCAATGCCGAGTTTTTGTCATCCTATGAAGGCTCCTCGCATAATAAAGTGTACAAACAAGACAACTGATGAACCTAAGAGTGGCCCTGCCATAGATCTGGGCTGCTATCCTTATTGCGGAAATTTCAAAATAGCATACGACTGGAAGGAGGACAATGTCCTCTGCCAATACAGTCGCGTTATTATATTCATGATCGGGCTTGTTTCGCTCTTTTACAGTATCTATAAGATATATCCAAAAATCGAGAAATTTACTATGTCATGCTTAACATAAAGTAAGAAGAGCTAATATCTTCCTTTCAGGCATTTTCACCACGTCTTTTTTCTGCCATTGCCACCGCAGGAATATTTAATCGCCATTAAACATTTATCAAGAACATTACGGTATGATGTTAAATATTTTAGAGATTCCTATGCTAGTTTATTAGGTTTGGTACACAAGTGGTACAAAACGGAATTTATCGTCAGGTTAAGTAGTTGAATCCTTAATCTAAAAGACCCCTATAATTGGGGTTCAAATCCCGCTGGGGACACCAATCAAACTCAAAGAGTTGCCGATCTCCGGCAGCTCTTTTTCGTTTTGGTGTCCCCGGCCCGTACCGGGCCATCGCCTGTTCACGGAGAAACTCGGGTGTAAGCGCTCAGATGAAAGTGCTCCGCGCTTCGTCGTTCAAGGTGAGAAGAACATTGGGTATGACGGCTGCTCCGGCATATACGATCAAAGCCCGCTGGGGACACCAAGCAATCCAGGGAGTCGCTGCATATGCCGCGGCCTTTTTTTGTTCGATCAGCGCCATTCTCACCCGTCTCCCGATACCCTGAAAATACCCCGCCCTGAAGCCTGCTCTTTCTTGATTAACGCATATATACATGCTATTCTCATTCGCATCAGACGCCGGTATCCTGTCCACCCCGCCCGAAAGGACCGTCACGAACTTGGCACGAGAAACACGAACCCTCCTCATCGTCGACAACAGCGCGACCACGCTGTTCTACTGGGGCATGCTGCTCAAGCGGCTCGAGTACAAGGTCGTGAGCAAGCGGAACGCTGCTGAGGCGCTCAAGGTCCTTGAGACGGACCCGCCGGCGGCCGTGATGACGGAGGTCACCCTTTCCGGCACGGACGGCGTTACCCTGCTGAAGGAGATCAAGGGCGATCCGCGGTTCAAGGACATCCCGGTGGTCATGCTCACGTCGGTCACGGACCCCGCGGTGAAGGCCGCCTGCGAATGCCTGGGGTGCGCCGCCTGGTTCAACAAGGATGTCGAACCGGACGAATTGTACCAGAAGCTTCAGACGCTCATCGAATCCACGCCCCGGCAGCATATCCGGCTGGGCACCTCGGTGAAGGTGATCGTTGGCGACGGAACGGCGATGGGCGGATCAGCGAGGACCGAGTATGCATCGGCCATTTCCGAGGGCGGCCTCTATGTTCGAACGCAATACCCCCAGCCCCAGAACGCGCTGACGCCGGTCCGGATCCTGTTGGACGGGGGCGAGGTGCGGGCGAAGGCAGTTGTCCTTTACAGCTACGCAAAGAACGAGGGGCCGTATCAGGAACCGGGCATGGGCCTCAAGTTCGAGGAGATCTCGGACCAGGACCGGAGCATCATCCGGCGGTTCATCAAGGAACAGCTCACCCGGGGCATCGCCCATTGATCCCTCTCATTCCGCAGCCCTGATCCGCCTCCGGCTTGCTATTTCCCGTTGCCCTCTCTATAATGACTGCTCAAACCATGTCCCTGAACGATATCGCAAAAAAGAGCTGGATGATCGCCGTTGAGACCTTTTTCTCATTTCGGAGGAACAATGATCTCGCGGCAGCGTCGTCCATGGCCTTCTCCGCCATGCTTGCGCTCATCCCGGCGTTGTTTCTCCTCACCGCCCTCCTTGGCATGGCGATCGGGTCGTCCCAGGAAGCCTTCCGCAAGGTGCAGGAGCTGGCGACACAGGTCATCCCGAACTACAGCAGGGAGATCATGAAGGAAGTGAGCTTCATCGCGACCCACAAGCGGACCTTCGGCGCGCTGAACCTTCTCCTCTTCCTCTTCGCCGTCACGCCGCTGGTGTCGGACCTGCGGTCCTCCCTGGGCACAATCTTCCGGACCCGGGCCGGCCGGCCGTTCCTGCTCGAAAAGTTGATCGACGTTGCAATAACCGTTGTCTTTCTGCTGGGGATCACGGCCATCGCCGCGGCCGGCGTCGCCCTGACGATCGCCGAACAGTGGTTCAACCTGCCGAGACTGCCGCGTTACTTCGGCGGCTTCGTACAATACCTTTTTGTCGCGACCGCTTTCTTCCTGCTCTACCTCGCCTTCTCCCGGAAATTCTTCCCGGCGAACCTCGCGGCCGGCGCCCTGGCGAGCGCGGGACTCTGGTATCTCATGGGCCCGCTCTTTCACAAGTTCCTGGCCTACAACCCCGGCTACGGTCTCGCCTTCGGGTCCTTCAAGTCGCTTTTCGTTGTCATCATCTGGATCTACTACTCCCTCGCGGTCTTCCTGCTTGGAGCGGAGTTCGCCGCAAGCCTCGAGCGGCGCGAGACGGTGTTCCTTAAGCGCCTGATGGCCGGGAAGCGGGACCTTCCCGCAGCCGTTGCTGAGAGGTTTATCGTCCGATGCGGACCGGGGGAAACGATATTTTCCGAGGGAGATGCCGGAGACCAGATGTTCTCCATGATCAAGGGTACGGTGACCATTTGGAAGGGTGGCAGGATCATTGCGACCGTGACCACGGGGCAATATTTCGGCGTCGTGTCCTTCCTGCTCGCGACGCCGAGGATCGCCGCAGCGGTGGCGCAGGACGACGTGGAACTGGTGCTGATCACCCGACAGAATTTAACCAATCTCATGAATGAATCTCCTGAGTTTATACTGGCCATGCTCAAGGAGACCGCTATGCGGCTTCGGGAGACGAACAAATTGTTCGAATAGAGAAAGCCGACGCGGTGACGCGGAGACACGGGGACAATTCAAGATCGACAAGGAGACAAGGCAAAGGCAGACAAGGCGACAAGGGGACAAGGAGACAGAGAAGAACCGACAGGGGAAAATCAGAAGGACCGACATGGGGAGACGATCCGATGCGAATCGATCAGACCGCTTGCGGGCTCGAGGTCAGTTCCTGCTTGTCCTGTCGGTCCTGCTCGTACCGCGCGAGCAGCGGCTGAAGGTCAAGATGGAGCAGGCCGGCGTAGATCTTCAGGTAGCCTTTTCCGTACACGCTGGGGATGCTCTGGAACCGGCCCTCCTCCAGGGCGCTGAGGTAGCGGGAGCTTATGCAGGTCTTCTTGGCAATATCGCCGATCTCCAGACCGCACGCCAATCGCTGTTCCCGCAGGATCCTGCCGATGTCCTTCATGTTCGCCCTCCGTTTACGTTCCCAGGGAATGCCTGGCAGTGCATGGATCGGGGCTTTCTTTTCGCTGATGTAACGAAGCTGTATCATGAATATGAAGGAAAATCAACGTAAAGTTTTAATTTTAGGGCTGAAAAAACGGCGCTGAACGCCTCTGTACCACAGGTTGTGGTGATTTCGCATGACACCCACTATCTTGATGGCCTGATGCGGTCCATGCGTGGGGGAAAAATAGCCGGGAAGAGATGAGATGGGGTCGGCAATAAACGAAAGGATCATAGCGTCGGATCACCTTGACCTGATGGTATAGGGTACTGCAAAAATGCAAATGCTCATTCCGGGACCCATCGCAGAAAGAACAAAGCTCTATCAATGGGCCTTGGTCCTCGCCCTGATCACCATCTTCTACAACATCGGCGAGGGGCTGGTGTCGGTCTTCTTCGGTCTGGAGGACGAGAGCTTCGCGCTCTTCGGATTCGGGCTGGACTCGTTCGTCGAGGTCGCCTCCGGCATCGGCATCTGGCACATGCTGCGGAGGATCAGGAAGAACGAGGGGGAGACCGCCGATCATTTTGAGCGGACCGCGCTCAAGGTCACGGGCAGCGGGTTCTATCTCCTGACGGTCGGACTCACGCTTACGGCGGCCGTCAATCTCTACCAGGGGCACAAGCCTGAGACGACCTTCTGGGGCATCGTGATCTCGCTCATCTCCATCGCCACCATGTGGCTGTTGATCCACTACAAGGTGAAGGTAGGGAAGGCGCTCAACTCGCAGGCCATCCTGTCCGATGCCGCCTGCACGCGGGCCTGTCTCCAGCTCTCCGTCGTCCTGCTTGTCGCAAGCGTGGGATATGAGTTCACCGGGATCGGTGGATTCGATGCGGTCGGGACGCTTGTCATCGCCGGGCTGTGTTTTCGGGAAGGAAGAGAGGCGTTCGAGAAGGCGAAGGCGGGCAGTTTCGCGTGCGCCTGCGAGGGGAAATGTGAGAAGTAGTGCGGAGTGGCGAGTGCGGAGTTCGGAGTGAGCGGCAAAAGAAATGCTATAGGACGCGGATGAGCGCGGATAAACGCGGATATTAAAGGATGTAAAGTTTCGCCGTAAACGAACGCGAACTATAATCTTACCTTCCTATCTTCTTGCCCTCTTACCTTCGGATCTTCACTCTGTTCCACTTCAGGATAGCCGCAGCCGAGCGTATTTTGTACGAAATGTTTGACGAGTTCAGGGGAAAGCATGGAAGAGGGAAGGCGTTATTCGAGGAGCCTGACGATGCCCCAGGCCATGCCGATACAGACCGGGAGGGTCAGGAGCCAGGCCATGACGATCTTGCCGGCGATGCCCCACCGGACCGCGGAGAGGCGCTTGGTGGCGCCGACGCCGAGGATGGCCGTGGAGACCACATGGGTGGTGCTGACGGGCAGGCCCCAGTGGCTGGTGGCGAGGATGATGGCCGCCGACGATGTTTCCGCGGCGAACCCGTGAATGGGCTCGAGCTTCAGCATCTTGACGCCCAGGGTCTTGATGATCTTCCAGCCGCCGAAGATCGTCCCGAAACCCATGGCCAGCGCGCAGACGAGCACCACCCATTTCGGCACCTCGAGCGTGTCGATCTTGCCGGCGGCCAAGAGCGCCATGGTGATGATCCCCATGGCCTTCTGGGCGTCGTTCGAGCCGTGTCCGAAGGCCATGAAGGACGACGAGAGGATCTGGAGCCGGCCGAAGTACTTGCTGATGGTCCCGGGCGCGAGGTGACCGAAGCCATAGAGGATGAGCTTCATGAATCCGAACCCGATGATGAAGCCGAAGATGGGCGATATGAGGAGGGACGTGAATATCTTCATGATCCCCGCGCCGTTCAGGATGCCCATGCCGCCGTGCGCCGTGCCAGCGCCGATGAGGCCGCCGACGAGCGCGTGGGACGAGCTGACCGGAAGTCCCATCAGGATGGTGATGAGGTTCCAGAGGATGGCCGACAGGAGCGCGGCGATGATGACGTGATCGGTGATGGCCGCCGGGTCGACAATGCCCTTGCCGATGGTCTTGGCGACGGCCGTGGTGAGGAACGCGCCGAGGATGTTCATGACCGCCGCCAGCGTGACCGCGGCGCCCGGGGACAGGACCTTGGTGGAGACGACCGTGGCGATCGCGTTGGCGCAGTCGTGCCAGCCGTTGGCGATATCGAACAGGACGGCAAGGACGATGATCAATATCAGGATCTCAGGCATGTTTGAGGACGATCCCTTCGAGCACGTTGGCGATGTCTTCCGCGCGGTCCGCGGCGTCCTCGAAGAGCTGGTAGATGTCCTTCCATTTGATGATGTAGACGGGGTCGTTGCCGCTGTTCACGAGGTTGCCCAGTGCATCGCGGTACTTGCGGTCGATGCGGTTCTCGAGGCGGTTGATCTCGATGCAGTGCTCCTGCACATGGGCGTATTGCTTGGCACGGAGCTCCCGGAGCGCCTTCTTCAGGATGTCCGCGGTCATCTGGAGGTCCTCGGCGATGGAAATGACCTCCCGTGTCGGCTTCTCGATCTTGTATACCACCATCCTGTCCACGGCCGCCCAGATCAGGTCGAGCACATCGTCGATCCGCGCGGCAAGTGCGTGTATGTCCTCGCGGTCGATGGGCGTGAGGAACGTCTGGTTCAGTTCCTTCATGATGTCGTGGGTGAGCATGTCGCCGTCCTGCTCGAACTCGTAGATCGCCTTGGCCTTCTTTTCGAAGGTCTCAAAATTGTTGAGCATGTCCACGAGGACGTTGGTGGCTTTTGAGAGGTTGTCGAGGGCGCGGTCGAAGATCTCGAAGAAATCTATCTTTTTCGGGAAGAGGGCCATGGGGACGTACCAAATCTCCTTCTCAGTGGATTTACCTGTCGTCGCGGCGGAACGACATAAAAAGTAACATACCAGGCGTGGAATTGCAAACGATAATTGATCGGGAACGGGGGAAGATAAAAATAAAAAAAGGCGATGAACAGGAACGTTCATCGCCGGGGTAACGCAGGGGAAACACCTACTCGATCTTTGATTCTTTCCAGCACTTGTCGCAGAGCCACATCATGCCGCGCACTTTGCCGGAGGTGGTCATCATCTTGGCCGCCTGCATGGGTTTGCCGCAGCACTGGGGGTTGGTGCTCACAACGGCCCGCTTGGTGGCCGCTTTTGCTGTTTTGCTTAATTCCGCCATCTTCCTGTTCCTCCAACGATCCTGTGGTTAAATACATAATCGGTTTCCCGAAGACCTTGCATTTTAACCATCTACGGGGAAAAGTCAAGAGGATTTTAGCAACTTCAATGAACAACGGTGGTTACCACAGAGGCACAGAGGTCACAGAGGGAATGTATGATAACCGAAGTGTAAAGTCCTCATTCGAAAATTTTTTGATCTGTCACAGCAAATTTGCCCTCATCTTTTAACAGGCTGTTGAAAAACCCCTATTTCGTCATTGCGAGGAGCGCTTTTTGCGACGCGGCAATCTCGAACTTGTTGATTTATTTAACTGCGAGATTGCTTCGCTCCGCTCGCAAAGACAGCTAAAATACTATTTCAACAGCCTGTTAAGCCGTTCTCTGTGTCTCTGTGCCTCTGTGGTGGATGCTTTGCCATCTAACATATTGAAAAACAGGATGATTGCCCTTGACTTTGGCGTGGGTGGGGTGATATTATCCCACCTGTTTTTACTATGGGCACACGGAGCGGTGAAACGTGAAATACAGCAAAAAAACGCATACCTGCGGAGAACTGAACAAGCGGGAACTGGGCCGGCAGGTCACGTTGATGGGCTGGGTCCATACCCGGCGTGACCATGGCGGTCTTATCTTTGTGGACCTTCGCGACCGTGAGGGGATCACCCAGGTGGTCTTCAATCCCGAGGTAGCGGCAGAGGCCCACCGGGCCGCCGGCGATGTCCGGAGCGAATATGTCATAGCCGTAACGGGGAAGGTCTCGCCGCGGCCGGAGAACACCACGAATCCCAGGCTCCCCACCGGCGAGATCGAGATGATCGTTTCGGAGCTCGTTATCCTGAACGAGTCAAAGACCCCGCCCTTCATGATCGAGGATGAAACGGACGTGGCCGAGAACCTGCGCCTCAGATACCGGTATCTCGACCTTCGCCGGCCGAGCATCCAGAAGGTGCTGATGACCCGCCATGCCATCACGAAGACCGTCCGGCGCTTCCTCGACGGCAACGGATTCATCGATGTGGAGACGCCGTTCCTGACGAAGAGCACGCCCGAAGGCGCGCGGGACTACCTGGTCCCGAGCCGGGTGAACCCCGGAATGTTCTTTGCGCTGCCCCAGTCCCCCCAGCTCTTCAAGCAGATCCTGATGGTCGCGGGACTGGAGCGCTATTACCAGATCGTGAAGTGCTTCCGCGACGAGGACCTGCGCGCCGACCGCCAGCCCGAGTTCACCCAGATCGACCTCGAGATGTCGTTCATCGACCAGGAGGAGATCCTCGGCCTCATGGAGCAGCTCCTGGCCGCCGTGGTGAAGGAAGTGAAAGGCGCCGACATCAGCCTGCCGTTCCCCCGGCTCAGCTATAAGGACGCCATGGACCGGTACGGGTCGGACAAGCCGGACACCCGCTTCGGGCTCGAGCTGAAGGACGTTTCCGATATCGCGAAGGCGTCGGACTTCAAGGTCTTCATCCAGGCCGTCGAGCTGGGCGGGCAGGTGAGGGGTTTCGCCGCTCCCGGCATGTCGGGCCTGTCGCGCAAGGAGGTCGACGACCTGACGAACGAGGCAAAGGTCTTCGGCGCGAAGGGGCTTGCCTGGATCAAGGTGACCGAAGCGGGCTTCGAGTCGCCCATCGCGAAGTTCTTCAAGGACGGCCAGGTCAACGAGATGGCGTCCCGCCTCGGCGCGAAGCCGGGCGACCTCATGATGTTCATCGCCGACAACCCCAAGGTCGTCGCCGAGACGCTGGGGTATTTACGATTGCTCATGGGCAAACGGCTGAACCTTATCGACGAGAAGAAGCTCAACTTCCTGTGGGTCACCGATTTCCCGCTCGTGGAGTGGAACGCCGACGAGAAACGCTGGGACGCCATGCATCATCCCTTTACGGCGCCCTACGACGAGGACCTCCCGCTCATGGCGACGGAACCCGGCAAAGTGCGCGCCAGGGCCTACGATATCGTGCTGAACGGTTCCGAGATCGGCGGCGGCAGCATCCGCATCCACCGCTCGGACGTGCAGTCGAAGATGTTCGGCCTTCTCAATATCAGTGAAGAGGACGCCAGGAAGAAGTTCGGGTTCCTGCTCGAGGCCCTGGAGTACGGCGCGCCGCCCCACGGCGGCCTGGCCTTCGGCCTCGACCGGTTGACGGCGATCCTGACCGGGAGCCAGTCCATCCGCGACGTGATCGCGTTCCCCAAGACGCAGAAGGCGATCTGCCTCATGACCGAGGCCCCGTCACGGGTCACGCCGGTCCAGCTCCGGGAACTGTCGATCAAGCTGGATATCGTGGAATGATAAACCGGACGCGGGGACACGGGGACAGGGGGACGCGGAGACAGGACAACAGCATTCGCCTTACTCCGTGCCTCCGTGGTGGACGTTCTGAAGTTCTTTTGTCGAGGTTTGCATGAAGTGCAAGGCCTGCAGTCAGGAAGTGGTGCTCAAGATCGGCTGAAGGAAGGTTACCATACGCTGCACGTCGTGCGGCAAGGAGTTTCCGATCAACGAGTACCTGGACGAACTTGATGAAGCAACATGGGAGAAGATCGCCCTCCGTCCCAGCAACCGCGCATGAACGACGTGTGTGCCTGCAAGCCCCGTCTTTCCCCCTGCCCGGAGCATCCCAGCCTTAGCAGCGAGAACAGGAACATCCGCTCCACGGCATCGTGCCGCGAAGAAACAGGGGTTTCAACGTCACCATCATGATGCACCGTGAAACCATAACAGGAACGCCGCGGATCACCCGGCGGCTGCTCTCTGCCCTCGCCGCCCTGGTCCTCCTTGCCGCGGCCGGCTGTACGACTTCCGATACGCAGGCAAAGCGCTTTACGGAGATACTCCACCGCTATCCTCAGTCCCCGGAGCCGCTGGCGATCGCCAGGCTGAATGCGACCTCTGCCGATGCCGTGCCGCACTCCCTCCGGGGCAGGGCGGTCACGATCATGGTGCATCCGGCATACTCGCTCTTCTTCCGCGAGGAGCGCAGGAGCACCTACCGCGAGTCCAAGTACGACCTGCTGAAGTTCCAGCTCGACAACGAGGCCCGCTTCATCGGTGAGATAGCGAAGACCGATAACCTGCTGATCCTCGTGCTGCCGGGCAACTATCAGAGTGACAGCCTCGCACCCTTGTCCTACACGTTCTTCCTGAACTCTTCCACCAAGTCCAGCCCGCTGGTCTACTACATCTATTCGGAAACGTCGAGCAGCGGAGCGCTGAGCACGGATACGATGGTGACGCTCTACGGATTCCTGCAGAGGGTCAAGGCGGACAAGGTGCTGATCGGCGGAGGATACATCGGACGGTGTCAACGGGAGTTCTACAATCAGCTAACGACCTATGTGGACAAGATCCCGGCATTTGTCGTTCCCGAGATATCGTCCATTTCCCCAGACGACATCGACGACGGCGAGGCCCAGACGATAGTGAACAGTCTCCAGAAGCGCGATTATGCCCCGGTCAAGGACTTTATCGAGAAAAAGGGACAGGGAAAGGCCAATGTTCTGTACATGCCGTCTGCCCCGGTCCTGTAATGCGGATCGAAACGACTCCTTTTGTGAAAAATCCCCCCGGGTCCGTCCAGCCGGACAGGCCTTTTCCCGCGGTTTCTTGACACCTCCTGCTTTGTCTGCTACCTTTTGAACAATCATTACTAGCGCGGATCGGATGGAAACCTATGGAAGACAGCGGCATCGACCTGGAGACCGAGAAAATACTGAACGAACTGAACCTGGGGATCGGCGAACTGGATGATCAGCACCAGGCTTTCTTCATGCATATGGTCGGCCTCCGCCGTGCCCTGATCGAAGGTTCCGGCGGCAGGGACAAGCTGATGAAGACGCTCCGGTACCTCGACACGTTCATCGACGAACATTTTCGCGCGGAAGAAGGCTACATGCGGCGGCACAACTACCCGGGCATTCTCGTGCATCGGGCGGAGCATGAGGCCTTTGCGAAGACCATCGCAGAGTTCAAGAAGACGGCCATGGACCTCGAGTCGCGAGGCGAGGTCCTTTCGTTCCTCGCCGTCGATGTGGAACACCGTCTCGAAAAGTGGCTTACCGAGCATATCCTTGTCCACGACCGCAAGATGGCGGACTACCTGTCTGAGCGCGGCTGACCGCCTTCAGGCAGGACAGATCACTTCTCTCCTTCGGGCACCCTACCGTCATTTCCCATTGACTCATCCCTTCGCGGCGGCTATATTATTTCACGGCGGCAATACTACGGCCTTTTCTCCCCGCAGCATGGCCCCGCGGCCGCCGCCGGTTGAGCCTTTCCCAAAGGAGACTTCTATGCTGACCGATCCGCATGATAATATCCCGGTGAAGATACGGACCTTTCCAGCTTCCCTGTTTTCGTGCCTGGCGCTGCTTAGCGCCGTTGCCCTGCTGGCCGGCTGCGGCGGTGGAGGTTCCAAACCCGCACCACAGGGCGTGTCGAACAGGCCCGGGCTGGTGTCCATGAAATTATTGGTGACCGACCCGTCAAATACATCGGGCCCTGTCACGCTGCGCACCGGAATGATCTTCGGTAATGAAAATGACACGACTATGACCCTGGTCTCGGGAAGCACGGGTACCTGGGAAGCGACGATCTCGGCGCCGGAAGGGACGATCCTCCGCTACACCTACCGGCTGAACGGGGACTGGGACAGGGAAGAGTCCTATGAGCACCGGCAGGGGCAGTTCCATTTCCGGGAGGTCCTGGTCGTGAAGAACGCCGTCGTGAACGATACGATCGCCTGCTGGGAGGGATCGCTCGCGACCGGGTCCACGGGCACGCTTATTGGAACGGTCACCGATCAGATCTGGCAGCCGGTCATGGGAGCGGCCGTATCCGCGGGGCCGTACCAGACCATGACCAGGTGGGACGGGTCCTACAGCATCAAGGGCGTGCCAGCGGGACCCTGCAGCGTCACGGTGCATACGGACAACGGAGAATACCAGCCGAAGATGGCAGAGGCCACCGTGCCCGCGGCCGGTACGGCTACAAAGGACTTCATGCTGGCTTCGGCATCCTCGGTGACCGTAACCTTCCGGGTGACCGTACCGGTCGACACGCCCGCGAACGCGGTGCCGCGGATCTACGGTGATGCGTACCGTCTCGGGATGTTCCCCGTTTTCGAGGGTTCAGCTATTGACCCGAGCCGCGCGATAGACTTGACCTCTACGAGCGGCAGGACATGGACCTATGCCGCGGTGCTGGGAAAGGGGTCGTGCTACCAGTACCGCTACACGCTGGGAGACTTCCGCATCAACCACGAACGCGATGCGATCGGCGCGGATGTCGTCCGCTCGTTCTGCGTAACCGGAGCCATGACCCTCGATGACACGGTCGTCTCCTGAAAAGCTTCCACCCAGGTCCCCGTCACGCTGACCGCGACCTCGCCGACCGTGACCGACACGGTCTATGTGACGACGGACGGGTGGGGCGGGTATGAACCGCTTCGCATGTGGAAGCAAGGCCCGGGACAGTGGCAGTACATCCTGTACACGGACCCCGGCAGCACGCTGAACTACCGCTATGTCCGGAACGGCGACGCTGCCATCGGTCTGGAAACGGTCGGCACGGACACGAACCCGCCGGCCTACCGGACGCTTGTGCCGGTCTCGGCAGTGACCTCGACCGACACGATAACAGAATGGCGCCACCAGATGCGCGAGACGTCGCTCCCCACCGTCACGACCAGCATGACCGGCACGGTCGTATCCCGCACGACGGGTTCGTTCCAGACCGGCGTGGAACTTATCGATTACTGGCGGCCTGCCTGGAGGCCCCTCATCGTCCCGTCGGTCCAGCGCATCAAGGAGAAGAACGCCCAGTGGGTCCATATCCCCTCGGTCTGGGGGCTCGTGAGCGTGGACCCGCCGATCATCGACCGCGGATGGAACTCCTTCACCACCGAGGAGCTGGTGGACCACATCAGGGCCGCAAAGGCGCAGGGCCTGAAGGTGGCCTTGCGGCCATTCCCATTCCCTTCGTCAACAGTTGAGGAGTCAGCCTTTACTGATCCCCACACGAATGAGTGGTACGACCAGTTCTTCGATCAGGTCAAGGCAATGTACCGGTATCATGCCGCGATCGCCGAGCAGGAAGGCGTGGAGATGATGATCCTGGGCAACTTCAACTGGGCGGATGATATTCTTGCAGTGCCGACGGCACACATCAATCAAAAATGGAAAGAAGTAATTGCAGGGATTAAAAAAACGTCGGTTGGTGTCTATAGGGGCAAGATCACGACAGACTATCATGTCGAACGGCCCGAGTACGACTGGTACCAGCAGTTGGACTACCTGGGTGACAAGTGGTGGGTGAAACTCACCTCATCGCCGACAGCGACGATCGGGGACCTGTATAACGCAGCGAAGGCGGAATTGCAGTCGAAATATCTTCCACTTCTCTCTCTCTCAAAGTACACTGGCAAATCGATCGTATTTTCAGAAATTGCCTACTATTCCGCAGATTCGTCGGCACAGCAGACCTACGGTGTCTATGACCGCGAGATCGATGATTTCCTGCCGGCGTTGACTTCCCCGGTGAGCGATTGGGACGAGCAGGCAATGGCCTACGAAGCGGTGCTCTGGGCCTTTGCAGAGACGACGTGGGTGCAGGGATGCTATTCCTTCGGGTATGCCTATTTCGATTTTGACTCGAAGGGATACAGCGTGCGGGGGAAGACCGCCGAAGAGGTCATGAGCCGGATCTACCAGCAATTGAACTTGTAATTACGGTTACCCTACTGGTTCCTCCCCCTTGATGGGGGAGGTTAGGTGGGGGTGACGAGTATGAACGATAGATTCTTCACCCTCCCCTTAGTCCCCTCCCATCGCAGGGAGGGGATAGTAATAAAGCCCGGACACCTCGTCAGTGTGTGCTGTAGGTATGCCGAAAGCGCCCTGCCGGATATATGGAAAGGAGCCACCGTGGACCAGGGATTGACAATAGGCATTGAGGAGATCGACAGGCAGCATGAGGAGCTTCTCGAACGCATGGACCACCTGCGCGATGCCATGCGAAGAGGCCAGAGCAGCGACGCAGTTCGCAATACGCTGAAGTTCCTGGAACAGTATGCGGTGGAGCATTTCGACACGGAGGTCAAATACATGCTGCGGTACAACTATCCCGGCATCCTCCTGCACAAGGCCGAGCACGAAACGTTCCTCAAGGACCTGGCCGCCCTGAAGGAAAAGTTCACCACCCTGCAGGCGCAGGGAGAGAGCACGACCTTTCTGGGCGTCGATATCGTGCGCAAGCTCAACGACTGGTTCACCGATCATATCGCCACGGTCGATAACAGGATGGGCGTGTTCCTGGCGGAGAAGATGCCGCCGAAGTAGATAAAGGCAGAAGCGGAGAGAGCCGAAGCGCATCGGACCGGAAGGGGTTTCCTTCCGGTCCGCGCTGTTTTCGGCGCCGATGGCAAAGGGCGCATCGGGGGAGCGTCATTTTTTCAAATTATCCAGGGCATCCTTGAGATTCTTGTCGATAACGGCATCGATCGCCCCGTGGTTGTCCTTCATGACATCCGGCGACGACTTCATGACGGGTTCGCACTTTGATCTGTTGCCGGAGACAGCATCGAGAAGATAATCTCCCGCGTGCCAGCCCTTTTCCTCCAGGGCCTCCCGATTGCACTCGACCTGCCTCAACCCCATACCCTGCTGCTCTTGGGGCAGCGAATAGGAATGCTCCGTTTGCCTTATCAGCTGTTTCTGCTCGTCAAGGGTGAGCGTTCCTTTTGTCGGCTCGAACAGACAACCGGAACAGCACGCCGCGAGGAGCAGCGTACAGGCCGCCAGCGTCAGAGCTCTGCCGGTGATATATTGGATTGCCATCGTTTCAGCTTCATCCGTGCAGATCACTTCAGCCTCCCGATCAGCTCCCGCACCGTCACGAACAGGTCTCCCGCGATCGGGTGTACGCGCGGGGAGGGCCGGGTCTGGTTCAGCTTCATGAGCGGGGCTTCCGGATCTTTGTTGAAGCACAGGACCTCTGCGCGCGTGCCGAGATAGTCGATGTGCTGCGGCGCGCCGGAGATGCCGAGGCAGATGATGATCTTCGGGTTCACGGCCACACCGGTCTGGCCGATCTGGGCCTCGAGCGGCAGGAGCTTCAGGTCCTGCGTGACCTTGCGCGTGGCGCCGAACATGGGCGCGAGTCCCATCCCTTCCAGTTTCTTTTTGAGCTCCCTCGCCAATTCCATTCCTGCTTTGTCCCTGACGCCGTAACCGATGTCGATGATCACGTCGGCGGTGGACAGCGTCGGTTCTACGGGCGGCGGCAGCGGGGCTGTCCAGTCCGGCTTCACGTCAATATCCACAGCTATTGCGGTAAAGCCTGCGCGACCTTTCTGATCGGGAAGTTCGGCATCGCCGCTCATGGTCAGGAAGGCGCACCCGTCGGTTATGCGCTCCTGTTTCATCAGCTTGCCCGCGTAGGCAGCCATCGAAACATCAAGATATCCGTCGGCGTTCCGCTTGAGATGGGTGATGCCTGATGCAAGCTGGACCGGATGCTTAATTGAAAACTCACCCGCTGCTGTTCCGAAGGCATCGTTCCATGACGATCCCGCGAAGATCAGGGGAGAGCCCGCTCCCTCCACGACGAGCCGGAGGACCTGGAGCCTGCCCGAGGAAGAGAGAGCACCGCCTTTCGTATCTAAGCAGAAGGCCTGCTCCAGTCCGTTCGCCCGGGCGAGGCCGAGCAGGGAAGGCCATTGGTCGCGTGGAGCCGCGATGAGCGTGCAGGCATTCCTGCCGAAGAGGTCCGAGGCGGTGCGGCAAGCCCTGAGGCCTGCAATATCATCCTTTCCTTCGGCGTGGTCCAGGACGGACCAGACAACAGGTCCCGCTGCCAGTTTCCCCTTGCCGATGGTCCCGGTATAGGCTTCCGTTTTTGATGCGCTTGCCGCTGCCGCATGCTCTTTGAGGTAAGCGGCGGTATCCTTGACCGTGGTGATGACCTGCATCGTGGTAGATGCGGCAGCGGGCCGGGAGAAGCGCGGGGACAGGGCGGGCGTGCCAGTCGAGGGTTTCACTACTATGACGTTTCGTGAAAGCGCGGCCGCCAGGTCGTTGATGTCGTGCTCCATTCCCGTCGACCCGCGGGTGATGCCGATGACCGACGGCACAGCAGCGCCATCGATCCCCCTGCCGTCGGACCTCGTCGTTATGCGCGGAGCGGACAGATAGGGTCTCATCGTAACCCCGGCGAGAAATGCCGCGATGCCGTGAACTCCGTCAAGGGCGCTCGCTCCCATGACGATACAGTCGTATCTCCCGTTCAGTTCAAGCCCCTGCACGGTCTCCGCCAGAAGCGTCCCGCTCAGTTCATTTGTGTCCAGCCTGATCAGACGATCGGCGGTCGGAGCGCTTGATCGCAGGAGCTGTTCCCGCTCGTCCCCGCCCGGCATGAGCACATCAACGGTCACGTTCGGACCGCTCGCGGCTTTAAGGCTGAGCGTCTGTTCCAATCCTGCCCGGTCAAGAGGATCGATCTCCCAGACCAGTTCGCTGATCGTTCCTTCGGACAGCCGGGGAACGGGTGAGAGATCGGCAACGGGCCTGACGATCGAGAGGAGGCGGAGGGGAACGGTCACAGCACCGGTCCGCGCATGATGAGCAGCGATCTTTTCCATGACCCGGTCCAGGGCCGCGTCACATGCGCGCACCTCAGGCACGTCGATGTCGCGGGATATCCAGTTCCAGGCTTTGCCGAACGAACGGTCGAGATGCTCCAACTGTGCGACGGCGCGCTGCAGTGCGCGCTGTCCGGCGACACAAAGGGGATCGACGTAGGCGGGTCCCAGGAGCTCCCTGCGTGCCTCCAGCCATTCAACGCGGTAGAGAATGCATTCGAGCCGCAGGACCTCTCCGGCCATCTCGGCAAGCGGAAAGAGGGCCGGCTGGAGCATGGCGTCCGACCACGCCGCGTCGCCGAGCCGCTCACGAACGGCAAGGACGTGCGCCCGGATCCTGTTCTTCCATCTGCCGAGCGTCATCGCGGCGTCATCATCCGGCCGTTCGGGGACGCGCTCCGGCAGGAGTGGCCAGTCCGCTGCCTGTGCGATCAGGTCCTTCAGGATGAGGAACCGCTGTACCTCGTTGGTCCCTTCATAGATGTTCAGGATGCGGGCGTCGCGCCGCGCCTTCTCGAGCAGGAACTGCTCGGTCTGTCCCGCGGGTCCGTAGGCACGCTCGATGAGCGAGATGATCTCGTGGACGTCCTCGGAGCAGACGTACTTGGCGATGGCCGACTCCATGCGCACGGACTCATGGGGGCGGTCGAACAGGCCGATCAGGTAGTAGGCCAGGGACTCGCTGCCGAACTGGATGGCGGCGGCTTCGCCGAGCAGGCGGTCGCGCTGGACCGTCGGCGGAATGTTAACCGAAGCCTCTGCAAGCAGCTTCCGGGCGAGCGCGCCGGCGACGGCCGCCAGGCCGCAGCGGCCCACGTTCAGGGTCTCCAGGGCGTTCACCTGGCCGTGTCCTTCGTAGCCGATCACGGCTTCACGCGGAACGCGCGCGTTGTCGAGGGATATCTCGTTCGTCGGCGAACCGCGCTGGCCGGTCTTCTGCTCGTCGGCGCCGACCTTCAGCCCTTCGGCATGGCGGTCCACCATGAAGCCCGTGACGCCTTCCGGCGTCTGGGCGTAGAGACAGAACTGCGAGGCCAGGCTCCCGTTCGTGATCCACATCTTCGCGCCGGTGAGGCTGTAGTACTCGTACATCGGGCCGGTGGCGGTCTGCCGGACCTGGCCGATATCGTGGAACTCGCAGACCGTGCCCTGATGTTCGTAATAGCGGACGCCCTCGTCCGCAGCGTAGTCGTAGCGGTCGTACCGGATGGGGCAGAGCGTATCGTCGGGCGTCCGATAGGCCATGCCGTCCCGTGAGAACTCAACTCTATCGGCGTCGATCAGGTAGCGCCTGCACTTGTCGAGCTCACTCGTCGGGGAGAAGACGTACCGTCCGTCGGGCAGGGGCGAGAGCATGGCGGTCCTGAGCACGGCCATGGTCTTGACGCCGCCGGAGTCGGAGCCGGCGGTCGGCTCGGTCAGGGCAAAGGCGCTGACGCCGCCGTGGCCGAGGTTCCGCAGAAAGAGCTTGTGGGCACGCTCCCGCCGGGGAAGTTCTTCCAGGGCATTGGCTACCTCGGGCATGATGCGCTCGAAGAGCGATGCGGCGTGTGCAAGGCCGGACATGAACTGCCCGAAGTCGCCGCGTTTCCCCGCGATGCCGGCGCCGTAGAAGGCGCGCAGGAAATTCGCCGAGAGGTACTTGACGACGCGCGTGCGGCGGATGCGGCCGTCCACGAGCTTCATGATGGCCGTATACTCCTTCCGGATCCATCCCGGGCTCGGGTTCGTGAACGACGCCACCAGACGCCTCATGCGGACGCCGATCTCGCCGAGCCGCTTCGGGTCACGGGCGAGCGGGGCAAGCTCTTCCCGCACGCGGGGGAGCTCGTCCTCCAGCCCCAAGAGCACCGGCGTGGTGCCGATGCTCGTGTTCGCCATGATCAGCAGGCAGGCCGCGGCATCGCCGAAGCTCCCGGCCGCGGAATTCAGGACGTAGTATCCGGCCTTGCGCCAGCCCAGGCCGTCCTCCGACGCCGGTATCGTGGTAGCAAGCCACTTGTTCCGCTTCACTGCCGCGAGGAACTCCGGCGGCAGATTGTGGAGCTGCTCGACATATCGTTCGAAATGCATTCCCTCGAAGCGTCTGCCGCTCCCGTTCGCCTGGAACCAGTCCGTGAGTTCGCTCCAGAGCTGTCGGAGTTTGGGATCATGGAGCTGCATCTCCGGAACGTAGCGCGGCGACCGGTCGAAGAGGGATGCGAGGAAGGTGCCGGAGCGGTGATGCCTGCCTTTTCGCGCGCAGAAGCTCTCGTAGTCCTGGTCCAGGGCGACCGCGGCGACGTCCGGCGCGGCGGGGAAGAGCGCGGCAGGCGATACAGCTCCGCTGCCTGCCGATAGCGCGGCCTTCATTATGGCCTTCTCCGCGATGCCGAGCAGGACCTCCGCCGAAGCAGCCTCCTGCTCCATGCTCGCTCCCTCATTGAGACGCTGTTCGATCACCGCGAGCAGGGCGCGGATGCCGATCAGCAGAGCTGCCGCATCGCCGGTTAGCAAAGCGTCGGACCCTACGTGGATGTTCTCATAGGCGGTCCGCACCTCATTCCATTGTTTCACGAGCGGGGCAAGAGGCGATCCGCTGATCCCGGAGAGGCTGCCGAGCTCCTGGGAAAGGATCTTCCCGAGGTCCTTGCCGGAAAGATCCCTTTGCAGCGCTTCGGCCGCCCCGTATCCCGGGGAAAGGAACCGGAAGAGGGAACTGTCGCGATAGGACCGCGACAGGAGATCATCTTCGGAGAAGGCGAACCCGCCGAAGACCTGGCCGGCGTCGTAGGCCATGCAGCCGTTCTCCGGCCCGAAGGCGAAGGCGGCGAGGGAGGAAGACAGCAATCCAATTGCGGATTGCGGATTTCGGATTGCGGATTGGGAATCAGTAACCAGTGCGGAGTGCGAAGTGCCGAGTGCGGAGTGAACGTCATACAACGTCTCCAATAATAACCGCCATGCCTCGACACGGGCGACGAGTGCCTTTACCGCGCCGAGCTTGGCAATGCCGTCGCGCCCTTCGGTGTCGAGCATCTGGCCGGGGAACTGGACCCTGCTTGCCGCGTGCTCCTTTGCGCGGCGGGAGAGATAATCTCCCGCGCCGAGGGCGATTGCGAGGTAGGAAGCGTGATCGATCTCCCCGCTTTCCCGGACCGGGAAGAAGTCCTCGTATTTCACCGGGCAGTCGAGGGTGATCCGGGAGAGGGCGGCAGCACGGAACCCGATGGCAGGCGTAGAGGAGATGGAGACCCCCGGTGCGGTGAACGGGATCAGAATGCCTTTGCCGTCAATGATCAGCAGGAGGGCCGTGCTCGCGGCAGTGGGCACGAAGCGCAGCGTGCCGGTCATCCTTCGACCTTCGCTGCTTTCCGCGATAACAATGTTCTCGCCGCTGAACGCACAGATCCCGTGCACGACGCGTCGTCCCGCGTGGTCAAGAATGTTCATCGCCTCCCTCTGCCGGGCGGCGATCAGGCCCAATGCCGGGCTTACGGACGAGAGGCCGCGGATAACGGAGCGGGCGGAATGACGGTATTCCAAGAGGAGCTGTCCGAGCTTCTCCGCCCATTCACGCGGCAGGGGCAACTCTTCCCACTGTTTTACGACACGGTCGGGGAAGAGCCGGGACAGATCATCGTATGCCGGGGTTGCCCCTTCCGCGGCGGCCGAAGGCGCTGCGCCGGAGCTCGAGGGAAGCGGGCCCGCGGTCCAGGAGCGAAGCTGGTCTTCGAGCCGCGATACCGCATAGCGGCAATGGAATAACCGGTTTGCAGTGAGGGTACGGAATTCCGTAGGGGCAACCCTATGTGGTTGCCCTGATTCGGGCGGCCACGCAGGGCCGCCCCTACAGATTCGGATAAGGGCCTTCTCCTCCGCGATCTCGCCTGCGGCGTCGGGCCGTTCGTCGGCACGGAGCAGATCCTCCAGGTTCGTCATCCTCTCGATCAGCCGCGTGCCGAGGCTGTGCGGCCAGGAACATCTGCCCGCGTCCGGCGATGCCGGAAGGTGTTCGAGGGAATCCCGGAAGGCAGTCGCGGCGTTCATTACGGAGGTGACGGCGCTGGCGATATTCCCGCTCACATACCACAGCTTCTGGTCGACCACATGAGGTGGTTTGGCCGGGGCCTGCATACGGGCGCTTTGCTTCATTGATCCCAGAAGACCGGCCATCGCGCCGCTCTCGGGACGGTAGATGAGCCCGTGGTCAGTGAACCGGCCCCAGAGGGCCTTGCCCGGTTCAGACCGCCAGCAGGACTCGCACTTGATGCAGTTCTCCCAGTTCACGGTCACCTTGCCGCGGCCCATGAGCGGCGCGTCGTATCCATAGACCTTTGCCGGACAGACCCACCAGAGGCTCGTGCGGGACATGTCCGGCTGTTCGGCTATCGAGCCAGGCCAGAGCGCCCGGATGTGCGACGCGCTGCCCACGTGATAGGTGTTCGTGGCGAGCTTCGCCTCGAGGCTCACCCAAGGCTTCACCGCGTCGAGGTCCCGGGCTTTTCGCTGGGCGTCATTGTAGGCCATGACCGGCTCCGCCAGGAGCTTTTCCACAGAGACCTTCAATATATAGAAGCGGAAGGCGTCCCCGATCGCGGTGCCGAGGGCAATGAGGAAGAGCAGGGACCCGAAGGCGGGAAGGACGATGATGTCGGTCAACCGGAAGGAGCGGAGCATGAGCCGCACCGCTTTCGCGAAGCGATCCTCTACGGGTTCGTCGGTGTTGGCATAGATGGCCGCAAGGGCTTGCGACAGTGAGGGAGATAGTCTCCGGAGCAGTCCTCCGATCGGCCAGGGCAGGGAAGCGGCATCGATCTTCTTCCCACGAATGTTCAGCACCAGGGCGAGCTTGTTGTCACGCGACGGCGCGGCTTTGAACTGGTTTCCGATCCACGCGGCAACAGTCGCCGGGTTGAGCAGGGTCGTGATCATGGGCTTCCCGAGCCTGAGAGCGCTCACTGCGGATACATTGTCGGTGATGGATCCCATGAGCGCCCGGAACGAGAGCAGGTGGCCCCTGAGAAAGCGGCCGGTCTCGATGAGACTGCCGCTCGAAAGGAAATGCGCTGAGCCGCAGAGGATGTCCGTTGTCCTGCCGAAGAGGACGCTCGACCTTCCGAAGTATCCCGGCCAGCGGGATAAATATTGCGCGTTCCTGCCATACACGCTCTCTTTCAGCGGAGCGAGGTAGGCCCGGGTGAGGTTCTTCGCGTCCAGACCATGTCCGTCCTTCAGGAGGGCCTTGACGCCGCGGGCGAAGTACAGACCGGTTGCAGCGGCCGGGCCGGTGAAGTTCGGGAAGGGAATGTCGATGCCGAGACCTGCGGATGCGCCGCCCACGGCCAGTCCGTCCTCAACAAGAACGGGCCGTTCCCGCCAGCCGCCGCTCCGGATGATCTTGGTCCCGTAGGCGGAGAGCGTCGCGTCCTTCGCCAGATCGCTGATCGCGGGCAGGCCCCGCAGCCATGCAAAGAGCCGGTCGTGGTCTCCGTGGTAGTTCTTTTTCAGATTGTCGAGGGGGAGGACATAGCCCAGCGAGAGGCTGTCCCGGTTCGTATACAGGAAGCCGCCCACGTTCAGCTTCGCGGTCCTGCCGGCAATGGACGCGTTCCTGACCAGGATCTCGAATGCGGCGCCTTCGCCCTGGTCCAGGCCGAACCGCTTCTCGATCATCTCCGGAGGGAGCGAAAGGACCGCCTTGACGCCCTGGAGATAATGCGGCTCGGGAACGCGCTCCAGCCGCTCGGACCGTACCAGGTGGGACGCGTCGCCCTCGGCGATGAAGACCACCTCCGCGTACAGCGGCCCGCGGCTGGTCTGAACGCCGACGACCCTGCCGGACTTGCGGATAAGCGAGGTGACGGTGGTCTTGGTGATGAGTACTGCGCCCTTTGACCGGGCGAGTTCGGCGAAGTAGGGATCGTAGATGGGCCTGAGGACGGTGAAACAGTCCCGGAAGACACCGGCGTCGGTGAGCGTCAGGCCGACCTCGTCCAGCCCGTTATGCACCAGGGTGCCGCGGCGCACGACGCGCCGCTCGAAGGGCGCGGAGGCGACGGCGTTGCTGCCGAAGCAGTCTTCCGCGGCTAGGCTCTCGGTGAAGTACACGCAGCCCGACCAGTTCTCCGCTCCGGCGTACACGCCGGCCTCGAGCAGGCAGACGGAAATGCCGCTCCCGGCAAGCGCTCCCGCCGCCGCGACCCCGGCGGGCCCCGCACCGATGATGACGACGTCGAACCGACAGATATTCATGATCGAACGCTCCTGTTTAATGAGTGAGACAGATGAACGATCTCCGAGGAGAACATGAGGATACAGACGCCTGGGAACATCATACGGAATTATACCAGAATCAGAAGGTGAGGGATACAGGGACGGGATTTGAAGCGGGCGGGAATTACCGACCTATTGGCGACCAAACAATGCTTTCAACATTGCGGTTTTGTTTGATAAAGGGAAGGGTACGAGAACAATAGCACCCCGCTTATAAGTTGTCATACACGGCGTCCTCTTCGTTGCCCCATATCTTTTCGAACGAGCGCTCAGACAGCCTTTGGGAAGCTTTGACGAACGCACCCTTTTCCACTTTCAGCTCAAGAAACCGGATGAAGTCCAGCACTTCGGCAAGAGCATGCTCCGGCAGCCTGTCCACCTCGTGTTTAATTAAATCCTTGACCGACATAATTCTATCCTCATCCCTATTTCCGTATTGCGAAGCTAACCAACCGCCTGCTTTTTGACGGCTCGTATTGAACGCTTGGCTATACGCGGTTTCACCGTGACGCTGTGCGCATACAAAAACTCCGGATCAATATCCAAATGATTGGCCCATTCAATACTGTCGAATTTGACCGTAACGGAGTTGAATAAGTTTACATCCCGCAACTCAGCGAATTTTCCAATGGTGAGATAAGGAGTTAGATCAAAGACTTTTTCCTCTCCATTTTTGAATTTAATTTGCAGCTTATGCCCTTCTAACGGCTTCGCGCTCTTTACCGGTATATACATATTTATCCTCCAGTTATTTCAAGGGCTCGATAGGGAAGGGAAGCTCGCCCTTTGATGCTAATTCCCAATCGGCCATCAGTTCTTCTTTGTGAATTTCAACCCAAGCCAAGACAAGCTTCGTCTGCCTCGGAGGCAGTTTGCCGTCAGTTATTTCTCCTGATCGAATGTCAATGATAGCCATGTGTTTTTGATAATAGGCATGAATATGAGGCGGATTGTGTTCTCCCGGAGAACAATACATTCTGACGATAATTCCAAAAAACATTGAGATTGTCGGCATTATGCCTCCTGTTTATGATTTACCTTCCGATCTTCTTTTTCCCGTCCTTTATGTTGCATTATACATCAGGAATGTGAAAGTGTGTATGATGAAATCAAAGCAGTGGGTCGCCTGGACTACGCATTACAGCCCAACATCTTTTGAATTCTGTTGGGCAAGATGAGGCATTTTGCCCAACCTACCGGCTGTTTGAACAACTTTTCTGCTTACGATCAGACAGGATTTCGTTACGCAACGCGTGCATCAATGTCCCTCGCGACCTTCTTGTGTCGGGTTTTGCTACGCTCTACCCGACCTACTGACTGAAAGGCCTCTTCAACGGAAATCGCCCGGCCTATTTCATAGAACAAATCGTTCAGCTGGGCTCGCAATTTCCAGGTTTGCTTCAATGCTTTCCGGGAGAGCGTTTTCCTTCGTAAAACCCTGTTTGCCTTTAAAAGAGCGCTGTACGATGCGCGTATTTCATTCAGTATTTCCGCTTCCGCTCTTCTCGCATGCGCTCGTTCAGTCGTTCCAACCGCGGCTTTTGAGCCGAGGCGCTGTTCCTTAAATTGTTTCCGCATTGCTTTGTCCGCGGCTTTCCGAAGCTTGGTCCATCCGGGCTTTCCGAATACGCGTACGAGGACTTTCATACTGTGCCGGTGCAATTCATGAAAATGGGAGTAGCTGGGTTTTCTACCGAGCGACTTCTCGGCGTCCAGATAATCCTCGATCAGGTGCTCCGCGGTAAGGCCGCTCCGACTGTTTTTCGGCAGGGCCTCCTTGCCGACCGCTTTGATCAGCCTTCTCCATCCGGGTCTGCCGAATGCGCGATCAAGCACCTTGGGAGTATGGCAGTGCTGAAGAAAGTCGCCGATGACGGGCCGTCTGCCCAGCTTCCGCTGAAGATGAAGAAAATCGGCAACCAGGTGCGCCCGATTGAGCGGCCCGGCTTCCAGCCGGATTCCGGGATTTTCCGTCAACCGCGCGCATACGCGCCTGCCCGGCTTTTCCCGATTCCCCGTTCGACGTTTTATTACTATGCGGGAAACTTTGGCGGTCTTCTTTCTCACTGTGCTTTTCCTCTCTCGGTTTCTCGCCCGCCAGCTCAAGGAACTCCTGAGGTCAGGCAGTAAAGCAGGCATGACAGGTCCTTTACATGGGCGCGCCTGTGAAGGGCTTCGCGTGTTCTCAACTCGTCCGACATCAACATCCAAGACGCGACCCTATAAGTTGACCCTATGAGTTCGTCCCCAAAGTTCTCTTTATCCTTTCCAGCTCTTCCGAAAACTCCTTTGTGTCCGGCTCTGAGAGTATGAGCGCTAACTTTATTTCTGTGCCCTTTTCATATTTATCGATATTATCAAAGACATGATTAATTTCCGTATGGATCTTATTCGCGTAATCTTCTATTTCTTTAATTGCATTCGTGGCCATTCTGGAAGAAAGGTCAAGAAGCCTCTTGAAAACATCGTCAGTATTTACGGCAAGGAACTCTAGTCGCCATTCAATTAGCTTTTTGTAACCTTCCGCAAATCTCTTGGCTATATAAAGGATATGCTTTACATCACCTGGTTTCCCTGGTTCACCAAATGCAATTGGAAGCCCTTCGTTAAGAAGTTTTGTTGAAGATGATATCGTGTTCGTGATATGGCTGAAGTGTAGTGATACCCAGTTGGCAACGTCAATATGATTTTTCAACGCCGTTCTTTTCCCGTACGAAACGCCATACAATAAATCACGTTTTATGTTATCACAGTTATCAATGTGGTCCTTGAGCGTTTCTGCAAATAGACGATATTCCCATCCTTTGGGCCTATCTATAATTATCTGAAGCGACTTTGGTGATATTTCAGAAAGTTCTTTATCGTCTGCGATTCCAGGTGTCATCCTCGACCTGAGATCGAGGCAATCCATGAATAAATATGCCAGTTGCTGTTTAAGAGTTAAGCAAATATCTTGGGCGGATTCAAATGAGAAAACCCAGTTATCCTTAGTGTCTCTAAGCGACTCGACAAACTCAAACAACTTGTTGCTGTCAACTACATCTGTGAAATTACCCTCTTTGTTTTTTTGCCACACGGGAAGTATGTTAATAATATTCTTTGCAACAAATATGTAAATTGGCGTGCCCTTTGCTTTCGCCTCGATATATTCAAGGTTGGTTATCGATTTGCCATTATCAGCTACGGCACCGTATCGGCCCCCAACTATTAAAATGAATATATCAGCACGATTCTTGATGGCTTCCCGACAGTTTTTTACGATATCGTGTAATGGATTTACGGGAAAAGAGTTAAAGTCGGAGAGAATCGGATCATGTCCTAAAGACTCAATGAATTGTTTAAGATCCGTTCTGACTTGACCTAGATCGTAGCAAGTCGAACTTACAAATATGGCGGGTTTGAGTCCTGTTGGCACGGTATTATATCCTCCTTCATGTTTCTCGCGTCACTCATGACATTTGCAAGTGACGGCGCTGTTGGTAGTGGCCAAGGCGATTTCTCTCTATGCCTATTTGTTCGTCCACTGATAAGTCGTCCTTATCACATTCCGATAGTTGTCGTCCAAGGATGCCTGCAAGGCAATCAAGGCCGTTATCCGCCGGGCCATCTCCGTCACATAGCGGATTTCATCAGGGGTAAGGCCACGGCCAAGAAGCGGTTTTTCACGGTACGACAGCCACTTCTTGATGACCTGATAGCCGCCGATGGTGTAGTCCCACACCGCCTCGGGTACGTTGCGCCAGCATGTGTCATCGTTCAGGTAGATGTCATACGCCCCGTCGTCCCGTCGTATAACTTTCCCTTTGCCCGGCATGGTGACGCCGCCCTTCCCGCCATGACCCCAGCCGGCGGTCAAGTCTAAATCCTCAGTGTCAGGGTTAGCGGGTTTGCCATCCACGCGCTGGAAGACCGCGATGTCCTTCAGATCGTCCCGAATCTTCCCCGTGGTCACGCTGTGAACCGGCGCTTCTGTGTCCAGTAATGCCGCCACCTGCCGCCCAAGAGCAGCGGAGGCGACCAGAGAATCCTTCGCCTTCGGAAGCGGAATCCGCGGCCAGTCCTGTCGGAGTGCTCCGCTGTTCTCTGTTTGATATGCAGGTGCATGAAGAATCGCGAGCGAATGGAAAAACAAGCCTTCCGGCGCGTTTTTTATCCCGGCCAGATATGTTGACGCCATATCGCTCAGGTTAGGATTGTGCCCGCTTTTTTCAAGCAAGGAGCTACCGTCTGCAAATAGATAAAGCGGAAAGCAGCTTGCACTTCGGTCCATAAGGTCGAGACAACCAAGGCTTCGGACCATTTGAGGCATCGACCAATCGCGGCGCGGCTTTTGTTGAGTGACCAGCCACTGATTGCTCTCGCCCACGTGCGGGAAATATTCACTGCGCTTCTCATCAAGCAATTTGGTTTCTGGTTCCCAATAAAGCCAACGAACATCAAAGGGACGATAACAATAGCGAACGAGCTTGTCCGGCATGAAACCGCGTTTGCGAAGTTGATCACGCACTGCCTCTGCTTTGAACCGGTTGGTGCTGGCCATGGCCGTCGGCGATAACCGTTTCATTTGCTCGTGTGTGATCTCCGAGTCGAAGTAGTCCTTCATCCGCTTCTCAAGTGCATTGCGGTCTATGTCCACGACCACGTCATCGCGGCTGGTCTTGACGCCGGGGAACGAGACCGGGAACAAGTCGGGCAACGATGGCCACGTGACGTAGTCAGCGGCCATTTGGCCGGGTATGAGCGCGAGGCCCATCTCCAGCACTGGTGTCACCTGTTGGTAGTCGCCCATATCTTCGAGCAGTTGAGCGCGTTTGTCCTTACCCCAGAAATGGCGAAATTGAACGGCGTTAACGCTGGAGTGTTTCATCTTGCGGACGAGCAGGGCGATGGCCGTGCCGACCTGGATGCCTTCCTTGTTGAACTCCGTCGAGAAGACGCTGGGATCGGGCGCGCCCGCGGGTGTGAGCTTGCCGGTTTTGTACTTATCGCCGTTCAGGCAATCTATGCTGATCCTGTCGAACACATCGAGGTACCGCTCGCGCATCCCGGTAAAGGACAACCCATCGAGCCACGAATAGTTCGAGATGAAACAGACGACACCCTGCCCGTTCTTTTCCACAATGCGGCGCTCGGCCATGCGGAAGAACCGGACATAAAGATCGTTCAAGCCTTGCCCCTGCGGCGCCGCAACTTTTTTTGAGGTCCGGTAGGCATTCGAAAGATCGCGCTCCTCTTCCATTGCCAGGCCAGCGTATCCATTGTAGGGCGGATTGCCGAGAATGACGAGGATGGGCTTTTCCTGCTTCACCTTGCCAGCCGCGTCGCGTTCGTCGGAGAAACCGGGGAAGGCTATCTGCTTCGGCTTTTCCTTGGGCGGCTCCCAGCCGGTGAGGGCATTGGTCAGATAGACTCCGGCGCGTTCGGGCGGATCGCTGCGGTCGCTGAGCGGCGCGCCGAGGGTTTCGAGTTCCAGTCCGATCTGGAGATGCGCGATGACGAACGGCGCGGGCAGAAGCTCAAAGCCGAAGACGCGTTCCATGGCGGCCTTCTTAAGATCGTTCGCAACCAGTGCGTCGCCGCCCTTTTCATGCAGGGTGATGGCTATGCGGCGAAGGACCGCACGGAGATACGCGCCAGTACCGCAGCAGGGGTCGAGCACAACCACGTTCGGGTCGGCCAGGCCATCAGCGAGATTAAGTTCGGAACGGAGAACAGCGTCCACCCGTTCCACCTGATACCGGACGATCTCCTCGGGCGTATACCAGACGCCGAGTTCCTTGCGCAGTTCGGGATCGAAGGCATGAAGGAAGGGTTCGTAGAAATACTGGACTGCATGCCCCTCGTCGAAGGATTTGAAGAACTCACCTCGGTCCACGCGATTGAGAGCCGCCGCGGTCCAGTCGAGGACTTCGATCATGCCGAGCGCGCCGAGGCGTGCAGGGTCGGCGACCTGAACGAAAAGAGCGCGGAGCATGGGCACGCGCAAAAGGTAGGGAGCGACGCGCCAGTCGAATCCGCCGGCAACGGCATAAGGCGCGGCAGTATCATGGAGTGCGTCGGCAAAGCCGGTTTTCTTATTCGGCTTGGCGTCGCGCTGCCGCGCCCACAATACCCAGGCCGAGAAGACGCCGTAGAAGAGGGTCTGAATGAGCGTAGAACGAAAGAAGTGCTCGCCTTTCTCTCCGTCAAAACGCAAACCGAGCGCTTCTTCGAGAGCCTGCCGGAGGCTGGTCAGGGCGGGGAGGTCGGCCTGTTCGATGCGAAGCCTCGCGTCGTGGGCGTAGGAAGCGAGGATGCCCGCCACGTCCTGTGGAGCGGACAGCGGCGCGTTATGCAGCAGCACGCGCTTGAGATACTCCAGCATCCTTTCACCGTGTTCCTTCGCGGCCTGGCGGGGATGGGCGGTCAGCTTCCAGAACTCGCTCTCGGACGGGGCCAGCTCAAAGGATTCCAGAACGCGCGGCTTTCCCGTCGGTCCCTTGCCGATGAGGGCAAAGGCGCGGTAGTTGGTAACGAGCACCATGCCGTACCGGTTCCAGTACCGCTCAACCTGCTCGGTCTCGGCTACCTTGTGGACATCTTCAGCCAGCGGCTTGGCTTCGATCACGCCGCGCGAGGGGTTCTGGTTCAGGAAGGGGTCGTCTTTGGAGTCATCGGTGCGTGTCTTGCGGCGAAATTGCTCGGCTGAGAAGAGACCGCCGTCGGGCAGCCCGGCGCCCCGGTTGGCGAGGTTGATAACGCAGCGGACCTTGGGGGAAAGGCTCTTTCCGATGTCCGAGAGCAGCCGTTCCAATGCCGGATAGAACGAAGTCTCCGCAACATTGGACCGGGAGCCCCGGACCTCACCCATTTCGGTCAAGTATCGCTCTATCAGGTTTTCGTGCATGATCGGCTGATCCATCCTGCTGTTGGGTTGTCTGATTAAACTCAATATTAAGGACGAATATATGCCTGATTTTCCGTGATGTCAACGGTACCGAAAGGGTATTTGCGGGGTAGGCTATGATGCGTTGCACCATACTGCCGTTACGGACGGAGAGGGATCGGGTGCCGAATGAGGGTTTATGCGCGCGACACGGTCATGGGCCGACGCTTGTTCTCCTGGTGATGAACGCATCCGCTTCCTTGTGTTCGACCGCTTTTGAGAATAAGAATCCCTGGAAAAGCTTGCAGTTCAGACCCGAGAAGAACGCGAGCTGCTCGCGCTTCTCAACGCCCTCGACGATCACCTCCAGGTTCAAGCTGTTCGCGAGCGTGGTGATCGCCCGGATGATCTCCTGGGCCTGCTGGTCCTGGAGGATGTTCATGACGAACGTCCGGTCGATCTTGAGGGCGTCGATGGGGAACTTGTGCAGATAGCCGAGCGAGGAGTATCCGGTCCCGAAATCATCGAGGTAGATGGGGACGTTCATGGCGCGCAGCCTTGTCAGGACCTCGTGGGCAACGACCGTATGCTCCATGAGAAGGGTCTCGGTGATCTCGATCCTGAGCGCGCGGGGCGCGATCCCGGTCTCCTTCAGAATGGCTTCGATGATAACCGGGAACTGCTCGCTGAACAGTTTTGCCGAGACGTTCACGCTCACATACAGGTCCTCGCGTTCCGGATACCGCCGGCGCCAGATCTGCATCTGATGGCAGGCGTTCCGGATCGCCCATTCGCCGATCGCGCTGATCATGCCGGTTTCCTCGGCGATGGTGATGAACGCTCCGGGCAGCAGCAGGCCGTCCACGGGATGCTGCCACCGCACGAGGGCCTCGAACCCGGCCGCCGTTCCGCGTTCGATATCGATGATAGGCTGGTAATGGATGATGAACTCCTCCCGCTTGAGCGCGTTCCGGAGGTCGCTTTCCATCTTTACCATATGCAGGATATGGCTGTGCATGGACGGATCGAAGCGCGCGTAGGTTGCCCGGCCCAGCGATTTGGCATGATACATGGCCAGATCCGCATTCCGGACGATATCCTCCGGGTTCAGGCCGTCCCTGCCGCTCAGGGCGATGCCTATGCTCGCGGTGACGAAATACTCGTTCGCTTCGAACAGGAAGGGGACATCAAAGGCCTTTCTGATGCGCTCCGCGGCCCTGAAGGAATCCTCGTCGCCCTTCAGATCATCCACGATGACCAGGAACTCGTCGCCGCCGAACCGGGAGACCGTGTCACCGGGACGGGTGCTGTTCTTGAGCCGCTCGGCGACCGCGATCAGCAGTTGATCGCCGACCGTGTGGCCGGCGGTGTCGTTGATCTTTTTGAAATGGTCGAGATCGATGAACAGGACGGCGAAGAGCAGGTCCTGCTGGCGCACCTGGTGGGCAAAGAGGTTCCGGAGACGGTCGAAGAACAGCAGCCGGTTCGGCAGCTTCGTGAGCGAGTCGTACAGCGCCCGATGCCGGAGCTCGTCCTCCAGCTGCTTGCGGACCGATATGTCCCGAACGATGTGGATGACCCCTTTCCGGCCGCCTTCCCGGTCGAGGCGCGGGATCGCCCGGATCTCGATGTGGCGGTCCAGATGGGGTTCGAAGATCTCGGAAATGACCTCCCGGTCGGTGCACGCGCAGCTCGCGCAGTCCTGGGGAGGCTGGTGGGCGCCATGATAGCAGGAGTAGCATTTCGTGCTTCCGTCGGCGCCGTCAGTCAGGCGGAGGAGCTCCTTCGCGGCCCGGTTGGAGGTGATGATGTTGAAATTGTTGTCGTGAATGGTGATGCTGTCGGAGATCGCGCTGAAGGTTTCCTCCCAGTCCTGCCGGGCCTGGATGAGGCTGTGCTCCATCTTGATCCGCCCGGTGATGTCCTGGACGAGGGAAGCCGCGCCGATCACGCCGCCGTTCCCGTCAATGAGCGGGGTATTGTACCATTCGCACGTGATCACCCGGTCATCCTTCGTCTTGTGCTCGTACGTGCCGCGGTGGCCGCTGTTGCTCGCGAGGATCTCGTTCCAGAGGCGTTCGGCGCCGGATCCCGCCGTTTCGGGGATGATGAATCCCGCGTGGCGGTCCAGGGCGTCCTCCCGCGTGTAGCCGAATATACGCTCCGATGCCTTGTTCCACTCCGCCACGTTGAAGTTCATGTTCCATTCGATGACGCCGAGCGGCGTCTGCTGGGCGTGCAGTGCGAGGCGCTGCTGGGCGTTCGATATCTCCTGTTCGGCCTTCCGGCGCTCCGTGATGTCCAGGAACGCCCCGACGACGAAGCGGAGATCGCCGTTGTCCGCATGGATCGGATACCCGTGCAGCTCGATGGGGACCACGCGGCCCTCCTTGCGGATCTCCATATCGCCCGCCGACGCTTTCTCGCCGGCAAGGGCCTTCAGGACCGGCATGCGGTCGCGGGGATACCGCTTACTTGTTCCCGCGAGGTAGGTATCGGTGAACAGGGAGAGGATGTCGATCTCGGGGCCGTCCCGGTCGACCGTGCCGAGGACCTTCTCCGCGGCCGTGTTCGCGTAGAAGGGCTTGCCGTCGGGAGTGATCACGAAGATCCCGATCGGAAGCGTTTCGAGGAGCGTGATGAGCTGGCGATCGCCCTCCTTTACGGCAAGCTGCTTTTGCATCTGGAGGTGTTTCCATCCCGCTACGGTGATGATCCCGATGACGCCGCAGAAAAAGAGCAGGTTTTCCCTGGCGCTGTCAAAAATGGGCGCGGACGCTTCGCTGTAGTCAATGGACATGAGGACCGACCAGGTGTGGTCATCGAACTGAACGGGAGTGTAGGCGATCAGTTTGCTGGTCAGCTCGCCCTTGTGAACGTCATCGAGCGGGCAGATCTGGTCCGCGACGCCGGTTCCCTCTTTACCGGCCGTCATCGCAGCGACGATCCGCTCGAGGGCGGACCAGTCGTGCCCGGGCAGCAGCTTCCGGGATTCCTCCAGAAAAGGCCTGCCGATCCGGCCGGGATCGGGCGTCACGAGGAGGACCCCGGCGGAGTCGACGAGCTCCGCGTAGCCGCTGTTGCCGACCCGGATGCCTGAGACGAAGTGCCCGCCGATCGTGGAGATCTTGATGAGCCACCGGGCGATGCCGACGAACTCGCCGTTTCCCGAGCGGTCAAAGATGGGGACGGAAGTGGTGAATACGAAATCGCCGGACCGTGACCGGAAAGGATCGCTGATATAGGGAAGCTTCAGATCGAGGACGCGGGCGATGTCCGGCCGGTCCGCGAGGCTCCGGGGTCCGCTCGGATAGTCCTTTGGCTGCGGATACCGCTGGACGACGCGGCCCTCTGCGTCAAGGATATACAGGGCATCGGCATGGTGGTAGTGCGCGTTGTACAGCGAGGTCGGTATCGGGGAGCTGAACCGGGAACGGCCCGGTTCCCACTGCTTCAGGGTTCGCTGGATGCCCTGGTCCTCGGAGATGATGCGGAGCGTGTTGGAAAGGATCTCGATATTTTCCCGGATCGAGTTGGAAACGGACCGGGCGGTGGTGAGGAGCTGGTTGTGGGTCTGGCTGGTGACGGAATGCTCGAACTTGCGGTGGTTCCTGATCGAAAAATACCCGATCAGGAGGATCGCGACGACGGCAATGACAATGCCGACCGTTCTCCCCGAAGGCTTGCGAACCATGCGCGAGACCCTGTTCATACCGGCCCAATGCTCCAGACGCGTCTCGTGACGCAACCGTATCGTAGCAAGGTTTGGAAAATACGCAACGAAGACAAGGGATCCCTGAAATGAAGAATAGTAGCACAATCATGGCTAAAGGTATCTAAAAAGCAACTTTCGGGTCGGGGTATTTTAAGGGTATGGCGCTGCGGCAGGGATGTGGTATTTTTAACAGACCGCGCCCGGTCATCTCTGCGCCGGACCCAGGACATCGTCCTGATCGTATCATCAGCATGTCCCTTCGGGCACTGCGCGACGGCAGGCGTGGAATGCACCATGAGGCGCAAAGAACTTTACTTGCCGGACCGCTGCGACTATAATTAGTGAGAGACGCCGGTACGATCGAAAGGGGCCCTATGGTACGAATGATGGTGCTCTGCCTTGTGGCCGCGCTTCTGCTCGGCGGATGTGCCGGCCCAAAGTCCGCGGCGCTGACCGAATCGCGGTCAAAGGACGGCCAGTTCCGAGACCGCCATATGCAGAGGGTGCGGCAGCTCACCTTCGATGGTGACAACGGCGAGGCCTATTTTTCCAGCGACGGCAAAAAGCTCATCTTCCAGTCGAATCGCGGCGGATACGCCTGCGACAAGATCTGGATCATGAACAGCAACGGGACGAACAAGCGCATAGTGAGCCCCAACCACGGGGCACACACCTGCGCTTTCTTCTTTCCCGACGGGAAGCGGATCGTGTTCGCCTCGACGAAGGACCTGCCGGGCGATTGCCCGCCCAAACCAAAGACCCCGGCCGGGGCCCGGTACGTCTGGCCCCTCCATCCCTACGATATCTACAAGGCGGACCCCGACGGCGCGGACCTGGTGCGCATCACGACCAACGCGCAATACGACGCCGAGCCGGTCGTCTCCCCCGACGGGAAGCAGATCGTCTTCGGTTCCCAGCGGAACGGGGATTTCGACATCTACATCATGAACGCAGACGGTTCGAACGTGCGGCGGCTGACGGACCGGGTAGGTTACGACGGCGGGCCGTGGTTCTCGCCCGACGGCACCAAGATCGTCTGGCGCGCCTGGTATCCCGAGAGCGAGGCCGAACGGGCACAGTGGAAGGACTGTATGGAGAAGAACTACATCCTCGCCTTCCCCCTGTCGCTCTGGGTCATGGACGTTGACGGGTCGAACAAGCGGCTGGTCCTGAGCAACGGCGCTACGAACTTCGCGCCGTCCTGGCACCCCGACGGCAACCGCATCATCTTCGCGAGCAACATGGACGACTGGCGCGAGGACATCAGGCAGTTCGGCCACAACTTCGAGCTGTACCTCATCAACCTCGACGGCAAGGGCCTGGAGCGGATCACGTTCAACACAACCTTCGATTCCTTCCCCATGTTTTCACCCGACGGCAAGAAACTGGTCTGGGCGTCCAACCGGGACGCGAACAAGCCGCGCCAGACGGACATCTTTATCGCCGACTGGGTGGAGTAAGGTCCGACGCGGGGCCAAAAGTAGGCGCTTCGAAGCGACACGGGGATAGTGCAACGGCGCTGCGGTGCGCGGAGTGTGGAGTGCGGAGTGTGGAATCCATCGGTACTTTCTATGAGCGAAAGCCGTGGTCAGCGGGGCCGATGAGGAGGAGCGCATGACGGGCACGAAAAAGTCCGGGAAGGAAGGCCGCGCGAAGGGCGCCGGGAAGAAGACCGCGGCCGGGCCGCGGCCTGTCAAATCCGCCAATGCCGGGAGCGGTAAAGCAGCGGCAGCCCAGAAGGAAAGCGAAGAGAAGTACAGGCTACTGATCGAGGCGACGAATACCGGCTATGTCATCATCGACGAACAGGGCATGGTCCTGGATGCGAATGAGGAATATGTCAAAATGTCCGGCCATGACAGCCTGGAGGAGATCATCGGACGAGTGGTCACGGAATGGACGGCGGCATACGACCTGGAGCGGAATGCCGCCGAGGTCAGAAAATGCATGGAGTGCGGCTCGGTGCGCCACCTGGTGATCGACTATGTCGGTCCTCAGGGCAGGGCCACGCCGGTCGAGATAAACGCGACCGTGCTGCGGGGGGCCGGGTCCCCGCGGATTTTCACAGTCTGCAGGGACATCACCGAACGCAGGCGGGCCGAGGAGGCGCTGCGGGAGAGCGAGAATACCTTTCGCGGCATCATTGACACCTTTAACGAGGCCGTATACATCCAGGACGAGAATGGTACATTCATAGATGTGAACAAGGGTGCCGAGCAGATGTACGGTTACACCCGCAATGAATTTATCGGGATGTCCCCGGCCACCGTGTCCGCGGAGGGCAGGAACGATCTTGGCAGGGTCGCGGAACAGTTCCGGCTCGCCTTCGACGGCGAGCATCAGTCCTTTGAGTTCTGGGGGGTGGCCAAGAACGGCAGAGTCTTTCCCAAGGAAGTTCACTTGTACCCGAACCGGTACTTCGGCAGGAAGACGGTCGTTGCCATCGCGCAGGACATCACCGAACGCAAACGGGCCGAGGAGGCGCTGCGGCGGAGTGAAGCTCGCTACCGGATGCTGTACGAAGGCACGCCGGTCATGATGCACTCCATCGACGCTGAGGGTAAATTGATCAGTGTGAGCGACCAATGGTTGAAAACGCTCGGCTATTCGAGGGACGAAGTTCTGGGAAGACGTTCTACCGAATTCCTGGATGAACAATCCCGCACCTATGCCCGGACAGAGGTCCTGCCGGACTTCATGCGAACGGGGATCTGCGCCGATGTTCCCTACACCTTCGTTAAAAAGAATGGGGAGTGCATCTCTACGCTTCTCTCGGCCATCGCCGAGCGTGACGAGGCCGGAAAGGTCGCGCGGTCGCTGGCGGTCATCATCGATATCACGGAGGGAAAACGGGCGGAGGAGAAACTGCGGGAGAGCGAGACGCGGTTCCGGCGTCTCGCGGAGCAGTCTCCCATTGCAATTTTGATCATTGATAGAACAGGACGTATTGAGTACACCAATAAGAAGCACACTGAAATTGTCGGATACACTGTCAAGGAAATCCCTACAGTCGAGGCCTGGTGGGCATTGGCCTATCGGGATGCGGAAATACGGCAGCGCATCATGACTGCATGGGAAGGCATTTCGCGGAGGATACTCAGCGGGGAGGATGTCGAGCCCATTGAACGAACGATCGTATGCAAGGATGGGTCAAACAAGGATGTGGAGATGCGGTTTTCGCTTGCCGGAGAAAAGATCCTCGTCGTTTTTATCGACATCACCGAGAGGAAGCGGGTGGAGGATGCGCTGCGTGCAAGCGAAGGGCGATTCCGGGCGATCACGATGACCGCGTCCGACGCCATTCTTCTCATGGACGACAAGGGGAAGATCATTTACTGGAATCCCGCCGCAGAACGCATATTCGGGCACTCCGCTGACGAGGCCGTGGGCAGGGACCTCCACCTGTTTCTTGCGCCTCAGCGGATGTATGAGAATCATCAAAAGGGATTCGCACTATTTGCCAAGACCGGTCAGGGGCCGGTGGTCAACAGATCCGTGGAAATGATGGCGAAGAGAAAGGAAGGGACGGAATTTCCCATCGAGGTATCCACCTCGGCAATGAACGTCAACGGCAAATGGCACGCGCTTGGGATCGTGCGCGACATCACCGAGCGGAAACTCGCTGAAGCCTCACTGCGCCAGAGCGAAGAGCGGTTCCGGGACCTCGCGGAATCCCTGCCCCTGACGGTCTTCGAAATGGACCTGCAGGGCCGTTTCACGTACGTCAACAGGGTCGCCCTGGAGAAGTTCGGATACTCGCAGCAGGAATTCGACGCCGGTCTGATTATGACCCAGATGATAGCTCCCGGGGACCGGGATCGGGTACGGGAGGTCATGGCCCGTCGCCTGGCAGGGAATGCGGATGGTTACAACGAATATCAGGGGCTGCGGAAGGACGGGACCACGTTCCCGATCACGGTTGCGTCGATCCCCATTCTGCGTGACGGCCGCCCGGTCGGGTTTCGCGGCATCGCTATGGATCTGTCCGAGCGGAAGCAACTGGAGGAGGAACGGTTGAAATCCCAGAAGCTCGAGTCCATCGGGACGCTCGCCGGCGGCATCGCCCACGACTTCAACAACCTCCTGCAGGGGATCTTCGGCTATATTTCCATGGCGAAACTTACGATCGACCAGCGGGCGAAGTCGCTCGCCATGCTGGAGCAGGCCGAGAAGGCCCTGCACCAGTCGGTCAACCTCACGTCGCAGCTCCTGACCTTCTCGAAGGGCGGCAAGCCGGTCAAAAAGGTGACCGATCTCCGACCGGTGATCGAGAACGCGGTGAAGTTCGCCCTGAGCGGCTCCCAGGTGAGCTACGACCTTTCCTTTGGCCATGACCTCTCTGCGGTCGATGCCGACGAGGGGCAGCTCGGGCAGGTGGTCCAGAACATCGCGCTGAACGCGGAGCAGTCGATGCCGCTGGGCGGCAGGATCGAGATCGCGGTACGCAACGTTCCGCCATCGCAGGCTGCCGGGCTTCCCCTCACCGCGCCGGACGGCCTGGTGGAGATCGTTGTCCGCGACCAGGGCATGGGCATCCCTTCCGAGCACCTGCCGCGGATATTCGATCCCTACTTCACTACCAAGGAGAAAGGGAGCGGCCTCGGGCTCGCCACATCCTATTCCATCGTCAAGAACCACGACGGGATGATCGATGTTGCCTCCGTGCTGGGGAAGGGATCGACCTTGACCGTCTATCTTCCCGCCACCCGCGCCGCGCTGGAGTCCGCAGCGGCGACTGTGTCCGCAAGGTGCGCGCCTGGGAGAAAATGCAGGGTCCTCGTCATGGACGACGAGCCGATCGTACGCGTCGTGGCAGGAGAGCTCCTGCGGGAGTTGGGGCACGAGGCGGAGTTCGCGGAGCACGGCGATTCGGCGATCGAGAAGTACCGGCGGGCGAAGGATGCGGGCCGGCCTTTCGATGTTGTCATCCTTGACCTGACCATCCGGGGCGGCATGGGCGGCGAAGAGGCCTTCCGCAAACTGAAGGAGATCGATCCTGGCGTGAAGGCGGTGGTCTCCAGCGGGTATTCCGACGACGAGGTCGTTGCCACCTACCGGCAGTATGGCTTTCGCGACTTCCTGAAGAAGCCCTACGACATGCGGGAACTGGCCAGGGTGCTGAGCGAAGTGATAGCGTGAGAGCGTCCCCCGGAGGGGAAAGATCGAAACGGCGCCAAACGTAGGCGCTTCTAAGCGACGCGGGGAAGTGAATTTCCAACAGGGAGGCAACGGATTTGAGAAAAGCAACCATCGTTCTCTGTTTCATAAGCTTCATGGCTGTACTTGCCGGTCCAGCGGGGGCGCAGGTAGCGATCGAGCCCGAGGGCATGCTGGAGACCGTCAAGTTCTTGTCGGGCGCGGAGTTCCTGGGCCGGGGCATCGGCACTCCTGAGCTGGACAGGGCCGCGGCGTTCATCGCCTCGCGCTTCGAGGCCGTCGGCCTGCTGCCCGGCGGTTCGGCGAACGGCAGCTGGTTCCAGGAGTGGACCGATCCGGAGACCAACATAAGGATGCGGAACGTAGTGGGAGTCCTCCCGGGCAGGAACCCGGAGCTCGCGCGGGAGAGCGTGGTCATCGGCGCGCACTACGATCACCTCGGCACGAAGGGGGCTTCGAAGGAGAATGCCGGAAAGGTGCATCCCGGCGCGGACGATAACGCAAGCGGCGTTGCCGTGCTCCTTGAGCTCGCGTCGCGGCTTCCCCTCGTTGCGAACATGGAGCGGTCCGTGGTGTTCGTCGCCTTCACCGGTGAAGAGGAGGGAAGGAAAGGGTCGCGGCAGTATGTCCGGAACGAGAAGCGGTATCCCCTGTCAAAGGTCGCCGGAATGATCAATCTCGATACGGTCGGGCGGTTGGGGAAGGGCAAGCTGATCATCCTCGGCTCCGGGTCCGCCAAGGAATGGTCCTCCATCTTGCAGGAGACCGCCAAGCACCTGAAACTTGAGATCGCCGAGTCAACACAGGACCTCGACGCGAGCGACCAGAAGAGCTTCCACGAGGCCGGGGCCCCGGCGGTGCAGCTTTTCACCGGTCCCCACGGCGACTACCACCGTCCCACGGACAGTTTGGACAAGATAGATGGAAAGGGGCTCGCGAAGGTCGCGACGGTTGCGCGGGCCGTTGCGTTCACCCTGGCGAACCTTCCGGGTATGCTCACGCGGACCATCGCCGCGTCTCCCGGTCCTGTTACCGCAGCGCCTAACGCCGACCGGAAAGTGACGCTTGGCATTGTCCCGGACTTCACCTATAATGGACAGGGCGTGCGGCTCGGCGGGATATCGCCCGACGGTCCCGTGGAAAAGGCCGGTCTGAGGACGGGCGATGTGGTCATCCAGGCGGGAACCACCCCCATCGCGGTCCTGAAGGACCTGTCCGATGTCCTGAAAACGAAACAGCCCGGAGACTGGCTGTCTCTCCGGTTTCTGCGGAACGGGAAGGAAATGAAGGCCGACGTGGAGCTGCGGGAGCGATAGCGGTCTTCGTTGAAGATCAAGAAGTCATTAACTCTGAAAATGCTATGAAAAAACTATGATTAACGCAGTAAGGACCAAAGAACTTACATGGTTTTATCATAGGGATCTCAGCGAAAATCTGAGATGAATAGTCCTTTTACGCAGCAGTTGATATCCTCGTTACTCGCGGTAATTACGATCTGACGTTATCTATCTCAAATCTACGGAGCGTGGCATGGATACCATCCAGGAAGAAGGCAGCGGCAGGCAGATCCGGTCGGCGATCGGGCTGGAGTTGCATGTGAAGGACGTAATGACCAGGGATGTCCTCGTCATTACGAAGTATGAAAGCATCACGAAGGTGGCGAACATCCTGTCGGGGAAGAACATCAGCGGGCTTCCGGTCGTGGATAATGACAAGAAGGTCCTCGGCATCGTTACCCAGGCTGACATCCTGTCCATGCTGGGCGTGGGGCGGGAACATACCTTCAAGGACCTCTTGAAATACATGCTGGGGGAACGCCTCCCCGTGCGCAAGATGGGCGATATCGTCGGGGACATTATGACCACCGCGGTGATCACTATAAAACCCGATGCGAACATTGCCGATGCGGTGCGGGTCATGGACGAAAAAAAGATCAGAAGACTGATCGTGACCGATGAACGTCAGGTGCTGCTCGGGATCATCACGAGGGCCGACATCCTGAAGGCGGTGATCAAGAAATTGAAATGATGCTGCCGCGTTGCGGCTATTTCAAAGGGCATTGATGCTCCCTGCGGCAAGCTACAGGGATGCGCTTGCTCCTGGATTCACCTCCTCCATTATCTTCACCAGCTTTTTCCAGTCATATTCCTGCAGGTTCATGATCTGAGCGCGGATGAGCTTCACCGCTTTCGCAACCTCCCTTTCCTTCTCTAACTCATAGAACTTCAAGACCGAGGCGAACGCACGGTCCGTGTAGTCCGGCAGTGGAACCAGCACGTCGCCGCGCCGCGTGTAGTACGGGTCCTCACCGGGCGCGCAGGGCGCGGTAAAGACGTTGTACTGGCGGCAGGCGATCGGCCGCACGGGATGGACGGCGCAGGAGCCGTCGACCAGGAAGGGGCAGGGAGAGCCGGAGGAATGGTCGCCGAGCTGACGCTTGACGATGTCCCGCCCGCCCCCGGACAGTTTCTCAGCTACGAACCAATAGAGCCCCACGATCTCATGAGGATAGAGCGGGATGTCTTTTTGCCGGCAGCAGACATTGCAGCCTTTTGAACACGCCAGCTTCTTCTTCTCCTTCTTCTCCGCGTCCCGGATGGCGATCGCGATGCCGGTATCGGCGACGGCGAATGCGTCGAGAAGGCGGGAGAGCCAGGGGATGCGCTGCTCATCTTCCGGGTAGTGCAGACGGCGGGAAAGGCCGGCGGTCGTTTTTTGCTGGGTTTTTTTCACCACGGGCCCTGTCTTGTTCGGTATTGTCCATCAAAGGTGTTTTGAACAATAACACAGCCATTTGGAAAAAACAACATGGGGGATCAATCGTTGTACAGGGAAGCGTTATGTCTCTTGCGGTCCGGCTTTCCAGGTTATTGATATACGGGGATCGTCGGAAGGACAGTAGTGCTATACTAATACTATAAGGAGGGCCTCGAGTCTGCCGCCGGGGCATAACGACCGGGGTCGCGACCCTGGTGAAGAATATTCAGAGGGAAGGAGGAAAGATCATGAAAGAGGAACTGGATGTGAAAAATTATCAGTCCATGCTGGTTCCCTTCCTGGTGGGCGGCTTTGTAGGAGCAGGCATCACGCTTCTGCTGGCGCCGATGTCGGGGAGGGAATTGAGGAAGGACATCAAGGACATTGCCTCGGACACGCGGGAGAAGATCGCTACGACCGTTGAGAAGGGCAAAGAGCTCTACATCGAGGGCACGGAGGCGGTCAAGCATGTCATCGAGGCCGGAAAAGGTGCCTACGTTTCGGAGATCGAGAAACACCGGAAGGCCGCATGACAAATATCTCGTGAAGCGCGCTCATCGGCAGAGGGCGCGCTTCTCGTTTTATTCCACCCGTTCATGACCCGCCGAAATAGCTTGATCCTGCAAGGTTCTTTCACGACAGATCGAAACCAAGGCCATCTCGCGCAAAGCCGCCAAGTACGCAAAGGAAACCAGGCGAATCTTTCAGTCTCTATAAGCCGTTGACTACCCGCTCGATCCCATCTTTAATAAGATTCGAATTGAAATTGACGAGGAGTCCGAGCTTCTTGCCGGTCAATTTGAGATAGGTCATCAATTGTTTCTTATGGACGGGCAGGACCTTCTCTACGGCTTTCAGCTCAATAATGACCAGATCCTGGACAATCAAGTCCGCTCGAAATCCAAGTTCAAGGGTAATGTCCTCATAGTGGATCGGAATTCCAACCTCTTTTTCGCAAGTCAATCCCATTTTTCTCAATTCGTATATGAGGACTTCGAGATAGACCGATTCCAGTAGTCCTGGCCCAAGGGTCTTATGTATCTTGTAGCAGCAATCTACGATTATTTTTGAAATTTGATTTTCATCCATCCTGCATCTCCTTTCTTGGCGCCTTTGCGTCTTTGCGCGAAAACAGATTTTGATTTATCTTGTCAAAGCGTCTCTATACCTTCAGCAGTTCCGGGTTCGTGTGGGGGATGAACACGGCGCCCCTGAACTCCTTCATGAACTCGGGGTCGTCGTGCATATGCTTGTACGTGATCTTGTCCACGAGCCGGTCAGCCACATCAGCGAGCATTGAATCCCTGAGCAGCATGCGGCATCCCGCGAGCGATGTATTGCCCATGGGCTTTACGATATCCGGGGGCCATGCGGGCATCATGCCTATCCCGGCGGCCTTCTTCGCGTCGATGCCCGTGCCGAGCGCTCCGGCAACGAATACCCGTTCGATGTCCCCGAACGAGACGCCCACGGACCGGGTGAGCGTGAGCAGCAGCGTGAACATGGCGGCTTTGGACCGCATGAAGTTCTGGATCTCCCCCTGGGTGATGAAGAGAGCGTCCTCGCAGTCGCAGTTGATAGAGAAGGCCTTCTCGCCAGCGACCTCGGTGATATACCGTTTGCCGGTCAGCACGCCGGTCTGGTCGATGATGCCGGCGGTGTAAAGCTCATAGAGCAGGCTCACCATGCCTGAGCCGCAGATGCCCTCAGGCCTGGCCTGGTCGAAGGTCTTGCACGAAATCCCCCCGTCGCCGATCTCCACGTCGTAGACGATGCCTTTCTTCGCCCGTTTCCCGATGGCTGAGACCCCCTCTTCGAGCGCGGGCCCGGCAGCGCCGGCCCCCACGATCATCCACTCCCTGTTCCCGATCACCACCTCGGCGTTCGTTCCGACATCCACCAGGATGTTCGTGCGTACGGAGGCATGCATGCCCGTCGCGATGATGCCGGCGGTGATGTCGCCCCCCACATAGCTCCCGGCGTTCGGGAACACATACACGGCTGCCTCAGGATTCATGTCCAGGCCGAGTTCGGCGGCGGAGAAGAACCCCGGCGTTCTGACCACGGGGACCCAGGGGGCCGCCGGGATGGTGCTGACATCGAGGCCGAGGAAGAAGTGGGTCATTGCCGTGTTCCCCGCCACCGCCATGCCGTGGATGTCACGGCCGTTGATGCCCGCCCCGCGGCAGAGCGACGCGATGAGCGTATTGACCCCGTTCCGGAGCACCCGATACAAGTCCTCACCGTTCCCCGTCATGGCATGGTGCATGCGGGTCAGGATGTCGCTGCCGTGCTCGACCTGAGGATTCTCGAGGGAACAGGTCAGCACGTCCTTCTGTTCCAGGTTGTCGTACAACAGGGCGACGAGGTTGGTAGTGCCGAGGTCGAGGGCGATGGAATAGGACCGCGACCGGTCGATGTCGATCAGCGTATACGTGCTCCCGGTCCGGCCGATGACACAGGTGAGCTCCCGCTTCTCGCTGATGATGGAATGGACCGAACGGAGCAGGGACAGCGGGATATGGAGCGGGTCCAGGCCGAGAGCATCGCGGAGCCGCTGGTCAAGGGCACGCCGGTCAGTGTCAGAAGGCGACGGAAGATCTATGCATTTTAAAATAATAAGAGGACCCATCGACGGGAACAATACCACAGGGGCAGGGGAAAGACAAGAAGGGACGGGTAGGGACGGGTAAAGGCTGACGCGGAGACGCGGAGACGCGGGGACAGGTCAAGTCCGACACGGGGACACGGGGACAAGGGGACAAGGGGACAAGGGGACAGTCAACTACTCTATAAAGCAGAACGGGTCCTTGTTCTCGAAGATGTTCAGGCCGTGGCTCAGCGTGCTGGCGAGACAGCCTCCGCATGCCGGGCGTATGTCGCAGCCCCGGCATGCCGACGGTCCGAGCCGGTAGCGGCGCGTCTTCTCGGAGTCGTAGATGTCCGCGAGGGAAGCGTGGTAGAGGTTGCCGATGGGCGAGGGGAGCTTCCGGCATGCGTGGACCTCGCCGTCGGCGAGGAGCGAGACAAAGTTGAAGGCGGCGCCGCACCCGTATCCGGCGCAGCCGCCGTAGAGGTCGATCCCCTTCTCGCGCCGCAGGACGTTGATGAGGTTCTCCTTGATGCCCATGACCGGGTTCGTCTCCGCGGCCTGAAGGTAGTCCTCGAGGAAGGTCCGGTAGCGCTTCCGGTCGGGCAGCGAAAGGTTCGCGCCTTCGCCGAACAGCGCAAGGCGGTTGAAGTGGAACACATCAACCTTGTCCCGGAGCGCTTTCGCCAGCGGGATGACCTGGTCCATGTTGTCCCGTGTCAGCGTGAGCATCACCATGGAATAGACGCCGAGATCGCGCAGGATATCGAGGAACGCAAGGATGCGGTCGAAGTGGCCTGTGCCGCGGATGCTGTCGTTGTGCTCGCGCAGGCCCTCGAGGCTTACCTGGAAGAAGACGGGTTTCTGAATGCTGATGATCTCTTCAATACGATCGCGGGGGGCGGGATTGCCGAGGATGGCGGTGCCGAACCCGCGGTCCACAGCGGCGCGGTAGATGTCCAGGAACCGCGGGTGGAGCAGGGGGTTGCCTCCCGTGAAGGAGATCGCGCCCTGGACGCGGCGTTCCTTGCAGAAGGCATGCAGGTCGTCGAGGACCTTGACCGCCTGCTCGAAGGTAAGGGGGGAACGGTCGGTCCGGTCGTAGCAGTGTTTGCAGTGCAGATCGCAGATCTGGGTGATATGCCACTGGAGCGTGAAGGAATCGGAGACAAGGAATTCCTCGTCGCTCTTCCGCTTTGCCGCGAAGACCGCCGGGTCGCGCCGGAGTTTCGAAGGCGGAGCAAGGAGCAGGCCCTGCCGCACGGCGCGGTCGATCACCGCATCCACGGCACTGACGGGAAGCTTGCCTTCGGCCGCGACCGCTTCCGCAGAGAGGCCTTCAACGGCCATCTTGAGCGCGAGGAGGTCGTCGTTCTCTGCCGGCCGCGCAACGACGCCTCCCGTGTTTGGATCACGCCAGGAGAGGACGCGCTCGATGCCCTGCTCCGGTGTTCCCTCGTCATGGCTCTTTGCTGGCGGCAGAAGGGAGCACAGTCCCTTCCAGGAAAGCTCGAGCAGGCGTACGGTCGGGTTGACCGCGAGGTTCTCACTTCCGCCCGGGCCGGGCAACGCGGCGTCCGAGAGGAGCCCTATGGTCAGTTCGAGCCGGGCGAGGTCGGAGAGAAACGGCGGACCTGCAGTTCTCGCGAGACAGCCGGGAACAGCGTCTACGCCGACGTCAGAACACGCAGCAAGGACGGCGGTCCATGCGTCATGTCCGAGGACCGCTCGGCAGGCGGGAAAGATATTGTGGAACTCCGGTCCGGTCATGTGGGCGATCCTGGATGAAAAAAATATCCCGGTCACAGGCGAGGTCAATGTTCGCATCGTGTCCGGGATGTATTATACCATGGTCTGCCCGGATGTCCACCGGGCCAGAAGGGTGCGATTTCTGCGATGATCTTACTAATTCTTGTATAGTGCGACCGCACTATTTCCTGGAACCGCCTCAGCCGCTCTTGGGCGTTTCCGTCTTGGCGCCGCCTCAACCGCTCTTTACCGGCGCCGTTTTCGTCGCTTCCGACTTCAGCGCGCTCCCGGTGGGAGCGGACTTGGGCGTGCCCTCCGCTTTCGGGCTTTCCGCAGCGATGAGGCTGGTGCCGGCCAGGAGACCGGCGATGCCGACCCCTGCCAGATACTTTTTGAGATCCTTTTGATCCATTGGTCTTTCACCTCCCTTCCTGGTCAGCGTTCGTGTTGTCGAAAGTCCATAGACAATTCCTATGGAAAAGTCGAACAGCCAGGAACAACCAGCGGTTATAGTATCAGGGTGCCTGCTCGCTGTCAAGGAGATGGGTGAACTGTGTCAACGCAACGGATGCGCGGCCCCGGATAGAAAAAAATCCCGGGCAGGAACTGCTGTCCCGACCGGGGCGCGTGATCATGCGCTGGTATATCCATGGTATGCCGGATAGTGCGACCGCACTATTTCTTGGTGCCGCTTCAGCTGCTCTGGGCAGGGGTTTGCTGAGCGTCACCTTTCATGCCGCTTCAGCCACTCTTTGCCGGAGCCTGCTGGGCATCACCTTTTGTGGCGCCTCAGCCGCTCTTTGCCGCGCAGCCTCCAGCCATCATGCTGGTTCCCGCGAGGAGACCGGCAATGCCAATCCCTGCCAGGAACTTCCTGAGTTCCTGTGCGTCCATGGTACACCTCCTTTCCCCTATGGATTGTGTGTTCGAGGAACGCGATAGAAAAAGCCGATCGGAATACGAAACGTCGATAGGAAAAGGATATCAGCAGATTGGAGCACTGTCAATAGGCGGCAGGGGAGACGGCAGGGGAGACTGAGCATAATCCGGCCTTTCTCTCTATAAAATCAGCGAGTAAAGAGTTATAATAGTTCCATGAAAAAGTTCATGCTGTTTTTAAGCGCTCTTCTGGTCATGGGGGGGATGCATATGTCACTTGCGGGCGAAGGGGGAAAGGGAGTTGCCGCGTCCCCGAAGAAGCTCGAAAAGGCGACCTTCGCGGGAGGATGTTTCTGGTGCATGGAGCCGCCTTTCGAGAAGCTCAAAGGCGTGGAGGCCGTCATATCCGGCTATACGGGAGGCAGGACCGAGAACCCCAAGTACGCGGACGTCACCTCGGGCAGTACCGGACACGCCGAGGCCGTGGAGGTCCATTATGATCCCTCCCAGATAATCTTTGCGGAGCTTCTCGATGTCTTCTGGCGGAACATCGATCCGACTACGCGCGACCGGCAGTTCGTGGACACGGGCAGCCAGTACCGTACTGCTGTCTTTTATCACAACGACGAGCAGAAGCGGCTGGCCGAGGACTCCAAAAAGAAGCTTGATGCCTCGGGCAGGTTCGGAAAGCCCATCGTGACGGAGATCGTCCCCGCCGGGAAGTTCTATCCTGCCGAGGAATACCATCAGGATTATTACAGGAAGAGTTCGACGCGCTACAAGTTCTACCGCTTCAATTCGGGCCGCGACCAGTACCTTGAGAGGATCTGGGGCAAGGAGAAGGATAAATAATAACCGACGCGGTGACGGGGAGACGCGGTGACGCGGCGTGAAAAAAGTCAGGGAGGATAAGCTCTATGAACATCGTCCTTATCATTATTGCCGCCTTCGTCCTGCTCTATGGATGGGGAACGGTCGCTTATTATTACGGATTCTACAAGCGGAATCCCCTCTGAGGGACGAAACTATCGCCGGAGGTCCTGGCGAAGATAGAGAAACAGATGAAGGCCGAAGGAAGATGTGTTCCGAAATGGGTCACCGAAGGCCAGAAAAAGGTTTCCTGCTGACCGCGGGCATGCCTGGCTATCATCAACAAACACAACGCTGTAAGAACGAAAGCACTGCCAATCCATGAACATTGTGAGGAGCCCGTATGACCATGCGTCCCCTGTACACCGCTTTCGTGCTGCTGCTGACCGGAATTTCCGCATTGATCATCACGACCCAGGCGGGTGCCGCCACCGATGCCGGGCCCTTCCGGCAGGGAAGCGTGCGCATGTCCATCATGATCGGAAGCGGTACGGCCTTTAAGCAGGATTACACGATCCTTGGCGTCGGCCTGGGCTACTATGTTGCCGACGGGATCGAAGCAGGTGTTGATGTGGAGTCCTGGCAGGGCAACGATCCCCGCATTACCCGGTTGAGCCCCCAGGTCCTGTATGTTCACCAGATGTCCGGCAATGCCAAACCCTATGCCGGCGTGTTCTATCGCCGGACCTCCATCAGCCAATACAAGGACCTCAACGATGCGGGCGCGCGGGCGGGACTCCTGTTCCTGTATGGAAGAAAGGCATACGTGGGTCTGGGGCTGGCCTACGAATCTCATCTCAATTGCGACAGGACCGTCTATGAATCCTGCGCGGATACCTATCCGGAGCTTCGGCTGGCGATCATATTCTGACCTGTATCGGGCAGGAACAGGACCGACCGTGAACGATAATGACCTTGCGAAGTCTTTGTGACGAGAGCTCTTTCGCCACATCCCCCTTACCTTGCTGAATCCAGGAGCGAGCGCATTTCTCGTAGTTTGCCGCAGGCAGCTTCAATTGCACGTTCTGATTATTTTATTAAGCGCATCATAATTAAAAATTCCATTAAATCAACAGTTTGTATATTATTAGCAGGGGAATTTGCAATATATTGCACCGTAAAAGGACATTTCATAAAAAGAAATGAAGATTTTCAGCAAATAAAGGTGTATAATGACTGACGTCATACATCTATATGATTGATTAATTGATAGATAAAACTGAGTTCGAGCGTACCAAGGAGGGTCTATGCTGGAGAAATATCAAGCCGGAGAGAACATCGTATCTTATTGCACCAAATGCAAGGTGAATCTCGACCATGCCATCGTGGCCATGGACGGTGAAACCATCGTCAAGGTAAAATGCAAGACCTGCAATGGGACTCACAAGTTCCGCAATCCCGCCGAGGTCCGGAAGACACGGGTATCCAGGAAAAAAGCCGGTGCGGCCGAAACGGTGGCCATCCTGTGGCAGACCAGCATAGCCCAGTCCAAAGGCAAGGAATTGAACTACAACATGACCGGCAGGTACCGCGTCGGGGATATTCTGCTCCACGATAAGTTCGGAAAAGGCGTGGTCCGCAAACTGGCGATGAACAAGTGCCATGTGCTGTTCGAGGACAAGGAACGTCTCATGGCCTCGGCGAACTAATCCGGTCCCCTTCTGCAATGAACGAAGCCTGGCCCTTACGGGGCCGGGCTTTTTTTGTGTGCGATCCCGCTTGGAAATTTTCTCCGATGTGCTATAATCTCCGCTCCCTATGATCCTTTCGGCATCAACCATATTCCTGAGCGCCTTCCTGTTGTTCCAGATCCAGCCCATGATCGCCAAGATGATCCTGCCGTGGTTCGGAGGATCGGCTGCGGTATGGATAACGGCCATGCTTTTTTTTCAGACGGCGCTCCTGGGCGGCTATCTCTACGCGCACTGGTCGGTCCGCTCCCTCGGCCCCCGGTCGCAATCACTGGTCCACGCCGGTCTGCTGGGAGCGAGCCTTCTGCTGCTGCCGGTGACGCCGTCCCTTGCGTGGAAGCCGTCGGGCGGCGAAGAACCCATCGTGCGCATCCTGGGGCTCCTGGCCGTCTCCATCGGTCTTCCCTATATGCTTCTGTCCACGACGAGCCCCCTCATCCAGGCATGGTACGCCCGGAGGCACCGGTCGGCGCTGCCGTACCGGTTCTTCGCGCTCTCCAACCTTGCGTCGCTCCTGGGGCTCCTGGCATATCCGTTCCTGGTCGAACCGAACGTGACGCTCCGTCAACAGTCGCTCGGCTGGTCGATGGCATACGGCGTTTTCGTGCTCCTCTGCGCCATTGCCGCGATCGCGTACGGCAGGAACGCGACACCGGATACCAGCACGACGACGGCTGATGGTATCGACGAAGAGACCGCGAGCAGCCCTCCCCGAACGAAAGACCAGATCTTCTGGATGGTCCTCGCCGCCTGTGCTTCAACATTTCTCCTTTCGATCACCAACCACCTGACCCAGAACGTGGCGTCGATCCCGTTCCTCTGGGTGCTGCCGCTGTGCCTGTATCTGCTCACGTTCATTCTGACATTCGATCTTGAAGGGCTCTATCACCGGAAGGCCTGGGTCTGGATCCTGGCCAGCGCGCTCGCCGCCATGGCCTACGGTCTCGGCACCTGGAACTCGCGCACGCCGCTCACGCTGGTCATCCCGGTCTTTTGCACAGGGCTGTTCATCGTCTGCATGTTCTGCCACGGCGAACTGGTGAAGCGAAAACCGGCACCGCGATACCTTACCTCGTTCTATCTCATGCTGTCGATCGGGGGCGCGCTGGGCGGTGTCCTGGTGGGGCTCATCGCGCCGTGGGTGCTGCCGGGATATTTTGAACTGGCGATCGCGCTCATGGCGTGTGCGGTCCTGATGCTCGCGGTCATCGATCATCGGGCCTGGCGGGTCACGGTCGTTGTCGGCTGGGCCGTGGCGGCGGGTGTCACGGTCGCGTCGTACATGTACGTGACGTCCTACCAGGAGTCCGCGCGGGCGATGGTGCGGAACTTCTACGGCGGCCTGCGGGTGACCGAATTTGACGAGGGGACCGAGGACGAGGCCAGGACCATGGTCCACGGCACGGTCATTCACGGGAAGCAGTTCACCTCGCCGGAACGGCATCGTGAACGCATAACCTACTACGGTCCGGATTCAGGCGTGGGACTTGCCGTGAAGGCCCTCAGGCGCTCGCCGCTCAGGGTTGGCGTCATCGGCCTGGGCGCCGGCTCGCTGGCCGCCTACGCCGAGCGCGGCGACGTGTTCCGGTTCTACGAGATCAACCCGCTTGTCGAGAGGCTCGCTCGGTCCGAGTTCACCTATCTCTCCGACAGCCGCGGGAGGACCGAGGTCATCCTCGGCGACGGACGGCTGTCCCTGGAACGAGAACGCGGCCAGCAGTACGACCTTCTCGTGGTGGACGCCTTTTCCGGCGATTCCATCCCGGTGCATCTTCTCACGACGCAGGCGATGGAGCTCTATTTCCGCCATCTGAAGCCGGCGGGCATTCTGGCCCTGCATATAACCAACACCCATCTGGACCTTGCCCCGGTCGTGGATGCCCTGACGCGGAAGCTCGATAAACACGCCGTCATGATCACCAATGACCGCGACGAGGACCGGGAGATCTATAGCGCCACGTGGGCGCTCATATCATCGAAACCGCTCACATCGCCTGCCATCGAGGAAGCAACTGATGACCTTCCCCACCGGCCGGAACTTCGGCCCTGGACCGACGACTACAACAACCTTTTCCAGATTCTGAAGTAACTACGCATTATATCCGCTGCCCGATCGCGAGCTCACGAGCGCTTCCTCGCATCGTTTTTTTTAATCAGCGGTGAGAACACGGAACCGGTCGAGCAAGATGCAACGTCCTATTCTCAAAAGGAAACACGTGCGATGATGGATGCGCAGCCATTTGCGCATAGGCGCTCAGCATGCGACCAAACGTGGGCAAATAACCAAACGATTATAGAAGAAGGAATTGCGAATACTGAGTTAATTCAATTAATTATTGATTAGAATGATTTTTGCTATAATATATTGCAAAATGAGATATAATGTTTTGATTTAATGTGTAAAAAAGCGCGATCGATAAGGATCGAATGAGAATTTCAGTAAATAGTTGCCTGCCTCTCCGATGGTCCGCGTACGTTACTGCTGCAGCGATCGTTCTGTTCGTCTCGCTCTCCGGGGACGAGCATGCCCTCGCTATCGACCCGCCGCATAACGGAAAAAACTCGCTGACCATGACGATTTCCTGCACCTCGTGCCATTACGACACAGCAGGCCCCACGCCTTCCTGGGCCACTCAGCCGACGACGACCGACGAGACCTACTACAACAACCTCTGCACGAGCTGTCACATGCCGTCGCAGATGACCGACAGCAGGTATGTCGTCAAGACCCATTCCAGCCAGAACACATCGGGTAAATACACGGCCTGGACCGTTGAGTGCCGCCGGTGCCACAACCCCCACTTGCAGGACCAGATCAGCAGCTATCCCACCGACTCGACCGCGATCCTGGCCACGGGTACGATCGTTTCGTACACCCAGGTGCCCGTGTCATCGCTTCAATCGACCATTATCGTCTCCGCCGGCCTGACGCCGAACGCGTGGATCGATCATATCCTTGTCCCGAACGTTGCCTATCCGACGAAAATGTACCACATCAGATCGAATACCAATAATTCGATAACCGTATCGGGCGCCATTGACGGCAGGTATGCTAAGCCGGGCAACACCTACGCGATCCGGTACGGAAAGATGGTGAGGTCCGAGATCGGCCTGCCGTCCGGCGGGATGAAGACAGTGAAGTTCTTTGGTGCTTCAGGCATGAGCTCCTTCGGGACGAGCACGGACCCGGCGAACATGACCTCCATTTGCCAGGTCTGCCATGTCAACACCGCATCGTTCAATAATGCCGGAACCCTCGAAGGCCCCGGTCATCCGGCACTTCAGGCCGGACGGGACTGCACGGTCTGCCACCGGCATACGGCCGGGTTCAAAGCGGAATGCGGCAGCTGCCATGGAAATCCTCCTTTGATCACTGTCCTGGGAGGGCCTGACGGGCTGGCATTGAACGACGGCGGGACCGGCCCGACCACGCCGGGCGCTCATGGGAAACATGCCGTGTCGCTCGGCTATCCCTGCACGACCTGCCACAGCGGCGGCATGCCGGCATCGCCGATCTACGACAAGCTCATCCAGATCGGGTTCAACATCGCGAATGGCGCCTATCAGACCGGAAACTACGACGGCAGGGTGTCCCTTGCCAACGGGTTCACCTACACGAAGGGGAACGCGGGAACGACTGTCACGAATGGCGGTACGAAGGTCTGCTCGAACGTCTACTGCCACGGCGCGACGCTCGCCCCTGATGGAGGGACTAACACGACGCCGGCCTGGGGAAACGCCGCATCAGGACAGTGCGGCACGTGCCATGGGGTAGACATCTTATATAACTCGCCGACACGGGGGGCGCATAATTATATACATGTGGGACAGGCTGTGCTCAATGAGAATGAAGGGCTCAAATACCCCTGCTCCCTTTGCCATAAGGACCCGTCGACAGACACGTCCCTCCATGTGAACGGCCTGTCAGAAGTGACGTTCTCAAGCGCTGATCCGAAGGTTGCGGGAGGGCAGTACAGCGGCACGCCCGCGGTGCTGGACGCCTATGGAACCTGCACGAACGTCTATTGCCACAGCAATGTGCAAACCTCTCCGCCAGGCAATCCCCTTACCTACCGGTCTCCCAACTGGGGAGCGGCGTTGCAGTATAGATGCTACAATTGTCATTTTGGCGCAAGCACTATGAACGCCACTATCAGTCTGACATCGATCACCGGCGCTATCACCGGAAACCATGCCAAGCATTTCACCTATAACCTCGGATGCATAAACTGCCATGCGTATAATCCGGCGTTCTCCGGCAACATTAATAATGACTGTATAGGTTGCCATGCCAATCTGCCCAGCGAGTCCGCACGACCGAACCATGTGAATTACGCTGTTGACGTCAACGCCTCAAAATATTGGGGGACCAATATAACCTACTCCGGCACTCCGCAGCCAGGCGATGCCTATGGAAACTGTTCAAATACCTACTGCCACAGTAACGGGACGTCTGTGTCAACAGGTTCCATTCCCGCCAACGCCTCGCCACCGTGGGGTGCGGGGGCGCTTGCCTGCACTTCCTGCCACGGATACCCTCCCGGCTACGCGAATGGCAGCCCCAAGGCGAACAGCCACGCAAAACATGCATTCCATTCCTTTGGGTGCGGCGAATGCCACGCCGGGACCACGTCCGACGGCACGACGATCGGCAGTACGGTGAACCACGTGAACAAGGCTTATGATGTCATTGCCGGCGGGCCAAGGACCTTTACCTACTCCTATGCCGCTGGGGGAGGCGCCTGCAGCACCATCAGCTGCCACAACAATGGCGCGGCGACGTGGGGGGCATTTGCCTGCGACAGCTGTCACGATTGTCCGCCGCCGACCGGGTCCCACGTAAAACATTTCGGGACCGCCGCAATGTATAACGCAGTGTATGGAGACACCCGGATCGCCCAGGACATCTCCGGCACAGCCGCGGTCTATATCATGAACTGCGGCAACTGCCACCCTGTGGATCCCGCGAAACACTATAATGGAACGGTGGAGGTCGAACTGTACAGCGCCCAGTCACCGAGCGGTTCACTCAAGTCCCGGAATGCAACTTCAGCCGAGTATACTGCCGGCGGAACGGTTTTCACCGATGGCAGGGGATTTCCGTACACGCAGGGGACCTGCCAGAACGTCTATTGCCACAGCTACAATGACTGGACCACGCCCGGCGGCGTTCCGGAATCTACGGATTGTTCCTCCTACCTTCCGCCGAACCTCGTCACGACGCGGTATTACCGTACCCCGACCTGGGGGAGCAGTGCGCTCACCTGCTCGGGCTGCCATGGTATTGCGCCCAGGACCGATTATCCCGCCAATGACGGCGGCTCAGGGGACAGCCATTTCTGGGTGGACAGTTATGGGTACGGGAACCTGCACAACTGGAACATGGGATACGCGCCGATCAGCTGCAGCTTCTGCCATAATGAGACGATCCGCACGCAGAACACCTGGACCCGTGATGCCATGGACGTCGCTACGCAGAGTGACGTCCCTATCTACAATTACGCGAAGCACGTGAACGGCAGCACTGATGTCGTTTTTGACCGGGTGAACACCTTCCCCTACAGCACACCCTACAGCCTTATGAGCGCATCGTACAGTCCAGCCACGAAGACCTGCTCGAACGTCTCCTGCCATCAGAGCCAGACGAATGTGAATTGGGGCACTCCGTATCGTTGGGAATCTACGGTCGAGTGCGACCGGTGCCATAATTTCGGGGGAAGCTGTCCCTGAGAGCGGAGATCGCAAACCAAAAGGCGGGGTATAATCCCTCAACGTCGTGACAGCCTTCCTTCGAGTTGCCCGGACAGAATGAAGGCACGTGTCTGTTGACAAAAACCGGGTTGAAGGGAATGTTGATGCTTGAGGGGTTCGTTGGTGCAGGAAGAAGCGTAAGTCCGAGGTAGTCTGACTTACATTACTATAGTATCCTGCCCAGGAATGTCCTGGTCCTCTCGTTCTTCGGGTCCGTGAATATCTGCTCCGGCGGACCCGATTCGATGATATCCCCGTTGTCGAAGCCACGACCCGGTCCGCCACCTCCCGGGTAAAGCCCATTTCATGTGTTGAAATGAGCGAGGTCATCCCTTTCGGCCGTGCAACTTCATACGACACACTGAAGAAAGGATGGACCGACCGGCCGGGGAATTTGTTATGGGAATGAGCCGTTACAGCGTCGAAGTTAAGTAAATGCAATACTCTGCGACGGTTCCTTTTATAACAAATCCTCCTTGACTTGCCGACGGGCGATAATTATACTCTAACGAATAAATTCATTATGCTGGGCCAATGGATAGTGCTTGCCGGTCCTGGAGCTGGATGATGCGCAAACCGCGGGTGATCATTTTCGACGACGAAGTGTTCATTTTGAACATGCTGAAGGAATTCTTCCTCCTGCGGGGATATGAGGTCCTCTCATACAGCGATCCGACACCTATTTGCCCGATCTACGGAAAGGGCGGAGATCTCTGCTCGATCCATGACCGCTGCAGCGATGTCATGATCACCGACTTCAGGATGCCCGGCGTGAACGGGGTCGAACTCCTCGAATTCCAGGGCCGGAAAGGCTGCAAACTGGACATCAGGAACAAAGCGGTCATCTCTGGATATATTGATGATGAGAGCCGGATGCGGGTCCGGAAGCTGGGATGCGCCTTTTTTCAGAAGCCGTTCAACCTCCATTCGCTCATGGAATGGCTTGCCGGGTGCGAACAGCGGATCGACCTGAGCCAGCAGGTGGCCACGCGGCGGAAAGAGCAGCGCTTCGAAAGCGACCGCGAGGTCGTGTTCAGATTCCCCGATTCCGCCGACATCTATACCGGCATCGCGGTCAACACAAGTCCCACCGGCCTTTGTCTCAAGGTCCCCACTCCCCTGCAGCGTGAGCAGACCATCAACTTACATGCCAGCCCCTTCCACTCCTGCAGCAACGCATCCGTTCGCTGGGTCACCAAGATCGAAAACGGCGCGTATCTGGCGGGTGTGCACTGCGCGTAGCGGCAGGATTTTCCGGCTTACGGTAACAAATTCCGTCCTTATGGCGCTTCGTCCGTTCATCGCTCGCAGGAGCCGCGAGTGGTCCTCCCTTCCTCCCGTTTCTGTCTTCGTCATACACGTGCATAGTGCATGATGCGATCCGGCAGGCGCACGATCCCGTTCCTCGCGTCGTGCGCGCAGCGGCGGGCGGTCGTCAGAGGAGATGGGTGAACCAAGCGAAGTGTTCGTGAGGATGTTCGCAACGTTCTATAGCAAGAAAGTAGGACGCGTCTCAGCAGGTGATGTGAAAGATGGCGATGACCTTATCCGTTCGCGGGAGGGAGTTGAACAGTTCGATGGCCTGTTTTGTCTTGTCGACCCGTACCTCGATCCCTTTGGAGGTCAGATAGTTGCGGATCTGGTCCGGGATGGACAGGACGCCGGCATAACCCGTCCCGATGATAAGCGTGTCCGGTTCGGCATTGACGATGTCGGCGAATTCCCTGATCTGGGGGCGGTGTTCTTCTTCCCGGGGCCACGATTCCTCCACGTGGTCAGGATACACGATCACATCGCTCTGATAGGTCTTCCCCGCTATTGTAATGCTGCCGAATTTGAAGGATTCGATCTTCATTCAGATAAACTCTCCCGGAAAAACTGCTGATTATATACCATGAATGCGAGCAGGAATCAACACGATTTAGTGCTCCCCAAAAAAACTGTTATTTCCGTGTTCCGCGGTAACCTCAGGCGAGCGGGATGTCATGTGGTCATTATTTCTGAAGGCGCTTATTCCCTTTTGCCTGAACAGACTTTTTATCCCCGCAGGGTAGGTTCTTGTGGGCAAGGCTTTTCCTCTTCCTGCAATACAGCGCAATGAAGGTGCGGCAGCTTCCCGAACCGTCGACGGCCGATGAGGTCGGGAATGACGCGTATTTACAACTGAGGTCGCAGAAGTCCATGGTGAATCCAGGAGTGAGCGCGTTCCACCTGGCTTGCTGCGGGGTTGGCGAGCGATTAGAATAAATAGTGCAACCTTCTTGAGGATCGAACGTTCCCTGTCCCGCCAGAGCTGGACTGCAGGGAGCTTCAACTTCTTGCGTGAACAACGCTCGGTCGACGGCCACGATCACCTACCGGTAATTATACCAATGAAAGAGGGAAACGCGAGGCACCTGGGTGATCGGCGTCCGGTAAAACCGCTTTGCAAATTCGCTCTCCCGGTGTATTCTGTCATATCCCCTGCAACCAAGGGTGCTGTCTTTTGCGGCAGGCAGGACCGGGCTTTGCGTCCCGGACCCGCAGAGCGGGGAGGTCTTCGCGAGGAGAAAGGACATGTTCCCATGATGAGATATCTTGTTGTGCTGCTCTGCCTTGCCGCTCCGGCCGCGGCAAATGTGCGGACCGCAGAGCCTCCGCCCGCCTGGTTGAAAAGCGTTTCCTGCCGGATCTTTATCAGAGAAGGCGGGGCTTCCGTGACCTTGCGGCCCCTGAACGACGGCATCGTCGATACGCTCAGCAAGAATTCCGTTGACCATACCATGAACGCGGTCATTACCGGCGGTCGCATGCTTGGTGCAAAGGTGCAACATGTCTATGTGAAGATGCCGAAAGAGCGGTTCAATGTGGCCATGACCCTGGACGGAACGACCTATCTCCGTATGAACCACCTCGATCTCGATATTTTTCTCGAGACGTCCATAGACGGTCATGTCTATATTCTGCACTGTTTCCAGGAGACCCAGTAAAAAAACTTCGCTTCCTGGAAGACCGATCAGCGCGAAATGGTTTAGCAGGGGAGCGGGGAAGGAACTCGAAGGCAGTGAAATGCAGGATCGATCTTCATGTACATTCCCGGAACAGCGGAGATAATGACGCAGATCCCGAGGAGACCGTGAGCCGGGCCATCGCGCTCGGGCTCGACGGTATTGCCTTTACGGAGCATTATTCCTTCGAGGCATCGGAGCCCGTCGGGCGGCTGCGCGAAAGATACGGGGGCGCCATCCTGCTCTTCCGGGGCGTCGAGTTCTCGGCAGCCGAAGGACACTGCCTCGTCTTCGGCGTCGACACGGACAGGCTGGATTTGCGGTTCGCCCCGATCAGGGACGTCGTACGCATCGTGACGATGGCGGGCGGCGTCGTGATCCCTACACATCCATACCGGGGAGGGAACAGCATGGGAGAGCTGATCTTCGCGGTCCCGGGCATCAGCGCCGTGGAGGGTTACAATGGCGCCAACATGCACGCCATGAACGTAAAGGCCGTGGCAGCAGCGGGCAGGATGGGCCTTCCCTACACCGGCGGTTCCGACGCCCACCTGCCGAACGAGGTGGGCTCCTGTTATACCGTGTTCGATGATGCAGTGACCGACGAGAATTTTCTCCCGCTTCTCAGGGCCGGAAGGTTCACGGGGATGGACACACGAAAGATATCCCGGGCCATGATGCTCTGAAATCCCTTCCCCGGTGCCGGGGAACAGCGTTCAACGTACATATCGTTCTCTTTTTCCCCCACGCCCTTCCCTGATCTCGGCCTTCCCTTCTTCAGAATAACATGCGCATAGAGCCGGCCGGCATTGACATTCAACACACGGAGCGTTATGCTGTAGATACAGGATAAATACAGGCCTGTTTGTGAGGCCGTGTGTCCCTGCCCGGCGCGGTCCCTGCGTAAGAGGTGCCGTACAGGGTGCGAGGAGGTGCGCAATGTTGGCAATAACTGGAGCGACTGGAAAGACCGGTAGCAAGCTCACGGAACTGCTCATGGCAAAGGGTCAGGCGGTCCGGGTGATCGGGAGGGACGCGGGAACGCTCAAGGCATTCACCGCGAAGGGGGCAGAGGCGGCCGTGGGAGACATGGCTGACAGGTTATTTCTGACCAAGGCGTTTACGGGAGCTGAAGCGGTATTCGCCCTCATCCCGCCGAATTTCGTCGTTGCGGATTTTCGGGCCTATCAGCAAAGGATCGGCGAGAGCATTGTGGCCGCCATACAGGGCAGCGGGGTAAAGTACGTCGTTGACCTGAGCAGCCAGGGGGCCCATCTGCCGGACCGGACAGGCCCCATCAAGGGTCTCCATGACCAGGAAGAACGGCTGAACAAGCTCGAGGGGGTGAACGCTCTGCACCTTCGGCCCACCTATTTCATGGAGAACCTCCTGATGAACATCAGCATGATCAGAAAGATGAACATCATGGGATCCGCGGTCCGGGGTGACGTGAAGTTCGCCATGATCGCCACGAAGGATATTGCCGCGTATGCAGCCGAGCGGCTGGTACGACGTGACTTCACCGGTAAGTCCGTCGCGGACCTCCTGGGAGAGCGTGACCTTTCGTTGGACGAGGCCGCAGGGATCATCGGGAAAAAACTTCAGAAACCGGACCTCACGTACGTGGCATTTCCCTATGAGGATGCGGAGAAGGGGATGGTGGCAATGGGCCTTACGCCTGATCTGAGCCGGCTCTACATCGAGATGAGCAAGGCTTTGAACGACGGTCTGTTCGCCGTGAATATTCCTCGCACGAAAGAGAACACCACGCCTACAACGTTCGAGATATTCGCAGACCTGTTTGCGACTGCTTACCATGCTTCGGACCCGGGAAGCAGCAAGGTCGCCTGATGAACGAGTGAAATGCACGTGCTCTTCCATGGACCCGGTCCGTTTTTTGTTTTCTCGATCCGGGCGAAGTATGCTACAATCATCGCCATGGACCTGTGGGAGACGAGGAACACATGAAGTGCGTGGGTGGGCTGCTCCTGGCTGCTCTGGCAGCGGCCATGATGGTCGTGTTCGCCCTTGCGGACAGGAACGCTCCCTTCATTCCGAGTGATGTTTTCCATACCATCGTCATCAACAATTCGGCTTGCACGACCTGCCATACACCGGGCAAGCAGGCTCCGTTGAAAGTATCCCACCCGCCGAAAGAAGAATGTATGTTCTGTCATAGGATGAAGCGCCAGCGGTGAGCTATTGTGCAGGAGGTTGACCATGGAGAAGAACAGCAGCGCGTTTGACCGGAGAGCGTTCTTGAAAAAGATGCTGGCCGCGGGCATCGTCAGCGGTGCCGCGTCGTCTACGCTTGTGCGGCGGGTCATGGCCATGGGGGAAGGCGGGCAGCTGCTGGAGGGGTTCCGGAAGGTGAAGGGGACGGTGGCGGTGAACGGATCGCCGGCGCAGGTCGGTTCCATCGTCTTCCCGGGCGATGTCATTACCACGGGAAGCGCAAGCCTCGGCGTTTTCGTGATCGGGAAGGACGCCTTCCTGGTGCGCGAGAACTCCCGGATCGAGCTTGCCGGTGAGAAGGCGGGACAGGGCCTGGGCGCCACAAAGCTCGTGAAGACCATCAAGGTCGCGGCCGGCAAGGTCTTGTCGGTATTCGGCTCGGGCGGCAAACGCATCGAGACCATCACGGCCATCGCGGGGACGCGCGGCACAGGCATGTACCTCGAGTCCGACCCGGAGGTCACCTATGTGTGCCTGTGCTACGGCGGGATCGAACTGGACGCGAAGTCATTCCCGGGCGAGCGCATGGTCTTCGACACAAAGCATCACGAGCAGCCTTATTACATCCTCGGGGCTGGCTCGAAGCGGGCCTTTCTGAAGGCGCCCATGATGAACCACACAGACGAAGAACTGACGATGTTGGAAGCGTTGGTGGGACGGAAGCCGCCCTTCGGCGGCGGGGATGGCGGGCCGTCCGGAGCGTATTCCTAAGACCGAGCGCATTTACGAGGCGTCCCGATTTTGACAGGGGCGCTTTCTTTTTGTATAATGCGACAGCATCGAAATTATCTACATGTATTACACGGGAACCAGGAGGAGCAAGAACAATGAAGATCAAACCGTTGAATGACTGGGCGGTCATCGTACCATCCGAAGCGATGACGCGGACCGCGGGAGGGCTCTTTATTCCCGACGCTGCAAAAGAGAAGCCGGCCGAAGGGACCGTCGAGGCCATCGGCCCGGGCGCTTTAGAGGAAGAGAAGCGTGGAGAGAAAAAAAAGGAGAAGAAAGAGCGCAAGTTCATCGCCACCTCGGTCAAACCCGGGGAACGGGTCATGTATGACCGTTACGCCGGCCAGAAGATCACCATCGGCGGTGCGGACCGGGTCCTCGTGCGGGAAGTGAACATCCTGGGCATCCTGCCGCCCGCGCCGGCGCGTACGAAAGAGGATCTGCCGCCCCTCATGCTTCCGGCAATGACCACAACTGCTTCATCGACGGCCCTGGTTGCGCGGAAGACGACCGCTGTGCCGGTCAGGAAGGAAGCTCCGAAGCCGGCGAAGAAGAAGGCGGGAAAAAAGGGTCAAGGGTCAGGGGTCAAGGGTCAGGGAACAGCGAAGAAAAAGACCGTCAAAAAGACCGCGGCGAAGCCGAAGAAAACAGCGGCGAAAAAGGCCGCGCCAAGGAAAACGAAGAAAAAACGGTAATGACGAATGACAGGCGCTGAAGATCAGAATACTTCCCGGGAGGCGAAGATCCGGGACATCCTGGAGCAGGAGGTCCAGGACGGTGAGGACCTTGCGAACGATGCCCGGAAGATGATCGGCTATCTGCTCCGGGACAAGAAGGGCTACGGTCCGGAGGACGTTCGGAAAGGCCTTGCCTTCGAGGTGACGCTCGGGCACGAGGTCTTCTGGTCCTCGGCGGATTACCTCGTGTCCGTGAACGGCAGGATGGGCATGATCGTCAAGTGCGCCGCCGGATCGCTCGACTCCCGTGAGCGCCAGGCCGTCGCGGCAGCGCGGGTCATCGCAGCGCCGCCGCTGCCCGTCGCGGTCGTGGCCGATCCCGTGACCGCCGAGGTGCTCGATGTTATGTCCGGCAAGGTGGTCGGCGAGGGCTACGGCGCCATACCGACGAGGGAACAGCTGGAGGTCATGCTGAACGAGAACGTCATGCGGCCCCTGGACGCCAAGCGGCTGGAAAAGGAGAAACGCATCCTGCTCGCCTTCGACGCCATCAAGTGCTGCGTGCCCCAGGGTGGGGGCGGCGGCGTGCAGATCGGTCCGGAGCCGAATAAATGATTTCCTCGACACTGAGGACACTGACAAAACCCAACGGTATCTCTGTTTTTTCATACGGTCCTTTCTGTGTCATCAGTGTCATATAAATATTTGATCTTCTTATTTCGCCATTCCTTCTCAATGACCCAGCTTACCGAAGAGACCTTCGAAAAGACCCTCCAGTCCTTCATCCGCTCGGACCAGATCGACCTCCGCGACGTTTCCTTCATCGACCCCTACGGCATGGTGGGGCTCCTTGAGATCGGCGAGCTTTGCATGCTCGAGGACATCAAGAAGACCATCCTCCTTCCCCGTTCAACCGAGGTCCTGCGTTATCTCGAACGCATGGACTTCTTCGCGAGCGCCAGGCGATACTTCTCCCTTGAACCGATGTTCGTCCCTACCCCCGCGGCGGGCAAAGCCGCGGACTCCGACGTCCTGCTCGAGATCACGCCTGTCGAGCGCGCGAACGACATCCATTACATCGTCGGCAAGGTGGAGGAGCGGGCGCAGGCCATCCTGGCAAAGCATCTCCGCTACGACAGCCGGGCGATCAACGGGTTCATCGTGGCGCTCTCGGAGATCTGCCAGAACATCGTGGAACACAGCGAGAACAAGGGTTTCGTGGGCATCCAGAAGTACCGGTTCCCGAGCCTGGGAAAGAACATTGTGAAGATCGCGGTCATGGATGCCGGCATAGGCTTCAGGAAGTCGCTCTCATCGCGTTTCAGGCTCAAAAACGACCTTGAGGCGATCGAGAAAGCCCTGCTGCACGGGGCATCGCGCCACGAGGACGAAGGCAGGGGTCACGGCCTGGCCGCTGTCCGGCGATTCGCCGAGCAGTGGCAGGGCAGGCTCTCCATCCGCTCCGGCACGGCCCGGCTCTCGCTCATTCCCAAATGGGCGCGGGGAAAAGAACGTGAGCTGAACCTTCAGAACTTTCCCGGCAGCCAGATAAATATTATTCTTCCAGAAGTGGCTTCCTCGTAAGATATTAATAAAACAATGTAAATTGCATTATAAAATTATCTTGACAATGGGCGGCTAATGCGATAGCATTCAATTGAATCAATTGAATGCTATCGTTGAAGAACAGGATGACGTTTCGATGAAGCCAACGTTTACCATAGAAACCATAGAGCGTAAGATCTACTTGATTCGCGGGCAGAAGGTGATGCTCGACAGCGATCTAGCGGCCTTGTACAGGGTTGCCACGGGCGCGTTGAATCGTGCCGTCAAGAGGAATACCAATCGATTTCCTGAAGATTTTATGTTTCAGCTGACGGCAGAAGAGTCAGACGCTTTGAGATGCCAAACTGGCATCTTAGAACTGCATGACTATTTGAGGTCACCAATGGTGACCTCAAAGACAGGCCGAGGCGGGCGCAGGTATCAGCCGTACGTTTTCACCGAACAAGGTGTTGCCATGCTTTCCAGTGTGTTGAACAGCGATCGAGCAGTGCAGGTTAATATCACCATTATGCGCGCCTTCGTCAAGCTCCGCGAGATGATCGCATCCCATAAGGAGCTGGCGAAAAGGCTCGATGAGATGGAAGGTAAATATGATTTGCAGTTTAAGATCGTATTTGACGCTATCCGGGCGCTGATAACTAAACCGGAACCGAAGGAAAAGAAGATCGGGTTTATCAAGGAAAACCGCGCGTTCTACGGAACAGCAGCGGTCAATATCCGCTGAGCGGAGCAAAAAGGGAATACAAGAAATTCATGCTGACCTGCGATCTCTATGCCATCCTTAAGGAAGAGCTGAAGAACGGCTCGAACAACCTTGTGACCCGGCCCACGGGCCAGTCGGTGCGGGAACGCATCGAACGGGACGTGGAGCAGGCGCCCGAGGGATCGGTGATCGGCCTGGACTTTTCGAAGGTCGGGGTGATCGACTATTCCTGCTCCGATGAGATCGTGGCCAAGCTCCTGTCGCGACTCCTCGCGGGCGAGTACGGCGAGAAATATCTGATGCTCACGGGCATGAACGACAACCAGCGCGAGAACATCGAGGTGGCGCTCGAACGGAAGGACCTGGCCATCATCGCCGAGACCAAAGAGGGGACGAGGGCGGTGCTCGGGAACCTCAATAAGTATCTCCGGGACACGCTGGAGTTCGTCATCGGGCGGAAGAAAGCCACGGCGCGGGAACTTTCCGAGGCCGCGAAGATCGAGGCGAACACGAGCGGCACCCGGCTCCTGAACTTGTACAAGAAACGGCTGGTCCGGAGGGTTGGCGCCGAGGGTGCGATGTGGGCGTATGAGGCGTTGTGAGATCTTTCAACAGTGAAGCAGAAAAAGGCGATTGGACGTAAATCATGTCAATGAGTAAAAGCAAAGACACCATCATTCTTTTCATTGCCCAGGGCGCCTACAGCGGCCGAGTTCCCTTCGCTCCGGGCACCGCGGGCACGATCGTCGGCGCGCTGCTCGCTGTTCTGCTTCGTGATACCGTATACTGCTGGTATGCGCTGGCAACGGCCACCGTGACCGGCATCGGTACCTGGGCGGCAGGCGAGGCGGACGCAATACTCGGCACGAAGGACAGCCCCACCATCGTGATCGACGAGATCGCGGGGTTCCTCGTCGCGATGTTCATCGTTCCCTTCACCTGGTGGGCCGTCGCTGCAGGATTCGTCCTGTTCCGGTTCATTGATATCCTGAAGCCCTGGCCGCTCAAGCGGCTGCAGGACATTCCCGGCGGGATGGGCGTGATGCTCGACGACCTGGGGGCCGGTATTTATACGAATGTCATTCTGCAAATAATTATTGTTGTGATGGGCCGTTGATAAACAAGAAAGAAAAAAATGAAAATATTTGACACGAATGACACGAATTTTACGAATAGCACGAATGAAGGCCGCAGTGCAGTTATTTGTGTAATTCGTCCATTCGTGACATTCGTGTTCAGCAACTTTGCCTCGATACGATTTTCGATTCAATGGTTGCTCCCCAAGGGAGGTTGTATCCATGCGTGCTGAGATCATTGCAACAGGTTCCGAACTGCTGACCGGCGGGGTCATCGACTCCAATTCCGTGTATCTCGCGGAAGAGCTCCTGGACATCGGCATTGAGACTGCCTTCAGGACCGTCGTGGGGGACAACGACAAGGACATGGACGAGGCCCTTCGCGGCGCCCTTGCGCGGGTGGACGTCATCCTTGTCACCGGCGGCATCGGTCCCACCGAGGACGATATGACGCGCAAGGCCGTCGCCCGGGTGCTCAAGAAACGCCTGGTCCTAAGCGACGATGCCCTGAAGGCGGTCAAGGCCGTGTTTTCGGCAAAGGGCAAGAAGTACCCCGGAGCCAATGACCGGCAGGCGCTCATTCCGGGCGGCGCGCGCATCCTCAGCAATCCCGTGGGCGTGGCCCCCGGCTTCTATTGTATCGACGAGGGGAAATTCATCGCGGTGATGCCTGGCGTGCCTGCCGAGATGCGGGCCATGTTCCGCGAAGGGCTCCGGCAGGTGCTGAGCGAGCACTTCGGCGGCAAGGCCGCCATCCGAAGAAAGGTCCTGCACACCTGCGGCCTGTCGGAATCGAAGGTCAACGAACTGATCCAGGACATCCTGAAGCAGAAACGCCCTGCCGTGGGCCTTACGGCAAAGGAGTCCGGCGTCGATATCCGTATCGTCGCGCGGGAAGGCAGCGGGGCGCGGTCACGGACGGTGGTGGAGCGGACCGAGTCAGAGGTCCGGAAGAAGCTGGGCGACGCGGTCTACGGCGTTGACGGGCAGGACCTGGAGGAGATCGTCGGCGCGCTGCTCCGGCAGCGGAAGTTCACGATCGCCGTCGCAGAATCCTGCACCGGCGGTCTCATCGGCGGAAGGCTCACGAACATCGCCGGCAGCTCGGACTATTTCGAGCGAAGCGTGGTGGTCTACAGCTACGAGGCAAAGACCAGCCTGCTCGGCGTTCCGGCCGGACTGATCGAGTCGCGGGGCGCCGTGAGCAGCGAGGTCGCCGTCGCCATGGCGGGCGGGATCCGCGATCAGGCGAAGACGACCTTCGGCCTTGCGGTAACGGGCATCGCGGGTCCGGGCGGCGGCACGCCGGAAAAACCCGTGGGGCTGGTATACATCGCGCTTGCATCGAAGGACGGCGTGAAGGTCGACGAACACCGCTTTCTCGGGACCCGTGAGCAGGTGCGCCTGCGCACGGCACAAGCGGCGCTGGATATGGTGAGGAGATATTTGATTGCGTGAGGCGGTCATAAGACTGTCGGCAGTCAACAGTCGGCAGTCGGAATCTGACGTTGTCTGTTGACTATCGACCGCCGACCATCGACTATTATGAGGACTTTTATTTCCATCGAACTTCCCCCTGAGATAAAACAGGGGATCGCAAGGGTCCAGGAACAGCTCCGGTCTGCCGGCGCGAACGCCGGATGGACCAGGTCCGAGGGCATCCACCTGACGCTCAAGTTCCTGGGCGAGGTGGAGGAATCGAAGACCCGGGAGATCATGCAGACGCTCGCTGGTGCAACGCAGGGGATCGGGAAACTGAACCTGGAGGTCGCGGGGGCGGGAGCCTTTCCGACCGGGAAGAACCCGCGGGTCCTCTGGCTCGGAGTGACGGGAGATGTCGAAAAGCTTGGCTTGCTTCAGGGTGCGGTCGAGGATGCAATGGTAACGCTGGGATTCGAACGGGAGGAGCGGAAGTTCAGCCCCCATCTGACCCTGGCGCGGATCAAGTTCCCGAAACCGCGGGACAACTGGCAGCAGATGATAGAGAACATCAGGGACGTGAAGCTTGGCGGGTTCGAGGCAAACCGTGTGAGTCTGATGAAAAGCGAATTGAAGCGAGAGGGCGCGGTGTACACGGAAGTGGGAAGGGTTGAGCTTAAAAAGCAGGAGTCAGGAGACAGGAGCCAGAAGTCAGGAGAAGGACAACAAGAATAACGGTTGCTCATATTGACCGTGAAAATAATACGCGACAAGCGACAGGGAAAAGGAGAATCATCATGGTAGACAAGGACAAATTAAAAGCGCTGGAACTGGCGGTGGGCCAGATCGAAAAGCAGTTCGGCAAGGGTTCCATCATGCGATTGGACAAGGACGAGGTCCCGGCGAACATCGCGGCGATCTCTACGGGGTCCCTGGGGCTGGACGTGGCCTTAGGGATAGGCGGCGTGCCGCGCGGCAGGATCGTCGAGGTCTACGGGCCTGAGTCGTCGGGCAAGACCACCCTGGCGCTCAATATCATCGCCCAGGCCCAGAAGCTTGGCGGCCAGGCGGCCTTTATCGATGCCGAGCACGCCCTTGACGTCGCCTATGCGCGGAGGCTCGGCGTGAAATCCGATGAGCTGCTCATCTCCCAGCCCGACACGGGCGAGCAGGCGCTGGAGATCACCGAAACACTGGTCCGGAGCGGCGCCATCGACGTCATCGTGGTGGACTCCGTGGCCGCGCTCACGCCGCGGGCGGAGATCGAGGGAGAGATGGGCGACGCCCACATGGGCCTCCAGGCGCGGCTCATGAGCCAGGCGCTCCGGAAGCTCACCGGCGCCATCAGCAAGTCCAACACGACCCTCGTGTTCATCAACCAGATCCGCATGAAGATCGGCGTCATGTTCGGCAACCCCGAGACCACCACCGGCGGCAACGCGCTCAAGTTCTACGCCTCGGTCCGGCTCGACATCCGGAAGATCTCGGCCATCAAGGAGGGCGAGGAGGTGACGGGCGGCCGCGTGCGGGTGAAGGTGGTGAAGAACAAGATCGCGCCGCCTTTCCGGTCGGCGGAGTTCGATGTGATGTTCAACGAGGGCATCTCCAAGCTCGGCGAGATCATCGACATCGGGGCCGAGAAGAACATCATCGAGAAGAGCGGCGCCTGGTTCTCCTACGGCGGTACGCGCATCGGCCAGGGGCGGGAGAACGTGAAGATCTTCCTGAACGAGCATCCGGAGATGGCCGCAGAGATCGAGGCGAAGGTCCGGGAGTCCTACGGGCTGATGGCCGTTCCTAACGCCCCGGCGGCGGAGGCTCCGGCAAAGGAGACGAAGGAGAAAGAGGCCGCCGTCGAGAAGGAAAAGCCGGCAAAGGCGTCAAAGGGCAAGTGACCGAAGGATCAGGCTTTACTGACAAGGACCGAAGTTCCCTGTCCCGCCCTGGCGGGACAGGGAACTTTGATCTATTGAAGGTCTATTTTCCGCGGTATGCCGCAGGATCAATCCCGTCCGTCTGATTCCCATCTTCTGCTCGAACTCTTCGGAAAATTCGTGTATAATATGTTGCATTGATATCCTGCGAACGGGACCGGTCCCGGACGACAGGAAGAACGAGGAGACCACCATGGCTTTGAACGATATGCTCAAAATGACATTCGAACGGAAGGCGTCGGACCTTCACCTCAAGGTCGGGGTGCCGCCCATCCTCCGGGTCGACGGGCGGCTGGTGCCCCTGGAGACCGAGAAGCGGCTGACCCAGGAAGATACCATAGGCATGGCGGCCAGCATCATGAACGCTCCGCAGAAGGCCCGGTTCAACGAGAAGAACGAACTGGACATGGCCTACGCCGTGCCCGGCCTCGGCCGGTTCCGTGTGAACGTCTTCAAGCAGCGCGGCAGCGTCGGCCTGGTCTTTCGCATGGTCCCCGCCAAGATCCTGAACTTCGAGGACCTTCTCCTCCCGCAGGTCCTGATGAAGATCGCCCAGGAGCAGCGCGGCCTCATCCTCGTGACAGGCACGACGGGAAGCGGCAAGTCAACGACCCTGGCGGCCATGATCGACTACATCAACACCTCGCGGACGTCCAACATCGTCACCATCGAGGACCCCATCGAGTTCCTGCACCGTGACAAGAAGAGCATCGTGAACCAGCGCGAGATCGGCGCCGACACCTTCAGCTTCGGCGACGCGCTCCGGAGCGCCCTCCGTCAGGACCCCGACGTGATCCTCGTGGGTGAAATGCGCGACTTCGAGACCATCTCCATCGCCCTGACCGCCGCGGAAACCGGCCATCTCGTGCTTTCCACGCTCCACACGGTGGACACCACGGAAACCATCAACCGGATCATCAGTGTGTTCCCGCCGTACCAGCAGAAGCAGGTGCGCATGCAGCTTGCCGCCGTGCTCAAGGGGATCGTGTCCCAGCGGCTCATCGCCCGGGCCGACGGCAAGGGCCGCGTGGCCGCTGTTGAGGTCATGCTCGGGACCCTCTCGGTCCGCGAGGCCGTGATCGACGAGTCAAAGACGCGCCAGATCCCGACGATCATCGCCCAGGGCATGGTCCACTACGGCATGCAGACCTTCGACCAGTCCCTTCTCGGCCTGTACAAGAAGGGTCTCATCACCTACGAGGAAGCGCTCCTGTCCGCCAGCAATCCCGACGACTTCGCGCTCAAGGTCAAGGGCGTCTCGTCGACGAGCGACATGGCGTACGAGGAGGACGAGAAGAAGAAGTCCGGCACCGGCATCCGGGGGACCATCGGCGGGACCCCGGGCGGGTCCGCCCCGAAAGCGCCGGGCTCCGCGACGAGCAGCGACTTCAAGATCGACCGGTTCGGGGATAAATAGGGCGGACACGGAGACACGGGGAGTGGGGGACACGGGGAAACAGAATAGATCTTTCGAAGGGCGGGACCAGCTGGAAGCAGATCATGAAAGGCTTTTGAAGCGTGCGAAGAACACCGCCTACCGGTATCTCACCATCCGTCCCCGCAGCCGCAAGGAGCTCGAGGACAAGCTTCAGGACAGAGAATTCCCCGACCCCATAATTACCGCCGTGCTGGAGCACGTGACCAGGCTCGGGTATCTTGATGACGCGAAGTTCGCGGCCCAGTGGGCCGCGGCCAGGGTCAGGAGCCGGGGGTTCGGCAGGCGGCGTCTTGAACAAGAGCTGCGGATAAAAGGCATCGGCAGAGACATCATCAAAGACACCCTCACTACGCTCTTCGAAGAAGCCCCAGAGGCGGAGACCGCCCGCAAAGAAGCGGAAAAGAAGCTCAAGACCCTGACACGGTTCGAACCGGAGGTCCGCCGCAGACGCTTGGCGGGTTTCCTGGAACGCAAAGGGTTCTCCTCCGAGATCATTAGAACCATCTTGAGGACGGTGCGATAGCCGCCCTGGGAGAACGGTTGATACTATGATCGCCAAGACCGTGACAAAAGCGAACCTGAAGGATCTGTCCGAGATCCGTCAGAACCTTGAGTTCTGGCTGTCGAAATCGCCAGAGGACCGTATTGCCGCCGTTGAACGGTTGCGGAGAGAGCGCCATGGAAGCTCAGAACGACTACAGAGAACTGCTCGCGTTGTTCAACTGAAGGACCTGGCCGATGTCGAGGCGATCGAAGGAGGGTAGGTAGGAGCATGCCTCCTTCGGGATATCCAAAAACACACGCAGCATCCTTCCGAGAACACTCGAAACATTTCCCCCTTCCTCTACATGATATGTACGAGCCTGTTTTGGCCGAGTAAACCTTAACCCGGACAAGCCGGAATCAAAAGCAAAAGCGTCTCTCGCAAAGCCGCAAAGGACGCAAAGAAAATTTTGAAACCCTAGTTTCATAATAAATGGACCCATGCCTGAACGATTAGTTAGCGAGGCTATCACCCCAGTCTTCGCCACGAGCGATACGTCGCGTATGGCGGCCGGAGAACCAGGCCTTCCGCGCGAGTTCCTGTGGCGGGGCCGGACCATTCATATCAGCACTGTTCTACGCACCTGGCGCGAGACCGGAAAATGCCATCACGGCAGCCCCGAGCTGTATGTCCGCAAGCACTGGTACGAAGTGGTTGTGGACGACGGAGCTACGATGAAGATCTACTTCGACCGGCAGCCGCGGCGGGGACGGGGGCATAAAGAGCCGAGATGGTGGCTGTTCAGCATCAGCGGACCGGAGGCGAGCCCATGATCTTGAAGGAGAGAACAGAGATCGACCGGCCTGCCGCGCACGTCTGGCGCTTTGTCGTAACTCCCGAGCTGTTCCTCCAGTGGAACGACAAGGTCGTGGATATGGAGGCAGGGTATCTTGGGGACGTTGTTACTTACGTTGCAAAACTCTTGACATCACCGTCAAGAGTAGGTAATGTTGATTCATGCCACGACGCGCCCGATTAGACGCCACCGGCGCCCTTCACCACATCATGGTCCGGGGCATCGACAAAGCAAACATCTTCCGCGATGCAGAGGACAAAACCCGCTTTCTTGAGCGTCTTGGACAGAACGTTCAGGGTTCCAAATGCTCAATATATGCCTGGGTGCTCATGGACAATCATGTTCATCTGCTGTTCCGAAGCGGGAAAGACGGCATCTCTGCCGTCATGAGAAAACTTCTGACCTGGTACGCTCAATACTTCAACCGCAAGCACAGTCGGAAGGGACATCTCTTCGAGAATCGGTACAAGTCCATACTTTGCGACGAAGACAACTATCTCCTTGCCCTCGTCCGCTACATCCATCTTAATCCCATTCGAGCAAAGGTCATCGAAGCCATGGAGGCGTTGGACAGATACCCATGGACCGGTCATCGAGTTATTATCGGCAAGGCAAAGTACGAGTGGATGGATACTGAAATAGTATTGGCACAGTTCGGAGGCACGAAAAGAAAAGCCATAAGCGAATATCGCCGGTTTATGCAAGACGGCATGGACCACGGACACGATCCACAGTACTCCGGTGGCGGACTTGTTCGGAGCCTCGGAGGGTGGTCCAATGTCTGCGCCATGAGACGGAAAGGCCAGAAAGAGGAAGTGGACGAGCGAATCCTAGGAAGTGGTGATTTTGTCCATCAAGTTATAAAAGAAGCGGAAGAGAAGTCGCTGCGGCAAATGAAATTAAGGAGATCGGGGCTAACCCTGATAAAAATCATCGAACAGGAATGTAAAAACCGAGAGATCACTCGGAAAGAACTGGAGAGCGGCAGTCGTCGAACAGAGGTGAGTCTGGCGCGTGCAGAAATAGCACGACGCGGCATGAAAGAAATCGGGCTTCCTGCAGCAGAGATTGCTCGACATCTCGGCGTAGCCACATCAAGCATAACACGGGCAGTTGAAAAGATGGGGAATAGGACAATAACGCAACGTAAGTAACAACGTCCCCAAGATATTTGGAAGTGGTGATTTTGTCCATCAAGTTATAAAAGAAGCGGAAGAGAAGTCGCTGCGGCAAATGAAATTAAGGAGATCGGGGCTAACCCTGATAAAAATCATCGAACAGGAATGTAAAAACCGAGAGATCACTCGGAAAGAACTGGAGAGCGGCAGTCGTCGAACAGAGGTGAGTCTGGCGCGTGCAGAAATAGCACGACGCGGCATGAAAGAAATCGGGCTTCCTGCAGCAGAGATTGCTCGACATCTCGGCGTAGCCACATCAAGCATAACACGGGCAGTTGAAAAGATGGGGAATAGGACAATAACGCAACGTAAGTAACAACGTCCCCAAGATACTGCGACGAAGAATGGAAAAAGAAGGATTTTGAAGATCGAAAAATAACAGCAAACGTGCAGACAGCAGGCTGAAGACGTGAACATTCCAGCTTTCCAGGCCTGACCCCGAACGGTATAATACCATAACAAAGGACCTGACCCTATGGGTCCCATGACCCTATGGGTCCCATAACGCGAAGGAGTATGAAATGAAATCGGCCCGCGCTGCAGCCAACAAGGCAAGCTTAAAAGACTCTCCGATGTATTCACTTCAAGTGAAACTCAAGTCGGCTGATCCTGAAATTCAAAAATATGTCAGGGCGCTTGAAGGGGTTAATCAGAAACTCCAAAATACTATCGCGAAACTGCAAGCAGACAACACATCTAAAGATAGCCGGATTGTAGCGCTTGAACAGCATCCAACAAAGGAGGTGAAAATGCGGTTAACATTCGGTAAGGGCAAGCGGCCTAAGAATATCGAAGGGGATGCGGTTGGCAAGGAACTTGGATAGTTCACGGGGTCAAGCACTCACAAAACGCTATGTAATTGATGACAGGCCAACGTGTCGGCGGTGTCACTTGATTGCATGACGTATGGGGGGACGAGAAATGGAACGTAAAATATTTATCAGGTGTTTGATGATTGGCGTGTTGCTTTTATCGCACGGTCATCTTGTTCAAGCAGGCCCCGTTACGTTTGAAAGAGAGTATGAGTATCGAGCAAGTGAATTGGATAGTAAGCTTTCGTGCCGAACCATTGCTCTCCAGCAGGTTAAGAAACTGCTTCTGGAAGAGGTTGGTACCTACCTGACAGCAGAGACGGAGGTCAAAAACTATCAGCTGGTCAGGGAGGAAATAATAGCATTATCGGCGGGCATTGTTGGAACTGAAGTAGTTGGTGAACAGTGGGACGGACAGACTTATAAGCTCAAGGCCAAACTATCCGTCGATACTGACCATCTGATCAAGTCTCTGAACTCTGCCAGAAATAATTATGAGCAAAGGAAAGATCTGGAAAATGCACGCAGGCAGGCCGATAATCTTCTGGCCGAAGTGCAACGATTGCAAAATGAGTTGAAAATAATGAAAGGGAAGAAGAAGCTTGATAAGAAAAATGCATATGAAAAGGCTATTCAGGGATTGAATGCCTTCGATTATTATCAGAAGGCTTGGGAGTTATATGACCAGTCGAAAACTACTGAAGCTATAGATGCTTTAAATAAAGCGATTGTAATAGATCCTAAGAACGCAGCCTTGTATGCATCACGTGGACATTTTCAGCATAGGCTAGGTGAATTTGATCTAGCTCGGAAAGACTATGATTTGGCAGTGAAGTATGACCCACAAAATTCTGATATGTATCTTAGGCGGGGAATGTTTTATAGCATTGGCATCGGCTCGTTTAATTTTGAGAAGGCTTTGGCTGATTTTGATATGGCGATTAGTAAAGATTCAAATTCGTCAAGAGCATACAGCGGACGTGCATTGTTGCTATCGGGACTTTCTCTTGACAAAGATGACTATGATAGCTTGGTTTATTTGAATTTCTTTGGTGGAAAACTCGATTATAAGAATGCACTTGCTGATAGCGACCGGGCAATTGATCTGGAACCTGGTTATGCGATGGCATATGCAATACGAGCTTATGCTTTGTATATGCTAGGACAGGGTGAGCGTGCAGAAAGAGATCTCTTAAAAGCCCGTTCATTGGATCAATTAATAATGCCATTTATTATCATTGCACGTGTTTATGAAAAACTTGGGAATTATCTCAAGGTCGCTGAAAGTTATACAGATATGATCGCAAAGCAGCCGGATTTATACGAAGGGTACTATAGGCGAGCCAAAGCTTATAAACAGTTGCGGTATTATGCCAAGGCTATAGCTGATTACGACTTCTATTTAAGCAGTGAGAAAAGGAATGTTGTCGCGTATGCATATATTGAGAGAGCCGACTGTTATTATTTTTCTGGTAACTATCAAAAGGCAATAGAAGAATCTACAAACATAATAAAAAATAAGTATCCACTGCCCGTGCGGTTTGCGTTCCTCGCATATCAGCGGCGTGCGGACTCATACCGCGAAGTGGGTCTCCATGATTTGGCTATTGCCGATTATGATGAAATGCTAAAGTATTGGCCGGAAAATACGGAATCCTATTATGGTAAAGGGATGTCGCTCGTTTTATCAAAGCGTAACAGGGAAGCTATTGCTGTTTTTGATAAAGGAATAGCCAAGAATCCCACAGATGATCGTTTATATTTTGGGCGCGGCGGGGCAAATTTGGAGCTGGGGAATTATGAGGCGGGTTTCGCTGACCTGAGGATCGCTGAAAAACTTGGTAATAATCTTGCCAAGGAATATTTAAAATACTTGGCAGAAAAGAATTTTCGATAATGGCGGGAGCTGCGAAATGCGGTCGTCATCTAACTCCCCTATAGGGAAGGGAAATAGTATATGATTTCTGGAGAGCAGGGCTTGGCGCTCAATCTTCAAGCAATTCGTGATTATCTTCGTGAGAATTTCCCGGCGGACAAACATGATGATGAAAATGACTTTGAAAGATGTAGACACAAATTCAGGATAATCACAGATGATCAGATATTATTGCTCTCTATTTCAAGCGAGTTTGTCGAAGATAGTGATTCGGAGACAATAATTAGGAGACTCAAATTTCTTAGGGTAATTGATTTGCTAAAAACAAATCCTAAATCGACAATTGTTGTGTGGCAGCATGGTGCGCAGGGAAGTGTGAGCGTCGATCCAAGAATATAGCTTAGCTACGAAGTACCAAAAGACCTTTCCGTGAATGCCGAAACACCCATCAAGTGCATGTAATGCCATCATCGTTTGCACTAATCTGTTGAATTCCTCCCGTATTTCTGCTATTTTCCCTGTGTTGATCTATTCCTATTTTCTCCTGTACGAGGTGCATTTTGAAGGCCAGTGAACTCAGAAAGCTGTTCCTCGACTATTTCGCCAAGCGCGGCCACAAGGTCGTCCCGAGCTCATCTCTCGTGCCGAAGAACGACCCCACGCTCCTGTTCACCAACGCGGGCATGGTGCAGTTCAAGGGCGTGTTCCTCGGCGAGGACCCGCGGGACTACAAGCGCGCGGTGACCTCCCAGAAGTGCGTGCGAGCCGGCGGCAAGCACAACGACCTGGAGAACGTGGGTCACACGGCCCGGCACCATACCTTCTTCGAGATGCTCGGGAACTTTTCCTTCGGCGACTATTTCAAGAAGGAGGCCATCGAGTTCGCCTGGGAGTTCCTGACCAAAGAGGTGAAGCTCCCGAAGGACAAGCTCTGGGCGACGGTGTACAAGGACGACGACGAGGCCTTCGAGTTGTGGCGCACGGTCGTGGGCCTTCCGGCCGAGCGCATCGTGCGGCTGGGCGAGAAGGACAACTTCTGGTCCATGGGCGACACGGGGCCCTGCGGGCCGTGCTCCGAGATCATCATCGACCAGGGGCCGGAGATGTCCTGCGGCAAACCCGGCTGCGCCGTGGGGTGCGACTGCGACCGGTACCTTGAGATCTGGAACCTGGTGTTCATGCAGTACAACCGCGATGAGACCGGCAAGCTCACGCCGCTTCCGAAACCGAGCATCGACACGGGCATGGGGCTCGAAAGGCTCTCCGCAGTCTGCCAGAACGTCAAGAGCAACTTCGAGACCGACCTGTTCCAACCCATCATCAAGCAGATCGCCGCGATGGCGGGCGTACCGTACCACAAGGACGCCCAGGCTGACATTTCCTACCAGGTCTGCGCCGACCATCTCCGCGCCATGACCTTCCTTATCAATGACGGCGTCCTTCCCTCGAACGAGGGGAGGGGATATGTCCTTCGGCGCATCCTCCGGAGGGCGAGCCGCTACGGCAAGCTCATCGGCATCAGCAAACCGTTCCTGTACAAGCTCACCGGCGCGGTGGTGGACGAGATGAAGGGCGCCTACCCGGACCTCCTGGACAGCCGCGAGCACGTTGCCAAGGTGGTCCTGCTGGAAGAGGAGCGGTTCGCCATTACGCTGGACTCCGGTCTCGCCCTTTTGAACGAGACCGTTGCGAAGCTCAAGGCCGCGAACAAGATCATGATCCCCGGCGAGGTGCTGTTCAAGCTTTACGATACCTTCGGGTTCCCCCTGGACCTTGTGACGGACATGGCCCGCGACATGCATTTCGAGCTGGATGAAGAGGGCTATCGCCGCTCCATGCAGGAACAGCGCGAGAAGGCGCGCGCTTCCTGGGCCGGGTCCGGCGAGGAGAAGGTGAAACCGGTCTACAAGGAGATCCTTGCGGGCATCAAAAAGCCGGTCTTTACCGGCTATGACACACTGGAAGGGACGGCGTCGATCCTTGCCATCATCAAGGGCGACAAGAAGGTTTCCGGGGCCGGCGAAGGCGATGCTGTGGAGATCGTGCTGGACCAGACGCCCTTCTATGCCGAATCCGGCGGACAGGCGGGCGACAAGGGCGAGCTTCTGGGCGAGGCCTCGAAGTTCCTTGTCGAGGATACGGTGAAACCCGTGGAGGGGCTGATCGTCCACAAGGGCAAGGTCAGGAAGGGGTCCTTCACGGCCGGCGACGCGGTGCTCGCAAAAGTGGAGGCGGAGGACCGCGCTGATATCGCGCGCCATCACACGGCGACCCATATCCTTCATGCCACGCTGCGCTCGGTCCTGGGCGAGCACGTCAAGCAGGCGGGCTCGCTCGTGGCACCGGACCGCTTCCGGTTCGACTTCACGCACTATACGGGGCTCACGGAGCGGGAAAAGGAACGCATCGAGGAGCTGGTGAACGAGCGCATTCTCGAGAACCATCCGGTCGAGACGAAGGTCATGGACATCGACCAGGCGATCGCCGCGGGCGCCATGGCGCTCTTTGACGAGAAGTACGGCGACAAGGTCCGCGTCGTTTCGGTGAAGGACGTGAGCATGGAACTCTGCGGCGGCACGCACACCAGCGCTTCGGGAGACATCGGGTCCTTCAAACTGTTGTCCGAGACCGGCATCGCAGCGGGCGTGAGGCGCATCGAGGGGCTTGCCGGCAGGCGCGCATACCGTGAGATCCGGAACGAGGAAAAGAACCTCCAGGAGATCGCCCGGTTGCTCAAGGCCTCGGACCCCGACATCGTGGGCCGCGTGGAGAAGCTGATGAACCAGCTCCGGGACACTGAAAAGGAACTGGACCGTCTGAAGCACAAGATGCAATCGTCCCAGGCAGGGGACATCATCGGCGAAGCGAAGGACATCAAGGGCGTCCGGGTGCTGGCCCGGCGCGTGGAGAACATGGACCAGAAGGACCTGCGGGACTTCGGCGACAAGCTGCGGGACAAGCTCGGGAGCGGCATCCTGGCATTGGGCTCCGCCAAGGACGACCGGGTGAGCCTCATCGTCATGGTCTCGAAGGACCTCATCCCGAGATTCCATGCCGGGAACATCGTCAAGGAACTGGCCCCGATCCTCGGCGGCACGGGCGGCGGCAAGCCGGACATGGCCCAGGCCGGCGGCAAGGACGCCGGAAAGCTCGACGCGGCGCTCAATGCCCTGTCCGGCGTGGTGGAGAAGACAGCATAGCCACCGATGTAACTAAGGAGAGCATGTTTTAGTTAACATCATTTTGCCACCGAGAACACAGAGGGCACAGAGAAAGGCAAGCGAAAATCAGCATATTAATCTTTTCTCGGTGTCCTCGGAGACCTCTGTGGCACAGTATTTAATGCGCTTGTTTCTCATTACAGCGGTCGTTCCTGTCATCCGGGAATGGCCGCTTTTTTTTATTCAGGTTGAAGGGATTACCCGCTTTCCTTCCCGTTCCCGAATTCCTTTCTATGCTATAATAAGTCCAGGCATCGGGAACACTTGAGCCATGAACTAATGCATTGAAATTATTCGCGAAGGAGGAACACATGATAATCGCAGAGATCATCAAGAAGGCAATGCTTGTCGGGCTGGGAGCGCAGGAAAAGGCAAAGGAGTTCGTCGAGGAATTGGTCAAGGCCGGAGAGCTTTCGAAGAGCGAGGCCTCGACGCTGGTGAAAGAGTGGACCTCGAAGGCAGAGGAAAGCACCAAGGAGTTCGACAAGCGCGTCAAGGAGACCGTCGCCAATGTCCTCGAGAAGCTCAGCATCCCGACCCGCGAGGACATGGAAAAGCTGGAGAAAAAGGTCCAGGCACTGAACGCCCGGCTCAAGAAGCTTGAGGGCGGGGCGTCCGAGGAATAGGCAGGCCGGTGAGCCATCATGTCCTTCCTGGGGTTCTGGAGACGACATTACCGGGACATCCCCCGCGTCAGGCACATCCTGCTTGTCGCATCACGCAACGGGTTCGGGCAGCTTATCGAGCAGACCGGGCTCCAGCGCGTCCTGTCCTTCGGGCGGCGCCTGGTCACATTCCACAAGCCGCCGCCTCTATGCCACCGCCTGAACGCGCCGGAGCGTCTCCGTCTCATGTTCGAGGAGCTGGGACCCACGTTCATCAAACTGGGCCAGGTCCTCGCATGCCGGCCGGATCTCCTTCCCCTTGAATACGCAAAAGAGCTTTCCAAGCTGACCGACGCGGTCGCTCCCTACCCCTTCACCGAGGCCAAAGCGATCATCGAAAAAGACCTCGGTGCGCCCCTCGACTCGCTCTTCGCCTCATTCGACCCGACACCCATGGCCGCCGCGTCCATCGCCCAGGTCCATTGCGCCGTGCTGCACGACGGCCGGGAGGTGATGGTCAAGGTCCAGCGGCCCAATATCGAAGAGACCATTGCACGGGACATCAGCATACTCCGGGGCATCGCCCAGCTCATCGATGTCCATGTCCATGAGCTTAAGCCGTTCAACGTCCCGGGCATCGTGGATGAGTTCAGCAGTACCATCAATAAAGAGCTCGACTTCTTCATCGAGGCCTCGAACGCCGCCCAGCTCCGGAGCAATTTCAAGGACAGCGACATCCTTGTCGTCCCCGAGGTCCATGCCGGTCTTTCGAGCAAGCGCGTGCTGGTCCTCGAGAAGATCGAGGGCGTGCGCATAGACGACTACGCCGGGATCGAGCGCATGGGCCATGACCGGAAGGACATCGCGCTCAAAGGCGCCGGCGCCTTCTTCAAAATGGTCTTTCAGGACGGCCTGTTCCACGCCGACCCCCACCCCGGCAACATCTTCGTGTTGTCCGACGGCAGGCTCGGCCTCGTGGACTTCGGCATCACGGGCAGGGTCACCGAGGAGAACATGGAGCACTTCGCCAGCGTTCTTGTCGCTCTTGCCGGGCACGATTACGACGCGCTGACGCGGCAGTACGTGAACCTGGGATTCGTCTCCGAAGATTCGGTGGACCTCGACAAGTTCCAGCGGGACCTGAAGGAGGACCTCGCCGAGCTTCTGGAACCCTACTACGGCATGACGATCCGGCAGATCGATTTCGGGACCTACGTCGACCGGGTCACCACTATCCTTCACCGCCACAAGCTGAAGATCCCGCAGAACCTCTACCTCATGGACAAGGCACTGCTCACGCTGGAGGGACTGTTGAAGCAGCTTGACCCCGGATTCGACTACCTTGCGGCGGCGCAACCCTACGTCGAGGACCTTATCAAGCGGAAGCGGCATCCGCGGCAGCTGCTCCGCACCGCGCAGAAGAACATCCTCGCCCTGTCCGATATGGCCGTCGCTCTGCCCCGACAGCTGAGGACCGTCATCGGCAAGGTCCTGCGGGGCGATATCCAGGTCAAACTCCAGCACGAAGGTCTGCAGCACGCCGTCAGGGACCTCGACAAGTCCAGCAACCGGCTTGCCTTCAGCGTCATCACCGCTGCCATCATCGTTGCCTCGTCCATCATCATTCACTCCGGCCAGGGCCAGAAGCTCTTCGGCCTTCCTGTCCTCGGTCTTGCCGGCTATGTCATCGCCGGCCTCTTCGGCATCTGGATCCTCATCGGCATACTCCGGTCGGGACAATTGTGATCCAATACACATTTGTAACCACGGATGAACACGGTTTTAAAGACCACCATCTGAAATGCTGAGTGCATTTTAAATAACCGACAGACAAACCATTTACCGCACAGGCGCGACCAAAAGTGGGCGCTTCTAAGCGAGAGTGCGAAGGAAATCCTGGGAATCTTGTATCAAAAACAAAGACCCCTCGTTTTTATGACGTCCTTAGCGTCCTTCGCGACTTCGTGGTTCAAAGAATTAACATTGCTTCAGCGGCCTGAGACTTTTCCTGCCAAACATACAAGATAAAAAAACATTGGGTCAATTAAGTTACTCAATGAATGACTCTGTGGCTTAAGACAGTTTTGTTAAACCGTGTTCATCCGTGGTTAAATCTCTTCCAAGCTTAACATATTGACGAACCGCGCTTGAAAAGTATATAGTATCTACCGGTTTCTGAGGGCGGTCCTCTCATGAACTCACCGAAAGGTATTCATTATGATGCAACAGTGGGACAAGATCACATACTGGATCAAACGCCACCTCTGGGTGACCTTCCTCGCCGCTACGATCGTGCTCACCAGCACCATCCACTTCTACATCGCGCTGTTCGTACCTCCGACGCGCGAGAAGGCGTGGAAAGAGGTGCAGGTCACCGAGGGCATGAGCTTCAAGGCCATTGCATCCGCGCTCCAGAAGGAAGGCATTATCCGGTACCGGGGCTACTTCGAGATCATCGGCCGGCTCCAGGGTATTTCGCGCAGGGTGCGTATGGGGTACTACGGCCTCGGCAGCCACCTGAGCATGTGGGAGGTCCTGGAGGCGCTTCGCAAGGGCAGGATCATCGAGTACGAGGTCGTCATCCCCGAGGGGTACAACCTCTACCAGATCGGCTGGACCCTGACGGGCACGCCGCTCATCTCGTCGGACCCGGACGATTTCATCGAGGTCGCGACAAACAAAAAGTTTGCCCGGGACCTCGGCATTGACGCGGACCGGCTCGAAGGGTACCTGTTCCCGGACACCTACTACCTGCCGAAGGGCATCACGGTGACGGATATTGCCAAGCGCATGGTCCAGCGGTACAAGGACGTGTTCACCGACGACCTGCGAGAACGGGCGAAAGAGCTGAACCTCACGGAACATCAGGTCGTCACGCTTGCCTCCATCGTCGAGAAGGAAGCGAAAGTATCCACGGAGCGCAAGCTCATCGCCGCCGTGTACCACAACCGGTTGAAGCAGGGCATGAAACTGCAGGCGGACCCGACGGCGGTGTATGGACTGCGGGCATGGATCACCAAGGTCAGCGCCCAGGACCTCAAACGGAAGACGCCGTACAACACCTACCTTCACAAGGGACTTCCTCCGGGCCCCATCGCGAACCCCGGCCGGGGCGCCATCCTGGCAACGCTCTACCCCGAGAACGTGGATTACCTTTTTTTCGTAGCGCAGGGTGACGGGAGCCATTACTTCTCGAAGGACTACGGCGAACACGGGAAGGCCATCGGCAGGTATAAGGTGAACAAGCAAAAGGCGAGACAGGCGGCGAAGGGCAAGAAGCCGTAAGGCGTTAGGCGTAAGGGGTCAGGGGACTGGGTTCAGGGAACAGGGGTCAGGGGTCAGGAGTCAGGAGTCAGGAGTCAGGAGTCAGGAGTCAGGAGTCAGGAGTCAGGAGTCAGG